>Ga0157306_10000002_pt1 | contig 50250 bp, 44 predicted proteins | sample NitcycUS163409C2_FD_108391 | JGI IMG/M metagenome (GOLD analysis project Ga0157306, IMG submission 108391) | Soil microbial communities from Arlington Agricultural Research Station in Wisconsin, USA - Nitrogen cycling UWRJ-S163-409C-2 | ecosystem: Environmental > Terrestrial > Soil >...
CGAGAAGAAGATCAAAGGCAATCATGTTGCGGTTGGTCAACCGCAGGGCCTGCTCGAGGGTCATCGCAAGGGCAATCCAACCAGATGGGCGAGGTTGAGGTGGGCGCAATCGTTCACCGATCGCTGGAAGGGAAAGCCCTGGGTCCGACGAATCTGATCGCCGTGACCAAGACTGCGACCAAAACCGGCCCTCAACTAAAGAGTCTTTCCGAGTACATCCAGGAGCGCTTCGACGAGTTCTCGCGTTCGCAGAAGGATGTCGCTCGCTACATCGTCGATCATCTCGACGAGGCAGCCTTCCTCACTGCCGAGGAGCTGGCCAGGAGAGCGAGCACCTCGTCCTCGACGGTGGTGCGCTTCTCCCAGGCCCTCGGCTTCGAGGGCTATCCCGAGCTTCAGCAAGCGGCGATCGAGGAGTACCGCACGGCCGGTGTCGTCAACGGCAGCAGTGCAAGCGCCGGGGCGCTGTTCTCCTTCGATCACTCCGAGCTGGAGGGCTCACTTGGCGCCGACTATGCGAACTTGGAGGAAACGGCGCGCAAGCTGACTCGCGAGCAGGTCGACGGCGCCGTGACCGCGCTTGCCGAAGCCCAGCGGGTGGTGATCGTCGGGGTCGACCAGATGGCTTTCTTCGCCAGCTACCTGCGTCACACGCTCAGCCTGCTCGACATCCGCGCCGAGATCGTCGCCAGCACCGGTGGCGAGTCGCTGCAGCGCCTCGGCCGGATCGACGACGAGACCCTGGTCATCGTCCTCTCCTCGGGCCGTGCCCATCCGCTGCTGCTGCGGGCGATGAAGCTCGCGCTGCACCGGGGCGCCCGCACCCTGGCTGTCTCCGACGCTTCGATGTCGGAGGTCGGCGAGCATGCCGAGCTAACCCTCTACTACTCCTCCAACAGCCCCTCCTTCGCCCGCTCCAATACCGCCCTGATGGCTCTCGTCCAAGCTCTGGCACACGGCCTTTACGCCAGAGACGAAGACACCCACAAAGACCGCATCCGGGCATACAAGCTGAAGTAGCGTTGCCGGCATGCGTTCGGCATTTGTCAGGGATAGCCGGACAAACGACGAACGCGACTGGGGCGAGGTGACGCGTAGTATTGGCCCCTCATGGCTGAGCGAGCGACTTTCCGTGTAAAGACGGGCCTTGCCGAGATGCTGAAGGGCGGCGTGATCATGGACGTGGTCACGCCTGAGCAGGCGCGGATCGCCGAGCAGGCTGGTGCCTGCGCGGTGATGGCGCTAGAACGGGTGCCGGCCGACATACGCAAGGACGGCGGCGTAGCGCGCATGTCGGACCCGGCGATGATCAAAGGCATCCAGGAGGCGGTGACGATCCCGGTGATGGCCAAGGCGCGGATCGGTCACTTCGCCGAGGCCCAGGTCCTGCAGGCGCTCGAAGTCGACTACATCGACGAGTCCGAGGTGCTGACCCCCGCTGACGAGCGCAACCACATCGACAAGCTGGCCTTCGACGTGCCTTTCGTCTGCGGCGCCACCAACCTCGGCGAGGCTCTGCGGCGCGTCGGCGAGGGGGCGGCGATGATCCGCTCCAAGGGCGAGGCGGGGACCGGCAACGTGGTCGAGGCGGTGCGCCACATGCGGGAGATCGTCTCTGGGATCAAGCGGCTCGCCCAGCTCGGCCCCGAGGAGCTTGCCGCGGCTGCCAAGGAGCACCAGGCGCCGCACGAAGTCGTGCACGAGGTGGCGGCCGAGGGGCGCCTACCCGTACCGCTCTTCTGTGCCGGCGGCATCGCTACGCCGGCCGACGCGGCGCTGATGATGCAGCTCGGCGCCGAGGGCAACTTCGTCGGCTCGGGCATCTTCAAGAGCGCGGATCCCGAGCGGCGCGCCAAGGCGATCGTCGAGGCGACCACGCACTTCAACGACCCTGAGCGGGTGGCAGCGGCCTCGATCGGTCTCGGTGAGGCCATGCCTGGCCTCGAGATTGCCGAGCTGGCCGCCGCCGACGCGCTGCTGCAGGACCGCGGTGCCTGAGCTGCGCCTCGGCGTCCTGGCAATCCAAGGCGGGTTCGAAGCACACGAGCGCGCCCTGCGCGACCTGGGGGCTGCGGTGAGTGAGGTGAGAACGCCTCGGGACATGACGGATCTCGATGGACTTGTGATTCCCGGAGGGGAGAGCACGACGATCTCGATGGGCATCGAGATGGCGGGGCTGGAGCCGGCCATCCGGGCGCACTACGAAAGTGGTCGCACGGTGCTGGGAACCTGCGCCGGGATGATCGTCTGTGACGACGCCCACCTCGGCCTGATCGATGCGACCGCGGCTCGCAATGCCTTCGGCCGCCAGTTGCAGAGCTTCGAGGTGGATCTCGAGCTGGAGGGAATCGGCGATGAGCCTCTGCGCGCCGTCTTCATCAGGGCTCCACGGGTCGAGCGGCACGGGCCGGCGGTCGAGGTGTTGGCTTCCTACGACGGGCACCCGGTGGCGATCCGCGAAGGAAACGTGCTCACCTGCGCCTTCCATCCGGAGCTGACCGACGACACGCGGCTGCACGCACTGTTCATGGCGATGACAACCAGCTCACAGCTCGAGCGGGAGGGAGCGGAGACTTGAGGGATCCGAGAGCGAACAACCTGGCGAAAATCCTGGTCGGTTACTCGACTGGCGTGAAGGCGGGGGAGGTGGTGTCGATCGACGGGGAGGTCGGCGCCGAGCCCCTGCTGCGCGCCGTCTATGAGGAGGTGCTGAAGGCCGGTGCGCACCCGATCCTCAATGTCGGCCTCGACGGTCTTGCGGCGATCTACTACCAGCACGCCAGCGACGAGCAGCTCGAGTGGATCTCGCCCATCATGGAGTGGACGGTCGAGAACGCCGACGTGCGCATCGGCATCGGCGCCAGCGCCAACACCCGCGAACTCTCAGCGGTGCCGCCTGAGCGCCAGACCCGCCGCCAGGCTGCAACCGGACCGGTGCTGAACCGGATGATGGAGCGCAGCGCAGCCGGCGATTTCCGCTGGTGCTACACGCTCTACCCGACCAACGCCTACGCCTCGGAGGCTGAGATGAGCCTCGCCGACTACGAGGACTTCTACTTCGGCGCCTGCCTTGCTGACGACGCTGATCCACTGACCGCCTGGGAGCGGGCCTCCGCCGATTGCAAACGCCTTGCCAAGTGGATCGAGGGCCACGAGGAGGTGCGGATCACGGCGCCAGGGACGGACATCAAGCTCGGCATCGCCGGGCGCAAGTTCATCCCCTGCGACGGGCGCCACAACATGCCCGACGGGGAGTTCTTCACCGGCCCGGTTGAGGACTCGGTCGAGGGCGAGGTGACTTTCCACTTGCCGGCGGTGATCGGCGGGCGCGAGGTCTCCGGCGTGCGCTTGCGCTTCGAGGCCGGCAGGGTGGTTGACGCGAGCGCCGAGCGCGGCGAGGAGTTCCTGGTCGAGCTGCTCGACACCGACGACGGCGCTCGCCGGCTGGGCGAGCTGGGCATCGGCACCAACTACGCGATCGACCGCGGCACGTTGGAGGTGCTGCTCGACGAGAAGATCGGCGGCACCGTGCACATGGCGGTCGGCAAGTCCTATCCCGAGTCAGGCGGAGTCAACGACTCCGCCGTGCACACCGATCTGGTCTGCGACCTGCGTCGCGGCGGCAAGATCGAGGTCGACGGCGTCGAGTTCCAGGTCGACGGCAAGTTCGTCGTCTAGCGCACCCGGCGCGGCGGGTCCTGTCACGGATTTGGTGCCACCACCCCTGCGGTAGCTAAAGCTTCCTCGGGGTGGTCCCCCAAATCCGCGCCACCCGCCGCGAGGGGCCGCCCTGGCGAACAGCTTCACTGATTCGGGATTGGCGATCCGGCGAGGAAGAAGAACCAGACTGTTAGGCAGAGCGCGGCAAGCAGGACGGAGCCCATCAGCACTGCCTCGACCACGGTCGTCGTCCCAGGGGCCGCGGGGGTGTCACGCATGCTCTTCAACCAGGTGGGTCGCATTGGCGTCAGACGGTTGGTGCCGGTGATCTGGATATAGAGGCGGTTGAGGCGGCCGATCAGCCAAGCGATCAAGACGATCGAGACGATGATTCCGGCCGCGACCACGAAGTAAGGGCCCTCGCTGGGGAACTGAGTGTGGGAGACCTTGGAGCCGATGTAGATCCAGCTCAACGGAATCGCGGTCCATAGGGAAAGCGACGCAAACAGCATCGCCACGAAGACGAGGCTGGCGGCCAGGGCCCTGGCCGCCCCCGCCCTGCGGGAGTCGGTGGCCATTTCCACACTCATAGAATGGCAGCTATGTCAGGACACTCGAAGTGGTCTTCGATTAAGCACAAGAAGGGCGCTGCCGATGCAAAACGAGGCAAGCTCTTCACCAAGCTGGCTCGCGCGATAACCGTCGCTGCGCGCGACGGGGGCGGTGAGCCGGATGGCAATCCGCCTCTGGCCACGGCGATCCAGAAGGCCCGCGACGCCTCGATGCCCAAGGACAACATCCAGCGCGCGATCGACCGTGGCAGCGGCGTCGGCGCCGACGCCGAGGCGATCGAGCAGATTCTCTTCGAGGGCTACGGGCCGGGCGGCGCCGCGATCCTGGTCGAGGCGCTGACCGACAACCGCAACCGCACGAGCGCCGACGTTCGCCACGCCTTCACCAAGCACCACGGCAACCTCGGCGAGCCGGGCTCGGTCGCTTGGATCTTCGAGAAACGCGGCGTGATCGTGGTCGACGCCAGCCGCTACAGCGAGGACGACCTGATCGTCGCGATCGACGCGGGAGCCGAGGACGTGCGCGAGGACGGTGAGCAGCTGCGCGTGATCTGCGAAGCGAGCGATCTCGGCGCGGTTCGCGAGGCGCTCGAAGAGGCTGGCGTCGAGGTGCAGGCCTCCGAGGTGGCGATGGAGCCGAAGAGCACCGTGACCGTCAAGGGGACCGAGGCCGAATGGCTCTTGAAACTCGTCGACACGCTCGAGGAGCACGACGACGTCAACGACGTGCACGCCAACTTCGACGTGCCGGCAGAGATCATCGAGAAGCTGGCTGCAGCCGCTCCTTAAAGGCATCCGAGGCTCTTTCCAGAATCACTCTCCATGCAAGTTGTGATGGGGATCGATCCTGGTGCGGCAAACCTCGGTTTCGGCGTGGTCAGGGTCGAGGGCAGTCATATGGTCGCCCTCGACGGCGGCGTCGTCGAGACCTCGCCCGAGCAACCGATCGAGCGGCGCCTGGAGCGTATCCACAGCGCTCTGTCTGAGCTGCTCGAGTGGCATGAGCCGCGGGCGATGGCGATCGAGGATCTCTACTTCGGCAAGAACGTGCACTCGGCGATGGCCGTTGGGCGGGCCAGCGGCGCGGCGATGCTGGCCGCGGCGCAGCGCGGCGTGCGCTGCTTCACCTATACGCCGCAGGCGATCAAGATGGCGGTCTGCGGGTCCGGCGCGGCCGGCAAGGAGCAGGTCCAGCGCATGGTTGGAACGCTGCTCGGCCTGCCTGAGCCGCCGAGTCCCGACCACGCTGCCGATGCCCTGGCGGTTGCGATCTGCCATGGCGGCGCCGCCGGCAGGGAAGCTGCGGTCGCCGCCGTCGATGCTGGCGCGCAGAGGCTGGCAGGATGATCGCAGCGGTTCGTGGAGAGGTCATGGTTCGCCGCCCCGACCACGTCGTCGTCGACGCGGGTGGGGTCGGGTACCGGCTCGCCGTCTCGGCTGAGACGCTGAAGTCCGTGCCGGCCACCGGGCGCGAGGTCTTCCTGCACGCCGAGCTGATCCCACGCGACGACGCCCTGGCCCTCTTCGGCTTTGCCTCCGAGGAGGAGCGCGATCTCTTCGGCGAGCTGATCTCAGTCAGCGGGATTGGGCCAAAGGTGGCCCTTGCGGTGCTCTCAGGAGGACCCGTGCGCGAGCTGCTGCGGGCGATTGCAGCCGGCGATGCGAAGCGTTTCCAGGCTGTGCCGGGGATCGGCAAGCGGACCTCGGAGCGGATCATCGTCGAGCTGCGCGAGAAGGTCGCCGGCGCTCTGGAGGAGGAGGTGGCGCTGGGGGGCTCCAGGGGCGCCGACGCCCGCAGCCTCGCCCGCGACGGCCTCGTCAACCTCGGCTATGCGCCCCTGGAGGCCGAGCAGCTGCTCGACGGCATCGAGGGAGAGGATGCGGAGCAGCTGATCGCTGCCGCCCTGCGCAAGGCCGGATCTTCGAGGAGCAAGGCGGCGTGAGCGACCGGATTCGCACGCCAGGGATCGATGGGCCGTTCCCGCCCGGGGAGGAGTCGCCACCCGATGACGTCCGGGTTCACGATGCGAGGGCCGATGCGCCTGACGAGGACCTCGACCGGTCTTTGCGGCCGCGCCGCCTGGCGGATTTCGTCAACCAGGAACAGGTCACGGAGCAGCTGGCGATCTTCATCGAGGCGGCGCGCAAGCGGGGCGAGCCGCTGGACCACGTGCTGCTCGCCGGGCCGCCCGGCCTGGGCAAGACCTCGCTGGCCCACATCGTCGCCGAGGAGATGGGCGTGCCGATGGTGCAGACCGCCGGCCCGGCCCTGGAGCGAAAGGCAGACGTTGCCTCCTTCCTCACCGCGCTCGAGCCGGGCAGCGTCTTCTTCGTCGATGAGATCCACCGCCTTGGAAGGGCGGTCGAGGAGACCCTCTATCCGGCGATGGAGGACGGCGAGCTGCCTGTCGTCCTCGGCCAGGGGGCTGGCGCGCGCACCGTCACCCTGCCGCTGCCGCCCTTCACGCTGATCGGCGCCACGACGCGTGCCGGTCTGCTGACGACGCCGCTGCGTGACCGCTTCGGTCTCTCCCATCGGGTCGAGCACTACACCCCCGGGCACCTCGGTCAGATCATCGCCCGCTCGGCAGGCATTCTCGGCGTCGAGATCGACGCCGAGGGGGCCCGCACGATCGCCGAGCGCTCGCGCGGCACGCCGCGCGTCGCCAACCGGCTGCTGAAGCGGGTGCGCGATTTTGCCCAGGTCAAGGAGCGTGGCCCAATCGACGCCGAGGTGGCGGCCGCGGCGCTTGAGATGCTCGAGGTCGACGCTGGCGGCCTCGACCGCTCCGACCGCGCCCTGCTCGATACGGTGGCGACCAAGTTCGGCGGGGGGCCGGTCGGCCTCTCGACGCTGGCGGTGGCGATCGGCGAGGAGCAGGACACGATCGAGGACGTGCTCGAGCCCTATCTCCTGCAGCAGGGACTGCTCAAGCGGACACCCCGCGGCCGGGTGATCACGCCTCGTGCATACGACCATTTGGGCCTGCCGGCGCCGGATGGCGCAAGAAGCCTCTTCTAAAAGCCACTCTCAGTAACCTGAGGGGCGTGCCGTTCTTCATCTGCCCCAACTGCGGCCACCGGGAGATAAGCGCCGAGCGCACGGCAGGCTTCAGCTCGCGCCCGAAGGGCTGCTCCAAATGCGATTTCAGCTTCGTCTTCGAGCTGCTCGACGACTACTACCCGGCGCCCAATGCGGCCTTCTTCGTCTGCGATCAGAAAGCCCGGGTGATCGATGCCGGCCGCGGCAGCTACGAGCTCACCGGCCTCACCGACGAGGACGTGATCGGCAGGCCGGTGCAGGAGGTCCTGGGTCTCCAGTGGCGGGAGGAGGCGAAGGTCCCGGGGGATGACCACGCCGCAGGTGGAGACCCGATCGAGACCTCGCTGGAGTGGGGCGTGCGCTCGCTCGGCAAGCGCGTCTCGGTCAATGCCGAGGGCGACCTGCCGGCCGAGGCGGTGGCCGACGTGTTCCCTGCCTACGACGACGACGGCGGCCTGTTGATCGTCCTCACTCCGGAGGACTAGGACGATGGCGAAGGGGCGGGGGCGCATGAGGAGGATGGGACGCTGGAACGCCTTCGTTCTCGTCTTCGTGGCTGGCCTGATCGCTGCCTCGCTGGTCGTGATCAACTCGGTCTCGACCAAGCTCGGTCTCGACCTGAAGGGTGGGGTCGAACTGATCTACCAGGGGACCCCGACCAACCAGGTCGAGTCGGTCAGCGGCGCGGACATCGAGCGCTCGATCGAGATCATCCGCGAACGAATCGACCAGTTCGGCGTCGCCGAGCCCGAGGTCGCCCGCCTTGGCGAGGACGGGATCTCGGTCAGCCTGCCCGACGTCACCAACGCGCAGCGGGCGATCGACCAGGTCGGGACCACTGCGCAGCTTTACTTCTACGACTGGGAACCAAACCTGATCGGCCGCGAGAGGGTGATCGGCGGTCGCCCTGGTGCCGAACCGCCGCCGACCGTGGTTACCGAAGCGAGCGAAGAATGGCAGGACGCGGGACGGACGACCACCCGCTTCCAGGACCAGCAGCTGATCTTCTCCGGTGCCTTCCCCACGGCCTACGCCGCGGTCAAACTCGCCTCCGAACAGGAACCGGAACCTGGCTGCACCGAGTGCTCGACCAGCCGCCCGCGCTACTACCTCTTCAACGAGCCGTCCAAAGACAAAGTCACCGGCAAACAGAAACCCCCCAACCTGATAGCGGGGCCGGAGTTCAGCAAAGCCGACCTCTACGTCAAGCCGACCGGCGAGAAGCGCCCGAAAAAGGGCGTCGTGCTCGAAGTCCCACCGGGAACCGTCGTCGTCTCGGAGATGCCCAGCGACCGCAGCGGCCAGGTGATCGAGAACGGCGAGCCTGGCTGGTATGCGCTGCGCGACCGTCCTGCCCTCTCGGGTCTGGACATCACCGATCCCAAGCAGGAATTCGACGAACTCAACCAGCCCAACGTGAGCTTCGGCTTCACCGACGAGGGTCGCCAGGCTTTTCAGGAAGTCACCCGCACGATCGCCCAGCGCGGGGCCGCCTCGGCGATCGGCCCGAGCGGCGAAAAAGCAGCGGAAGAAAACTCCGGTCGCTTCGCCGTCGTCCTCGACAACGAAGTCAAGACTCGGCCGATCATCAACTACGAACAGAACCCCGATGGGATCGACGGCCGCACCGGCGCCCAGATCTCCGGCGGCTTCACCAGCATCACCGACGCCCAGGACCTGGCGACTGTCCTGCAGATCGGCGCCCTGCCGATCAACCTGAAGTTGATCAGCCAGTCGCAGGTCTCGGCGACGCTTGGCGAACAGGCCCTCGAGGAGGGCCTGCGTGCCGGTCTCATCGGGCTGCTGCTGGTCGTTGCCTTCCTGATCGTCTACTACCGCTTCCTCGGCGTGATTGCCGTGCTTGGCCTGGCGGTCTACGCGATCTTCTTCTTCGCGCTGATCAAGCTGATCCCGATCACGATGACCCTGCCGGGCATCGCCGGCATGATCCTGACGATCGGTGTCGCTTCCGACTCGAACATCATCATCTTCGAGCGCATCAAGGAGGAGGTGCGCGCCGGACGCAGCCTCTCCGCAGCGATACCGGTCGGATACAGGCGGGGGATTGCGACGATCGTCGACGCCAACGTCATCACCCTGCTGACCGCGTTCATCCTCTTCGTGCTGGCCACCGCCGGCGTCAAGGGGTTCGCCTTCACGCTCGGGGTCGGCACCCTGGTCTCGCTGTTCACGGCCGTCGTCTTCACCCAGGCCCTGCTTGCGGCCTTTGGCGGCGGGCGCCTGCTCAATTCGCCCCGTCTGCTCGGTGCGGGCAGCGAGGACTCCGGCCCCAGGTGGCATTTCGACTTCATCGGCGCCAGTCGCTGGTTCTTCTCGATGTCCGGAGTGATACTCGTGGTCGGCGCGCTCTCGCTCTCGGTCAACCAGCTCAACCTCGGTATCGACTTCGAGTCGGGCACGCGACTCAACTTCGCTCCCGACCGCAGCGTCAGCGTCGAGCAGGTGCGAACGGCGCTTGCCGAAGAGAATCTCGGCGACGCCGAGATCCAAGAGACCGACGACGAGCAATTCGGCAAAGGGTTCCAAGTCCAAGCGAAGGAGCTGCAGCCAGGAGGCGTAGCCGACGTCCGAGCCCTGCTCCAGTCGGAGTTCGGCATTCAGCCCGGCAGCTTCGAAAACACCAGCGTCGGACCGACTTTCGGCGAGCAGGTCGCGCGCAGCGCGATCCTCGCGATCATCTTCTCGCTGCTGTTGATCTCCGCTTATGTGGCGTTCCGCTTCCAGGCCAAGTACGCGGTCCCGGTCCTGATCGCCGTCGCCCACGACATCTTGATCACCGGTGGCGTCTACTCGCTCACCGGCCGCGAGGTCTCCAGCGGAACGGTGGCGGCATTCCTGACGATTCTCGGCTACTCGCTCTACGACACGATCATCGTCTTCGACCGAATACGCGAGAACGTGCCGCGTATGCCACGGGCGGCCTTCTCGCAGATCGTCAACCGCTCGATGAGCGAGGTGCTGACCCGATCGCTGATCACCGGCCTCTCTGCCGTGTTCCTGGTCACCATGCTGCTGATCTTCGGCGGGACCACGCTGCAGGACTTCGCCTTCGCGATGATGGTCGGGATTGCCTCGGGTACCTACTCCTCGATCTTCATCGCCTCACCGGTTCTCAACGCCTGGAAGGAACGCGAGCCGAGCTTCGTGCGGCGGCGCGAGCGGATTGCCGCGGCGCACGGCAGCGTCCCGGCTTTCGCCGACGAGCTCGAGATGGCGAGAATCGACGAGGATGAAGAGAGCGACGCCGTGCTCGAGGAGGAGATCGCTGCACAGCGGGAAGAGCGGCCGAAGGCCAGCGCCGTTGCGACGGTCGATCCGGCGCCCCCGAGCGACGACGGCGGTGAGCCGTCGAGCAATGGCGAGCCACCGGAGATCGATCCGGCCGCCGTGGCAAGGCGGGAACGCAACCAGAAACGTCGCGAGCGGCGCCAGCAGCGCCGCAAACACGGCAGGAGGCGCTGATGGCGCTGGTCGTCTGGTTCACGATGGGCCTCGCCCTCTGGCACTTCACCGTCTTCGTGCCCGACCGGTTCTGGCAGGGGATCGTCGGCGCCCTGCTGGGCGCGACGAGCGGGGCAGTCGTCTTCGGGGCGATCGTGCATGCAGCCTCGGGCCGTGGCCTTGGAGAGACCGACCTGGGCACCGCTTTGATCGCGATTCCCGGCACCGCCATCGGCCTTGCCGTGGTCTACGCGATCGGCGCGCGCCAAGAGCAGGTCTCCGCCGCCTGACACGGCCGTTCCGGTGCGCTTTATGTGGTCCATAGCCATATAAAGCGCACCGGAAGCGGGGGGGCGAGATGGTGTCCGGTACCGCTCATAGCTTCCGGGCGTGCCGACAGTCGTCAGCTCATACAAAGCTGAGCCGTACTCCTACGCCGAGGCGCGGGCGATCTCGGCCGAGTTTGGCCTGAGCGAGCCGGTCGCGATCGCTTTGGTGAGGCGCGGTTACCGCACGCCCGAGGCGGCCCGCGCTTTTCTCGACGCTGACGAGTCGCACGACCCCGGAGAGTTCAAGTCGATGGGTGCCGCTGTCGAGCTGGTGCTCGGTGCGATCGAAGCGGACGCGCGGATCACGGTGCACGGCGACTTCGACGTCGACGGCGTCTGTGCGACAGCGCTTCTCGTCGGCACCCTGCGCGAGCTCGGCGCCCAGTGCGACTGGCTGATCCCCGACCGGATCGCCGACGGCTACGGACTCAGCAGCGAGAACGTCAGGCGGCTGGCGGAGCGGGGCACCGAGCTGCTGGTCACGGTCGACTGCGGCATCACCGCCGTCGAGGAGGTCCACTTGGCCAAGGAGCTTGGCATGGAGGCGATCGTCACCGATCATCACCAGCCTGGGGCGGGGCTGCCCGATTGCACGATCCTCCATCCGGCCGTGGACGGGTATCCGTTCGAGGAGTTGTGCGGGACAGGGGTCGCGTGGAAGCTCGCAACCGCGCTGAGAGGGGCGTCGGGGGCAAGGTCCCCGGGCCCGCTTACACGGGGAGTTCCCGGGGACCCCGCCCCCGACGCCCTTACCGACCTCGATCTGGTCGCCCTCGCAACCGTCGCCGATGTGGTGCCCCTGATAGGCGAGAACCGAGCGCTGGTCAAGCGTGGGCTCGAGGAGGTGAGGCGTGCGCAGCGACCGGGGATGCGGGCGCTCCTGGCGGCGGCGAAAGTGGAGCCGAGTTGGCTCGACGAGGGGGACTTGGCCTTCCGGCTTGGACCGCGGATCAATGCGGCAGGTCGGCTCTACCGGGCCGATGCCGGGGTGGAGCTCTTCCTGACCGATGACGCAGCGCGGGCCGAGGAGATCGCGATTGAGCTGAGCCGGGCCAATGGGGAGCGGCGGACCACCGAGCGGGAGGTGATGGCGGCGGCTGAGGGAGCGTTGCGGGGGCTGCCCGAAGAGTTGAGGGAGGCGCCGGCTATCGTCGTTGCCGGGCACGATTGGCATCCCGGCGTGGTCGGAATCGTCGCTTCGCGGCTGGTCGAGCGTCACCACAAGCCAGCGGTGGTGATCTCGCTCGACGAAGACGGCTCCGGCAGGGGGTCGGGTCGCAGCATCCCAGGCTTCGACCTGCTCGCCGGGCTGGAGGCTTGCAGCGATCGTCTGAGCGGCTTTGGCGGTCACCGGGCCGCCGCCGGCCTGCAGATCGAGGAGTGCAACGTCGAGGCGTTTCGCGCGGCCTTCCTTGCGCACGCGGCCGAGGTGCTCGGGCCTGAGGACCTCAAACGCACCGAGCGCATCGACGCGATCGTCGGGGGCGCTTCGCTGGGCCTCGACCTGGCCGAGGAGCTGCGCCAGCTGGCCCCGTTCGGCATGGGAAATCCCGGCGTGCGACTGCTGGTGCCTTCGGCCCGGGTGCGCGACGTGCGCCAGATGGGGGAGGGCAAGCACGCCCGCTTCAGCCTGCACAGCGGCAGCCACCGGGCGCTCGGCGTTGCCTTCGGGCGCCCGGCCCTGGGTGTTGGGGAGGACGACCTCGTCGACGTCGCCGTGCGCCTCGACGTGAACCACTGGAACGGAGCGGTTGAGCCGCAGGTCGTGCTGCGCGAGCTCTACCCGCTGGCGGCGGGGGAGAAGTCTGCGGACGGCGATGAATGGTGGCGCTGCTTCGAGGCCGAGCTGGCTCGCGAGCCGGGGGAGTGGCCGGCGCCCGAGGCTCCGGCAGAAGCGGCGTACGCACGGCGTGTCCTGGTCAGCGCCAACGCGCCGGCCGCCGTGGCGGGCGAGCTTGTCTCCTGTGGCGAGAGCGTTCTCGTCCTCTGCGCAGACGCCGATCTGCGAACCGGCATGGCCCGTGAGGGCGTGCGCCTCGCCGAGTACACGGAGCTCGAGCGCTCACCCGAGATCGCGTCCAGGTTCGCCCACGTGGTCCTCGCCGATCCACCCGCTTTCTCCGCCCATCAGCGGATCGCGGCTAATGCGGCCCGGCCGGACGCCTACCTGCACCGCGTCTGGGGGGAGGCGGAGTGGCGCTTCGCGCTCAGCGTGCTCGGGGCGCGGCTGGCACAGCGCTCCACCCTTGCTGCGGTCTACCGCGAGCTGCGCGGGGCCGGTGAGGCCAGCGGCGAGGAGCTTCGCTCGGCTCTGGCGGGAAGTGGCCCCGGGCGACGCTGCGCCGAGGGCGCCGCCCGCTGCTTTCGGGTCCTCTCCGAGCTCGGCCTCGTCCAAGGGGAGCCGGACGGGGGCGCAGGGACGATCGGGGTCGTATCCTCAGATGGAACCGATCTCGAGCGCTCGCCGGCCCACCGGGCCTACAGCGCCCGCTACGAGGAGGGCCAGAGATTCCTCAAAGGACAGAGACAGCCGTAGCGAACCAGGAGCTCCTCGGCGATCTCTTCGCCGTGGTCGAGGAGTTCGACTCGCCCCCGGGCGAGACCGGGACGGGCAACGGCACGGTCGATGACACCGACGTCGCCGCTTCGCTGGCGGCGATCGACCGGGCGGCGGTCACCCGCGCCTTCGACTTCGCCTGCGATCGCCACGCCGATCAGCTGCGGCGCTCGGGCGACGAGTTCATCACCCACCCGGTTGGGGTGGCGCAGATCTGCGCCGGAATGAGGCTCGACACCGAGACGCTCTGCGCGGCGCTGCTGCACGACACCGTCGAGGACACCAGCGCCAGCCTCGAAGAGATCCGGGCCGAGTTCGGCGAGGAGATCGCCCAGCTCGTCGACGGCGTCACGAAGCTGACCGGGATCACCTTCGAGAGCCGCGACGAGCGCCAGGCAGAGAACTACCGCAAGATGATGGTGGCGATGGCCACCGACGTCAGGGTGATCCTGATCAAGCTGGCCGACCGCCTGCACAACATGCGCACGCTGGGCGCTCTGCCCAAGCAGAAGCAGATGACCAAGTCGCGCGAGACGCTGGAGATCTACGCGCCGCTCGCCCACCGGCTCGGCATCCACGCGATCAAGTGGGAGCTGGAGGACCTCGCCTTCGCCACCCTGCACCCGCGCAAGTACGCCGAGATCAAGCAGCTCGTTGCCCAGCAGCGCAACGAGCGTGAGACCTACGTCGCCGACGCAGGCCGCTTCCTGGCGGGCGAGCTGCGCGAGGTGGGCATCGAGGCCGAGATCTCCGGTCGCGCCAAGCACTTCTACTCGATTTACACGAAGATGACCAAGAAGGGCCGCGAGTTCAACGAGATCTTCGATCTCACGGCGATGCGCGTGATCGTCGGCTCGGTCAAGGACTGCTACGGCGCGATCGGCGTCATCCACTCGCTCTGGAAGCCGCTGCCCGGCCGCTTCAAGGATTGGGTCGCGATGCCCAAGGCCAACATGTACCAGGCTCTGCACACGACGGTGATCGGGCCCGAGGGCAAGCCGCTCGAGATCCAGATCCGCACCGAGGAGATGCACAAGCTCGCCGAGTACGGGATCGCCGCCCACGTCGCCTACAAGGAGGGTGGCGTCGCCGACCCGCGCCGCGAGAAGATGACCTGGCTGCGCCAGCTGGTCGAGTCCGAGGGCGACCAGGATCCGACCGAGTTCCTCGAGTCGCTCAAGGTCGACCTCTTCGAGGACGAAGTCTTCGTCTTCACCCCGAAGGGTGAGGTGAAGAGCCTCTCCGCGGGCTCGACGCCGCTCGACTTCGCCTACGCCGTGCACACGGACGTCGGCCACGCCTGTGTCGGCGCCAAGGTCAACGGCGCGATCGTGCCCTTGCACTACCAGTTGCGCTCCGGCGACATCGTCGAGGTGCTGACCGCGAAGCAGAAGCGCGGGCCCTCGCGCGACTGGCTGAAGCTGGTGCGCACGAGCCGCGCGCGCAACAAGATCCGTGCCTTCTTCAAGGAGGAGAGCCGCGAGGACGCTGAGCGCAAGGGTCGCGAAGGGCTCGAGGAAGCGCTGCGCACGCGCGGGCTGCCGATGCAGAAGGTGGCCTCCTCGCCGCTGCTCGTCGACGTGATCCGCGAGATGGGCTTCCGCAAGGCGACCGACTTCTACATCGCCCTCGGTCAGGGCAAGGTCTCGACCAAGGCGGTCGCCAACAAGCTGATGCAGCGCCTCAAGGCGGGCGAGGCGGTGGAGGAGACCGATCCGCTCGGCCTTTCCGGCCATCGCGAGGACAAGGCGCGACGCACCAAGGACGCCGCCAAGTACGGCATCCGAGTCAAGGGCGCCACGGGGAACGTCGCGGTGCGGCTCGCCAAGTGCTGTCGGCCGGTGCCCGGCGACGAGATCTCCGGCTATGTCTCGCTCGGCCGAGGCATCACCATCCACCGTGAGGACTGCAAGAACATGAAGGCCCTGAAGCGGGCGCCGGAACGCTTCGTCGAGGTGAGCTGGGGGGGAGAGAACGCGTCTTCGTACCGGGTCGAGCTGCAGATCGACGCCCACGATCGCACCCGCCTGCTCGAGGATCTCTCGCGGACCTTTTCGGAGGCTGGGATCAACATCCTCGGCGCCAGCTGCACGACCAACCACCCGATGGTGAAAAACCGCTTCGTGGTCGAGGTGGGCGACACCGAACAGCTGAAGAATTGCATCGCGCGCCTGCGAAACGTCGAGAGCGTTTTCGACGCCTACCGGATCACCCCGTCCGCCTAACAGGTGCGTTCGGGCGGTCGCCCGGCGCAGCCCGAGGACGAATTTCGGATGATTTCCGCCAATTCGGCTTCGCAAACATCGGCCTAGCGGGTGGGGCGCCCCCGTATTCGTCCCGGCCACCGGAGGCACCCGTGAAGGATCGAGACCATGGCGCTCAGCTGCGTTGCGGAGCGCCTCGATGAAGCGCTCGGTCAACGTCTGGCTTGGCACGCTCGCTCAAGCGGCTCTCTTTGGCGAGGAGCAGGGTGGCGTTGCGCTCGCCTCGTCGCGACTCGAGCGTGCGATTCGCTGCTATCTCAACGATCGGGACTCCGGGCGGCTTGATTGGCCCTATCCGGGCTTTCTCGACGACGTCGGTGAGGATGGCGTCGATGGGGAGCGATCCGAGGTCGAGGTCCTCGTCGACCAGGGGCTCTGGCGAGAGCTGGGCGGAGAGGCAGAGCGCCAGCAGGTCTCGCCCGAGCGATTGCTGGAGCACGCAACCCTGTACTACGCGGCTGAGCTCGACGCCGGGCGCATCACGAGGCGGATTCTCGCCGATCTCGACGAGGATCCGGACCAGGGTTCCTAGGCTGAGCGGGAGGCGACGACGGGCGCGGCGCCCAGCTCGACCAACTTGGCCTGCAAAGTTTGGCGACCCCGGTGGTGGAGCCCGTGGATCGAGCTCTCGGTCTTTTCCAGCGTATTGGCGATCTCAACCGGCGAAAGACCGGCGATGTGGCGCAAGACGAGCACCTCGCGCTGATCGTCGGGTAGCTGCTCGAGCGCGTGGCGGAGGTCGCGGCCCCGATCTAGCCTCACCTGGGCCTGACCGCTGTCGGCTGCCCTGATCTCTTCGCTGGGGATCGCCCGCCGGGTACGCAGGTGATCGAGCGCGGCGTTGCGCGCAACGCGCATGATCCAGGCCGCGAAGGGGACCTCACGCTGCTCGTACTTGCGGATTCCCGTCACCAGCTTCGCGAAGACGTTCTGCGTGATGTCCTCGGCCTCGTGATGGTCATGGACGAAGCTCGCGATATAGCGCTGGACGTCGGTTGCGTAGCGCAGGTAGAGGAAGTGGAGGCCCTCGCGATCGCCCGCCTTGGCGCGACGAACGGCTTCGGCCACCAGCCCGCTGTTGTCCCGCGTGCCACTCGTGCCACTGCCGGCAGAGTCCGCCTGCTCGGATCCGGCTCTCGCATCGCCCTTAGGACTGGTCATCTCAGCTTTTACCCCTGCCTTCTGCCTATCGAGTTACGTGCCGTCCTGCGAAAACCGCTCGCTGGGACGTCGCGGCGAACAGAATTCGGACTTTTGGTCCATTTGTCAATGCCCAATATTCGTCTATTTCTCCTACTCGGGCTCAAGTTGAGCGGCAGTGAAAGCCACGAATCAGCAACAGGAGACCCCTAAAAACTCCCGAAGTAGGGCGGAAGTTAGGAGGATTCCGGCGGGAAAGGTGAAAATCTTGGGCATCTTCGGGTAGTTCTTACCTCTGCGGGGAGAACCCGCCTAGATGAGGGTTGCACTCGGAAAATTCGCTCGCTCGGGGATCGAAGCCCAAGTTGGCTCAGATCTTGCTGCCGGCGTGCGAAATGCTCTGCTGCATTATGTCGCCCAGCTCGAAAGCGGCTGGCGCCCTCCCGAGTATCCCGGCTTCCTGCGGCGCCGCTCGCCCGAATCGCCATCCACCGCGCTCGAGCTCCAGGTGGACGCCGACACTCAGGTCGCCCTGCAGCGCGAGGTCTTGCGTGTCGGTACGCCTTTGGAGCAACTTGCGGCACATGCTGTGCTCGTCTACCTCGCATATCTTGACGAGGTAGCGGGTACGAAATACGTATAGAGGCCTCGAATTCACTTTGGCTCGGGCCGGATGTGTCCGATGCAAGCGAGAGAGTGGGTGCTGGAGGAGGATCTTGATGGCGACGCCGCTGGCAATAGCGATTGTCGTTTGGACCGGTTTGCTGCCGGCCCTGCTAGTGACCTTGCGCTGGCGCCGGGGCTCGGCGATCGGTGAGGCCGGCGTCCTCCAGGTTGGAAATTCGACCCATCCGCGCCAGCGATCGCGGGTCGGCCGCGTTCCCTGTCAGGGAGCGCATGTCAGATCACGACGCATCAGGAGCCGAACCGCGCACGCTTCAGCAGAGCGCTCGAAGCGACGCTGATGCAGGCCCCGTCGGGGCCGATCGCAGCGCCGGAGCCGGTTTTGGGCCGACCCGGGGGAGAGAGCTCCCCCCGGTCGGTATCGGGCGGATCGAGGAGACCCTGGTCGAGGTCCACGAGGGCGGTCCGAATGCCTCCTCAGCGGCCCGCGACGCCGTCTATCGGCGTCTGCTGGCGGCTGGCGACCTGATCGCCGCCGCCGCCGCCTTCGTGATCGCCGTGCCGGTTCTCGGCAACGATGCGCTCGGCATCGGTGTGCTGCTGGCAATCCCAATGGTGGTCCTGGTCTGCAAGCTGACCGGTCTCTATGACCGCGACGAGCACCTGCTGCACAAGACGACGCTCGACGAGGCGCCGGCGGTCTTCCGCATCGCTGCGCTCTGCACGCTGCTCGCCCTGCTCGCCGGCGAGCTGATCGTTGCCGGCGACTTCAGCCGCTCGCAGGCGGCGTTCTTCTGGGTTCTCCTCTTTTGCCTGATGCTCTTGATGAGGGTGCTCGCGCGCCGCCTCGCGGGCAAGCTCGTCGCCGAGGAGCGCTGCGTGATCCTCGGTAACGCCGAGGCTGCGCATTGGCTTTCCTCCAAGCTGGGCCGCTGCGACGGGGCTCGCGTACAGATTGTCGGACGGGTACCACTCCACCCGGACGACCGCAGCACCAACGAGCTGCCGGTGCTCGGCAGTCTCGACTCCCTCGGCCGGCTGCTCGACATCCATGAGGTGGACAGGGCGCTGATCGCGCCTGGTCGAGGCGACGGCGACCACCGCTTGCTGAATGCGATCCGGGTAGTCAAGCGGCTCGGCGTGCGGGTCAGCGTCCTGCCCCGCCTCTTCGAGGCGATCGGCTCGGCCTACGAGGTCGACGACATCGAGGGAGCGACCCTGCTCGGCGTCCGCCGGCACGGCCTCTCTCGCTCCTCATGGCTGATCAAGCGCAGCTTTGACCTCGCGGGAGCTCTCTTTGCCCTGCTCCTGCTGGCGCCGTTGATGGCGATCGTTGCCGCGGTCGTCAAGCTCGACTCGCGCGGCCCCGTCTTCTTCCGCCAGCCCCGGGTCGGGCGAGACGATCGTGTCTTCGAGATCTACAAGTTCCGCACGATGGTCGATGGAGCCGACGCGCGGAGGGGGGAGCTGGAGGACCGCAACGAGGCCGGAGGCGGCCTCTTCAAGATTGCTGACGACCCCCGCATAACGCGTGTCGGCAGGTTCCTGCGCAAGACCTCGCTTGACGAGCTGCCGCAATTCTTCAACGTCGTCCGGGGTGACATGGCGCTGGTCGGCCCCCGGCCGCTGGTCGTCCAGGAGGACCGCCTGATCGAGGGTCACCATCGCCACCGTCTGCTGGTCCCCCCGGGAGTCACCGGCCTCTGGCAGATCTTTGGCTCGGCCCGCATCCCGCTCAACGAGATGGTCAAGATCGATTACCTCTACGGCGCCAACTGGTCCCTCTGGCTCGACGTGAAGATCCTCCTGCGGACGGTTCCCTTCGTGCTCGGGCGACGGGGCCTTTGATGCAGTTGGCGGCGGCCGCGATCGAGGCCCTGCCGCAGCTCGACCCGCTCGAGGTCAGCGCCGGAATGGTCTTCGGTCCCCGGCGGCAGCCCGACCCCGACGTCGATCGCCTGTGGCCGATCGCCGGCCCCAGGGCGACGCTCGAGGAGATACTTCTCGGGGCCCTGGCGAAGCCTCCGTGCGTGGTCGCCTTCTCCGGCGGCCGCGACTCCTCGGCGATCTTGGCGGAGGCGACGCGAATTGCCCGTGCCAATGGCCTGGAGGACCCGATTCCGCACACGCTTCGCTTCGGAGGCGCGCCGCGCACGGACGAGGTGGAGTGGCAGGAGGCCGTCGTCGGCCATCTTGGCCTCGCGAGCTGGAGCAGGCGAGACGTGGGCGAGGAGCTCGACTCCCTCGGGCCGCTCGCGCAGGGGGTCCTGCTGCGCCATGGGGTCCACTGGCCCCCCAACGTCCACACTCTCCAGCTGATGCTCGAGCCCGCCATCGGCGGATCCCTGGTGACCGGTAACGGTGGCGACGAGCTGTTCACGCCGTGGGTCGGCCACCGGATGTCGCTGCTGCGTCGCGGGAGGGCTCGGCCGCGACGCTACGAGCTCCGCCCCCTGCTGCGCGCCCTGCTTCCGCGCCGGCTGCTTGCCGAGCTCTGGTTCCGCCGGGATCGGTACCGATTGCCATGGTTGGTCCCGGATGCGGCACGACGGATAGTGCGCAACGTCGCCGACGAGTTGATGGGGTTTGACGACAGCTGGCCCGAGGCGCTGGAGAGGTACCTCGGCAGTCGCTATCTCGAGGTCAGCCAGGGATTGATCGCCGCGCTGGGACGTGACGCAGGAGTCGAGGTGGTGGAGCCCTTCTTCGATCCTCGCTACGTCCGTGCCGTCTATTCCGAGGCCCCTGCCCAGGGTTACGCGAGCCGCAGCATCGTGATGGAGCGGAACTTCGGCGATCTGCTCCCCGAGAAGGTCACGCGCCGCTCGACCAAGGCGGTGTTCACCGAGGTCTTCACGGGGCCGGAGGTGCGGCGCTTTGCACGAGAATGGGACGGGTCCGGCGTCGACACGAGCTTGATCGAGCCCGAGAAGCTCCGAGACATGTGGCTCTCCCCGGTGCCCGATCTGCGCTCCCTGGTGCCATTGCAGGCTGCCTGGCTGGCGAGCCGCTAGGCGCCGTTGCGGGCGGTTACGTCCAGCACTGCGGCGACGGCTTCCTCGGTGCGACCCCAATCGCGCGGCCGGCGTACACGCCATACGGGCGTACCGAGCAGCTTCATCACCTTCTTGGGGTCGGTTGGGCCGAGCAGGCCGATGTACTCCTGTTTGTGAATGATCTGCAGTGCTTCGCTGGCAGGCACGGGCTCGATGCCGATCTCGGCATCCTCGCTCCAGTCGAGCAGGAACAGACCGGCGAGCTCCGCTCGACCGGGCCCGTGTGGAGTCGCGAGCCGGTAGCGCGGCCGGTCGCCGACCTGGCCAAGGAAGCGGGCCCCCTGAAATCGCTCCGCCACGTCGGGGCGCAGATCGATGCAGGCGGGACCAGCGCGCACGACGCCTCCGTCGAGGACGAGCAGATCGTCGGCCAGCAGGGGGCAGCCGTTCTGGGCCAGCTTGGCGAGCATCGTGCTCTTGCCTGCTTCTCTGACCCCGATCACCCCCCAGGCGCGCCCGGCGGCGAAGAATCCGCCCGCATGAAGCGTCAGATCGCCGCGCCACCGGGCGAGGATCGAGAGCGGCAGGGCGAGCAGCGGGTGCACCAGGGCCTCCGGGGTCGTGGCGTCCGGGAACTCGACCGTGATCGAGGCCGGCTCGCGACGGACTTCGAGCAGCGAGCCCCGCGGTTCCCCCAGCGAGATCCAGCCCGGCTCGATCCGGTTTCTCTCGCTCCAGACACTCGCATATCGGCATTCCAGAGCCACATCCAGCGCATCTCCGTCCAGTGGAGAGAGGTCGGGAAGCTCGGGCTCGTGGGTCGGCAGGACTAGACGAAATCCATACGCTCCACGCATTTCGGTCCCCATTTCCTCGCCTACTCTAATTCCATGACGCCAAAGGCAAGCGCTATTGCAGGAAGGAGGTGGGTATGAAGGCATATGAGAATCCCACGATCGTCACTCTTGGCACCGTCGTCGAGTTGACGGAGCACAAGTGCAACGGCAGCGGCGACTCCGTGTTTCCGCAGCTGACGGAAGGGACGAACCAGCCCTCCTGTCCTCAGGAATAGCCTTGTCGACCTAGCCGGGGCCTAGCTGGCCCCGGTGACGGTCGGACTGTCTCGTTGCTGAATTTCAACTCGCGAACGCAGGGAAGGAGGTTGGAATGAGGACGTATGAGAATCCCACGATCGTCACCCTTGGCACCGTCGTCGAGCTGACGGAGCACAAGTGCAACGGCAGCGGCGACTCGGTGTTCCCGCAGCTGAACCCGTCGCCCACTGAACCGGTCTGCTTGCCGGAAAACAGCTAGTCCATCCAGCCGGGGCCATCGATGGCCCCGGCTGGACGCTGGAAGGGGCACAAGAAGGCCTCTTTGAGTGCCGTTGCTTCTCTGATGAGCGGTAGCAAGAGAGCCGACAGCGGGCTGATTGGGGAGACGGCCCGCCTGATCGACGTGCGGCCCACCCAAGCGCGCTCGGGGCGCTGGCGTCAGGTGCCGAGCCTCACCCGCGACGCGCTGCGGGTGGCATGGAGGGCCAGCCCCAGCCAGCTCCTCGCGACCCTGTTCCTCCAGGGAGCAGCGGGAGGCGCGATGACGGTCCAGCTGCTGGCCGCCCAGCAGGCGCTGCAGAAGCTGCTCCTGCTCCCCGAACCCGGCACCACGGGCAGCGATGTGATCCCCGCGTTTACGGTGCTGATCGGCGCGATGATCGCGATGGGCGCCTTCACCGCGCTCGCCGATCAACGTCAGCGGCTGCTCGGCGAGCTGGTCGCCCAGTACGCCTTCCGGCAGATCATCTCGGTCTCGACCCGGGTCGAGATGGCGGCATTCGAGAACCCCGAGTTCCACGACCAGCTCGAGCGGGCGCGCACCTCGGCGATCACGCGCTCGATCATGATGATCAGCAGCGTCAGCGGCCTCACTCTCGGGCTGCTGACCAGCGGCGGCATCGCCGCCGCGCTCCTGCTGCTCGAACCGCTCCTGCTCCCGCTGGTGCTCGTCTCGGGAGTCCCGATGCTCCTGGCAACGGTCCTCAACAGCCGCCGCGCCTACAGCTTCGAGTGGGGAATGACCCCGCAGAACCGGGAGCGTGCCTACCTGATCGAGCTGTTGACGAGGCGGGACGCGGCAAAGGAGCTGCGAGTCTTCGGTGCGACGTCGTTTCTCCGCTCGCGCTACGAAGCCCTGACCGGCGAACGGCTGCAGCGGATGCGGGTCTTCCTGCAGGAACGGCTTGCAGTCGCTTTGGTCGGCTCGGTCTCGACCAGCGTCGGCATGGGCCTGGCGCTTGCCGCGCTTGCCTATTTCATCGCGACGGGCCGCGTCGACGTCGCGACGGCGCTGACCGCGGGGGCCGCCATGCAGCAGCTCTCGACCCGGCTGTTTGGCATCAACACGAGCCTTGGGCAGCTGGTCGAATCCGGGATGTTCGTCGACGACTACAACTCCTTCCTGAAGGCTCTGCCGGCGGTTCGGGCCGAGGAGGTCGATGGTGAGGAAGAGGGCCCGCCGGCGCGGCCCAGGGAGCGGTTCAACGGCGTTCGTGTGAAGGGGGTCTCCTTCGAGTACCCCCAAACCGGCGTTGCGGTGCTGGAAGACGTCTCGCTTCGCATCGACCCTGGGGAGGTGGTGGCCCTGGTGGGAGAGAACGGTTCCGGGAAGACGACGCTCGTCAAGTTGATATGCCAGCTCTACAGGCCGCTCTCCGGCCAGATCTCCTGGCTGGGTGAGAGCGGGGCCGAGGTCGATCCAGCCGACGTGCGGGATGACACCACCGTTCTCTTCCAGGACTTCCTCCACTACCACCTGAGTGTCGAGGACAACATCGCCCTCGGGCGAGTCGGGCGGGAGCCGACTCCGGAGGCGATCAGGATGGCGGCCGAGCAGGCCGGCGCCGACCGCTTCGTGAAGCGCCTGCCCGACGGCTACGGCACCCGCCTCGGGCGCCAGTTCGCCGACGGCCATGAGCTCTCGATCGGCCAGTGGCAGCGACTCTCGCTGGCTCGTGCCTTCTTCCGCGGCGGCGGGTTCCTGGTGCTCGACGAGCCCACGGCGTCGCTCGATCCCAAGGCCGAGTCGGCGCTGTTCCAGCAGATGCGCGAGCTATGGCGCGGGCGGGCGGTGCTGCTCGTCTCGCATCGGTTCTCGAGCGTCCGCTCCGCCGACCGCATCTACGTCCTGCAAAACGGCCGCCTGACCGAACATGGCAGTCACACGGAGCTGATGGCCGCCGACGGCCATTACGCCGAGCTGTTCTCGCTGCAGGCGGCGGCGTATCTCGACCATCCGGACGCCTCGCTGCGCAAGCCCGACCACAAGAACTCCGGCGCGATAAGCGTTTCTCGACCATGAGCACTCTCGATTCGACCGCATACCACCAGATCGACGTCCGCTTCATGGGCGCCACGGTCCGCGTCCCGAACAACGTCGTCCATCGTTCCTTCCCGGCCGAGACGATCGTTCTCGATCTGAACGCAGGCGTCTACCACGGGCTCAACCACGTCGCCGGCCGGATGCTCGAGCTGCTCGAGGAGTGCGGCCGGGTGAAGCTCGTTGCCAACCGGCTCGCCGAAGAGTACGAGGCGCCGCCTGCGCAGATACAGCGCGATCTCTGCCGTGTCTGCCAGGAGCTTCTCGACCGGGAGCTGATCGAGCTGCTCGAGCCGCTCAGCTGACCTTGGCTCCACGGGCGAAGCTGCGCCTCGCGGGTGAGATCCTCATCACCTACTGCCGGGTGCGCTGGGCGATGGGGAGAGAGGAGCTGCCGCAGCTCGTCGGGCGCCTACGCGTCGCTCCGCCCGCCGCCGCGCAGTTCCCCCGCGCCAAGCGCGAGCAGCTGGCGGGGGCGGTAATGGGAGTGCTCTCGATCTTGCCCACCGATTCCCGCTGCCTCGTGCGCTCGCTGGTTTACCTCTCGCTGCTTGCGAAGCGCGGTGTTGCCAGCACGCTGGTGATCGGCGCCCGGACCGAGCCGGATTTCAAGGCCCACGCCTGGATCGAGTGCGAGGGTGAGCCGCTGCTTCCCTCGGGCGACGGCGAGTTTGCGCCGCTGACCGTGATCTAGCGCGGCGGGCGGTCGCGAAAGCAGGCGCCCCCCTCGGGCGTTGGTGAACTGATGACGACTGCAGTCACAGATCCGAGGGGCGCGGTCGCAATGGCGCCGGTGGGGGTCTGCGCCCCGGCCGAGTACGGTGAGTCGGAGATTCGTGCCGTTCTCACCCGCACCGGCTATCCGCTCGAGTTCTGGCACGAGGACCCCGACGAGGCGATAGCCGCTTGCGGGGAAAGCAAGCCCGAGCTTTTGCTCCTCGGCATCCGGCGCCCGGGCGCGAGCGCTCTCAAGTGGGTCCGGGCCCTGCACGATGCCGCTGCCTGGACCAAGGTGATCTTGATCTGCGAGCGGTCCGGTGACGGCGATCTGCGCAAGGCCCTGGACGCTGGGGTCAAGGGATTCGTCGCGCTCAGCGAGGTGGACAGCGCGCTGCCGCCGGTGATCGAGGTGGTCCTGGCGGGTCAGATCAGCGTGCCGGGCTCGCAGGGCAAGGAACTGCGCAAGCAGATCCTCACCCCCAGGGAGAAGCAGATCCTCGGCCTCGTCGTGATGGGGATGACGAACGCCGAGATCGCCTCGAAGCTCTTCCTCGCCGAGAGCACGATCAAGAGCCACCTCTCCTCGGCCTTCGCCAAGCTCGGTGTTTCATCGCGTAGTGAGGCGGCCTCCGTCATCCTCGATCCTCAATCCGGGGCCGGCCTGGGGATCCTCACGATCCCTACCGGTTAGCTCGCCGAGGTCGCGGTGGGCTCCGACTCAGTCGCCCTCGTCCACGACTACCTGCTCGTCTCGAGGGGGGCGGAGCGAACCTTTGCGGCGATCGCGGAGTGCTGGCCGGAGGCTCCGATCTACACGCTCCTCTACGACGAGGAGGGCACCGGTGGCCGTTTCGCGGATCGCGAGGTGCGCACCTCTTACCTGCAGAGGCTGGGCGTCGGGCAGCGGGGCTTTCGCTCGCTGCTCCCGGCGTTCCCCCACGCCACTCGCTCGCTGCCGCTGGACCGCTACGAGCTGATCGTCTCGAGCAGCAGCGCCTTCGCCCATGGCGTCGCCCGCCGGAGGGGCGCGCGGCACGTCTGCTATTGCCACACCCCGTTCCGCTACGCGTGGTTCGAGCGGGAGCGGGCGCTGGGTGAGGTCTCGCCGCTCCTGCGGCGACCGCTCGATCACGCTCTCTGGAGGACAAGGGAAGCCGATCGCCGCGCCTCGCGCGACGTCACCCGCTACATCGCCAACTCGGCGATCACCCGGGAGCGGATTCGCCGCTACTGGGGCCGAGAGTCGACCGTCGTCCACCCGCCGGTCGAGGTCGAGAGGTTCCGCGCGCGCGAGGACCCCGAGCCGTTCTTCCTCGTCGTCACCGAGCTGGTCCGTCACAAGCGAGTCGACCTGGCGCTGGAGGCGGCTGCGCGCGCCAAGATGCCGATTCGGGTCGTCGGCGAGGGCCCCGATCGAGCCCGGCTGGAGGCGAGGTACGGCGAGCGAGGGGGGCTGGCGACGTTCCTCGGCAGGGTGGACGACGCGGAGCTCGCTGGCCTGTATGCACGAGCGCGAGCGCTCGTGCTTCCCAACGTCGAGGAGTTCGGGATCGCCGCCGTCGAGGCCCAGGCGGCCGGCCGGCCAGTCGTCGCCGTCGGGGCAGGCGGCGCCCTGGAGACCGTCGTGGACGGCGAGACCGGGATCCTCGTCGAGCCCGATGACGTCGACGCGCTAGCTCGCAGCCTGGCCGGAATCGACTTCGCCCGCTTCGATCCCGAGCGGATCGCCGCCCATGCCCGGACCTTCTCGAAGCAGGCCTTTCAGCGACGCCTACGGGCGGAGGTGGGCTCGAGCGTCGACTCGTAGACCGCCTTGATCTTCGCGGCGTGGCGATCCATCGAGAAGCGGCTGCTCGCCGCTGCCCGCCCGCGCGACCCCATCGCGGCCAGGCGCGAGGGATCGTCGAGGAGCGCCGCGATCGCTTCGCTCCAGAGCTCGGGTGAGCGGGGAGGCAGGAGCAGCCCGCACTCCTCGCCCGCGAGGATCTCGGCTGGGCCACCGAGGTCGGTGGAGGCGACCGGGACCCCGGCCGCCATCGCCTCGATCACGGTCCGGCCGAACGGCTCCTCCCAGGAGGGGACGAGCAGGATGTCGACCGCTCGCAGGATCTCGGCGACGTCCTGCCGCTCGCCGAGGAAGCGGACCGAATCGGCGAGACCCTGCTCGACCGCCTGGCGGCGCAGGCCGGCGAGGTAGGCGGCGTTGTCGTAACGGGTCGCGCTGCTGTCGAACTTGGGCGAGCCGACGAGCAGCAGCTGCGCTCCGGGGTGGCGGCCGCTGATCCCGGCGGCGATCCGGATCGCATCGTCCTGGCCCTTCCAGGGCGTGATCTGGGCAATCACCGCCAAGACCGGAATCTCGCCGTCGAGGCCGAGCCGTGCTCGCGCCTCCTCCCGATCGAGACGAAGCCGGTCGAAGCGGGAGAGGTCGACGGCGTTGTGGACCACGGTCGCCGAGCACCGTGCCGGGCCGAGCGTCGAGCGCGTGTAGGCCGAGTTGGCGATCAGCGCATCTGCGCGGGCGATCGTACGCAGGGTCAGCGTCGAGACGGGGCCGCGGGGAAGGCAGTCGCGGACGTGCACTACCGTTGGCCGTCCGGCGGCCGTGGCGATCAGGCCGGCGCGGATCGAGTTGGCGTGGACCAGGTCTGCGCGCACGGCGCGGGCCGATCGGCGGACCTGAGCGGCGGCGTAGGACATCTCGAGCAGCGCTCGCGGCGTGCGCAGCGGGTGGAGGCGCAGGCTGCCGTCGGTGCCGTGGATCGAGACGACGTCGATGCCCAGGCCACGCGACCTCTCCGCCAGCAACCCCTCGGGACAGGCAAGCACCGGCTCGATGCCGTCGGGAAGCGCGCCGAGCAGGCCGAGCAGGGAGAGCTCGCCGCCGCTGACCCGGCTCGTGTGGTTGACGTACAGGACGCGCAAGGCTCAGCGCCGGGGTGCGCTCGAGGCAGCGATCTCGGTGACCAGGCGCGCGACCCGCTCGGCCGTGCGCGGCCAGGCGAACTCCTCGGCCCGGCGAGCGCCCGCCTCGCCCATCGCGTGCCGCTGGGCGGTGTTCTGGAGCAACTCGACGAGAGCGTTGCCGACCGAGATGTGGTCCTCCGGATCGACCAGGAGTCCCGTCTCCCCGTCGAGCACAGCGTCGACGGCGCCGCCGACGCCGCCGGCGACGACCGGGCAGCGGTGGGCGTTGGCCTCGAGGTAGACGATTCCGAACCCCTCGCCGACGTAGCCTCCGGCTGGCATCCGGCTCGGCATCGAGAAGACGTGCGCACGATCGAGCCAGGCGTCGCGCTCTGCGTCGCTGACGGCGCCGAGAAAGCGGATCACGTCCTCGCCGATGCCCGAGGAGCAGGCCAGCTCGGCGATCGCCGCGCGCAGCGGCCCGTCGCCGATCACGACCCACTGAGCGCCGGGGATCCGGGCGGCGACGAGCGACATGGCCCTGACCATCACGTCGTGACCCTTGTAGCGGTCCTCCATGCGGGCGATGGTCAGCACCGTCGGCCGCTCGGCGGGCTCCGCCGCGACGCCGTTGGGCAGGTCGACCCCGGGATGGATCAGGTGGATTTTCTCGCGATCGCCTCCCGCTTGCGCGACGAGGTCCTTGGTATAGCGGCTGACCGCGATGCAGGCGTCGGCGTTGCGCGCCGCGAAGCCCGCCAACCGCGGCCTGACGCCGATCTCCTTGCCGTGGAAGTACTGGACCACCGGAACCCCCAACGCCCGGCGGATCAGGGAGGCGCCCGGGCTCATCACGGTGTGGGCGCTGAGCACCACCCGGGGCCGGAAGGCGAGCGCCTGCGCAACGGCGGCGCCGTTGAGGGCAAGCGCAGAGACCGGCCGTGGCGCCGGCAGCTGCGGCAGCCGCCTCACGTCGAGGGCTCCCGCCCGGTCGAACTCCTCCGCGCCGGGCGTGTCCAGGGTGACGATCCGGCACTCGAGGCCGGGCGCATGGCTCACGGTGCGGTGGACGAGGTGCTGGATCCCACCTGGCGCAGGGGGGAAATCCGGTGTGAGGACAAGAGTGCGCATCATCCCGGCTCGACGCCGCGAAACCTGTCGAGCCAGAGGCCGCCGGCGAGCAACGGCCAGAGCACCGGGCTGCGGTCGGCCTCGCCGCGCCGGTGCTCGCCGAGCAGGTGCGAGGCGACGTCGGCGCGGACCCACCCCTCCGAGTAGAGGGAGCCGCGGGCGATCTGGCTCTCCATCAGCGCTCCCAGCGGTCCGCGCAGCCACTCGTCGATCGGCGGCAGAAAGGCGACCTTGCGACGCCGTGGGGCATTGGGGAGGAGGTCGGAGAGCAGGAGTCGCAAGAGCTGCTTGCCCCCGCCTGCGAGGTGGGTCGAGGGGGCGACGCTGGTGGCGAACTCGGCCAGCTCGCGCTGGAGGTACGGGGTGCGCACCTCCAGTGAAGCCAGCATGCCCGCCCGGTCGGCCTTGACGAGCACGTCGTCTGGAAGCCAGTAGAGCTGGTCGAGCCGCATCAATGAGCCCGGTACCGAGTAAGAGCGCGATTCCTCGAAGTCCCGCTCGAGGTCGGCCAGCACACGGTCCTCGGCAAGCGCGCCGAGCAGTCGCGGCCCGTAGAGGCCGGCCCTTTCGTGCCGTCGCCCGGCGGTCACCCAGTCCAGATGCCGTTCGGGGATCGGCCGTGGCACGGCGAGGTCGAAGGCCCGCAGGAACCGCGGGCTCGTCGATTTGGCCCGCGGCACGAGGTTGCGGACCAGGGCGCCGACGCCGCCGTTCTGACCGAAGCTCTGCGGCGCCCGCCCGAGCCAGCTGTAACGGGGGTAGCCGCCGAAGAGCTCGTCGGCGCCCTCACCGCCGATCGCCACCGTTACCTCGTCTCGCGCGAACTCCGCGACCGAGTGAAGCGGCACCACGGCGGAGTCGGCGAGCGGCTGGTCGAGGGTGCTGAGCAGAGCCGGCACGCGGGTCGCCGCCTCCTCGCTGCTCATCGCGATGTCGCGATGCTCGCTGCCGATCAGCGCCGCCATCTCGCGCGAGGCGGTGCGCTCGTCGTGGGTGCCGTCGCTGGCCTCATAGCCCACCGTGAAGGTCTTCAGGGGTTTCGAGGAGTGCCGGGCGGCAATCGCCGCGATCACCGTCGAGTCGACCCCGCCGCTGAGGAAGACGCCGAGCGGCACGTCGGCGATTAGCCGTCCCCGGATCGAGCGCTCGAGCAGGCGACCAGCCTCGGCGGCGAGTTCCCGCGGCGACTCCTTGAGCTCGGTCACCGGCGCCGGTGGGCTCCAGTAGCGCCGCTCGGTGAGGGCGCCGGAGGCCCTGTCCCAGACCAGCAGGTGGCCGGGTGGAACCTGTCGCACCCCCTCGAGGATCGAGCCAGCGCCGGGGACGTAGCCGAGCACGAAGAAGGCGTCGAGCGCGGCCGGGTCGATGTCGGGCTTGGCGCCAAGGCCGTCGACGAGCGCGGTCAGCTCGGAGGCGAAGAGCAGATCCTTGCCCCGCCGCACGTAGAAGAGCGGCTTCTCACCGAAGCGGTCGCGGGCGAGCAGCAGGCGCTCGCGCTGCGAGTCCCAGATCGCCAGCGCGAACATCCCCTCGACGACGTGGACCAGGTCCTCGCCGTAGTCCTCGTAGAGGTGGGGGAGGATCTCAGTATCGGAGAGCCCCTGGAGGACGTGTCCGCGACCCTTCAGCCGCTCGCGGATCGCCGGGTGGTTGTAGATCTCGCCATTGAAGGCGACCCAGACCGTGCGGTCCTCGTTCGGGCGCGGCTGGTGGCCGTCCTCTAGGTCGATGATGCTGAGACGACGGGCGCCGAGAGCGACGTCGCCGTTGGGGCTGAGGTAGGTGCCCTCTTCATCGGGCCCGCGGTGGTGGAGCGCTTTGCACATCGCCGTCACAGCGGTGCCGTTCGGGTCCGAGGTCGATCCGCATATTCCGCACACCGCAAGGTCAACGGGGACTGGAGCATGTCGCTTTTATTCGATTAGCCCGAAACCCAAACGACCGCGCAAGACTTGAGCGGGTACACCCGTTGCTCGGGCAATGAACGAAACCACCGAACAGAGGGACCTGCGCGACTACATCCGACCGGTGCTGCGGCGCTGGTGGCTGATCCTCGCTGTCGTCCCGATCGTCACCGTCGGCGCTTACCTCTTCTACGACTCCAAGCCGAAGGTCTACGCGGCTTCCACTCAGCTATACGTGCAGCCCTCTGCCCTCAACCAGCTGCTGCTCGGTGGAGGCGGCTCGACCAATCCTCTCACCACCGGCAACCTCGCCCACCTGATCGAAACCAGGGCGGTGGGCAACCAGGCGCTCAAGGTCCTGAAGCGGCGCAAGGCCGGCGACGTGTCCGGCTCGATCGTCGCCGAAAACCTCGAAGACACCCAGTTCATCGTCATCACGGCGACCTCGCCCAAGCCTCTCGACGCCGCGCAGCTCGCCAACGCCTACGCGCGCGGCTTCCTCAACACTCAGGCCAGGCAGATCCAGCGCGAAGCGGAACGGACCCAGAGCAACGCCGAAGCTCAGCTCGATGGTCTGCGCGGCAGCGCCGCCGCCGGCGTCCGGGCGCAATCGCTGGAAGAAAAGATCCAGACTCTCGAATTGGTCACCTCCCAGCCGGGCGGCAGCACCGGGATCAAGCAGGTCGACCCGGCGCTGCCCTCTGCAATCCCGATCAACCACGATCCGATGTCGCGGGCGATCTTCGCTTTCGTCGTCAGCCTGATGCTGGCGATCGCGGCTGCCTTCGGGCTCGAGTACCTGACGCGCAAGATGGCGAGCGTTGAAGACGTCGAAGACGTCTACGAGCTGCCGGTCCTCGCGGAAGTCCCGACGGTCGACAGCCCCACCCCCTTCAGCGCACAGGGCATCGCGGTGGAGAAGCAGCTGCAGGAGCCCTTCCATCGGCTGCAGATGAACCTCGACATGCTCAACCATGAGCGGCCGCTGCGGACGATCCTCATCGCCAGCGCGGCTCCGGGCGAGGGTAAGTCGATGGTCAGTCGCAACCTCTCGCTCGCCTTCCGCGAGGCCGGGCACAACGTCGCCGTCGTGGATGCCGACTTCCGCAAGGCGAGCCTCGGAGGGCTGCTCGACGCCCAGGACGGGCCGGGACTCACCGACGTCCTGGCTGGACGGGCCAGCTTCGGCGAGGTATTGCAGGCAGTTACCGTGACCGCCACGCAGAACGGCAACGGCGTGGGCCCCGAGCACGCGATCGGCGCCGTCGGCACCGGCGTGGCCAGCTTGCCTGCCTCGCGCGGGGACCTCGCTCTCGTCCCGGCCGGCGCCCACCATGGCAACCTCGCGGCCTCGCTGTCCCGGGGAGGGATGCGCCAGGCCCTGAAATCCGCGTCCGACGTCTACGACCGTGTCGTGGTCGACTCGTCGCCGATCCTGGCCGCGGCCGATGTCCTGCCGCTGCTCAGCGAGGTCGACGGGGTGCTGATCGTCTCGCGGCTCGGCGTCAGCACGAGGGAATCGGCGCGGCGCCTGCTTCGGGAAATCCAGCGGGTCTCGGACGTGCACGTGATCGGAGTCGTGGTCAACGGGATCCCGCCGCGCACCTACCGGACCCGTGCGTATGGCTACTACTACGGCTAGCGCCCGGCTCCCCGCGTCCTACAGCCGCTTCCTGGTCAGGCCGCTGGGTGCGCTGGCCACTGCCGCGATCCTCGCGGCGCTCGGGCTCGCCATAACGATCCAGTTTCCGCAGGCGACCCCGGCCGCAGCCCTGGTTGGGTTCGTCATCCTCGCCATCGCTGCCTGGATGGCCTTCGAGGAGCGTTACCAGTGGAGCCTGGTCACGCTGATTGTCTACCTCGGCCTCGCCGACGGCTACCTGAAGCTCAGCACCGGGATCGACAAAGTGACCCTGGTCCGCGACATGCTCCTCTACGCAATCGTCGCTGGCGCACTGGTGCGGATCGCGGTGCGACGTGAGCAGCTCGCCCTACCGCCACTCGCGGGCTGGGTGATCGCCTGGCTGGTGGTGGTCGCGATCCAGGTCGCGAACCCGAGCAACGGCACGCTCTACCACTCGCTTGCCGCGATCCGGCCCCAGGCCGAGTGGGTACCCCTTTTCTTCATCGCCTACTTCGTGATGCGCAGCAAGCAACGGCTGCGCGGCTTCCTCCTCTTGCTGGTCTTCGTCGCCGCCGTCAATGGCGCCGTCAGCCTCGTGCAGTCGAACCTGACGCCGGACGAGCTCGCCGCTTGGGGTCCTGGATATGAGGCGGCGATCATTGGCGAAGGCGAAAACTCGGTCTCTGCGCGGGGGTTCGCCGACAGCAGTGGCGAAGAGCGAAATAGGCCCTTCGCGCTCGGTGGCGACTCGGGCTTCGGTGGCGCGCTGGGGCTGATCGCCGTGCCGGCGGCGCTCGGTTTGCTGGCGCTCTCACGGCGCAGGGGTGTGCGGTTGCTGACCATCCTCCTTTCGCTCGGCGTGGTCCTCGCGGTCGCGACCTCGGCGTCGCGGACGGCGGTGATCGGCGCCGTCGTCGCCGTCTTCGCCTTCGCGGCCCTCACGGTCACCTCACGAGCCGGCTTGCGGACCGTCTTCGCGGTTGGTCTCGCGGCGACGATCGCCTACGCGAGCATCGGCCTGCTGACCTCGGGGGTCGACCAGGGTGCCTTCGACCGCTACGAAAGCATCAGCAGCCCGGGCGAAGCGGTCAACACGGCGCTCGACTACCGCCAGGAAACGATCGCGCGGATCCCGAAGTACATCGTCAAGTACCCGCTCGGCTCGGGTTTCGGGCGCAACGGGCCGGCCGCAAGCTTGCCAGGCGGCCCGGGACCCGGACTCGACTCCGAGAGCGAGCCCACATTCCTGCTGATCGAAACCGGCATTCCCGGGTTGGTGGTCATGTTTGGCTTCCACCTGATGCTCTTCTACCTCGCGGTCACGCGCATTCGTCGCATTCGCGACCGGGAAGCGCGCATCCTGCTGACGGCGGTCGCCGCGCCGCTCTTCGCTCTCTTCGTCACCTGGTTCGTCGGGGTCTCGACCGCGACCACCCCTGGCGCCCCTTACCTCTGGTTCAGCGCTGGGGTGATCTCGTTCTGGTTGGCCGGCGAGGGCTATCGCAACCTCACCCGAGCGCCGCGCAGCGAGGAGCCGGCGCCCGACCGGACCTCTCCGACCCTCTCCGCCGCCCCGGCCGGGTGACGTCGAGGTCGTGGCGAGGACCGTCGTCATAGTCGCCCCGTGGGGTGAGCGCCTGGGCGGTGCCGAGGAGATGCTCTGGCAGTTGCTGCGCAACCTGAACAGGGAGAAGCTCGAGCCCGCGGTCGTCTTCCTCGGCCCGGGCCCATTCGAGCGCGAGGTCGCCGAGCTCGGCATCTGGACGACGGTGATCCCGGCCGGAAGGTTGCGCCGGCCCGCCGCGACCTCGGCGGCGATCCGGCGGCTGGCGGCGGTCCTGCGCGCACGCCAGCCCGACCTGCTGCTCGACTGGAGTGCCAAGTGCCAGCTCTATGGCTCCGCAGCGGCGAGCCTCGCCGGAATGCGCGAGCGCGTCGTCTGGTGGCAGCACCAGATTCCGGCTGGGCACTGGGTCGACCGGCTGGCGACGCTGACCCCCGCACGCGCGATTGGCTGCTCCTCGGCGGCGGGCGAGACCGCCCAGCGGGCGCTTTGGCCGTCGCGGCCGACTTTCGTCGTCAACCCCGGGATCGAGATCGATCCCGGCCCCAAGGGGCCCAACGGACTGCGCAATGAGCTCGGCATCCCGCGCGAGCGCCTGGTCGCCGGTATCGTCGGCCGCCTTCAGCCCTGGAAGGGGCAGGACCGGTTCCTCGCCGCGCTGGCCCGGATGAGGAAGGGGGGGAGGGACGTGCACGGGCTTGTCGTCGGCGGCGACGCCTACGGGCTTTCGCCCGAGTACGCGGCGGGGCTTGAGCGACTGACCGCAGAGTTGGGCCTTGCGGACCGGGTCACGATGACCGGGCAGGTCCCGGATTCGCGCCCCTACCTCGAGCTGATGGACGTCGCCGTCAGCGCCTCCGACAACGAGCCCTTCGGCATCGTCTTGCTCGAGGCGATGGCGGCCGGGGTGCCGGTCGTCGCCGTCGCCGAGGGGGGCCCGACCGACATCGTCGAGCCAGGGGTGACCGGCATGCTCGCCGCGAGCCGTGAGCCGCGGGCGCTCGCCGCAGCGATCGAGGCGGTGATCGCCGACCCAGGGCGCCGAGCGGAGATGGGCGCCGAGGGGCGCAGGCGCTGCAAAGAGCGCTACTCGGCCGGCGCGATGGCAGAGCGGATTGCCGAGCGGCTCCTCCTCCTCGCCGATGGCTGAGGCCGCGACTCCCGACGTCACGATCGTCGCCAACGACATCGGACCGGAAGGTGGGATGGAGCGGCAGCTGCGCGAGTTGATCGGCGGCCTGCTCGAGGGCGGCCACCGGGTGACGGTGATCGCCTGGACCTGCTCGCTGCCGACCCACCGGAACCTGCGCTGGATCCGGGTGCCTGGCCCATCGCGGCCGTTTGCCCTCGGCTATCCGCTCTTCCTCTTCTTCGCCACGCTCCTCATTCGGCTGCGCGGCAGAGGAGTCGTCCACAGCACCGGTGCGATCGTCCTCAACCACACCGACGTCTGCACGGTGCACTTCTGCCACCGTGCCTTTGCCGACCTGCCGGCGTTCTCACGGGCTTCGCGATCCGGTCTCGCCTACCGGCTCAACGCCGCCCTCACCCGACTGATGAGCAGGCTTGCCGAGCGCTGGTGCTACCGAGCAGGGCGGACCACGAGGCTGGTCGGCGTCTCGCAGGGGGTTGCCAGGGAGCTGTTCCGCCACTTCCCACGCATGCGGAAGCGCACCGTCGTGATCCCAAACGGCGTCGACACCGACGCCTTCCGACCCCCTGACGAGCAACGGCAAACAGTTGTCGGCCGTCTCGAGGCTCTCTTCGTCGGCGGCGAGTGGGAGCGTAAGGGGTTGCGCTTCGCGATCGAGGCCCTCGAGGGGCTCGACGACGTCGAGCTGACGGTGGTCGGCGAGGGCGACCGCGACGCGCACCAGCGGCTAGCCGAGCGGCTGGGCGTCGCCGACCGGGTCACCTTCGCCGGACCGACCGACGACGTCCTCGCTTGGTATCGGCGCGCCGACGCCTTCTTGCTGCCGACCGCATACGAGACCTTCTCCCTGGTCACCTACGAGGCGGCCGCCTGCGGCCTGCCGCTGCTGGTGACGCGTGTCAATGGCGTCGAGGACCTCCTCCAGGATGGTCGCAACGGCTGGTTCGTCGAGCGCGACGCGGCACCGATCCGGGAGCGGCTGAGGACCCTGCGCGACGACCCCGCCCTGCGCCTGCGCATGGGGCAGGCCGCCCGCGAGGACAGCCTCGATCACGACTGGGCGCAGGTCGTCGCCGCCTATCGTGCGATCTACGCCGAGGCGGCGAGCAGGTCGGCGACGAACTCGCCGACCTGAAGCTGCTGGCGCTCGCGGTCGAAGCGGCCGTCTCGCTCCGGGACTGCCGCACGTTTACGCTCGATCTCGGCGCCGCTCACGGTTGCCATCAGCTCGGCAAGCGCCTTCACGTAGCGCTCGTCCCAGGGCGCCTCGCCGGGCAGCCGCCAGATCCAGCCTTCGTCGATGTCGTAGGCGAGCGGGATCTGGCCGGTTACGACCGGCAGGCCGGCTGCCAGGTACTCGCTGATCTTGGTCGTGTACCGGAAGGAGCCGACGCCGTCGACGCTCTGCGGCAGGCTGGCGATGTCGATCGCGGCCAGGTAGCTGGTCACTTCCTCCTTCGGCACGCGGCCGGGGAGGACGATGCGACGGTCGAGCTCCTCGCCGGCGAGCGCGCGCAGCCGCTCGAGGCCGCTGCCGTCGCCGACGACAAGGACGCGAAGCTCGGCACGGTCGGTGCGCAGCAGCGCCTCGACCAGCTCCTTGCCATAGCAGTACTCGCTGGCCGAGCCCCACTCGAGCGACCCGATTAGGCCGAAGACCACCGCCTCCTCGGGGATGCCGAGCTGCCGTCGCCGCCGCTCGCGATCCTCGCGCCGGCCGGGGATCGACCAGCCCGGGGCGGTCATCGCCCGCGGCGCGCCGAAGGTGAGTGCGCGCCCGACCAGGTAGGGCGTCCAGCCGATGAAGCCGGCGCTCAGCCTGTACAGGAGGCGCTCGTAGAGACCGGCGAGCGGCGCCAGCATTCTGTGGTCGATCGCCACGTAAGGCGCCACCGCGTCGCCGCTCGAGACCACGTAGGGAATGCCGGCGAGGACGCGGGCGGCGATCACGGCGGTGCCACCCGCCACGCCGGTGCCCTCCATCACCACCAGCGGTGGCCGTCGTCGCAGCAGCGTCCAGGCCAGACGCAGCATCGAGCCCACCTTGCTTCCCCGGTCGAAGGGGATGACTTCGGCGTCGACGTGCTCGAGCAGCGCCGCGATGCGCTGCTCGTCGCCGTGTCCGCTTCCCTGCGTGGCGAAGCAGAAGATTCTCTCGGGGGTGGCCCGGCCCATGCCCAAGAAACGCAAGAAGGCCCCGTTTCCGTCCGTTTTCAGGGCATCAAGCTCTTCGACTGCTTCACGATCAACGACGAGCTCGACCTGCTCGAGCTGAGGCTGCGCACCGGCGCGCCGTGCGTCGACCGGTTCGTCCTGGTCGAGGCGACAAGGACGTTCAGCGGCGCCGAGAAGCCGCTGCACTATGCGGAGAGCGCGGCGCGCTTCGCCCCCTGGCGCGAGAAGATCCGCCACGTCGTCGTCGACGATCTGCCGCCGCCGCGGCCGAAGCGCTGGGCGGCCGAGATCCATCAGCGCAACTGCATCCTTCGCGGGCTCGATGACGCCGCCCCTGGCGATGTCATCGTCGTCTCCGACGTCGACGAGATCCTCCACCCCGAGGTGCTCGAGGAGCTGCGCGAGGGCTGTGACGGTCTGACCGGGCTCGAGATGCCGAGCACCTTCCGCTTCGCGAACTGGATGCTTCCTCCTGGCCCCTTCGCGCAGGCCAGTCGGGCGCTGCCTTTCGAGCTCCTCCACGACCCCCACCACCAGCGCAACCACACGCGTCCCGATCGCGTGATCCGCGACGCGGGGCGCCACTTCACGACGCTTGGGGGAATCGAGGACCTGGTCGCGAAGTTCGAGAGCTACAGCCACGCGGAGATGGACACGGAGCGGCAGAAGGCGGCCGAGTACCTGCGGCGCGCGCAGAAGATGGGCGTCGACGTCTTCTCCCGGCAGTTGGTCTCCGTCGTTCCCGAGCCTGAGCTCTGCGCTACCCAGGGCGCCCTCGCCGAGCTGTGTCCCGACCTCTTCGACTTCGATCCTCTGCCGGGGCGGCTGCGCCGCGAGCTGTTCCGCTGGTACGCGAACTGGCGCGCCCGCCAGCCGGCCAGCTCCGAGCTGGTGCCAGCCCTCGACGGGGAATACGAGGACCGTCTGCCGACGGTCGCGACGCGGGCAGCGCTGGAGCTGGCCCGGCACGTCACCTGGACGGTGCCACGGCGCGGCGCACGCTCGCTGCGTGAAAGGTTCGCGTGACCGGCGCTCGCGACGGAGTCAGCCTCAAGGACCGGGTCCTGCGGCGCGCCGGGCGAGTCAACCGCGAGCTCTTCCGGGAAAGGAACCACGACCTCGAGAGGGCCGCGGTCGTCCTCGGCAGCGGCCGCGGCGGCACCACCTGGCTGGCCGAGGTGATGGCGCGTGAGCACGGCAGCCGCGTCCTCTTCGAGCCATTCCATCCGCGCATAGCCGCAGTCAACTCCGGCCTCTCCCTCTTCCTGGATGCGGACGCCCACGATTCGGAGACCCGCCGGCGGGTCGCGCGGGTGCTCAGTGGCCGCACCCGCCATCGGCAGATCGACCACATCCAGTCCCCCCGCTTCCCCGCGAGCCGTGTGGTCAAGGACATCCATGCGACCAACCTGGCGCCGTGGATGGAGCGGACCTTCCCGCAGGTCCCGATCGTCTACGTCCTCCGTCACCCCCTTGCAACGTCGGTCTCCAGGCTGCGCGCCGGGACCTTCGACGGGCTCGGCTCCTACCTCGACACCGACGCCGGCCGCCGCTGGGCCGAGCGCTCGCCGGTCGCCGAGTGGCTGCCCCTCTACGACCGCCACGCCGCCGCCGACGATCCCCTGGTGCGGCTGGTGGCCGAGTGGTGCATCGAGAACGCCTATCCGCTCAGCCGCATGGCCGATTCCTCGATCGCCTTCGCCCACTACGAGCGCCTCGTCTTGGATCCGGCCGCCGAGATCGGTCGCCTGCTCGGACACTGCGCCTCGGCGCTCGGAGGCGGCCCCGGCGAGGCGAAGCTGCGCGGCCTGCGCGAGCCGTCGGCGATGGACTGGTTCGGGACGGCGGCGAAAGCCGGCGGGCGCGACTGGGAGTCGATCCTGGCACGCTGGACCCAGGAGGTCTCGCCGGGGCAGCTGGACGAGTGCCTGGCCGTGGTCGAGGAGTTCGGCATCGACGTGGCCTACGGGGAGGATCCGGTTCCCCGAGAGACGATCCGGGCGGAGTAGGCGGTGGAGATCTCCGTCGTCGTGCCCAGCTATGGACGGCCCGAGGCGCTCGCACTCTGCCTCGCGGCGCTCGAGAGCCAGAGCAGGCCAGCGGACGAGGTGGTGGTCGTCACGCGACGCGACGACGCCCGCACGCGTGAGCTGCTCGCCGGCTACCCGGGGTTGCCGCTGGCCGAGCGCGTCGTGGAGGTGCCGGGCCAGGTCCAGGCCCTCGACGCCGGCGTCCGCGCGGCGCGCGGCGACGTCGTCGCGATCACCGACGACGACGCCGCACCGCGGCCGCGCTGGCTCGAGCAGCTCGAGCGCTGGTTCTCCGACCCGACCGTGATCGGGGCAGGGGGCCGCGACGCGGTGGCCGGCGTTGCGCTGAACGGCGGCGAGCGGGTGGTCGGCCGGGTCAGGTGGTGCGGCAAGGTCGTCGGCAACCACCATCTGGGCGTCGGCGAGCCGCGCGACGTCGACGTGCTCAAGGGGGCGAACATGGCCTTCCGGCGCGAGCCGCTGCTCGCCACGGGCTTCGACCTGCGCCTCAAGGGTGCCGGGGCCCAGGTGCACAACGACCTCAAGCTCTCGCTTGCCCTGCGCAGGGCGGGAGGCAGGCTGGTCTACGACCCGGGGCTGCTGGTCGACCACATGCCGGCACCGCGGCCGCAGGGAGACGACCGGCGCCACGCCGATCCCCGCCAGCAGGTCGACGCCGTCCACAACGAAACGCTGGCGCTGCTCGAGTACCTGCCGCCCGCACGGCGGACCGCCTTCGTCGCCTGGGCCCTCGCCGTCGGGCGCGACCAAGGTCCCGGCCTCGCCCATGCCGCCTGGACGGCGATCCGTCGCCACCGGGGCGGCAGCCTCGCTCACCTGCGGGCGACGCTGCGCGGCCGCCTCGAGGGTTGGAGGACCTATCGACGCTCGGCGGTGGTGGCGTGAGCTTCGCGAACGAGCTGACCGTCTGCATCTGCACCCGCGATCGCCCGCGGGACCTCGAGCGAGCGATCGCTTCGGTCGCCGATCACGCGCCGACGGCGCGGGTCGTCGTCTCCGACGACGGGGGCGGCTCGGCGCTGCCGGTCTGCGAAGGCCACGCGCAGGTCCGCTGGGTGCCTGGGCCCGAAAGGGGCCTCGGCGCCAACCGCAACGCCGCCGTCGCCGCCGCGGAGACGAGCTGGGTCGTCTTCCTCGACGACGACGCCCGCCTCGGAGAGGGCTTCGTCGCCGCGATCGACGACTGCCTCATGGGGATCGATCCGGCGGAGCGCGAGCGCACGGTGATCACCGGCCGCGAGCGCAAGGGCGATCTGCTGGTCGAGCCCAACGACGTCGACTTCCTCGGCTTCCAGCGGCGCCCCTACGAGCCCGGCGAGCCGTTGCACACGGTGGTGATCAACGCCACCGTCTGGCCGCGTCGTCTCTTCGAGGAGGTCGATTTCGACGAGCGCCTGCTCTACGGCTCCGACGAGGTCGACCTCTGCTGCTCGGCGCTGGGCGCCGGCTACCGCATCGTGCCCTGTCCGTCGGCCGTCAACCCCCACGACCCGGCGCCCAGCGGCCGCGACGGTTATGCGCTCAACGCCAGCGTCTCCCGCCTGCGGGTGGGCATGAAGCGCAACCGGGCCAGGAGCCCGTGGCGGGCGGCGCTCTTCGCGCTCATCGCCCCACTTCACCTCCTGCTCAGCGAGCTTCGCTCGGAAGGCCTGCGAGGGGTGCGGCGCTGCACGACGATCCTCGGGCGCTGGCTGCTCGGCACCTCGGGGCCGCTGCCGGGCGGAGGGGGAGCCGGCCGGTGAACCCCGACTACGAGCGCGTCTACCACTACCACGTGCGCAAGTCGGCGGGCTCGAGCCTCAACGCCGCCTTCTGGGCGCTCGGTGGGGTTGACTTCGCCACCGCCGAGGTGAGGCTGCGGGAGTCGCCCCAGTCGGAGTTCGTCGGCAACGGGTTGCGGTTCGTGCGCAACAACCCGGCCCTGCTGGCGCGGGGCGACTACTTCTTCGCGACCACGCACCGGCCCGCCTACCACGTCGAGCTGCCGCCGCGGACCTTCACGATCACGATCCTCCGTGACCCGGCCTCGCGCGTCCTCTCCTATTACCACTACATGATGTGGGCGCGGTCCTCGGCCGAAGGCGGCCGTGACCCGTTCGTCGATCAGGTTCGCAGCGAGAGCGACTTCATGGACCGCCATCCGATCCGCCGGATCTCGCTCCACACGCTGAGGACCGACAGCGCTGTCCGCGAGCTGGGAGCGGGTCAGCTCGCCCGGCGGATGCTCCCCCTTCGCCTGCGGCCGGAGCGCAGGATCGCCGACCGCTCCTTTGCTCGCTTCCTTGCCCGCGTCTCGCCGCGGGCGCTGCTGGCGCAGCTCTACATGTTCTCTCCTCGCTTCGATCCCGCCGAGGCTGCCGAGCGGGTGCTCGGGTGCTCGGCGGTCTGCTTCACCGAGACCTACGCCGAGGACCTGAAGGCGGTGGCCGCGGCGCTCGAGCTGCCGCTGGCCGAGAAGCGCGAGCGCCGCTTCACGGCCAAGGCGGCGACGCCCGAGGCCGACCTCGAGTTGCTGCGCGAGCGGCTCGCCCGGGAGTACCGGATGATCGAGCTGGTCAAGCAGGGGCTGGGGAGGACGGCGTGATCGGCGACGCGACCCTGATCTGCGCGACGACGATGCGCAACGAGGCCTGGATCCTGCCGCGTTTCCTCGAGTGCGCCTCGACCTGGGCCGACCACGTCGTCGTCGTCGACGACAGCTCGACGGACGGCTCGGCGGAGATCGCGGCACGGTTTCCCAAGGTCCGCCTCGTGGAGTTCCAGCGCCCTGACGAGGTCGCCCCCTACGAGTCCGACCGCTGGCGCATGCGGATCGAGGCTGCGCGCGCGATCGACGTGCCGGGGAAGCGGGTGGTCATGACCCTCGACACCGACGAGATGCTGTCCGCCGACTGCGGCCCGGATCTGCAGAGGATCGCCGCGGCCGAGCCCGGCACCAACGTCGCCGCCCGGGTCGCGAATCTGCTGCCGGGCCTCAGCCAGTGCTGGGTCCCGCCCGATCCCTGCGTGATCGGCTTCGTCGACGACGGCAGCCCCTTCACGGTCGAGAAGAGCATGCACGTCCTCCGGGTGCCGAGTGGGCCGACGATGGAGCTCGCGGAGACCACGCTCCTCCACTACAAGCTCTTTGCCGCGCGGCGCGTGCAGGCCCGCCACCGCTACTACCAGGTGTGGGAGACCGAGAGCGGCCTGCGAAGCCCGTTGGGTCAGTACCGTCTCTACCACCGAGGCGAGCGTCCCGAGAGGTGGGTCGAGCCGGTCCGGGAGGAGTGGCTTGCCGGCTACCTCAAAGCGGGGATCGACATGCACGGCGTCGATGACGACCCCGCTCATTTCGACGCGCTGAGCGTACGCCTGATCGCCCAGCGCGGTCCTGCGACCTTCAAGCGCGCCGACATCTGGGCGATCGACTGGAACCGCGTCGCGGAGGAGCAGGGAGTGCCGCTCGTGGATCCGATCGACGACCCCCGCGGACTCGGCACCAGGCTGGCCCACCGCTGGCTCGCGGCGACGCAGGGCTCCGAGCGCACGCTGCCGATCAGGGTTGGCGAGCGCCTGCTGCGGGCGCTGGGCTGGTGACGTCGGCCGCGCTGCCGAAGTAGTCGCTGGTGCGGGCGAGCACCTCGGGCTCGTCGAAGTCGACGATCGAGTGCTCGTCGACGACCATCACGCGGTCGCAGACGTCGAGCGCCGACATCCGGTGCGTGACTATGAAGAGGAAAAGCTCGTCGGCGAGCTCGCCGAGGGAATCGCGGATCAGCGCCTCCGAGCGGGGGTCGAGGGCGCTCGTCGGCTCGTCGAGGACGAGCATCGTCGGCCGTGCCGCCAGGGCGCGCGCCAGGCAGATCCGCTGCTGCTGGCCCCCCGAGACCGAGTCGGCGCGCGGGCCGATCAGCGTCTCGTAGCCGTCGCGCCAGCCGACGACGTCGTCGTGGATGCGCGCCAGTTTCGCCGCCCGCTCGACGTCGGCCTGTGAGATGTTGCGACGGAAACGGATGTTGTCGGCCACCGAGGCGTGCAGCATCTTCGGTTCCTGCGGCACGTAGGCGACCTGCCGGTGCCAGTCGTCGATGTCCCACTCCTCGACGGGCCTGCCGTTGACGAGGTAGGTCCCCTCGACGGGCCGCCGCAGTCGCAGCAGCAGTTGGACGAGGGTCGACTTGCCGGCGCCGGACGGCCCGATGATGCCGACCGCTTCGCGCTGGGGCAGCTCAAAGTCGACGTCGACGAGGACGCGCTGCTCGGGCCGGTAGGCGAAGGAGACTCGCGAGAAGGAGAGCGTCTCGATCAGCGGCAGGGGGTGGCCTCCGGAAGCTGGCCGGTCGGCCTCGTAGCGGTCGGTCGCGTCGCGCAGGCGGGCGACGAAGGGAAGCGACTGCCGGGCCAGCTGGTAGGAGCCCTGGATCTGCTGCCCGTAGGTCCCGGCACGCACCAGCAGCAGCACCACCGCGCCCAGCGAGGCCATCTGGCCGCCTCCCGTGAAGGCGAGCGCCGCCAGCCCACCAACCACGGTTAGGTAGATCAGCCCCTGGTAGAGGCTGGGGATCAGGCGGCCGACGACCTGCGTGCGGAAGAAGAGGCGCCTGGCGTTGGCGACGAGCCCTTCGAGCTGCTCCTGCTGGGCCTTGCCGACGCCGAAGACGCGGGTCTCTTCGGCCATCCGCGAGGCCTCGCCGACTCCGCCGGCGAACTCCATCTGGGCGAGCGACAGCTCCTTGGAACGGCGCTGCCCGGTCGCGCTCAACGGGCGCAGGGCCAAGAAGAGCAGGGCGGCGACGGCGACCACGACGGAGGCCGCGACCGGGTTGAGCAGCATCGCGTAGATCAACAGCACGATGAAGGTGAAGAGGGCGCTGACCAGCGAGGCGATCTGCAGCGTTCCCATCGTCGCCTGCACCACGTGGCTCGTCAGCATCTCCTGCAGATGGCCCTCGCCATCGCGCGACTGCACTTCCCAGGAGGCCTGGGTGAAGGCTCGCGTGAGGCTATTGCGGAGGTCGGCTTGCACCTGCCCGGCGGTGCGCGCCCCCAGGTAGGCGATACCCGCCTGCAGGCCGAGCCGCAGCACCCCCATGACGGCGGCGAAGGCGATCATCGCGCCGACCGAGAGGGAGATATCCAAGGGCCCCAGGCTCCCCTTGACGCTGTCGGTGTCCGAGAGCAGGGCCGCGGCCACCTGGGCGATCGCCGCCAGCAGGCTGGCTTCCGCCAGGCCGGAGAGGATCGAGCAGCCCGCAAGGCCGCCTATCGCGGTCTCATGGCGCTTGAGCAGGAAACGCAGGTTCGACCAGTTGGACTGGTACTTCGACTCCGTCTCGAGCAAGGGTGAGCGGGCGGGCATCGGTGCCGAAACAACGGTTCGGCAGCGGGCTTCTTTGCGACGTCCGGCCTGGATTCAGCGCTGCAGGGAGAGGCGCGCGACCGAGCTTGCCTCACCGCCAGCGGTCTCGGCGCGCACCTCGACCGCCACCCTCACCTGGGCGCCGTCTTGAAGCGAGAGGCGGGCTCGCTGGGCGAGACCGGGGCCGATCTCCAGCCTGATCGTGGTCGGCCGCGGCCGGGCGCCGCTGGAGACGGCGCCGCGAGGCGTCGTCCGCATCGCGAAGCTGCGGGAGCCGACGAAGAGCGTCCCCCTGGCCGAGACCGTGCAGCTCGTCTGGCAGCGGACGGCAACGTCCAGCGTGCGCGTGCGCAGCAGCTTCTTGCCACCGCGCAGGACGACGACCGGTGCCGGCTCCTCGGCGGAAGGCTCCTCGGCCGCGGGCTCGTCTGCGGAAGGCTCATCCGTCGTGGGCGCCTCCGCGGGTGGTTCGTCCGCGGCGGGATCTTCGACCGGCGGCTCCTCCGCAGGCAGCTGCTCGACCGGTGGGTCCTCCGCAGGCGGCTCCTCCACGCGGGGCTCCGCGACGGGCGGCACGGCGCCGTCGCCCTCCTCGATCGTGAGCAGCCGCGGGGAGTCGGTGACCGGCATCTCGACGCCGAGCTGCCCGGCGTTGCGGGAGACGATCTCGACCGGGACCTGCGAACCGGTCAGCGGGTCGCTGGCCCAGGCCCTCGCCTCCCGGCCGTCGACTCCGCCGATCGTCATCCGGAAGGTATCGGCCGGCATGTCGAAGCGGGTCGGGTCGCTGCCCTCGCCGTGGACCTCGACGACGTTGCGTGTCATCACATAAACCGGCACGACGAAGCGGTGGGCATCGACCTGAAAGGGCAGGAAGGCGAACACGTCGCGGTCGTACAGGGGCGGGAACCGGGTCGTGCCGTTGCCCTCGAACTGGACGTGCTGTCCGTAGTCGGTGAGCTCGTCGAGGGTCAGGTTGCGCGGCGCCGCATCCGTGGCGCCGGCGAAGGCGCCGAGCAGGCGCCGGACGGCGTCCATCGTCTCGCCGCCCCGCTCACTGCCGGGATAGGACGCGGCGCTTTTCTGGAGCGCTTTGAAAAAGGCCGGGTCGATCAGCGAGAAGCTGCCGGCGTTGGCGGCGTAGAAGTGGACCGCCGTCATCCCCTTGTTCACGAAAGAGGCGAGGGCCCGCAGGATGACCTTGCTCTCGACGTGACGCACGTCGGCGGTGGTCATTTCGCGGGCGGGGCCGCTGGTGGGGGCAAGGTTGAACTCGGTGATCCAGTGCTCGAGCGGCTCGCCGCCCGGTGTCTCGACATGACGTCCATGCCAAGCCCCGGCGTACCAGTTCGGCACGGGCGAGAGGTCGCGAACCAGCGTCTGGTTCGGCAGCGCGGAGAGGAAGAACTCGGGGAAGAACACGTCGTAGTCGGGGGTGAACTCGGCCGCCCAGGACTCGCCGACTTTGATCCCCGACAGGTTTCCCAGCCCGTCGAGGGGGCGCACGCCCTCGACCTTTTCGGCGGTCGGGAAGGAGCGCCAACCCCCGTACGGGTGCTTGTCCATCGCCGTCAGCCCCACCGGCGCGCCTTCCGGGCTCCAACCGGGCGACTCGTTCGAGAAGCCGTTGCCGATGCCGATATTCGGCACGCCGTGGGCAGGGTCGCGCAGGTAGGCGACGGTCCGCTTGAGAATCGCCGTCTGGTTCCAGGTCGATCCCGTGTAGGGGGCGGGCTTGTAGTAGCCGCTGATGTTGAGGAAGCGTGAGCCGAAGCTGAGCTCGTTCCAGACCTCTACGTCGAACTCTTCCGAGCCGAGGATTGCCTCCGCTTCCCGGGTGACGACCCCGACGTAGTCGAGCCAGCCGCGCATCGTCGGCTCCAAAGCGGGGTTGGGGCTGCCGTCGGCAAGCCGTTCGGGCGCGAACGGCTCGCGGAGGAGAGTTTCGACGGTGAGCGGGCCGGCCGGAAGATCGCCGACGACCGGCTGGGAGGGCTTGGTGGCCCAGAGTGCGCCAAGTGGCGCCGAGAGGGTCACGGTCCCGTCGGGCGACGCTCCGGTGAAGAGGTAGTTGGCGGCCGTGCCGCCGCTGCGGATCCCGGTCTTGCGGGGGACGATCTTGCCGACGTCGGCCGGGTCGACGTGCAGGACCGTGTCGCCTTTGGCGGCCGGCTGGGTCAGGGTGATCGTCTCTTCCTTGACCGGGCAGGGACCGCCGCTGTTCGCGTTCAGCAGGATCAGCGGGCGGATGCCGTGGTCCCGCAACGCTCTGAGGATCGTCGCCATCGCTTCCCGATTGGCCGGGTTCATCCGGCTCGGTTCCGCGTAGCTGATCGTGCTCCAGCCCATCTCGAAGCGTGCGCGCCGGAAGCCGCTCTCCTCGAGCAGCCGCGCGGTTTGCTCGGCCCAGGCTGGCTTGACGTTGAAGTTGATGCCGACCGCGTCGAGCAGGGTCCTCGCCGGCATCGTCTCGGTGTAGGAACGCCAGGGCTGCATCCAGTGGGACTTCTCCCGGGCGCCCAGCATTTCGCCCGGGTCGGTGTAGTCGGTGACCGTTACGGGAGCGGTGGCCAGCGCGGAGGAGATCGGAGCGATCAGGCAGAGGGCCGCGGCGATCGTGATTGGCAGGGCGCTCCACGATGGCCGGTGGCGTCGGCGGACTGGGAGAGGCATGGAGGCACCTCATCGGTTCTCACTGCGCTTGACTGTGGCATAGCGGACGATTGACCGATCGCGGAAAGTGGGTAGCGCTGGCCGCTGGGCCGCGCGGCCGAGGTCGGTAGCCGGGCTGGCGCTAGCGCTTGGCGCGCGAGGCCCGGCGCCAGGCGAGGTAGCCGGGGATCGCCCGTGAGAAGAGGTAAAGCGGGCGCCATAGATAGGCAAGCGCCAGGCCGAGCCGGCCGCGTCGGGCCAGCGAGCTCCACCAGCGCATGAAGGTAGGGGTCGGGAAGAGCTCGCGGAAGAGGATCGCCGCTCGCTCCCTGATCCCGTCCGCCTCGGAGAGCTCCCGAAAGCCTTCCGCGGTTGGCACCCAGTCGAGGCGCAGGGCTGCCTCCACGTTGGCCCCCTGACCCGCTCCAATCGCCTCGGCCAGCTCGCGGCCCTCGGCGGTGAGGCGGATGCCGGCGGCGAAGGTGTCGGCGGCCTCCAGCCGCTCGGCCAGCGCGAAAGCCTTCATCCAGGCGTCGATCGGCGCCCGCGCTATCCCCTGGCGCAGGTCCGCCATTGGCTTCTCCCAGGCCGGGCCATGCTGGACCGCGTGCAGGGCGATGTGGAGGAGGCGAGCCGGGCGCGACGGGAGGGAGACTTCGAGGCCGCCGATCTTCTCGCTGACGGCCTCCTCCCAGAACGCCGCCCAGAGCTCGTCCGGATCGGCCCGGATCCCGAACACCGTGTGGTGGAGGTCGACGTGGGCGCCGTCGGCCTGGCGCACCCATGGATAGCCGGCGCCCGACTCCATGCGGGGATGGTCGAGCGGCCCGAGGTCGTCCTCGAAGCCCAGCCCCTCGATCAGGGCAAGGGCCTTCTCCCAGTCGCGCCTGCGGAGCAGCAGGTCGGAGTCGGTGTAGATACGTGGCCGCTCGGCCCCGTAGAGCCAGGTGGCGATGCCGGGCCCCTTGAGCAGCATGCTGGGGATCGACGCCTCGCGCAAGGCGGTCGTCACCTCGGCGGTGACCCGATCGACCCGAAAGCAGAAGGCCGCCAGCTCCAGAGCCTCTCCCATGCTCGGTTCCCGGCCGGTCACGGGAGGATGATATGGCAGGCAGGGCGAACGAATGGGCGCTTCCGGTCCGTTGGTCTGTGAGTGCCAAAGGAAGCGACGACGAACGCGAGCTGGCTGCGCCAGCACGAAGAGCTGGGCTGGCTGGCCTTGATGCTGCTTCCCGGCCTGCTCACGGTCTTCCTCGCCTTCCGCAGCGGCGGCTTCTATCCGGGGGCGACGAGCTTGGCTGCGGCCGAGATGGCGCTCGTCCTTGCCCTGCGCTTCGCGCTCGCTAAACGGCCGCTGCAGGGCGTCAGCAAGGCGCTGATCGCCGCCACCGCCGCGATCGGCCTTTTTGCTGCCTGGACGCTGATCTCGGCCGAGTGGTCGGAGTCGGTGAGCCGCGCGCTGCCCGCCTACTCGCGGGCGCTCCTCTGCGGCTTGCTGCTCTTTTTCTTTGGCACGTTGCCCTTCAACCCCCGCCGCCTGCGCTGGATGGTCTACGGAATCGCGGCGGCGATCGTCGCCGTCTGCGTCGCCGCGCTGATCGCGCGCCTGCTGCCCGAGACGATCTTCGATCCGGCCTTGGTCGACGAGACCCGCCTTGCCTACCCGCTCACCTACTGGAACGCGCTGGGGATCCTCAGCTGCATTGGCGTCCTCTTCTGCGCGCATCTCGCCTGCAGCACCCAGGACCCGCCGCTCGCCCGCGTGCTGGGCGCCGCCGCCGTGCCGCTTGTCAGCCTCACCCTCTACTACACGCTCTCGCGGGGGGCGATCTGGGCAGCGCCGGCAGCGCTCGTCGTCTACGCCGTGCTGGGGCGCCCCCGTGCCCTTCTCAGTGGCGCGATCGCGACGATCCCAACCACGGCCATCGCGCTCGCTGTTGCGAGCCCGTCCTCCACCGTGACCGAGGGCTATCCCCAGGCGATGGTCTCGAGCGGCGAGGACGTCGCGATGGTGCTCGGCGCCTGTGTGCTCGCCGCCGGCCTGCTGCGCGTATGCCTGCTGCCGCTCGACGGCTGGCTGCTGAGGGCGAGCCTGCCGCAGCCCCTGCGCCGACCCGTCTTCGCTGGAGCAACCGTGACCGCGCTCGTCCTCGTTCTCGCCGCGGGGACCGCTGCGGACGTGCCACACGTGGTCAAGACGAAGTACGGCGAATTCACCGATCGGGTCGAGACCGCGCCCGAGAGCAGGGGGGAAGACCGTCTGCTCAGCGCCCGCTCACAGGGGCGCTTCGAACTCTGGGACGTCGCCCTCGACTCCTATCGGGAGGACAAGCTGCGCGGCTCGGGAGCGGGCACCTACGTCACCGTCTGGAACGAGAACCGCCCCAGCCCGAACAAGGTGCTCAACGCCCACTCGCTCTACGTCGAGGTCCTTGGCGAGCTGGGCCTGCCGGGCCTGGCGCTGCTTTTGATCGCGATCGCGCTGATCCTCGGCGCCTTCGCCTACCGGGCGCGCGGTCCCGACCGAGCGCTCTTCGCGATGCTGCTCGCCGCCGGGTTGGCCTGGGTGGTGCACGCGGGCGTCGATTGGGACTGGCAGATGCCGGCGGTGACGCTCTGGCTCTTCGCCCTGGGCGGCGCCGCAATGGCGCGCTCGCGGCGCTGGCGCCGCCGTCGTCCGCGCAACCAGTTGAAGATGACCGCGCTGCAAGCCGGCGGTGCGATCGTCTGCCTCTTGCTCGTCCTCACCCCGGCGCGGGTGGCCCTCTCGCAGGCGCGCTACTCGGTCGCGGTCGACGAGCTCGGAGCAGGTCACTGCGGCGCCGCCCGGAGCGCTGCCAACGAGGCGCTCTCCGCGCTCGACGAGCGGCCGTCGCCTTACGTCGTGATCGCCAGCTGCGAGATCGACCGGGATCGCTTCGGAGCGGCGGCGGTGGCGATGCAGCGGGCCGTGCAGCGCGACCCCCATAACTGGGAGCTGCATTACGGCCTCGCCGTCGCACGAGC
>Ga0157306_10000003_pt1 | contig 45912 bp, 42 predicted proteins | sample NitcycUS163409C2_FD_108391 | JGI IMG/M metagenome (GOLD analysis project Ga0157306, IMG submission 108391) | Soil microbial communities from Arlington Agricultural Research Station in Wisconsin, USA - Nitrogen cycling UWRJ-S163-409C-2 | ecosystem: Environmental > Terrestrial > Soil >...
CCCGAGCCAGATGGCAGGCGAGTCATCGGCGCCGGGGTGGCCGCCGAGGTGCGCGAGATGCTCGAGGGGGTGCTCGCGCCGGGCGGCACGGCCTCTGAGGTGAGCGTCCCCGGCTACACGCTGGCGGGCAAGACGGGCACCGCCGAGGTGGCGGAAAACGGGACCTACTCGGAGACCAAGTACGTCGCCTCCTTCATCGGCTTCGCGCCGGCCGACGACCCGCGGCTGCTGGTTTCGGTGATCGTCGACCAGCCGCAGGGGGAAATCTACGGCGGGTCTGTGGCGGCGCCGGCTTTCGGGCAGATCGCGGCGTTCGCGTTGCCTTATCTGGGAGTGCCGAGCGAATAGGGGTTGTTGGCGCGGCGGGTCCTGTCACCGTTTTGGTGCCACCACCCCTGCGGTAGCTAAAGCTTCCTCGGGGTGGTCACCCAAAACGGCGCCACCCGCCGCGAGGAGCGGTCCCATCGCACGCCTAGAATCGGCGCCGTGACGCTGCGAGAGCTGATCGCGGGCACCGACGTGCGGACGAGCCGCGGGGATTTGGATGCAGAGATTGCGGCTCTCGCTTACGACAGCCGAAAAGTTGGGCCCGGGACGCTTTTCTTCTGCGTTCCGGGAGAGAAGGTGGATGGGCATGAGTTCGCCGGGGCGGCGGTCGAGGCGGGGGCGGCGGGATTGGTCGTCGAGCGGGAGCTGGAGCTGGACGTGACGCAGGTGGTGGTCGGGGACGCGCGGGTGGCGATGGCGCCCCTGGCGGCGCGCTTCTGGGGGGACCCGACAGCCGAGTTGCGGACGGTGGGGGTTACCGGGACGAACGGCAAGACGACTACCGCCTTCCTGATCCGCGCGGCGCTCGAGGCGGCGGGGGTCCGGTGCGGTCTGCTGGGCACGGTCCAGCAGGTGGTCGGCGGGGTCGAGGAGGAGGTCGAGCGGACGACGCCCGAGGCGATCGACCTGCAGGCCATTTTCCGTCGCATGCTGGAGGCGGGCGATGCGGTCTGCGCGATGGAGGTTTCCTCGCACGCGCTGGAGTTGCACCGCAGCGATGCGATCCACTTCGAGCTGGCGCTCTTCACCAACCTGACCCAGGACCACCTCGACTTCCACGGCGACATGGAGACTTACTTTCACTCGAAGCGCCGCCTCTTCGAGATGACGCCCGGCACGCGAATCGTCAACGTCGATGACCCCTACGGACGGCGCCTTGCCGCAGATTTCGAGTGCACCACGTTTTCGGCCAGTGGCGCGGATGCCGACTTCGTCGCCGAGCGCGTCTCCTTCGACGCCGCCGGCGCCCGCTTCGACGTGCAGGGGACGACGCTGGAGACACGTCTGCCCGGCGACTTCAACGTTGCCAACGCCCTGGGGGCGTTCGCCGCCGCGCGGGCGCTCGGGATTGAGCCGGACGCCGCCGCCGCTGGCCTGGCGCGTGCCGAGCGCGTGCCGGGGCGCTTCGAGCCTTTGGACGAGGGACAGGAGTTCGCCGTGCTGGTCGACTACGCGCACACCCCCGACTCGCTCGAGAACGCGCTGCGGGCAGCGCGACGGCTGACCGCGGGCCGCCTGATCGCCGTCTTCGGGGCCGGTGGGGACCGCGATCGGGACAAGCGCCCGAAGATGGGACGCGCCGGCGCCTCGGTGGCCGACCTCGCCGTGGTCACCTCGGACAACCCGCGCTCCGAGGACCCCGACGCGATCATCGCCGAGATCGTCGTCGGGACCGAGGGCGCGCCGGTCGAAGTCGAGCCGGACCGCCGGGCGGCGATCGCCTTCGCCCTGCGTCAGGCGCGACCGGGCGACACGGTCGTGATCGCCGGCAAGGGTCACGAGCAGGGCCAGGAGTTCGAGGCCGGCCGCAAGATCCCCTTCGACGACCGCGCGGTGGCGCGCGAGGAGCTGCGCAGGCTGCGCCTCAGGCAGCCGCCCGCGGCGGACGCGGAAGGGAGTGAGCGAGATCTCCGGTCATGACGAGCGCGAGCGAGTGAGGGCAGAGCACGCGGGCGGAATCATCCTGACGCCGACCGAGATTGCCGCCGCGATGGGCGCCGAGATCGTCGCCGAGGGAGAGGCCGAGGCGCCGCGGCGGGCCACGATCGACTCCGGCGAGACGGGCCCCGGTGACCTTTTCTTCGGCCTGTCCGGCCAGCGCGTCGACGGCGGCCAGTTTGCCCCAGCAGCGATCGAGGCTGGCGCTTGGGGCGTCGTTGCCAATCCCACGCGGGTGTCTCAGCTCGTTTCGCTGCCTGGCGAGGACCGCGGCGAGGGCGCCGCTGGCGCCTGGGTTTTCGCGGCGCCCGATCCCCTGTCCGCGCTTCAGGGCCTGGCGCGCGAGTGGCGCCGCCGGCTCGGCGCTCGCGTGGTCGGCATCACCGGCTCGGTTGGCAAGACCTCGGTCAAGGACATCGCCCGGGCGCTGCTGCCCGGCCGCGTGCACGCCAACCGCGAAAACCTCAACACCGAGATCGGCCTGCCGCTGACGATTCTCGAGGCAGCCGGGGAGACCGAGCTGCTGGTGCTCGAGATGGCGATGAGGGGCGCGGGCCAGATCGCCGAGCTGGCGGCGATCGCCGAGCCGCAGGTGGCGGTGATAACCAACGTCGGTCCTGTCCACGTCGAGCTGCTCGGCTCGATCGAGGCGATCGCGGCGGCCAAGGCCGAGGTCCTGGCTGCGTTGCCCGAAGACGGCACGGCCGTCGTCCCGGCCGTCGCCGCTGAGCTGGAGCCTCACCTGGGCGCCGCGCCACGCCTGCTGCGCTTCGGCGCCGGCGGTGACGTCGCGGCGCTCGAGAGGCGCGTCGAGGAGGGGGTCACCGAGGCTCTGGTCGAGGCTCCGGCCGGTCGCCAGCTCTTCCACTTCCCCTTTGCCGAGGCGCACAACCTGGAGAACGCGCTGGCTGCCGTCGCGGTTGGCGTGGCGCTCGGCGCCCCGCTGGCTGAGATGGCCGATCGCGCTGCGAACATAGGCTTCTCCCGCTTCCGGGGCGAGCGCCTCGAGCTGGCCGATGGAATCGTCCTGGTGAACGACTGCTACAACGCCAACCCGGTCTCGATGCGTGCGGCGCTCGATCACCTCGTGACGCTCGGCGAGGGCAGGCGGATCGCCGTGCTCGGCGAGATGGCCGAGCTCGGCGCCGAAGCGCCGCGCTATCACGGCGAGGTTGCCGCGCATGCCCGCTCGCACGGCGTCGACCTGCTGATCGGGGTCGGCGCGCCGGCTGGCGCCTACGGTCCCGACGAGCTGGTCGCAGACACAGCCGAGGCCGCGGAGCTGCTTGCCGCCCAGCTGGAAAGCGGCGACACGGTCCTCGTCAAGGGCTCGCGATCGGCCGGCCTGGAGGCGATCGCCGCGGAGCTCGGGCAGCTGCTTGGAGTGCCCGGCGATGGGTGAAGTCCTGATCGCCGGCATGGCGGCGATGCTGATCTGCATCTTCCTCGGGCCCAAGTTCATCGAGTACCTGCGGGTCAAGGAGTTCGGCCAGCACATCCGCGAGGAGGGCCCGCAGGAGCACCACACCAAGGCGGGTACGCCGACGATGGGCGGCCTGATCGTCTTCGCCTCGATCTGCGTGCCCTACCTGGTCCTCTCCGACCGCGATCCGCAGAGCCTCGCGGTCTTCGGTGTCGCCCTGGGCTGCGCGGGGCTCGGCTTCGCCGATGACTTCATCAAGATCGTCAAGCGCCGCTCGCTCGGCCTCTCGGCGCGCTGGAAGCTGCTCTTCCAGGTCTTCCTGGCTCTCGGCCTCTGGTGGGTGGCGCGCCACGAGGTCGGCCTCGAGCCGATCCTCTTCTTTCGCATCGGCGACGCCAGCATCGACCTCGGCCCGGTTCTCTACTTCATCCTCGTCTTCCTGGTCATCGCCGGCACCTCCAACGGGGTCAACCTCACCGACGGCCTCGACGGGCTCGCCGCCGGATCCTGCGCGATCGTCCTGCTCGCCTACACGGCGATCGCCTTCGTCAGCAACGAGCAGCAGAACCTGGCCCTGCTCTCCGCCTGCCTGGTCGGCGCTTGCGTCGGCTTCCTCTGGTTCAACGCCTTCCCCGCCTCGATCTTCATGGGGGACACCGGCTCGCTCGGTTTGGGTGGGGCGATCGGCGCCCTGGCGGTGATGACCCAGACCGAGGTGCTGCTGATCATCATCGGCGGGATCTTCGTGATCGAGGCGCTCTCGGTGGCGATTCAGGTTTTCTCCTTCAAGACCTTCCGCCGCCGCGTGCTGTTGATGGCGCCGCTGCACCACCACTTCGAGATGATGGCCTGGTCGGAGACCAAGATCATGCTGCGCTTCTGGATCGTCGCCGCGGTGTGTTCGGGGATTGGGTTCACGCTGTATCAGCAGAGCATCGGCCGCTGAGCAGGCCTTTGACCCCCGCACCCCCGCAAAGCGAGCTCAGCACACCTCGCTTGCGGCTTCGCCGCTGGTGCCAGGCCAATCGCGAGCCGTTTGCGGCGACAACGCCGCTCCCGAGGTCATGGAGCACTTCCCCGCGCCGCTCAGCCGGCGGCAGAGCGATGCGCTGATCGAGACGATCGAAGCGAGACTGGAAGCCCACCGCTATGGACTCTGGGCTCTCGAAGCTCGGGCGAGTGGCGAGCTCGTGGGGTTCACCGGCCTGGCCTCGCCGGAGTTCGACGCCCCCGTCACGCCCACGATAGAGATCGGCTGGCGCCTCGCCCGCGCAGCCTGGGGTAACGGCTGCCGCAGGACCACCTCTGAGCCGGCACGTGCTGTACCGATTTGCGTCGGCCGCTTGTTCGTTGAAGCCTTTTCGGGGCTATCGGCCCTAAAAAGCTTCAACGAAGGCGTGAGACAGGGTACCCCGGCCTTGGATCGAAGATAGGGGGATGAGCGCGCCGCCGCCCAAGAAGGCTCGTCCGCCACTTCCCGAGGGCCCGTATCTGGTCGCCGGCCTGGCGCGCTCGGGGCAGGCGGTAGCGCACTTGCTTGCGGGGACTGGAGCGGTCGTGCGAGGGGCCGATGCGGGGCATCCGAAGGGGGCGGCAGGGCTTCGGGAGGTGGGTGTCGAAGTCCTTTTGGATGCAGACGGATTGGCGCTCCTCGAGGGGGTGCGGACGGTGGTCAAGAGTCCCGGCGTGCCGCGGGAGGCGGCGGTGATCGCGGCGGCCCTGGAGCGGGGGATCGATGTGGTTGGGGAGCTGGAGCTCGCCTGGCGGGCGGTCCCCAATCGCTTCGTCGCGGTGACGGGGACGAATGGCAAGACGACGACGGTTGAGTTGCTCGGCCACGTCTACCGCACGGCTGGCGAGTCGGTTGCGGTCGCCGGCAACGTCGGCACGCCGCTCTCCTCGCTGGCCGGTCAGATCGATGCCGCCGCGACGGTGATCTGCGAGGCCTCGAGCTTCCAGCTCGAGGACAGCGTCGCCTTCGCGCCGGAGTGCGCCGTCTTCCTCAACCTCGCCCCGGATCACCTCGACCGCCATACCGACCTCGAGGCCTACCTGGCCGCCAAGCTGCGGATCTTCGCCAACCAGAGCAACGATGACCTGGCCGTCTACAACGCCGACGACCCGGCGCTCGCCGACGTCGACCTCGGCGGTTGCGCGCGGCGGGTGGCCTTTTGCCACGGCGCCGGTCCAGACTGCGAGGTGGCTCTCGCCGAGGGCACGATCTTCTACGAGGGTGAGCCGCTGCTCGCCGCCACCGAGCTCGGACCGCTGGGCGAGCACAACGTCGCCAATGCGATGGCCGCCGCCGCGGCGGCGCTCTCGATGGGAATCGAGCGCGACGCGGTGCGCGATGGGCTGCGCAGCTTCGCCGGCGTTCCGCACCGCCTGGAGCAGGTCGACGAGATCGGCGGGGTTCGCTTCGTCAACGACTCGAAGGCGACCAACGTCGCCTCGGCGACGGTCGGCCTGCGCGCCTTCGAAGGCGGCGTCCACGCGATCCTCGGCGGCAGCGAGAAGGGCGAGAGCTACGCGCCGCTGCTCGAGCCGGTGCGCGAGCGCTGCCGGGCCGTCTATCTGACGGGAGCCTCGGCGGAGCGCCTGGCAGAGGCCCTGGCGCCGGCGGTCGAGTCCGGTCTGCCGCTCTACCGCTGCGTGGACCTGGAGGAAGCGGTGGGCCGGGCGGCGCTCGCCGCAGAACCCGGTGAGGTCGTCCTGCTCTCGCCCGCCTGTGCCAGCTTCGACGCCTTCGAGAACTTCGAACGGCGCGGTGAGCGCTTCCGCGAGATCGTCGAAGGGCTGGATCGGTGAGCGCCCGCACGATCGCCCTCGGTCGCCCCTTCGGGCTGGGCAAGGCGAAAAAGGCGCAGCGCAAGACGCGCTCGCGTGCCGCTGCCCACTCGACCGAGTACAACCTGTTGCTCACGGCGACGCTCTGCTTGCTCGCACTCGGCGCCGTGATGGTTTTCTCGGCCAGCTCGACCACGCAGGTGCTCGGCGCAGACGGCAACCTCGCCAACAGCGCCTATTACCTGAAGCGGACCCTGATGATCGGCGCCTTCGGGCTGCTGGTGATGCACCTCACCGCGCGGCACGGCCTGGTCCCGATTCGCAAGTTGACGCCGCTGCTGCTCGCCGGGTCGTTCTTTCTGCTGCTTGCCGTGCTTCTCGTCGGCACCAGCGCCAACGGCGCCACCCGCTGGCTGGGGCCCGGCTCACTGCAGTTCCAGCCCTCGGAGCTGGCCAAGCTTGCGCTGATTCTCTACGGCGCCGACATGCTGGCGCGCGAACCGAAGCGGGTACGGGACCTCTCCGGGCTGGCGCCGCTGCTGCTGGTCGTCGGCGTCGCCTGCCTGCTGATCGTCGCCGAGCCCGACCTCGGCACGACGATGGTCATCGCCTTTTCGATGGCAGCGACACTCCTCGCCGCCGGCGCTCGACCGCTCGACCTCGCCAAGATCGCCGCCTGCCTGGCGGGCCTCGCTCTCTTGCTGACCGTGATCGAGCCGTACCGGATGGCGCGTCTAACTGGCTTCCTCAACCCCGGCGCCGAGGCGGCTGGCGCCGGCTTCCAGGCAGCGCAGGCGAAAATCGCCCTCGGCTCTGGAGGCATTTTCGGTGTCGGCATCGGCCACGGCGTGCAGAAGGCCTTCTATCTGCCCGAGGCGCACACCGACATGATCTCCGCCGTAATCGGCGAGGAGCTCGGCTTCGTCGGGATCGTTGGTGTCGTCGGGCTCTTCTCGCTGCTCGGCTACGCCGGCCTGCGTGTCGCCCAGCAGGCCAGGGACCGCTACTCGAAGCTGCTCGTCGCGGGCCTCACCTCGATGATCCTCGTGCAGGCGACGATCAACCTCTTCGCGGTGATGGGCCTGGCGCCGCTCACCGGCGTGCCGCTGCCGTTCGTCTCCTACGGCAACAGCAGCTTGCTGATCACCCTCTTGGCGGTCGGCCTGATTCTCGGCGTCGCCCGCGGGGGGACCGCTGCCGCTGGCAAACTGCGCCTGGTCGAGGGTGGGCGCCCGACCGGGGCCCGCAAAAGGAGCCGATCGAGCCGTGCAAAGAGCGCCCAGAGTCGTGGTGGCGGCGGGGGGAACCGCCGGTCACGTCGTGCCGGCGATGGCCGTCGCCGCCGAGCTTCGGGATAGCGGCGCCGAGGTCAGCTTTCTCGGCACCCGGGAGCGGATCGAGGCCGAGCTGGTCCCCGCCGCCGGTTACGAGATCGACTTCCTCAAGGTGCGTGGAATCGACCGCCGTAACCCGCTGCGCGCTGCCGCGGCCGGGCTCGAGGCGCTGGGCGCGGTTGGGGTCGCACGGCGCGCGCTGCGCCGTCGACACGCGGACGTCGTCCTCGGAGGCGGCGGCTACGTTGCCGGTGTGGTCGGAATGGCCGCGGTGCTGAGCCGCACGCCGCTTGTCCTCAGCGAGGCCGACAGCCACCTCGGCCTCGCCAACCGGCTGCTCGCGCGGCGGGCGCGGCGCGTCTGCCTCGCTTTTCCGATCGCCGGTCGCGAGGGCGACCCCTATCTGCTCACCGGCCGTCCCGTGCCCGACGCGGTGCTCCGCGCCGAGCGCGGCGCTGCCCGGCAGCGCTTCGAGATCGCGGCAGACGCTCGCTGCCTGCTGGTGATGGGCGGCAGCCAGGGTGCCCGCTCGATCAACCTTGCCGCGGTCGAGGCATTCGCCGAGGGCGACGGCGAGCGCGACTTCCACGTCCTTCACCTCGCGGGCAGCCGCGACCATGCGGAGCTCGAACGGCGGCTTGCCGCGGCCCCACGAGCCCAGCGCTACACGCTGCTCGCCTACGAGCCCGATCTCGGCGACGTGCTCGCGGCCTGCGACCTTGTCCTTGCCCGCTCGGGCGGCTCGATCTTCGAGGTGGCTGCCACAGGGCGTCCCGCGATCCTCGTTCCCTATCCGCACGCGACCGCCGACCACCAGAGCGCCAACGCGGCCTGGATGGCAGACGCCGGGGCGGCCGAGGTGATCGCCGACGAGGCGCTCGACACCAAGCTGCTGGCCGAGCGGGTCGGGGCGCTGCTCGGCGACGCGGAGGGCAGGGGCGATGCGGAGCGGCTGGCGGCGATGGCGTCGGCCTCCGCCGCGCTCGCCCGTCCGGACGCGGCGCGACGCATCGCCGACGAGGTTCTGGCGGCGGCTGCCGCTGCACCCGCAAACGGCTCCGGTGCGCCCCGGGAGAGCAAAAGGCGGGCCGATGGCTGACTGGTCCTCGCGTCGGCTGCACTTCATCGGCATCGGCGGTGCCGGGATGAGCGGCCTGGCCCTGGTCTGCGCCGAGCTCGGTGCGGCGGTGAGCGGTAGCGACCGGGCCGACTCCTCTTATATGGAGCGCCTGCGCGAGGCGGGCCTCGATCCGGCCATCGGCCACGATGCCGACAACCTGCCCGAGGGCGCAGAGGTCGTCGTCTCGACCGCGATCGCAGACGACAACCCGGAGCTGGCTTTGGCGCGCGAGCGGGGAATCGAGCCCATCCATCGTGGCGCGCTGCTCGCAGAGCTATGCGCCGAGAAGCGCCTGATCGCGGTCGCCGGCACGCACGGCAAGACGACGACGACGGCGATGATCGCCTGGGCGCTGCGCGAGCTGGGCACCGACCCGGCCTTTTTCGTCGGCGGCGAGGTTCCGGGCCTTGGCGCGGTCGGCGAGGCGGTCAACGCGGGTTGGGGGACAGGGGAGTGGGTCGTCGCCGAGGCCGACGAGAGCGACGGCAGCTTCCTCGACCTGAGGCCGGAGATCGCCATGGTGACGAACGTCGAGATGGATCACCACAGCCGCTGGGGATCGCTGGCCGAGCTGCGCAAGGCCTTCGGCCAGTTCGTCGCGCCTGCCGAGGGCCTCGCGCTACCAGCCGATGGGCCCCCCACGGAGCTGGCCGAGGGCAAGCGGGTTCGCGAGTTCGGCGTCGATGGACCCGGACCGGCCGAGCTGCCGCTTGCGGTTCCCGGCCACCACAACCTGCTCAACGCCCGCGCCGCGTTGGCAGCGCTCGGGCTCGCCGGCTTCGAGCTGAACCGAGCCGCGGAGACCCTCGCCGACTTTCCCGGGGTGCATCGCCGGCTCGAGCTCAAGGGCTCGCGCAACGGCGCCCGCATTTACGACGACTACGCTCACCACCCGACCGAGGTCCGGGCCGCGCTCTCGGCCCTGCGCGAGCTGCAGCCGAGGCGCATGCTCGCCGTCTTCCAACCTCACCTCTACTCGCGCACCAAGGCGTTTGCCGAGGGCTTCGGCGCCGCCCTCGCCCTCGCCGACGAAGTCGTCGTGCTCGACGTCTACGCGGCGCGCGAGGAGCCCGTCGGCCAGTTGACGGGCGTCAGCGGCCTGCAGGTGGCGCAGGCGGCGGCGGAGCGAATCGGGGGCCGGCGAGTCTGGTGGCTGCCGAGGGCCGCGGCTGCCGGGGAAGCGATCGGGCCACGGCTCGGCCCTGGCGACGTGCTGGTCACGATCGGCGCCGGCGACGTCTTCAAGCTGGGCGAGGCGCTGGTCGAGGAGGCCGAAGCGTGAGCGCGATCCCGCACGGAGTCGAGCGAGGGTATCCGCTTGCCCGCCTGACGACCGTCCGCACCGGCGGCGCGGCTGACTTCTTCGCTAGACCGAGCTCGGAGGCTGAGCTGCTCGAGCTGCTCGCCTGGGCCGAGAAGCAGGGCCTCGCCGTGGGGATCGTCGGCTCGGGCTCCAACCTGCTCGTCTCCGACGCCGGCTTCCGTGGCCTGGCGATCAAGCTCGACGGCGAGCTGGCCTCGATCGAGCGCGACGGGGAGCGCCTGCTCTGCGGGGGCGGCGCCCGCCTCCCTTCGGCATCGGCGAAGGCCGCAGGCTGGGGTCTTGCTGGTCTTGAGTTCGGCGTCAACATTCCCGGCAGCGTCGGCGGCGCGGTGCGCATGAACGCCAACGCCTACGGCGGCCAGCTGGGCGAGGTGCTCGAGTGGGTGGACGTCTGCACCGCTGCGGGCAGCGCACGCCGCGAGCCCGCTCAGCTCGGCTTCGCCTACCGCAGCTCGAACCTCGCTGACGGCGAGATCGTCGCCCGGGCCTGCTTTCGCCTGCGCCCCGACGAGCCGGCGGCAATCAAGGCGCGGCTGGAGGAGATGCGCGGCAAGCGTCGTGAGGCGCAGCCCTCGGGGATCAAGACCTTCGGCTCCACATTCAAGAACCCCGACGACGAGCGCGCCGAGGGACGCAGCGCCGGCCAGCTGCTCGAGGCCGCCGGCTGTCAGGAACTGCGCCACGGGGGCGCCCGCTTCTCTGCGAAGCACGCCAACTTCGTCGAGAACACGGGCGATGCCACCACTGCCGAGGTGCTCGAGCTGATGGCCGAGGGCCGGCGCAGGGTGCACGCGCGCTTCGGGGTCGTGTTGGAGCCGGAGGTCCAGTGGCTGGGGGACGTTCGCCTGCCCGAAGGCTGGTCGTTGTGAGGTGGCTGTCGCGGACGGTCGGTGTGACCCTGGCGGTGATCGTCGTCGCCTTCGTCTCCCAGCGCTTGTTCGGGGACCGGTCGATGACCCCGCACCTTGCCTCCAGCACACCGGTGGCGGTGATCGGCGCCGCCTCCGGCGAGCCGGTGGCTGTTGCCGGCGACGGCACGGTCCTGGCCTGGTTCCCCGTCCCCGAGGAATCGACCCTGCCCGACCTGCCGCTCGACGCGCCGCCCAAAGGCCCCCGCGTGGGGGGCCCGGTGCTCGAGCAGGTGAAGGTCTTGGCCGCCGCGCCGGCAGCCCTGCGTCCCTACCTTGCGGCCAGCTATTACGGCGAGAGCGGGGTGGACGTCGAACTGACGACGGGGATCGAATTGCGCTTCGGCAGCGCCGGGCAGGCGGCCCGCAAGTGGAAGGCCGCCGCTGCGGTGCTCGCCGAGCCCTCGGTGACGGCACTCGATTACGTAGACCTGCACGCGCCCAGCCATCCCGCCGTGCGTGGCTCTGGGCATGCGCTTCCGCCCGTCCCCTGAACCCTCGACTGCAGGGTTAGGTAGGCGAAACCCTAAAGTAAGACTTGAGAGATGGGGGTTGCACGATGGCGCCCGACCGTTTGACAGACCCCGCGAAATACCCTACGTTGAGCGCAATTTCCGTGGTTAAGGCGTAGGCTTGAACCTTCAAGCATTGCTGTAGCTTCGGACGGAACAAAGGCTCAACTCAACACCCAGTCCGGCGGACTGGGGCATATCCAGCCCCGATCGGGACTGGGCTTGGAGAAATCGGGAGATGGAATCCACATACCTCGCGGTGATCAAGGTCGTCGGCGCCGGCGGTGGCGGCACCAATGCCGTCAGTCGCATGGTCGACGCTGGCATCCGTGGCGTCGAGTTCGTCGCCGTCAACACGGACGCCCAGGCTCTGCAGGCCTGCGACGCCGACATCAAGCTCTCGATCGGCCAGGAGCTGACCCGCGGCCTCGGCGCCGGCGGCAACCCGGAGGTCGGGGCGGGCGCCGCGGCGGAGAGCCGCGACGAGATCAAGGAGGCGCTGAAGGGCGCCGACATGGTCTTCGTCACCGCGGGTGAGGGCGGCGGCACCGGCACCGGCTCGGCGCCGGTGATCGCCGAGATCGCCAAGGAAGAGATCGGCGCGCTGACGGTTGGCGCTGTGACCAAGCCTTTCGAGTTCGAGGGCAAACGACGCATGCAGCAGGCGCTCGAGGGCATCGAGAAGCTGCGCAACAACGTCGACACCCTGATCATCGTTCCCAACGAGAAGCTGCTGCAGGCGGTCGAGCGTCGCACCAGCGTGCTGGAGGCGTTTCGCCAGGCCGACGACATCCTGCGCCAGGGCGTGCAGGGCATCACCGACCTGATCACGATCCCAGGCCTGATCAACCTCGACTTCGCCGACGTGCGCACGATCATGCGCGACGCCGGCTCGGCCCTGATGGGCGTCGGCTCCGCCTCCGGCGAGGCGCGCGCCCTCGACGCCGCCAAGGCGGCGATCACCTCGCCCTTGATCGAGGAGTCGATCAAGGGCGCCACCGGGATGCTGCTCAACATCACCGGGCCCGAGGACCTCGGCCTCTTCGAGGTCAACGAGGCGGCCCAACTGGTCCAGGCCGAGGCTGACGACAACGCAAACATCATCTTCGGCTCGGTCGTCGACCAGTCGATGCGCGACGAGGTGCGGGTCACCGTGATCGCCACCGGCTTCGAGGGCTTCGAGCTGCTCGCCCGCTCACCGCAGCGCGTGCGCCGTCGCTACGAGAGCAAGCCGCGGATCTCGGCTGAGGACACCGACATTCGCAAACTGCGGGTGAGCGACGACGACATCGACGTGCCCGGGTTTCTCAAGGAATGATGGTTGGGGAGGGTCCGGTGCCCCTCCCCCGGAGACCGTCGCGCAGCTGATCCGCTCGGAGGGCTCGGGCGTGGTCTCGGAAGCCTCCGTGGGAGGGGCACCGGACCCTCTTCGCGTTGCTCAGATACCCCGTGCCCGTGACGCAATAGCCTTGCGCGCCGTGACGGCTATGAGGACTCCTCTCTATGAGCAGCACATCAACCTCGGGGCGAAGCTGGTGCCTTTTGCGGGCTGGGAGATGCCTGTGCAGTACGAGGGGATCAAGGAGGAGCATGCGGCGGTGCGGACGCATGCGGGGATGTTCGACGTGTCGCACATGGGGGAGGTTGAGGTTGAGGGGCCGGGGGCGCTGGCCTTTCTGCAGCGGGTGCTCTCCAACGACGTGGCGAAGATCGCCGTGGGTGGGGCTCAGTACTCGTGCCTCTGCAACGAGCAGGGCGGGGTGCTCGATGACCTCTTTGCCTACCGGCTCGGGGGCGATCGCTACCTGCTGGTCACCAACTCCGCCAACCACGAAACCGATCTCGCCTGGCTGGGGCGCTGGAGCCGGGGCTTCGACGTCTCCGTGCGCGACGTCGCCGACCGCTACGCGATGCTGGCTGTGCAGGGGCCGCATGCCCGTGCGATCGTCAGCCGCACCCTCGGCATCGAGTTGCCGGCTCGCATGCGGATCGCCACGGCGCGGGTCGGCGGCCGCCCGGCGCTGGTCTGCGGCACCGGCTATACCGGCGAGGACGGGGTCGAGCTGCTGATCGATCCCGAGGTGGCCCCGGCGATCTGGGCCGAGCTGCTTGACGCGGGCGTCGTCCCCTGCGGGCTCGGCGCCCGCGACACGCTGCGGCTCGAGGTCTGCTTCCACCTGCATGGCAACGACCTGATGCCGGAGCGCACCCCGATCGAGGCGGGGCTCGGCTGGTGTTGTGACGAGGGAACGGGGTTCATCGGCGCCGAGGCCGTGCTGCGTGCCCGCAACGAAGAAACCGCCGAGCGACTCGTGCCGTTTGAGATCGAGGGCGCCGGCATCCCCCGCCAGGGCAACCCGGTGCTGGCCGGCGGTGAGCCGGCCGGCGAGGTGACCAGCGGCAGCTTCTCGCCCTCGCTGGAGCACGGCATCGGCATGGCCTACGTGCGCGCCGATCTGGCCGAGCCGGACACCGCGATCGAGATCGACGTGCGCAGCAAGCATCGCTCCGCCCGGGTAGCTTCCAAGCCCCTCTACCGGAAGGAGAAGTGAGTTGGCCGACGCGCACTACCCCGATGAGCTGCTCTACCACGACCAGCACGACTGGGCCCGGCTGGAGGGGGACGAGCATGCCGTCTTCGGCATCACCTGGTACGCGCAGGACAGCCTCGGCGAGGTCGTCTTCTACGACCCGCCCGAGGTCGGCGCGACGATCGACAAGGACCAGAGCTACGCCGAGGTCGAGTCGGTGAAGGCGGTCTCCGACGTGATCGCGCCGCTGTCGGGTGAGATCGTCGAGGTCAACGACGGACTCGCCGACGCACCCGAGCGGATCAACGAAGACCCCTACGGCGAGGGCTGGCTGGTCAAGGTCAGGCTCGGCAACCCGAGTGAGGCGAACCAGCTGCTCGGCGCAGACGAATACCGCAAGCTGCTGGACCACTGAGCGCCGCTCGAGCACGCGTGCAGATCTATTCGTCGTTCTGCCAGCGCGGTGCGGAGATCTGTGCTGACCGGCCCGCCTTTGCCTCGCGTAGCCTTCCCGGTCGATGACGCGCTACACCTCCGCGACGCCCGGCGACCGGGCCGAGATGCTGGCTGCGGTCGGCGTCGACTCGACTGCCGAGCTCTTCGAGCAGATTCCCGAGCCGCTGCGGCTCAACCGGCCGCTGACCCTGCCGGCGGGGATCGGCGAGGCCGAGGTCTACGAGCGCCTGGCGGCGCTCGCCGCGCGCAACGCCGACGCTGAGAGCGAGGTCTGCTTCATAGGTGCCGGCATGTACGACCACTACGTGCCGGCGATCGTCGACGCGATCGCCCAGCGCTCCGAGTTCCTCACCCCGTACACGCCCTACCAGCCGGAGATCTCCCAGGGCGGCCTGCAGGTGATGTTCGAGTTCCAGACGGCGATGTCGGAGCTGACCGGGCTGCCGGTCTCCAACGCGGGTCTCTACGAGGGGCCGTCCTCGGTGGCCTCGGCCGGCTACCTGGCGATGGCGGCGACGAAGCGGCGCCGCTTCGTCGTCTCGCGCGGCCTGCACCCCCATAGCCGCGAGACGCTCGAGACCTACGCCGTCGGCTACGGCGCCGAGCTGGTCGAGGTCGGGCTGAGCGACGGCGAGACCGACGCCGAGGCGCTGGCTGTGGCCGTCGACGGCGAGACCGCGGCGGTCTTCCTGCAAAGCCCCAACTTCCTCGGCGCGGTCGAGCGGGTCGAGGCGCTGGGGGCGGCGGCGAAGGAGCACGGCGCGCTGCTCGTCGTCGCCACCGACCCGATGACGCTCGGCGTGCTGCGGCCGCCAGGCGAGCAGGGCGCCGACGTCGCTCTGGGCGAGGGGCAGCCGCTCGGCAACCGACTCGACTTCGGCGGCCCCTCCTTCGGCTTCTTCTGCGCGACCGAGGAGCAGATCCGCCGCATGCCGGGGCGCATCGCGGGGGAGACCGACGACGTCGACGGTCGCCGTGGCTTCGTGCTCGCCCTGCAGACCCGCGAGCAGCACATCCGCCGCGAGAAGGCGACCCACAACATCTGCACCGCCCAGGCGCTCAACGCGCTCGCAGCGATGGTCCACCTCGCCTGGCTCGGCCGGGAGGGCTTCCACGAGCTGGGTGAGTTGCTGGTGCGCCGCACGGCCTACGCGCGCGAGCGACTCGCCGCCGTCGAGGGCGTAGAGCTGCTGCACGAGGCGCCAGTGGCGCGCGAGTTCGCGCTGCGGCTCGACGCGCCGGTCGGTCGTGTGCTCGAGCGCTGCGCCGAGCGCGGCATCGCCGCCGGCTACCCGCTCGGCCGCGAGTACCCCGAGTACGAGGACGGCCTGCTGGTGGCGATCACCGAGCGCCGCACTCGAGCCCAGATCGACGACTTGGCCGAGGCGCTCGGTAGCGCGATCGCCGCTGCGCGTGGCGGCTTGTTGTCGCATAGCGGCAAGAAAACGCCACAGGGGGTCGGCTGATGGCTCTCCAGGAGACCCCGATGCAGCGCGAACGGGCGCAGACGATCTATGAGAAATCGAAGCCTGGGCGGCGTGCGGCCGTGCTGCCGGACGCCGAAGTCCCGGAGACGCCGCTCGAGCAGCTGATCCCGGCTGAGCTGCTGCGCTCCGAGCCGCCGCGCCTGCCCGAGGTCGCCGAGCCGGAGATCGTCCGTCACTACAACCGTCTCTCGCGGCGCAACTTCGACCTCGACAGCGGCTTCTACCCGCTCGGCTCCTGCACGATGAAGCACAACCCGCGGCTCAACGAGCGGGTCGCAGCGCTTCCGGGGCACGCTCGCCTGCACCCGGCGCAGGATCCCAGGCGCGCCCAGGGCGCCCTCGAGCTGATGTGGCTGCTGCAGGAGTCATTGGCCGAGATCTGCGGGCTGCCCCATGTCAGCCTGCAGCCCTCGGCCGGCTCCCACGGCGAGCTCGCCGGCCTCCTGCTGACCCGCGCCTTCCACGCCGATCGCGGTGAAGAGCGGACCAAGGTCCTTGCGCCGGACACGTCGCACGGCACCAATCCGGCCTCGGTGACGATGGCCGGCTACGAGGTGGTCAAGGTGGCGACCAACGAGCGCGGTGGGGTCGAGATGGACGACCTGCGGGCGAAGATCGATGAGGACCCCGACCAGGTCGCCTGCCTGATGCTGACCAACCCCAACACGCTGGGCCTTTTCGACGAGAACATCGCCGAGATCGCCGGACTGATTCATGCGGCGGGCGGGACGCTCTACTACGACGGCGCCAACCTCAATGCCGTGATGGGGCAATCGAGACCGGGGGACATGGGCTTCGACATCGTCCACGTCAACCTGCACAAGTCCTTCAGCCAGCCGCACGGTGGCGGCGGGCCGGGGGCGGGCCCGATCGCGGTCTCCGAGCGGATCGAGCCCTTTCTGCCGCGACCGCAGGTAATGCGCCGCGAGCGGACGATCGGCGACGGTCCGTTCTTCGACCTCGACTTCGAGCGGCCCAAGTCGATCGGCCGCTTGCGTGGCTTCCAGGGCAACTTCGGCGTCTTCGTCCGCTCCTACGCCTACATCCTCAGCCTCGGCGCCGACGGCCTCGCCGAGGCCTCCGAGACGGCGGTGCTCAACGCCAACTACCTCAAGGCGCAGCTCGCCAAGGGACGAGCCGGCAAGCTGCTTCCGGTCGCCTTTGACCGTCACTGCATGCACGAGTTCGTCCTCTCCGGCAAGCCGATGAAGAAGGAGCTGGGCCTCGCCACCCTCGACCTGGCCAAGCGCCTGCTCGACTTCGGCTTCCACCCGCCGACCGTCTACTTCCCCCTCCTGGTCGACGAGGCGCTGATGGTCGAGCCGACCGAGACCGAGACCAAGGAGAGCCTCGACGCCTTCGCCGATGCGATCGAGCAGATCCTCGCCGAGGCCGAGGAGGATCCCGAGATCGCCAAGCAGGCGCCCTACACCACCCCCGTCCGTCGCCTCGACGAGGTCAAGGCGACCCGCAGGCCAGTCGTGCGGCAGCCGCTCGCCTAGCCGGACGCTCGGGTGAGCCCGACCAGGCGCTTTGTGAGCTGCGGGGTGAGCAGCGAAGCAGCGGGCCCGTCGAAGAGGGCGCCACAGCCGCCGAAGATGACCAGCAGGCTATCCACGTGCCGCGGGTAGGTAAAGAAGACTTCAATCCAGCCGCCTGACTTCGCGCAGGGGGACAACCGAGGCGATCTCGGCGGTAGTCGGTTGAACGCTCGCCGCAGGGACGCGATCGCGCGCGGCGCCTCAGAGTAGAAGCTCCCACCCAAGGCGAATCGCTCGCCGTCTTGGCGGAAACGGCAGAGCTGCACTGCCTCGGCCCCCTGAGACACCGAGACCTGCTTCGGTCGCTCATCGGAACCGGGCTTTGAGGAAAGCGAGTACGGGCAGCCGGCGTCGGATCTCGAGTGCTCCGGGACAGTCGCCAGGGCAAGGAAGGCGAGGGCGACGACGACAGCGGTGCAAGGGGAGGCGAGGATGCGTGACTTCACAGATCTCCTTCTAGGGTGGGTTCAAGGACTACGGTGCGATGTACGTGGAGACGCCGAGCGTTTCGTTGGCGTACTGGACGTGGCCGGCGATCGTCCAGCAGCCGCAAGCACCGCCTGCACCGCCGGAGAGAATCGCCTCGGCCTGGCTCCAGCCCCAGACGAACGGCGCTCCGCTGTCGCCTGGCTGCGAGTACGCATCAAGCGCCAGGAACCGGTTTCCGTTGGCGATGTAGCCGGGCGAGTACTCCTTGTCCTTGACGTAGCCACAGGTCCAGCCTGTGGACGTGCCCGACTTGCACAGCTGGCCGCCGTTGACGATGATCCCGCTCCAGGTGCCGACGGAGTAGATCGGAATCGCTTCGGACCCTGGCACGATGTAGATCCAGGGCATTCCGACGAAGCCATTGCCGATGCTGTGCCGCTCGGCATCGACGCGGCCGCCCTCGTACTGGGCCTGAACCGAGCCATAGAGGTTGGCGGGGACGATCGAGCCTCGGTGATAGCGCTGATTGCCAACGTCCGACGCTGTTTGGTTCGGATCGCCGCAATGACCGGCGGAGAGGATCTGGATGGCGCCGCCGGGTCGGACGACGGTGAAGGCGTCGGTGCAATCCGTGGCGAAGTTCGTCCCGGGGATCGTGAAACGGGCCCCGATTCCTGCGCGCAGCTGCAGGCCGCAGTGGAATCTGTCTGAGCAGGCCCGAGGCTGGGCGAGGGGCCCTTCTTCGACCTCGACCGCATCGCCGTACGCATTCTCGAGCGCCTGCTCTGCAGCCTGCGCATCGATCGGCGCTATGACGCGCACCGCGTTGCCTTCGTAGTCGATCCCAAGGTCGTACTTGGCGCCGCCGCCCGTGGCGAGACGGTTGCTGTCCACCGAAGTCGATTCGCGCTCCTCGATCAGCTTCAGCTGCAGCGCTTCGAGCTCGGCAAGCGAGTGACGCACGGTGACCGGCACGAGCATCTCCGGCCGGGGGAAGGACGCGGCGAGGGCCGCAACTCTCTCCTGGGCGGCTTCGGTGAAGGCCACATAGAGCCTTGCCGGCTCCTCTCCGGCATTGCCCCACACGCCCCCGAAGCTCTCCGGCCAGCGGTCCCTCGCGCTCGGTTCGAGCGATGCCGAAGCCTGCTCGAGCTTTGTCGGCCCGGAGGAGACGGGTTCGTCCTGGCTCTCCGTCGGGGTGCCCCCCGAGGCAAGCGACGCGGCGACGATGAGCACCGCCAGGGAGATCCCGAAGACGGCGAGCGCAAGCCTGCGCATGTGACCCATACCCTCCTTTCTGCTGACAAGCGGTCTGCGACGTAGGAAACGTTTTGTCTACAGACTAAAGAATAAAATAACTTGAGTAAACAAGATATCTAAATCTTGCTATGCCTGCAGCCGCAAGGGGTCCGAGGAGCCGGGCTACCGAGTCGGGGCGTCGGGGAGCGAGAGACGAGAGTCAGAGCTCGGGGAGCTTCTGCTTCAGCTCGAGCACGGGGGCGAAGAGGTCGCCGTGGCGCTCGATCCGCGCCAGTACGTCGGCGGCCTCGAAGACCAGAGAGTCGGCGTCCTCCTTCTCGACCGACCGCTCGACCTCTTCCCAGGTGAGCGGTGTCGAGACGGTGGGCTGTTCGCGGGCGCGCAGCGAGTAGACGGCGATCGTCGTCTTGCGTTCGTTGTTCTGGTACCAGTCGATCAGCACCTTGCCCTTGCGCAGGGTCTTTTTGCCCATCTTGGCGATCACCTCGTCGGGGGTCTGCTTGGCCAGCAGCTGTGCGATCGCCTGGGCAAAGGGGCGCGTCTCGTCGTAGGCGACCTTCGTGTTCAGCGGGGCGTAGACCTGCAGGCCCTTCGAGCCCGAGGTCTTGACGAAGCACTGGAGGCCGACGTGGTCGAATACCTCGCGCAAGCGCAGTGCCACGCGGCTGCAGGCGAGCACTTCGGCCGGCGGCCCGGGGTCGAGGTCGAAGGCGAGCACGGTTGGCTGCTCGTGCTTGCTGCCCAGCGAGAGCGACGGGTGCAGCTCGATCGCCGCCAGCTGTGCCATCCAGACCAGCGTCGCCCGGTCTTCGCAGACGCAGTAGTCGATGTAGCCGGCATGGGGGCCGGCGAGCACGCGGGTGGTCTCCACCCACTGCGGCCGGTGCTTTGGGCAGCGCTTCTCGAAGAAGGCAGCCTCGGTGTCGTCGACGCCCTCGGGAAAGCGGCGCAGGGTCAGGGCGCGGCCGGCCAGGTGGGGCACGATCGCCGGCGCCACCTTGGCGTAGTAGTCGACCACCTCGCCCTTGGTGAAGCCCGCCTTCGGGTAGAGGACCTTGTCGAGGTTGGTGAGCTTCAGCTCACGCCCGTCGACCTCGACCTGGCGGCTGCCGGCCACTGCTTACTTGGAGGATTTCGCCTTGGCGCGGGAGCCGGAGCGTTTTTTGGCCGGCGCTTTCTTGGCCTTGGTCGGGCGTTTCTTCGTCGCTGGCTTCTTCGCAGCCCCACCGTCGCGGTCGCCCTTCACGGCGGCGATGCTCTCCTCGAGGGCGGCCATCAGGTCCGGGGCCTTGGTCGGCTCGCGCTCCTCCTCGGGCGCCGCCATCACCTCCTCGCCGGCCGCCTTGCGTTCGATCATCGCCAGCAGCTCCTCGCGGTACTCGTCACGGTAAGCGCCCGGATCGAAGCTGCGGGTCAGCGAGTCGATCAGCTGCTCGGCCATCTCCAGCTCGCGTTTGGCCACCTTCGGCTTCTCGTCGGGCAACACGTCGTCGAGCTCTGACGGCGGCACGACCTCGTCGGCAAAGCGCATCGTGGTCAGGGTCAGCACGCCTTCGCCTGGGCGGATCGCGGCCAGGTGCTCCTTGTTGCGGAAGACGAAGCGGGCGATCGCCACCTTGCCCGATTGCTCCATCGCTTCGGCGAGCAGCGAGTAGGCCTTCTCGGCGCCCTCGGCCGGACCGAGGTAGTAGGGGCTGTCGAAGTAGATCGGGTCGATCTCGGCGATCTCGACGAAGTCCTGGACCTCGATCGCGCGCGTCTTCTTCGGGTCGAGCGAGGCCAGCTCGTCTTTGCTCAGCGGCACGTAGCGGTCCTTGGTGATCTCGAAGGCCTTGACGATCTTCTCGTAGGGGACCTCCTCGTCGGTCCCCTCGGCGACGCGGCGGTGGCGGATGCGGGCACCATCGGACTCGCGGATCTCGCGCAGCGAGATGCCGCGCCGCGCCACGGCGCTGTAGAGCTTGACGGGCACGTTGAGGAGCCCGAAGCTGATCGAGCCGCTCCAGATCGCTCTAGCCATCGGCGTTCACTACCCCGATTGTTCCAGGGGCTCACCGGCGGCGAAAAGCCAGACGCCTGCCGAGAGGCATCTTGCGGGCGTGCGCGATCATGCGCCGGTGCTATTCGAGCTGCGCGACGTGAGCATGGATCGCGGCGATCGCCGAGTCCTCGACGCGGTCAGCGCCGGAATACCGGCCGGTGCGACGGCGATCGTCGGACCGTCCGGCGCCGGCAAGTCGACCCTGCTGCGCCTGCTCAACCGGCTTGCCGACCCGACCCGGGGCGAGATCTCCTACCGTGGGCGCGCGCTGCAGGAATACGACCCGCTGGCACTGCGCCGCGAGGTCTCGCTGGTGCCGCAGTTGCCGGCCCTGATGGAGGGGACGGTCGGATCGAACCTCGAGTACGCAGCGAGGCTCGCCGCCAGGCAGCCCGCTGCCGAGCGCTGCCTGCGCCTCGCCGGACTCGAGCCCGAATTCGCGGCGCGCGACGTCGCCAAGCTCTCGGTAGGCGAGCAGCAACGGGCGATGCTCGCCCGCGCGCTGGTACAGGAGCCGGCGGTGCTGTTGCTCGACGAGCCAACCTCCGCTCTCGACCACGCCGCCCGCGACGCGATCGAGGCGACGCTGGTCCGGCTGCGCCACGAGCTCGAGCTATCGGTCGTCCTCGTCACCCACGATCCCGAGCAAGCACGGCGGCTGAGCGACTGGGTCGTTCGCTTCGAAGACGGGCGGGCGGCCGAGTGCGGGCCACAGGTCGAGGTGTTGGCTTGAGCACCTCGATCCAGCTCTCGCTCGGCCAGGTGGCTGCCTCGCTGGCTCTGGTCGTGCTCGCCGCGGCGATCTCTTGCTGGCGCAGGGCCGATCTCGAGCGCGACATCGTCGTTGCCACGGTGCGCTCCTTCGTGCAGCTGACCGCGATCGGCTTCGCGATCGAGCTGATCTTCGAGACCGACTCGATCTGGCTCGTCTTCGCCCTGCTGGCCGTGATGCTGATCTTCGGCGCCTTCACGGCTCGCAGCCGCGCGGTCAGGGTGCCGGGCGCTTTCTGGCCGCTGCTGATCGCACTATCGAGTGCCGGAGCGGCAACGCTCGGACTGGTCGTTGCGCTTGGGGTCTTCGAGCCGACCGCCCGCAACCTCGTCCCGGTCGGCGGCATGGTGATCGGCAACGCGATGACCGCCTCGGCGGTGGCGCTCAACCGCTTGGGAGACGAGATGGTGGACTCGCGCGCCAGGATCGAGGCGACCCTGGCGCTCGGCGCGCCTGCCCGGGAGGCCGCTGCGCCCTTCGTGCGCCGTGCCCTGCGCTCGGGAATGATCACGTTGGTCGACTCGACCAAGACGACCGGCCTGATCTTCTTCCCCGGCACGATGGTCGGCATGCTGCTCGCCGGCGCCGACCCCACCGATGCCGTCCGCCTGCAGCTGATCCTCCTCTACGCCCTGCTCGGCAGCGTCTCGATCGCCGCCCTCGTTGCCACCACCCTCGCCCAGCGCAACTTCTTCACCCCCGCGCAGCAGTTGCGCGAGCTGCCCGAGCCAGGATGAGGCGTGCGCTCGGCGCTTAGCGCGTCGAGCAGCACCAGCCCTCGATGCGGGGGAAGGGTGCTCGACCGGGGCTTCCCGGTGAGAAGAGCTCGGTGACGCCCTCGACTGCCCGAATCCGATCGACGCCGAGGTGCGGGAGGAAGAGCCACTGGTCCGCACCGGGCCAGGCGACGAGCAAGCGGCTGCCATCCGGTGACCAGGCGAGGTCGGAGAGCTCGCCGGAGACCGCGAAGAGGCGCCGTGCTGGGCCGCCGTCTGGATCGACCTGAGCCACCTCGCTGCGCGGCTCGCCGGCTGATCCCGCCGGGAGCCGCAGCAGGGTGGCGATTGCCTGGTTCGCTGGCGAGAAGGCGGCGGCGCGGACCGCTGCGCGGGCCGGCAACTGGATCCGCCGGGCTGCGCCGATTTCGATCCGCTCGGCCAGCTTGTCGCTGCCGACCTCGCGCGTCCAGAGTCCGCGCCGGGTCTGTTCGAGCAATAGCGAGCCGTCGAATGACCAGGCGAGCGCGACCGTTCCCGAGCTCGCCTGGACCGACGCCATCCTCGTGCCGGCGTCGGGATCGACGATGCGCAGCTTTTCCTCCCCGTCGATGTAGGCGAGCAGGTGAAGGCCGGGCGGGAACCAGGCGGGTGGGACCGGGGGGACGCCGCTGTCCACCAGCCTGTCCCCGGTGCCGTCGGCGTTGATGACCCGCAGGTTGCGCCCCGCTCGGTAGGCGATGCGGAAGCCGGAGGGCGACCAGCGCGGATCGCCGACCGGGGTCCCGGCGGAGATCGACCAGCGTGGCGTGCCGTCGGGCTCCAGCGCGCTCAGCGTGCGGTCCGCGGTCGTCGCCAGGAAGAGGCCGCGCGGCGACCAGGTCGCTTCTCGGTAGCTGCCGAGCAGGCGGCGCGATCCGTCCGCCTGCACGACCCAGGGGCCTTCCGGCGACTCGACCAGGAGCCGGCCGCCGCCAGGCAGATCGGTGAGCGCTGGCTCCGCGTTGGGTACCCCGGCGGTGAGGGCGTCGTCGATCCACTCGCGGACGGTCGCGCCGGCCGGCGAGAGCAGCAGGCCGGCGAGCAATGTCGCCGCCGCGAGCGCAATGGCAAGACGGGGCAGGATGGGCCTGGCGACTGGTTGCCGCTCGGCGTAGGCGCGCTCGATCACGCCGCGGCTGCGACGCTCGGCGTCAGCCGCGCCGGGAACCGGCTCGTCGCGAAGCAGGCGGCGCAGGCGGTCCTCGCTCATCGCTCCCCCTCGATCAGATCTCCGAGCCGGTCGAGGCCGCGCCGCAGGCGCGAGTTGATCGTTCCGCGCCGCAGCTCGAGCATGCGGGCGATCTCGCCTGGCGTGTACTCGAGCAGGTAGCGCAGGACGACGACGGCGCGCTGCTCGGGCGGCAGCTCTGCCAGTGCTGCCATCAGCTCCTCGCCGAGCTCTTGCCTGGGCGCAGCCGCGTGCGGCTCCATCGCCGGACCGTCGGCTTTGCGGCGCAGCGCCTCGCGCCGTGCCCAGTCGATTGCCCGGTTGATGACGATCCGATGCAGCCACGGGGCGAAGGCACGACGGCGATCGAAGCGATCGAGGTTGTCGACCGCCGCCAGGAAGGCGTCCTGGGCGATGTCCTCAGCCGCGGCAGCGTCGTGCACGACCAGGTAGGCCGCTCGGTGAGCGCCCGCCCAGTGCCCCGCGTAGAGATCGGCGAGCGCCGACCGTGATCCGTGCTGTGCCTCGCGGACGAGCTTTCTCTCGCGGCGGGCCGCCGGTGGCTCGCGCCACCCGCTCGCCACGAGCGCCTCGCTCTCAGTCTCCAACCCTCACCTCTTCTGGCTGACATCTCAATCTTTGCCCACTTTTCGCGCGAGGCGCACGATGGCCCGCTCGAGCCGGCTCTTGAGCTTGCTGCCCAGGTGCCCGCGTGGCAGCTCGACAACGAACGAACTTGTCCCCGGAAAGCGATGGTTCTGCCAGTTCGGCGCCGTCCCATTCAGCCAGGGCAATCGACGGAAGGGAAGCTGCCCGAGCTGAGCGAGGGCGCGAGCTGCGGGGACGCTCTGTCCCCAGGCGCGCACCAATGGCCGGGGCTGGTGGTGCTGGTGGAACCAGATCGTCACCTCTGGCTGCAGCCTGCGGACGATGCGTGCGGCGAGTCGGGTCTCGGGCTCCGAGAACGGCTTGGGCCCGGAGTACTGCGGATCTCCCCGCTGTCCGATCGGGCGCCAGACGGAGGGAAAGTTGCGGTTGAGGTCGACGCCGCGGCCGTTGAGGCGGCTGCTCGCCTCGAAGCCATCGGGGTTGAGGTTGGGCACGAGGAAGATCTCCGAGGCCGGGTCGGGGCAGCCACTGGCGGGTGCCAGTGGCTGGATCTCTTTCGCTGCGCACTCGTCTCCGTGGATGCAGCCGAAGACGAGCAGCTCGCCGTCGATTGCCGGGTCGCCTCTCTGCAGAAGCCCGATCGGCTGCCCCGCGGCCGAATGCCCGGCAAGGCCCCGGCGCGCGAGCAGGTTGCCCGGGCGTCGGGGCGTGCGGGTGAAGGCGAGGAAATCGCCCGTCGGCTTCGGGTCCACTGCCATCCGCCCTCCCGGGGGCGGTGACGCGATCCCGCCGCCCGCCTGGGGCAAGGATCGCACGACGGCGATTAGGACGAGACCGCAGCCCGCCGCTGTCCCTGCCGCGAGAAGGACTCGCCGCCGGCTCATCGCCGCTCCGCAAGCCCGGCGCCGTCCGTGCGGCGGTGTCGAAGCCCGATCCAGGCCAGCAGCAGCACGGCAGTTGCTCCAAACACCGCGATCGGTGGCCACGGTCCGATTCCGCTCGAAGCAGTCGCCGCCGGGGCGGGCTTGCGTACCTCGAAGCTGCGCGTATCGACCGCGAGCAGCGCTCGCGCTGCCTCCGGCCTGCGGTTGAGGACGGAGAGCGTCCGTCCGCGGCCCTTCGTTTGCAGGGCCAGCTGGAATGAGTTGCGATGACCGTCTAGCTGGGGCAGGTCGATGCAGACCGCTCGCTGCCCGACCGTGTCGAGGGCGTGGATGAACGGCTCGTGGGCCCGGTCCCACTGGCCTCGCTTATGGCCGCTGTACAGCGTGTAGGCCCAGCGCCCACCGGGGCTCGTGATTCGGCTGACTGGCGTGCCCTCCATGCGCTCCTCGGGTTCATCGGGATCGACGATCGGTTCGGGGAGTAGCTCACCGCTCTTCGTGTCGAGGGCACGCACCTGGTAGGCGCCGCCGTAGATCGGGCTGAGGTGCTCGATCAAGTAGATCGTCGAGCCATCCGGGGAGATCGCGTCGAAGCTGAAGCTGCCGGGAAAGCTCAGCCTGGCGATCGCGTGTCGGGGTCGACGATCGCTGGCTTTCCTGGGATGGCGCAGGTGGAGGCGAGTGTCGAGGATCGCAAGCCCCGCTGTCCGCGGCGGGTAGATCCAGGAGAAGCGGCTGAGGACCAGCGTCCCCCCATCGGCAGAGAGTCCGCCAGCTCTGTCGTCGTATGCGGCGGCCGGAATCGAGTACCGACCCGGCAGGTACCACCAGCGACCGAGCCACCCGCCTCGCTTGTCGATCCGTCCGACGACCGTGAATTTGTCCGATGGTCGGCGCGAGTTGGCCTTGTATGGAGTGTTCGGCGTGATCGCGACGTAGCGATACGGAAGTCCGCTCACCGTGGCCCCCTGAACGCTCGCCCCCACGCCCTTTGCGGTCGCGCCTGACACCGGCGCGGCGGGGGCGAGGGTGAGCAACGTGACCAGCAGCAATCTCTTCGCCATCTCTCCTCCTTGCGATTACGCAATGAGTACGAGCGAGAGTGCGGCAGAGGTCCCTGCGAGACGTCCGGGCCGGCCGAGGTCGGGACGTACACTCGTCGCGTGTCTCGCCAACAGCGTCTGACGCTGGTCGCGACGATCCTCGGCTCGACGGTCGTCTTCCTCGACGGGACCGTGGTCAACGTGGCGCTGCCAGCGATCGCCGACGGTCTCGACGCCGGGCTGGCGGGGCAGCAATGGGTGGTCGAGTCCTACATGCTCACTCTGGTTGCGCTGCTGCTGGTCGGCGGCTCGCTCGGCGATCAGTTCGGCCGGCGGCGCATTTTCGTCATCGGCCTGGTCGCCTTCGGCGCCACCTCGGCGCTCTGCGCGATCGCGCCCTCGGTCGAGCTCCTGATCGGCGCTCGCGCACTGCAGGGGGTCGCGGGTGCGCTGCTCGTGCCGGGCTCGCTGGCGATCGTCGCGGCCAGCTTCGAGGGCGCGGCGCGCGGCAAGGCGGTGGGCACCTGGACCGCCTGGACCGGGATCGCGACCGTGCTCGGGCCGGCTGGAGGAGGGGCCTTGATCGGCCTCACTTCGTGGCGGGCGATCTTCTGGGTCAACCTGCCACTGATCGCGGCCACCGTGGCGCTCACCCTTCACTCGGTGCGCGAGAGCCGCGACCCCGACGCCTTTCGCGGTATCGACTGGACCGGCATCGCACTATCCGCCGCCGGTCTCGGCGGCCCCGTCTTTGCCCTGATCGAGCAGCCGACCCGTGGCTGGGGGGATCCGCTGGTCTGGATCCCCTTCGTCGCGGGCATCGCCTGCTTCTGTCTCTTCGTCCTCCACGAGGTCCGGGCCCGCCACCCGATGCTGGATCTCGGCCTCTTCAGGATCCGCAACTTCGCGGTCGCCAACCTGACCACGCTGACCGCCTATGCGGGGCTGATCGGCGGCCTCTTCTTCGTCGGCCTCTACCTGCAGCAGGTGGCCGGCTACTCGGCGCTGGAGGCGGGCCTGGCGACGACCCCGGTCTCGCTGATCCTCTTCTTCCTCTCGCCGCGCTGGGGCCGCCTCGCCTCGGGGACGGGGCCGCGGCTGCCGATGACGCTCGGCCCGATCGTCGGCGGCATCGGCCTCCTGATGCTGCTGATGGTCGGCGCCGACGCGGAGTACGTCACCGAGGTGCTGCCGGGGATCCTCGTCTTCGGCCTCGGGCTCTCGGCCACGGTGGCGCCGCTGACGGCGACCGTGCTCGACTCGGTCGAGGAACGCCACGTGGGCATCGCCTCCGGCGTCAACAACGGCGTCTCGCGGGTCGCCGGCCTGCTGGCGATCGCCGTGCTCGGCGCCGTGATCTCCGCCTACTTCGGCTCGGCCCTCGATTCGAACCTCGGCGAGCGCCCGCTCGGCCCCGCCGCCACCCGCTCGGTCGAAGACGCCAAGGCCCAGCCCCTGGCCGTGCCCGACACCGACTCGCTGCCACCAGCGCAGGCTGCACGCGTGAGCGCGGCTTCCGCCGACGCCTCGACCTCCGCCTTCCACCTCGGCATCGGCATCGCCGGAATCCTGATGATCGCCGGCGGCATCGTCTCCGGCGTCGGCATCGAGAACCCCAAGCGCCGCATCGAAGCCATCCCCACCCGCGGCTCAGCTCAAGCCGGCGAGTGCGGCCACGGCGCCGACGCAGACTGCGTGCCCGAGCCCGACCAAGCACCCGCAGTCGAGCCGGCTTGATCCCGGGGCCGGCTACCAAACCCGCTCGAGGGCCGGGACGGGGTGCCCCTCGAGCCGGCGGATACTCAAAATGCCGGCCTAATTTAGGCCGGCATTTGTCGGGGCGAGGGGCACCCCGTCCCGGCCCCCCGAATAGGCTGGGGCTCGTGAGTGCACCCATCGTCTTCTCCGGCATCCAGCCGACCGGCCGCAAGCACCTCGGCAACTTCATCGGCGCGATCCGCCAGTACGTCGAGGGCCAGGACCGCGGCGACCCGGCGATCTTCTGCATCGTCGACCTGCACGCAATCTCGGTCGCCTTCGACCCAGCGGAGCTGCGCGAGCGGCTCTACGACACGGCGGCGATCCTGCTCGCCGCCGGCCTCGATCCCGAGCGCTGCATCTTCTTCCGCCAGTCCGACGTGCGCGAGCACACCGAGCTGACCTGGCTGCTCTCGGCGGTCACCTCGCACGGCGACCTCAACCGCATGCACCAGTTCAAGGAAAAGTCGGCCAAGCAGCGCGAGCTGGTTTCCGCTGCGCTCTTCTTCTACCCGGTGCTGATGGCGGCCGACGTGCTCGCCTACCGCGCGACCGAGGTGCCGGTCGGCGACGACCAGCGCCAGCACGTCGAGCTGATGCGCGAGATCGCTCGCCGCTTCAACGAGCGCTTCGGGGAGACGCTGGTCGTGCCGGAGCTGCGTGTGCCTCAGGTGGGTGCCCGGATCATGGATTTGCAGGAACCCGAGCGAAAGATGTCGACCACGGGAGGGACCGAGGCCGGCACCGTGCTCGTCCTCGACGAGCCGGCGACGATTCGCAAGAAGGTCGGCAGCGCGGTCACCGATTCCGGCCGCGAGATCCGCCGCGCACCGGACAAGGCCGGCGTCACCAACCTGATCGACGTCTACGCGGTGGCCCGCGGGGTCGAGCCTGCCGCGGTGGAGCGAGAGTTCGACGGGTCCGGCTATGGCGACTTCAAGAAGGCCGTGGCCGAGGCTGTGGTCGAGTACCTGGCGCCGGTGCGCGAGCGCTACGCCGAGATCCGTCCCGATCAGGCGGCGCTCGAGGCAATCTTGACCGCTGGCGCCGCGAAGGCCCGCGCGATGGCCGCGCCGACGCTCGCCGACGTGCGCGAGCGCATGGGCTTCGGCCCGGTCTAGTCGCCATCCCGCCAGGCCGTTACGGTGCACCGGTGACCGTCGCTGAGCTGGACCTCGACCTCGATGTCTTTGCCGGGCCGTTCGACCTGCTGATGGCGGTGGTGCTGCGTGAGGAGGTGAGCCTGCTCGAGGTCGAGCTGGCCGAGGTCGTCGTCGCCTACGTCGAGCACCTCGAGCGCGAGGACGAGTTGGAGCTGGACGTGGCGACCGAGTTCCTCGTCTTGATCGCCGCGCTTCTCGAGCTCAAGTCCCGTCTGCTGCTGCCCGGCGAAGAGGAGGGCCTCGAGGACGTCACACCCGAGGAGGCGGTCGAGGAGCTGCTGGCGCGGCTGCTCGAGTACCGCCGCTATCGCGAGGCCGCGGCGCTGCTGGAGCAGCGCTTCGAGGCGCAGCGTGGCTACCTCTACCGCTCGGCGCCGCTGCCGCCGGAGCTGCGCCGCGTCGCGCTGGAGGCGGCGAGTGCCGCCTATGACCCGGATCGTCTTGGCACGGCGCTTGGCGACCTGTTGGCCGCCCCTCCAGAGCTCAACCTCGACCACATCCGCCCGACCGTCTCGCTGGAGAAGCGGCTGCGCGCCGTGCGCGAGGCGCTGCGCGCCCACGCGACGATCGACTTCGACGAGCAGTTCGGCGGCGAGGACCGCCTCACCCAAGCGGTGACGCTCTTCGCCCTGCTCGAGCTCTACCGCAAAGGCGAGGCGACCTGGGAGCAGCGCGAGCCCTTCGGCCCGATCGAGATCCGCAAGAAGGAGAACGCCGCATGAGCGACCTCTCACGCACGATCGAAGCCCTGCTTTTCCTCTCACCGCAGCCGGTCGACGCTCGTGACCTGGCGGAGGCGACGGAGAGCACCGAGGGTCAGGTCGAGGAGGCGATCGAGCTGCTGCGCGAGGATCTTGCCGAGGGCAAGCGAGGCGTCGTCCTGCGCGAGATCTCGGGCGGCTTCGCCTTGGCCAGCGACCCGGCCAGCGAGACCGCCGCGCGGCGCCTGCTGGCCAAGCCGCGCACCCCGCCGCTCACCCAGGCGCAGGCGGAGACCTTGGCGATCGTCGCCTACCTGCAGCCGGTTTCCCGGCCCGAGGTCGCCCGCATCCGCGGTGTCACCTCCGAGTCGGCCGTACAGACGCTTGCCGAGCGCGGCCTGATCGAGGAGTCGGGGCGCTCGCGCTTCGGCGCCGCGATCTTCAAGACCACCGAGCTCTTCGAGCGACTCTTCGGCCTCGCCGGGCTCGATCAGCTGCCCGATCCGTCGCGCTTCGACCCCACGCCGGAGGATGAGCGGGAGCTGCGGGAGCGGTTGCTCAAGGCGGGGGAGCAGCGGGCGGAGCCTTGAGGCGGGGGCGCGAGGATCGGCCCTCCCCCGGAGGCCGTTGCGCAGCAGGTCGTGCGTTGGCGATTCGGTGCGTGGTTACAGGAGCCTCCGTGGGAGGGCCGATCCTCGCGACCTTGTCGTGAGGCTCGCGAAGTTCCTCGCACATGGGGGTGTCGCCTCTCGCAGGAAAGCCGAGCTGATCGTGGCAGCGGGGCGGGTGACTGTTGGTGGCGAGGTAATTACCGACCCGGCGCGGGACGTGGGAGCTGGGGATGACGTGCGGGTGGATGGGAAGCTGGTTGGGGAGGAGCCGCGGGAGGTGTGGGTGGTGAACAAGCCGGCCGGGGTGGTCTCGACGGCGCGGGAGCCGGGCAAGCGGCCCGCGGTGGTCGAGCTGGTCGACTCGACCGCGCGGCTCTATCCGGTCGGTCGGCTCGATGCCGACTCCACCGGCCTGCTGCTGCTGACCAACGATGGCGAGCTCGCCAATCGGTTGACGCATCCCCGCTACGGGGTTGCGAAGACCTACCGCGCCGAGCTGCGCCGGCCGCCATCCGACATCGATCTGCAACGGCTGGCGGGAGGTGTCGAGCTCGACGACGGGCCGACCGCGCCGGCCGAGGTGCGGCGGCTGGGCGAGCGCGAAATCGAGATCGTCCTGCGCGAGGGCCGCAACCGCCAGGTGCGCCGCATGGCGGAGGCGATCGGCAACCGGGTCGTGGCGCTGCGCCGCGAGCGCTTCGGTCCGATCGAGCTCGGCTCGTTGCCCGAAGGGCATGCGCGACGGCTCGGCAAGCCCGACATCGCCCGCCTCTGGGAAGATTCGGATCGATGAGCGAGGAGCGACTCTTCGCGGTCCGCGGCGCCGTGCAGGCCGACGCCAACGAGGCCGAGGCGATTCTCGCCGCGACCGAGACTTTGCTGCAGGACCTCGTTGCTCGCAACGAGCTCACCTCCGAGGCGATGGTCAGCTGTCTGTTCACCACGACCGAGGACCTCGACGCTGAGTTCCCGGCCGCCGCCGCACGCCGTCTCGGCCTCGACTCGGTGCCGCTGATCTGCGCTCGCGAGATCGACGTGCCCGGCGCGATGCCGCGGGTGATCCGGGCGATGGTCCACTACTACGCCCCCATCGGCCACGTGCCCGCACACGTCTATTTAGGCGCTACCCAGGAGCTGCGCACCGACCTCCACGCCGCCCAGTAGCCCTTCGTTGAAGGATTTTCCGGCCTGGAACCCGGACAATCCTTCAAACTCCCAGCGATGAGCGTCACCTTCGCCGAGAAGCTCGCCCGCATGCCCGGCTACCAGGCCGGCGTCCCTACCGGCCAGGCGCCGGAGGCGATTGCCTCCGGCGGCATTGCCCAGCTCGCCTCCAACGAGTCGCCGTCCCCACCCCACCCGAGCGTGATCGAGGCGATCGCCGCTGCCGCTGGGGCGATGAATCGCTACCCCGATCCCGACGCGACCCTCCTGTGTCGCCGCATCGCCGAACGCTATGAGACCGAGCCCGCCCGGGTGGCGGTCGGCAACGGCTCCTGCGAGATCCTGCTCGCCGCCGCCGAGGCCCTTTGCGAGCCCGGCGCAGAGATCCTCTACGCCTGGCCGGCCTTCTCGATGTACCCGTATCTGGCTGCCTTGACCGGGGCCCGCGAGATCCGCGTGCCGCTCGGCGAGGGCGACGTGCACGACCTCGAGGCGATGGCCGCCGAGGTGAGCGCCGCCACCCAGCTGCTGCTCGTCTGCAACCCGAACAACCCAACCGCGACGCACATTCCGGCAGCCGAGGTCGCGGCGTTCTGCGAGGGGCTACCCGCCCACGTGACGGTCGTCCTCGACGAGGCCTACGTCGAGTTCCAGACCCACGATGACGCTGACGCCACCGTCGACCTGCTCGCCGACCTGCCCAATCTGGTCGTTCTGCGCACCTTCAGCAAGTGCTACGGGCTGGCCGGTCTGCGGGTCGGCTACGCACTTGGCTCAGCCAAGTTCCGCGCCGCGGTCGATGCCGTGCGGCAACCCTTCAGCGTCAACGCGCTCGCTCAGGCAGCCGGCGCCGAGGCGATCCTCCACCAGGACGACGTCAGCCGTCGGGTGGAGAGCACGATCGCCGAGCGCCTGCGCGTCGAGGAGGGCCTGCGCGCCCTCGGCCTGGCCACCTCCGAGAGCCAGGCAAACTTCTCCTGGGTCGACCTTGGCGAGGCCGAGGAGGACGCGGTCGTCGCCAGCCTTGCCGAGCGCTCGATCGCGGTCCGCCCCGGCACTCCCCTCGGCGACCCCGGCCACATCCGCGTCTCCTACGGCACGCCCGAGGAGAACGGCCGCTTCCTCGACACGCTTGCCGAACTGCATCAAATTCTCGGTCCACGAGGGTGAGAATTTGATGCAGTTCGCGGTGAGGTGCCGGGTGGACTCGTCGTGCCACACCTGCTACAAAGTCATACAGGTGAAGCGTTCCGTCGACACGACGCATGTCAGCCGCGCCAGCGGCGCCGTGTCGCTCCCTGCCCGCTTCTCCTATTTCTGGCGATTTAGCTAGGCGTCCGGCCCTGCGGCGAGAGCCGCACCCACATAAGGATTTGGCCGGGCGTCGGGAGAGATAGCGCTTCGCGGCACGCATTCCGTGCGGCGAAGCTCGAACCGGAAAGTAGGATCTTGAGCATGGAGGACGGTGAAGGGAAGATGATGATCGGCACGCAGGGAGAGACCCGCGACAGGGTCCGCGACCAGCGGATCGAGCGGATCGAGGAGCTGGTCTCGCCGACACAGCTGCTGGACGAGCTGCCGCTTGGCGAGGAGCGCGAGAAGGCTGTGGTGCGCGGCCGCGGCGAAGTCGGCAACGTGCTCGACGGGACCGACGACCGGGTGCTGGTCGTGGTCGGCCCTTGCAGCGTCCACGACCCCGAGGCGGCGCTCGAGTACGCCGGCCTGCTGGCAGACGCTTCGCGCAAGCTGAGCCGCGATCTGCTGATCGCGATGCGGGTCTACTTCGAGAAGCCGCGCACGACGACCGGCTGGAAGGGGCTGATCAACGACCCCCACCTGGACAGCTCCGGCGACGTCAACACCGGCTTGCGCATGGCCCGCCAGCTGCTCCTCCAGGTGCTCGACCTCGGCCTGCCGGTGGGCACCGAGTTCCTCGACCCGATCACGCCGCAGTACATCGCCGACGCGATCTCCTGGGGGGCGATCGGCGCCCGCACGGCCGAGAGCCAGACCCACCGCCAGCTGGGCTCCGGCCTCTCGATGCCGGTCGGCTTCAAGAACCGGACCGACGGCAACGTGCAGGTCGCGGTCGACGCGGTGCGCGCTGCGGCGGCGCCGCATGCCTTCGCCGGGATCGACGATGCCGGCAAGCCGGCGATCCTCTACACGACCGGCAACCCCGACGGCCACGTGATCCTGCGCGGCGGCAAGGGAGCCCCCAACTACGACATCGACGGCGTCGCCGGCGCTCTGATGCTGCTGCGCGACGCCGGCCTGCCCGAGCGGGTGGTGGTCGACGCCTCGCACGACAACAGCGGCAAGGACACCGGCAGGCAGTTCCTCGCTGCCGGCCATACCGCCGACCAGATCGCCGACGGCAACGCCGACATCGTCGGCGTGATGCTCGAGTCGTTCCTGGTCGAGGGTCGCCAGGACCTCGGCGATAGCGCCGACCTCGTATACGGTCAGTCGATCACCGATCCCTGCCTCGACTGGGAGACCACCGTCTCGATCCTGGAGCAGCTGGCGGCCGCCGTGGAGGCGCGGCGCGGCGAATGAGGATCGCCGTTCTCGGCGTCGGCCTGATCGGCGGTTCGATCGGGCTCGCTGCCAAGCGCCGGCTGCAGGCGGAGGTGGCCGGCTTCGACCCGGATCCTGCGACGCTCGACCGCGCTCTTGAAGAGGGGGCGATCGACTCCGCCTCGGCGTCGGTCGCCGAGGCCTGCGAGGGCGCCGAGGTCGTCTTCTGTGCGGCGCCCGTGGCGAGCCTCGCGGCGCTTGCCGACAGCGCGCTGCAGAGCTGTGGGCCCGACACGGTGGTCACCGATGCCGGCTCGACCAAGCGCGACATCGTCGCGGCGCATGCCGACGACGAGCGCTTCATCGGCGGTCACCCGCTGGCCGGGGCCGAGACCTCAGGGGTCGAGAACGCCCGTGAGGATCTCTTCGACGGCGCCCGCTGGTACCTGACGCCGAAATCGGGCAGCTCCAGCGGGGTCCTCTACGACCGCCTGCAGCGCACCGTCGCCGGCCTCGGCGCGCGCGTCCAGGCGATCGACGCCGAGGCGCACGACCGCCTGATGGCCACCGTCAGCCACCTGCCGCACGTGGTCGCCAACGCGCTCGTCGGCCAGGCCGCCGCCGAGCTGATCCGCGATGGCGAGCGCATGCCCGAAGTCGGTCCGAGCTTCCGTGACACGACCCGAGTGGCCGGCGCCAACCCGGCGATTTGGGGCGACATCTTCGCCAGCAACCGGGAGGCGGTGGCGGAAGCAGTTGAGGCGATCGCGGGGCGCCTGCGCGAGGCCGCCGAGCTGATCCGCGACGGCCAGCGCGAGGCGGTCGCCGAGTGGCACGCAGCAGCGGGCGCCGACCGGCGCCGACTGCTCGAGGCCGAGCTGAGCGGCGGCCCGCTGCGCGAGCTGCGCGTGGTCGTCGCCAACCGGCCGGGGACGATCGCCGAGCTGGCCCTCGCGCTCGGCGAGGCGGGCGTCAACATCGAGGACATGGCGCTCTACCCGGCGCCCGACATGACCTCGGGCGCCGTCTCGCTCTGGGTCGCGGGCGAGGAGCAGGCGGCCCGGGCGCAGGCCCTGGTCCGCGAGCTGGGTCACACGGTGAGCGTCGTCGGCGACGGCAAGTAGGACCGGTGCCTGGCTCGTGACGAAAGACCGGAAATGACGCCCCCAGCGGCAGGGCGCTAGCGATGGCGACCCGCTTCGATCCGGCCGGCCCGCTGCGCGGCCGCCTGCGGCCGCCACCGGACAAGTCGATATCCCATCGCGCGGCGCTGATCGCAGCAATGGGAGAGGGCGAGACGCCGATCGACGGCTTCCTCGACTCCGCCGATACCCACTCGACCTTGGCCGCCGTGCGGGCGCTCGGCGCAACCGTCGAGCACGGCGGTGAGGATGGTCTCGGACCGATGATCCGCATCCGCGGTGTCGGTTTGCGCGGCGCCCGCGCAACCAAGATCGACGTGGGCAATGCCGGCACCCTGCTGCGCCTGCTGCCCGGCTGGCTGGCAGGGCAGCCCGAGGGTTCCTGGACGCTCGACGGCGACGACTCGATCCGCCGCCGTCCGGTGGACCGGATCGCCGCGCCCCTGGGTGAGATGGGCGCTCGCCTGAGCTGCCGCGACGATCGCCTGCCGCCGCTCGAGGTCGAGGCAGCGCCGCTGCGCGGGATCTCCTACGAGATGCCGATCGCCAGCGCCCAGGTCAAGTCCTGCCTGCTTTTCGCCGGTCTGCTGGCCGAGGGCGACACCTGGGTCGGCGAGCCGGCTCGCAGCCGCGACCACACCGAGCGGATGCTCGCCGCCGCCGGAGCCAACGTCGCCTGGCTGCGTGGGGGGGTCTCGATCCGTTCGGCGAAGCGGCTCGAGCCCGAAGCGCTCGCCGTGCCCGCCGACTTCTCCTCCGCCGCGTTCTTCCTCGTCGCAGCGCTGCTCGTGCCCGGCAGCGAGGTGACGCTTACCGGTGTCGGCACCAACCCGACCCGCACGGGTCTGTTGACGATCCTCGAGCGCATGGGGGCGGAGATCGAGGTCGAGGTGGAGGGCAAGCACGGGGGCGAGCCGATCGGCACGCTCAGGGCGCGCGCCTCGGCGCTGCGCGGCACCGAGGTCGGCGGCAAGGAGGTGCCACTGGCGATCGACGAGCTGCCCCTCGTGGCGCTGGCCGCCTGCTTCGCCGAGGGCGAGACGCTGATTCGCGACGCCGCCGAGCTGCGTCGCAAGGAGTCCGATCGCGTCGCCACGACCTGTGCGGCGCTGACCGCGCTGGGCGGCGAGGCCGAGCCGACCGAGGACGGGATGCGGATCGGCGGCGGCGGCCTGCGCGGCGGGGCGATCGAGTCCCATGGCGACCACCGCATCGCAATGCTGGGGGCGATCGCCGGGCTCGCCTCGCGTGAGGGAGTCGAGGTCGAGGGAATGGGCGCCGCCGCGGTCAGCTATCCCGGCTTCGAGGCCGACCTCGCCTCGTTGTCGAGCCCCTGACCCGCAGGCATCGCTTGGGCGCCGAGCGGCCAGCAGCCCGTCTCCGATTCTTCGCGAGGGCCAAAGCGCGAAACTGTCTGTCTATGGTGATCGCCATCGACGGTCCCGCCGGGGCCGGCAAGTCGACTGTCGCCCGGGCGCTCGCCGAGCGGCTCGGCTTCACCTACCTCGACTCCGGCGCGATGTACCGCTGCGTGGCGCTGGCCGCAATCGAGGCGGGCGTCGACCCCGACGACGACTCCATGCTGGCTCCGCTGGCCGGCTCCCTGACGATCGATCTCGACGGCGAGCGGGTCGGGCTCGACGGTCGCGAGGTCAGCCTGGCGATCCGCGAGCCGCGGGTCACCGAGGCCGCTTCGCGCGTCTCGGTGCACCGTGCGGTGCGCGAGGCGATGGTCGCCGAGCAGCGCCGCCTGATCGCCGCCGGCCGCTACGTCGCCGAGGGGCGCGACATCGGCACCGTGGTCAGCCCCGATGCCCCACTCAAGGTCTTCCTCACCGCCTCGCCCGAGGAGCGCGCCCGCCGGCGCGCGGCCCAAACCGGGGAGGACGAGGCGACGGTGCTCGCCGCCCACGGCGAGCGCGACGCCCGTGACGAGGGGCGTAAGCACAGCGCCCTGCGGCCGGCAAGCGACGCGGTCGAGGTCGACACCACCGGCCTGGCTCCCGCCGAGGTCGTCGACAGGCTCGAGGCGCTTGCCCGCGAGAGGGGCCTCGCATGACCTGTGGCGTCTTCTTGTCGCATAGCGACCACAAAGCGACACGGCAGGGCCCGCGGTGAGCCACGTTCCGACCGTCGCCGTCGTCGGCTTCCCCAACGTTGGCAAGAGCACTCTGGTCAACCGGCTGGCCGGCGGCCGCGAGGCGGTCACGCATGCCCAGCCGGGCGTGACCCGCGATCGCAAGCGCCTGGCCTGCGAGTGGAACGGCGTCGCCTTCGAGCTGCTCGACACGGGCGGCATCGACATGGAGGACGAGTCTGAGTTGGCCCGCGACGTGCAGAACCAGGCGCGGGTCGGGATCGCCGAGGCCGACCTGGTGCTGCTGGTCGTCGACGCGCGGGCTGGGGTGCGCGCCGGCGACGCTGAGCTGGCGAAGACGCTGCGCGGCGCCGAGGTGCCGGTGCTGGTCGTCGCCAACAAGCTCGACCGGGTCGAGGACGAGCACCTGACCGCCGAGCTCCACCAACTCGGCTTGGGGGAGCCGCAGTCGGTCTCCGCCACGCACGGGCTCGGCAGCGGCGACCTGCTGGATCGTGTGGTCGAGCTGCTCGGCGAGCGTGCCGGGCCGGACGAGCGCGACGAGGCGGTACGGGTTGCCGTGATCGGCCGCCCCAACGCCGGCAAGTCCTCGCTGGTCAACGCCTTTCTGGGCTCCGAGCGGACGATCGTCTCGGCCGTGGCCGGCACTACGCGTGACGCGATCGACACCGAGCTCGAGGTCGACGGGCGGCGGGTCGTGCTCGTCGACACCGCCGGCCTGCGGCGCCGCTCGAAGGTCGCCGGCACGGTCGACTACTACGCACAGCTGCGCTCCGAACAGGCGGTCGAGCGCGCCGACGTGGCGATCGTCGTCTGCGACGCCTCAGAGGGAGTCACCGCCGAGGACCTGCGCGTGGCCGATCTGGCGATGCGGGCCGGCTGCGCGACGCTGCTGGCGCTCAACAAGTGGGACGTCACCCGCACAGACATCGACGACGCCCGCGCCCGGGTGACGCGCAAGCTGCGTCTGCGCCCCGCCGTGGTCACCTGCTCAGCGACGCGTGGGCGCAACGTCGCCAACCTGCTGCCAAAGGCACTGGAGCTGGCCGACCGCGCCGCTGAGCGGATCGCCACCCCGGAGCTCAATCGCTTTGTCGCCGACGTCGTCGCGCGCACGCCGCCGCCCGCGCGGCGCGGGCGCCGCCTGCGACTCTACTACGCCGCTCAAGTCGGCGAGCGCCCGCCCCGCTTCGCGATCCAGGTCAACGACCGCAAGCTGATCGGCCGCGACTGGGCCTACCACCTGGAGAACCGCCTGCGCGAGACCTACGGGCTCGAGGGGGTCCCCGCCGTGATCGACTTCGTGCCCCACTCCGGCACCCGACGTGGTCGCTGAGCCGCACCGTCGGATCACCACTCGAAATAACCATTTAGGCTTCGCCTATGACCGAGACCCAGCCGCTCGCCGAGGGCGAGTACCTCTTCACGTCCGAGTCCGTCACCGAGGGACATCCAGACAAGGTTTGCGACCAGATCTCCGACGCCGTGCTCGACGCGGTGATGGCAGGAGACCCGGAGGGTCGCGTCGCCTGCGAGACCCTGGTCAACACCGGGATGGCAGTGGTCTCGGGTGAGATCTCGACCGACGTCCACCTCGACGTGCCGGACTTGGTTCGCGAGACGATCCGCGAGATCGGCTACGACCACGGCGACTACGGCTACAACTGCGACCACATCTCGGTCCTCGTCTCGCTCGACAAGCAGTCGCCCGATATCGCCCAGGGGGTCGACGCTGCCTACGAGACGCGCACCGGTGGCTCGGTCGAGGACGAGCTGCTGATCGCTGGCGCCGGCGATCAGGGGATGATGTTCGGCTACGCGACCGACGAGACCGAGGCGCTGATGCCGATGCCGATCCACCTCGCGCACCGGCTCGCCGAGCGGCTCGCCGCGGTGCGCAAGGACGGCAGCCTCGACTACCTCGGCCCCGACGGCAAGACCCAGGTCACCGTTCGCTACGCCGACGGCCGCCCGGTGAAAGTCGAGAAGCTGCTGATCTCGACCCAGCACGCCGAGGGCATCGAGTCGGAGTCGCAGATCAAGCCCGAGCTCTGGGAACAGGTGGTGCTGCCGGTGCTCGGCGCCGAGGCCGACGGCCTCTTCGATGCGGGCGAGCTGGGCCAGCACTTCCTCGTCAACCCGACCGGCAAGTTCGTGATCGGCGGCCCGGTTGGCGACGCCGGCCTCACCGGCCGCAAGATCATCGTCGACACCTACGGCGGCATGGCGCGTCACGGTGGCGGCGCCTTCTCGGGCAAGGATCCTTCCAAGGTCGACCGCTCGGCTGCCTACGCGGCCCGTCACGTGGCCAAGAACGTCGTCGCCGCTGGCCTCGCCCAGCGCTGCGAGGTCCAGGTTGCCTACGCGATCGGCGTCGCCCGGCCGATCTCGCTGATGGTCGAGACCTTCGGCACCGGCAAGCTGCCCGACACAAAGATCTCGCAGATGGTCGAAGCGGAGTTCGACCTGCGCCCCGGCGCCTTCCGCCGCTATCTCGACCTGCACCGGCCGGTCTTCCGCCAGACGGCCGCCTACGGGCACTTCGGCCGCACCGGCGACGCCTTCACCTGGGAGCGCACGGATCGGGCTGAGTCGCTCAAAGCGGCGGCAGGGTTGGAAGCGGCGCCTGTCTGAGGGAGCCGGCGGGCGAGCAGGCCGGTTGGCCTCCGATCGAATTGACACCCCAAGAGCTGCGCTCTTGGGGGTGAACGAGGAGCGCGGCTGGCGCCGCGCAATAGACAGATTGCATAGGCCGCTTCGCGACATTCGCTCGGAGGCCAACCGGCCTGCTCGCCAAGCGCTCTCCAGGACTGCTCCAGCTTCCAAGCAAAGGCTCTCGGGTCGACTCGTTGAACGGCGTGCGTCCCAGGCTCTGTTGCGGAGCTGTTGAGGGACGGGGTCTCCTCCGGACAGGGGCTCCCCCTAGCGGGGTGGCTGCGCCTCGCCGAGCCCCTGTGTCCCAGCTGCGCTGGCACCCGTCGCCTGGTCGACCCGGTGGACGACGTCCTGGGGGTCGGCCACCCCGGCGAAGACGAAGTTGTAGTCGTCGCCGGCCGCCGTGTCGAAGTCGACGTCGCCGATCTGCATCAGGCGCTGGTAGACGGACTGCTTGTAGTTGACGTTCTGGACGCGCTCGAGTCGTGTCTCCTGGACCTCGCGCGAGATGATGCCGCGGCGGATGTTGAGCCGCCGGTCGGTGATCGTGTAGGTGGTCGCGACGCGCTTGACGAAGCCGGCGAGCACGGTGATCCCGACAATTACGAGGACGACGAGGAACACGGTGCCGCCGTCGGCGCCGAAGAGCTTTACGACGACCCCGGCGAGGGCTGCGACCAGGATTCCCTTCAGGTAGAAGCCGAGAATTGCCCGCCACGAGGGATGGCCTTGGAAGATCACCTGCTCTCCCGGACTGAGGTTGAGGCCCATCGCTGCGCAGCATACCCACGGCGTCCGCGGCCCTCCATAACGTGGCCCGGTGTCGATAGTGAAGGTCGAGCCGCTCACCACCGCACGCGCCCTGCGCGGCCCCTTCGACTACAAGCTGCCGGCCGAGATGGCCGACCTCGAGGTGGGACGCATCGTCCGCGTGCCCTTCGGTCGCCAGCGCCTGCTGGGGGTGGTGGTCGAGCTGGCCGAGGCCTCGGAGCTGCCCGCGGAGCGGCTGGCGGAGCCAATCGAGGCGCTCGAGGCAGGTACCCCGCCGGAGCTGGTCCGGCTCGGCCTCTGGGTTGCCAGTGAGTACTGCTCGACCCCCTCGCGCGGCTTGCAGCTGGTGCTGCCTCCCGGCACCGGAGCTGGCGGCCAGCGAGTGCGCTCGCGGCTGGAGCTGCGGGCCGAGATCGCCGCGCCCGGTGAGGCGGCGCTGAGCGGGGGGGAGCGGCTGGGGGTAAAGCAGCGCGCCGTGCTCGAGGCGCTGCGCGGTGGCGAGATGTCGGCTGGCGAGCTTGGCGCTGCGGTCGGCGCCGATCGCGCCGTCCTGCGCCGGCTCGAGCAGCGCGGTCTGATCGCCACCCGCGGCTCGCTGGTCCGGCGCCGATCCACCCATCCCGAGGTCGGCGCCAGCAGCGGCCGTCCCCAGCTGCTGTCCGAGCAGCGGGCCGCGGTCGAGGGGATCGTCGCCGCCCTCGACGGCGAATCCGACGCGCCGCACAAGCTGCTCCTGCACGGGGTCACCGGCTCCGGCAAGACCGAGGTCTACCTTGCCGCCGTCGAGGCGGCACTCGCACGGGGACGGGGGACGATCGTCCTCGTCCCGGAGATCGGGCTCGCCCCGCAGGCGGTGGCACGCTTCCGGGCGCGGCTCGGCGATCGCTTCGCCGTCCTGCACTCCGCCCTCTCCGACGGCGAGCGCTACGACGAATGGCGCCGCCTGCGCAGTGGCGAGGCGAGCGTCTGCGTCGGCCCGCGCTCGGCGGTCTTCGCTCCTCTGCGCGATCTCGGCCTGGTCGTCATCGACGAGGAGCACGACGCCTCCTACAAGCAGGAGGGCGACCCATGCTACGACGCCCGGGCTGTCGCTCGCCGCCGTGCCGAGGAGTGCGGCGCCGTGCTCGTCGCCGGTACGGCAACGCCGCGGCCGGAGTCCTGGCTGGAGCTGCCGCGGCTGGAGCTGCCGAGCCGCGTCGACGGCCGGCCAATGCCACCCGTGCGGGTGCTCGACATGCGCGAGGCGGACCCCCGTTCCGGGCCGCTGCACCCGGAGACCTGGGCGGCGCTGACCCGGGTCCGCGAGGCGCGGGCGAAGGCGATCGTCATGGTCAACCGGCGCGGCTTCGCGCCCTGGCTCAACTGCCGCTCCTGCGGGCGCCACTGGGGCTGTCCCAACTGCGACGTCTCGTTGATCGTCCATCGCCACAGCGAGCGCCTCGTCTGCCACCACTGCGCCCACGCCGAGGCGCTGCCGCGGGCCTGCGGCGATTGCGACTCGACCACGCTCTCGCAGGCCGGTGTCGGGACCGAGCAGATCGAGGCGCTGCTCGCCGAGCGCCTGGCGCCGATGCCGGTCTTCCGTCTCGATGCCGACACAGCCGGCGCGCGGGGCGCCCATGCCCGCATCCTGGCCGCCTTCGGCGAGGCCGAGCGCGGGGTGCTCGTCGGTACCCAGATGGTCGCCAAGGGTCACGACTTCCCCGAGGTGACGCTGAGCGCGATCCTCGACGCCGACGCGACTCTGCGCTTCCCCGACTTCCGCGCCGCCGAGCGGACCTTCGCGATGGTCGCTCAGCTGGGCGGCCGCAGCGGTCGCGGCGAGGCCGGTGGCGAGGTGATCGTCCAGACCCTGGCGCCGACGGCGCCAAGCATCGTCCACGCTGCCGGCCACACGGCGGGCGCCTTCCTCGGCGAGGAGATCGAGCGGCGGCGGGCGCTGCGCTATCCGCCCTTCTCGCACCTGACTCGGATAGTGCTCAAAGCCGAGTCCGAGCCGCGGCTCGAACAGGCTGCCGCCGAGCTCGCCGCGGCGCTCTCGCCGGCGCTACCCGATGACACCGACCTGCTTGGCCCGGCGCCGATGTTCCGCCTCCGCAACCGCCATCGCCGCCGCCTGCTGCTCAAGGCGGTCGAGCGCGAGGCGACGATCGCCGCCGTGCGTGAGACGGTCGAGGGCCTTGCCACCGAGCGCGTCCTGCGCGACGTTGCGATCAGTGTCGACGTTGACCCGCAGTAGCCACGATCCGCAGTGCGTTCGCTGTTTGTCAGCCCATGTCCCACAAAGAGCGAACGCACTGAGGAGAGGCCGCTCCATGGCAGGGAGGGCCGCTCCATAGAATTGAGGCCGTGGCCGAGAAAACCGAGACCGAGGAGCGCGAGGCGCTCGAGGCGGAGTTGCTCGAGCGGCGCGAGGCGGCCCTGGCGCAGGTGGTCAAGTTCGGCGATCCGGTGCTGAAGAGCAAGGCCTCGCTGGTCCGTGAGCTCAGCCCCGAGCTGCGCAGCGAGATCGAGCGCATGATCGCGATCATGCGGGACGGGCTGGGGGTGGGGTTGGCCGCCACGCAGCTCGGTTTGCTGCGCCGCCTGCTCGTCTTTCAGGCTGGGCCTGACAGCGAGCCGACGGCCCTCATCAACCCCGAGGTGGAGTGGCTCTCTAGCGAGCTTGTCGTTGCCGAGGAGGGTTGCCTCAGCCTGCCCGGCGTCTCGATGGACGTCGAGCGCCCTCTACATGCGCGCTTCGGTGGGCTCGACATCGATGGCGAGCCGGTGCGAATCGAGGCCTCGGGCCTCGAGGCGAGGGTGCTGCAGCATGAGGTCGACCACCTCGATGGGGTGCTGATCCTCGACCGCGCTCCGCGCGCGCAGCGCAAGGGCGCCCTGCGGGCGCTGCGCGAGGGCGGCACCTACAGTCCGCCGGTGGCCGAGGGCTCCGCCGAGGAAGACACCGGCGAGCATCGCGAGCCGCGAACCGACGCGTGAGGACCGTCTACCTCGGCACGTCGGAGTTCGCTGCGACGGTGCTGCGCTCGCTCGCTGAGTCCGCGCACCGGCCGCTGCTGGTCCTCACGCCACCCGATCGCCCCCGCGGGCGCGGCCGGCGCACCCAATCGCCACCCGCTGCCGAGGCGGCGCGCGGGCTGGGCATCGAGCTCTTGCAGAGCGCCAACGTCAACGAGCAGGCCTCCCTGGAGCGCCTCCGCGCGGCGCAGCCCGAGGCGCTCGTGGTCTGTGCCTTCGGCCAGCTGATCCGCGAGCCGCTGCTCTCCGCGTGGCCGATGCTCAACGTCCATCCCTCGCTCTTGCCGCGCTGGCGTGGGGCGGCGCCAATCGAGCGGGCGATCATGGCCGGCGACGGGCGCACGGGCGTCTGCGTGATGAAGGTGACCGAGGGTCTCGACTCGGGCCCGGTCGCCCTCTGCGAGGAGCTTGCGATCGGGTCGGAAGAGGACTTCGAGGCTCTCTCGGAGCGGCTCGCGGCGCTCGGCGGCAAGCTGCTGGTGCGCGCGCTCGACCGGCTTGCCGCCGGGCAGCTGGAGTTCACCGACCAGGACGACGGCGCGGCAACCTACGCCGAGAAGATCCTCGCCGAGGAGCGTCGCCTCGATCCGCGGCGACCGGCGGTCGAGCTGGCCCGCACCGTGCGCGCCCTCACCCCGCACGTCGGTGCTTACCTGGAGACCAACGGCGGCGAGCGGCTCGGCGTGCGCCGTGTCCATGCGGTCGATATCGGCGTCCCGCCCGGGGAGGTGCGGACCGACTCCGGAGCGCTGCTGCTCGGTTGTGGCCAGGGGGCGCTGCGACTTGACGTGGTGCAGCCGCCCGGCGGCAAGCCGATGGCCGCCGACGCCTACCTGCGCGGGCATCCGCTGCCCGAGCTGTGAGGGCGGAGCGAGCAAGCGTGCATCTCTGGCTCTTCGCGCTGCGAGCGATGCGCGACTCATCGCCATGATCTCGCCGGCCCGCGCACTCGCCTACCAGACGATCCGCGCGACCTTCGAGGACGGTGCTCATACCGAGCGCGCCTTCCGGGCTGCCGCCGACGAGCGTGGGCTCGCCGGCCGCGAGCGGGCGCAGGCCCAGCGTCTCGCCTACGGCGCCGTGCAGCGCCGGGGAACGATCGACGCTGGCCTCGCGCGCCTCGCCGACCGCTCGCTGCGCCAGCTCGATCCCCCGGTGCTCGCCGCTCTTTGCCTCGGCGTCTACGAGTTGCTCTTCGCCGACGCGACCCCCGACCACGCCGCAGTCGACCAGGCGGTCGAGCTGGTCAAGCGCGGCGGGGCGCCGCACGCCGCCGGTTTCGCCAATGCCGTCCTGCGCCGTGCCTCGCGCGAGCGCGAGGCACTGGTCGCCTCGCTGCTCGGCGACGACTCGACGCCCGAGGCGGCGGCCGTCGCCCACTCGGTGCCGCTCTGGCTGGTGCGGATGTGGTGGGAGGAGCTCGGCCCCGAGGACGCGCGCGCCCTGCTGGCCGCCTGCAACGAGCCGCCGGAGCTGGCCTTTCGGGTCAACACGTTGCGCAGCGACCCCGATGCCGTGCTGGCAAAGCTCCGGGACGCCGGTGTCGAGGCCCAAGCGGCCGCTTCCGGTGCGCTTTATGCGGCTATGAGCCGTAAAAGGCGCACCGGAAGCGAATGGCCGCTGGCGGCGGCGGAGATGATCGTGGTTGAGGGACGTACGGGCGAGATCGTTCCCGAGCTGATCGCCGCGGGCGAGCTCACGCCGCAGAGCCGCGGCTCTGCGGCCGTCGTCGAGGTGCTCGACCCCCAGCCGGGGGAGCAGGTCCTCGACCTCTGCGCCGGGCCGGGCATCAAGACCGGCCAGATCGCGGCGCGCATGGGCGACCGCGGCGAGGTGATCTCGGTAGAGAGCGATCCGGATCGCGCCGCCGAGGTGGTCGCGCAGGCGCGCCGCCTCGGTCTGCGCAGCGTCACAGTGATCGAGGCCGATGCCACC
>Ga0157306_10000004_pt1 | contig 45805 bp, 50 predicted proteins | sample NitcycUS163409C2_FD_108391 | JGI IMG/M metagenome (GOLD analysis project Ga0157306, IMG submission 108391) | Soil microbial communities from Arlington Agricultural Research Station in Wisconsin, USA - Nitrogen cycling UWRJ-S163-409C-2 | ecosystem: Environmental > Terrestrial > Soil >...
CTACAACTACCACCGAAAGCACGGCTCCCTCGGCCATCGCCCGCCAGTTGCTCGTCTCAACGAGCTGCTTGGGAACAACCTGGTTGGGAACTACAGCTAGCGAGCCCGGCCCGTGTAATTCGTGCGTCGCCGCCGCTTTTCGCGCGGGTGGCGCCGTAGGGGGGACCGCCCCCGAGGACGCTTTAGCGACCGCAGGGGGCGGTGGGTCCCCTGCGGCGACAGGACCCAGCGCGCCAGCAACGCCTGTTAACGCGCGGATTACAATTGCCGGATGCGTCGCGCTTTTGCCGCACTGACGGCACTATTGCCCCATGGCTGGGGCGACCTTGGCCGCCAGATCGGGCTGCTGCTGATCGTCGATCTCGCCTACGAGACGGTGCGCGGCATGGCCGACGGCCAGCACGGACCGGCTTTCGCCCACGGCCAGGCGATCATCGATCTCGAGCGCAATACGCACACCTTCTTCGAGCCCGCCATGCAGGAATTCTTCATGCAGGCCAACTGGGTGATCGACTTCGCCAACCAGGTCTACATGAACAGCCAGTTCGCGGTCGTGCTCGGCTTCTTCTTCTTCGTCTACTTCTTTCGCAACGACGCCTACTACTTCATCCGCAACATGTTCATGGTCTCGATGGGCCTGGCCCTGATCGGCTACGCGCTCTACCCGACCGCCCCGCCCCGCTTCTTCTCGCAGTACGGCTTCGTCGACACGATCAACGACTACTCCAGCGTCAACCACGACTCGGCCTTGGCCAAGGCCTTCATCAATCCCTACGCCGCGGTGCCGAGCATGCACTGTGCCTTCGCCCTGATGGTCGGCCTCTCGGCCGCCAAGCTTTCCAACCACTGGTACACGCGCACGCTGTGGACGCTGTGGCCGGTGCTGGTGATCTGGGTCGTGATCGTCACCGGCAACCACTACTGGGTCGACGCGGCGCTCGGCGCGATGGTCGCCGCCCTTTCCGCCCTGATCGCCAGCCGCCTGCTGGCCCGTGCCCGACCGCACGCCTGGGCCTGGCGCTACGACCCCAGTCCCCGCGAGGCGGAGGCCTGACCCACGCGAACTGCATCAAATTCTCTACCTACTGGGCCGAGAATTTGATGCAGTTCGGGGATTCGGCCTCCGTTCCGCTCGCCCGGTAGCCTGACTGCGATGGAACCGTCGGCGCCCCCGAGGGTCCCTGGCGGCCGCCGCAACGGTCGCCAGGCCCGCAACGGCCAAGAGCTGCGCGCCTACGCTCGCGAGCGCCTGATCGAGTCCCGCCTCACTCCGAATGCGATCTCGATTGCCGGCCTGATCGGCAACCTGGTCGCCGCCGGCCTGGTGACCCAGCGCCTCTTCTTCCTTGCCGGCGTCGCCTTCATCGTCGGCTCGGTGATGGACACGCTCGACGGCCGATACTCGCGCATGTCGGGCAAGGGGACGCTCTTCGGCGCTTTCCTCGACTCGACCCTGGACCGGATCGAGGAGGGGATCGTGCTCGCCGCGGTGGCCGGCTACTTCGCCGCCAACGGCGAAGACTTCGCCGCCGCGATGTGCGTCGTCGCCGTGCTCGGCTCGCTGATGGTCTCCTACACGCGCGCGCGTGCCGAGGCGCTGGGGGTCGAGTGCAAGGTCGGGTTGGCGACGCGTCCCGTGCGGGTAGTCATACTCTCCATCGGCTTGGTCTTCGCCAAGGGCGCCGGGCTCGGCGATTTCGAGCTCCTCGCCCCGGCGGTCTACCTGATCGCGGCGCTGACCATCGTCACGACGATCCAGCGTGTATGGCACGTCCGAAACCAGCTTTGGAGCGGCGAGCGAAATGACCGCGGCCCGGATGAGGCCGAGTGACGCTGCGCGATACGGCCCCTCCCCGGTGTCCCGCGTAGCGCTGCTACGCGGGAACCGTGTCGTGACCGTCTCGCTTGGTCATCGACCTCCCCGGACTCGCGCTCATTTCGCTCGACGCTCCGTCCCTCATGTAACAAGCCTCGCCCTCAGGTGTGCATAGGCACCTAGCGAAACAGGAAGGATTCACGGATTTCATGAGCGATAGCAACGGAGCATCTGGCAGCAACGGCGCCGCCCGCACGGACGAGAAGGTCCGCGTGGCGATCGTCGGCGTCGGCAACTGCGCCAACTCCTTCATCCAGGGCGTCCAGTACTACAAGGACGCCGACCCCGGCGAGGAAGTGCCGGGCCTGATGCACGTCGATCTCGGCGGCTACCACGTGCGCGACGTCGAGTTCGTCGCCGCCTTCGACATCGACTCCGAGAAGGTCGGCAAGGACCTCTCCGAGGCGATTTGGTCGGGGCAGAACGACACGATCAAGTTCGCCGAGGTGCCCAGCCTCGGGGTCAAGGTCGAGCGCGGCATGACCCACGACGGCCTCGGCAAGTACCTCAAGGAGAAGATCACCAAGGCGCCGGGCGAAACCGCTGACGTCGTCGGCATCCTCAAGGAGGCCAGGGCGGACGTGCTGGTCTGCTACCTGCCGGTCGGCTCCGAGGAGGCGACCAAGTGGTACGTCGAGCAGGCGCTCAAGGCCGGAGTCGGCTTCGTCAACTGCCTGCCCGTCTTCATCGCCCGCGAGGACTACTGGGGCAAGCGATTCGAAGAGGCCGGCCTGCCGATCATCGGCGACGACATCAAGTCCCAGGTCGGGGCGACGATCGTCCATCGCCAGCTCGCCCGCCTCTTCCACGACCGCGGCGTGCGTGTCGAGCGCACCTCGCAGCTCAACGTCGGCGGCAACATGGACTTCTACAACATGCTCGAGCGCGAGCGGCTCGACTCGAAGAAGATCTCGAAGACCAACGCGGTGACCTCGATCATGGGCCACGAGCTGCCCGCCGAGGACGTCCACGTCGGCCCCTCCGACTACGTCGCCTGGCTCACCGACCGCAAGTGGGCGCACATCCGCCTCGAGGGGAAAGCCTTCGGCGACGTGCCGCTCAACGTCGAGCTGAAGCTCGAGGTCTGGGACTCGCCCAATTCGGCCGGCGTCGTGATCGATGCCGTGCGGCTGATCAAGCTGGCGCTCAACAATGGCATCTCCGGCCAGCTCGACGGTCCCTCCAGCTACCTGATGAAGTCGCCGCACTCGCAGCGCCCCGACGACGAGGCGCGCGAGCAGACCGAAGAGTTCATCGCCGCCAACGCGCGCGGCAAGGGTGCCGCCCCGGCCGCCAGGCCGGCCACGCAGGCGAAGGCGTAGGACCCATCCCGGCGGAGGCTCAACTTAACTACTTTTTTGCGCGGACGCAGCCTCGCGGCTGCGCCTGAATCACGCGAAAAAGCACAAGACGTTCCGCCCCTGCCGGGATGGGTCCTTATGCTGCGATCCGTGTCAGCTGAGACCCTCGCGATCGCTCAGGTCACTCCGCACCGGCGCGGAGTGCGGAACCCGGTCAACGAGTACGTCGAGGGGCTCACGGCGGAGCTGCGACGCCGCGGGCACGAGGTGCTGGTCGCCGGCTACGGCGACCGCGTCAAAGAGCGCCTGCGCGCCACCGAGCTGGACGTCGTCCACGTCCACGAGCCCTTCGCGCCGCGAGTCTCCTCGACCGCGCTGCGCAACTCCTACTCGCTCAACGTCGCCACCTTCCACGCGCCCCAGGAGCGGGTCCTCTCGACCCAGGTGGCGCGGCCGCTGGTCGAGATCCTCTTCGGCCGGCTCGACGCCCGCACTGTCGTCTCGCCGGCCACCGGCCAGCTGCTCGAGCGCTACTTCCCCGCCGCCTACGAGCTGGTCGAGCCGGGCGGCGCCGAGCGCGACTGGGCCGCGGTTGCCGATCGCTTCGAGGCGATCTACCGCCGCCTGGTCGCCCGCCGCCACGATCCAACCGGGGACCCCGCAGTGCGCCGCCGCATCGCCCGCCGCCCGCTGATCGAGATCGACCTGCACATGCACACCGACCACTCGCCCGACTGCGCGACGCCGGTCGAGGTGCTGCTCGAGACGGCCCGCGACCGTGGCCTCGGCGCGATAGCGATCACCGACCACAACGAGGTCTCCGGGGCGCTGGAGGCGCGTCGGATCGCCGAGGGCATGGACAACCTCAAGGTGATCGTCGCCGAGGAGGTGATGACCGCCGAGCAGGGCGAGGTGATCGGCCTCTTCCTCGAGGAGAAGATCCCGCGGGGGATGACGATGGCGGAGACGATCGCCGCGATCCGCACGCAGGGTGGGCTCGTCTACGTGCCGCACCCCTTCGATCGCTTCCACTCGGTGCCCGACTACACCCACTTGCTCGAGATCGTCGAGGAGATCGACGTGCTCGAGGTCTTCAACCCGCGCGTCGCGCTGACCGCCTTCAACGAGGAGGCCGAACGCTTCGCCCGCAAGTACCGGATCGTGCCCGGCGCCGGCTCCGACAGCCACGTCGCCCAGGGACTGGGCAGCGTGCGGCTGCGGGTCCACGATTTCGACGGCCCGCAGGAGTTCCTCGAGGCAATGCGCGACGCCGACATCGTGCGCAAGCACAAGAACCTGGTCTACGTGCAGGCGCTGAAGCTGCTGCAGACGACTGGCCGGCCGAAGGCGCCCAAACGCCGCGTCCCCGACGCCAAGCCGGTGCGGGGGGGACGGCGGCGCAAGCGCCGGCCGGCGAGCAAGAGCTGATGCAGTCGGGTCCGGCGAGAGGAGCCGAGCGCGGCCCGTCAAAGAAGGCGCCCAGCGTGCCGGCCACTGACGACGAGATCAGAGAGAAGTACCTCGAGCGCGCGATCCGCGAGCTCAACCACCTGACCCACGAGCTGCAGGCCTGTCCGCATTGCCCGCGCGGCAAGCTGATGCCGGTGCTCGGCTCGGGCCACCCACAGGCCGACGTCTTCATGCTCAAGCACGCCCCCGCTGCGGCGGAGATCGAAGAGGGAGTCGCCTTCTACGGCCGTGCCGGCAACGCGCTGATGAAGAGCTTCAAGCGGCTCGGCATCGACCCGCTGGTCGTCTACGGCACGCTCTGCGTCAAGTGCCCGATCGCGGAGCCTGACCTCGCCGCAGATGAGTGCCTGCGCCGCGTGGTCGAAGAGATCGCGATCGTGCAGCCGAAGATCGTCGTCGTCATGGGCGAGCCCGCCCTGCGCGTGCTCAACGGGCTGCAGCTGCCGCTCTCGCGCCAGGTCGAGGCACGCGAGGGCGAGGTCCAGGCGTTCACTCCCACCGTCGATGCCCTCTACACGCCCGACATCGACGACTCGCTCGACGAAGAGAACGCCAAGCAGCGCTTCTGGCGGTCGTTCAAGACGCTCGGCGAGTGGTACGAGGACCTGCCGCCGTACTGAGCCAAGCGGGTGGGAGGGACGGGGTGCCCCTCCGGCTTGGGATTTTTCGCCGGGCGCGTCGTCTCTCTCGCTGAGTGCTCTGGTGCGAAATCAGGACGCCGCTGCGCTGGAGGGGCACCCGGTCCCTCGCTCTGCGTTCTCAGGGGGTGGCGGCCTCGGCTACTGCGGTCATCGCATCGGCGTTGGCGCTGGCGAGGCCGCGGACGACGATCGTGTCGAGGGCCTCGTAACGGGCCAGCTCGGACTTCGCGGCAGGGGACGCATCGGCGGCGACGCCGACGGTCCCCTCGGGCTCGCCGAGGCGGGCGAAGTGGTTGCGGTAGCCGTCGTGGAGGTCGCGGTAGAAGGATTCCTCCTTGGTCAGGCGGGTGGCGGCGTCGGGTCCGACCGCGGTGCGAACGTAGCCGAAGACCGGTGGGGTCGGGCGGCCGGCCTCTTGGGCGCCGGATTCGGCCCGCTGGCGGGCGGCGGCGGCGAAGTCGGGGGTCATCCAGTTGAAGAAGACGCCGTCGTAGGAGGAGCCGGCGAGGGCGCACATCTTCGGGCCCATCGCGGCGAGGACGAGGCGCACGCCTGGCAGCGCCTCACGCAGCTCAGGCAGCGCCTCGCGCATCCGCGTCAGCGGCTTCTCCGAGAAGCCGGCGCCGACGCCAAGCCAGAGGCGCGCCGGGTCGAGACCGAGGCGCTCGACGTCGGCGGCGATCTCCTCTGGCGGGGTGCGGTCGAGGGCGATCACGGCGACGCCGAGCTCGAGTGCGGGAGCAGCGGCACCGAAAACAGCAAGCGTCTCCAGTCCCTTGGCGCCTGGGTGGTCGTTGGACCACATGGAGGCGTAGCCCAGCTCGGCACAGCGCTCGGCCAGTGGCTGCGCCACTTCGGAGTCGAGCCCGGCGGCCACTCCGAAGCCTCTGCCATGTCCATTGCCCACGGTGCGCAAGCCTAGTGCCTGACTTTCTTATGGAAGCCATGACAGGTTTCTAACGGCAGCTCAACCACAGACAACACATTTCGATCTAGCCTGGCATCATCATGGAGGCGATGCCACAGGAATGGACAGACGGGCGGCTCGATGCCCTCAGCACCAAGGTCGACCTTGGCTTCGAACATGTCGATCAGAGGTTCGCCCAAGTCGATCAGAGGTTCGCCCAAGTCGATCAGAGGTTCGCCCAAGTCGATCAGAGGTTCGACCGAGTCGATCAGAGGTTCGACCGAGTAGAAGCCGAGATTCGCGGCGTGCGGATCGAGATGAAGGACGAATTCAAAGCGGTGCGTGAAGAGATCAATGGAGTTCAGCGCACGATGGTTTTTGGGTTCATTACGATGACCGGCGCCATCATCACGGGCTTCGCCGCTTTGGTCTCTATCCAGGTTTGAGCGTTACTTCTCCAACAGCGCCACGCACTCGATGTGCGGGGTCTGGGGGAACATGTCGACCGGCTTGACGCGGCGCAGGGTGTAGCCGGCCTCGACCAGCTGGGCGGCGTTCGGTGCCAGCGTCGTCGGGTTGCAGGAGACGTAGACGACGCGCTTGGCTTCGCACTCGATCAGGCGGCGGACGATCTTCTGCGAGAGGCCGGCGCGGGGCGGGTCGACGACGACGACGTCGGGCTTGCCCGCCTGCTCGATCAGCGGGCGCACGCCGGTGCGGGCGCTGCCGGCGACGAAGCGGGCGTTCTCGATCCTGTTCTGCTCGGCGTTGCGCTCGGCGTCGGCGATCGCCTCGGGGACGATCTCCAGGCCCCAGATCTCACCGGCTTGCTTGGCCATCGTCAGGCCGATCGTGCCGATGCCGCAGTAGAGGTCGAAGACGCGCTCCCTGCCATTCAGCCCGGCGTACTCGGCGGCGGTCGCGTAGAGGCGCTCGGCCATCTCGGTGTTGGTCTGGAAGAAGGCGCCGTGCGACATCTCGAGGCGAAGGTCGCAGAGCTCCTCGCGCAGCCGCTCCTCGCCGAGCACGCCGGTCGGCCCGTCGGTGCCGCCCGAGTCGCCCTCGATCGCCGTGTGCAGGTCGACGGGTGGCTTGGGGAAGCGAGCCGCCGAGGTGACCAGCCGCGTCTGGATCTGTCCCGTTCGCCAGCCCTCGCGCACGACGAGGTTGCGCAGCACGCCCTGGCGTGCACGGGCGTCATAGGGCGGAACGGCCTCGAGCCGCGCCCAATCGCGCACGGCGTTGCGCGCCGCATTGCCCCTCTCCGAGGCAAGCCGGCAATCGTCGACGTCGACGATCAGGTCCCAGCGGCCGCGGGCGTGGAAGCCGAGAACCGGCTCGCCGTCGCGCTCGCCGAAGGAGTACTCGAGCTTGTTGCGGTAGCGCCACTGCTCGACCGCCGGCTCGATCTCCTCCAGCTCGAAGTCCTCGAGCCCGCCGATGCGGCGCAGCGCCTCATCGACCTGCTCGCGCTTGTAGCTCAGCTGGCGCTCGTAGGGGAGCCCCTGCCAGGGTGCGCCGGGGCACGGCTCGCCTTCGTGCATGCAGACGTCGGCGATGCGCTCCGCGCCGGGCTGCAGCAGCTCGATCGTGCGACCCTCGGCGAAACGCTTCTTGGCTTTGGTGATCTCCGCCCGCACACGGTCGCCGGGCAGCGCTCCGGCGACGAAGACGACGAGGCCCTCGCTGCGCGCCACGCCCCGCCCGCCGAAGGCGAGCGACTCGATCTCGAGCTCGAGCAGCTCGCCCCGGTGCCGGCGGGCCGCCGGTTTCTCACCGGTGGCGCCCTTCATGGCTAGCGGAGCTTCTTGCGTGCGCGGCGAGCCGCCTGGGTGGCTTGTTTGCGAACCGGCTCGGCCCGGCCGCCGACCTCGCGTCGGGCCTGCTGGACCAGTCGTTCGAGCTCCTTGAGCAGCGAGTCGGTCTGGCGGCGACCCTTCTTGACCAGGTCGGAGAGCATCTTCTCGGCATCCCCACGCGTCATCCGGCCGCGTTTCACCGCATCGTCGACGACCTCCTGTAGACGGTCGCGGCTCAGGGTCACGCTGCGCTCGAGACTCTCGCGGAACTGCTCGACACTCTTGTCGAGGCCGCTCGTCGCTCCACCTCGCGTCCTTTTCGACGTTTGGGCTTTGGCTTTGCCGGCCGTAGCTTTTTTGGTGGATTTGGCTTTTTTCGTGCTGCTGCTGGATTTCGCTTTACTGGTTTTTTTCCCGACTGTCTCTTTTTTTGCGGCCATCTTCGAGTCCTCCTGGTCGTCGCGCGGTGTGGGGTGACTATTTCACTCGCGGGCCTTACCCGCTCGGCCGGGTCGCGAAGCTCCCCTGCACCGGGGCGTGATCGGAGAGCCGTACAGCGAGGCCATTCCGGTGCAGCTCGCGCCGCTCGGCCGGCCATTGCTCTGGGGGCTCGATGACCGCCAGACCGCGAGTCAGCAGATGGTCGATCGCCTCTGGCGCGGTTGTCCCCTCGAGGCCAAAGCGTTCGCGCAGCAGCTCGAAGGCGTTGGGGTTCTGCGCGGGGCGCAGGTTGAGGTCGCCTCCGAAGAGCAGCGGCGAGTCGCCGGCCCACCGAGACGCCGCCGCGGCGGCCTGCAGCACATCCTGCGTGGCGAGCTCTGGCTGGTCGCTGGTCGCGTGCAGGTTGGCGATGCAGATCCCGGCCTCGGTGCGCACGAAGGCCATTGCCCGCCGCTCCGGCCTGCCCTCGTGGATCGCCATCTCCCGCCGCTCGCCGATCGGTCCAAGCGGGCTGCCGTTGCGCGCCAGCGTCAGGTTCGAGCCGCCCTCACCAGATGCGAGCAGGTCGGGGTTGAGACGGGCCGCGAGAGCACGCAGGGCGCCGAGCGAGTTGCGCGAGGTGAGCGCGCGGTGCCCGCTGGCGTCGCAAGCGCGAGCGAGTGGGCCACTGAAGCGCGGCGGGCACTCCTGGAGCAGAGCGACGTCCCACTCGGCGGCGGCCAGCATCTCGCCGAACTCGGTCTCCAGGTCGCGGTTGAGCTGGACGTGGGTCGCGTTGCGCTCGGCGATCCGCAGCAGCCGCGAGCGCCAGGTGAAGAGCGAGCGGTCCGGCGGGAAGTCGCGCCCGTGAAAGAGGTTCCAGCTGAGTGCGCTGAATTGCACCGCCGTAGTATCCGCGGCTTGACGCGGCACTTCCTCACAGGCGAAGAGCTTGGCGCTTTCGAGCTGAGCAAGCTTCTCGACCGCGCTGCCGAGTTGAAAGCCGGCCGGCGCGAGCGCCTCGGCGCCGAGGCGCTCGCCGGACGCAGCGTCGCGCTCGTCTTCGAGAAGCCCTCGACGCGCACGCGGATCTCCTTCGAGGTCGGCGTCGCCGAGCTCGGCGCGACGCCGGTCGTGCTGCGCGGCGATGAGCTGCAGCTCTCACGCGGTGAGTCGATCGGCGACACAGCTCGTGTGCTCTCCCGCTACGTCGACGCGATCGTCATCCGCTCCGGCTCCCACGAGGCGGTCGCCGAGCTGGCTGAGGACGCCGAGGTGCCCGTCGTCAACGCGCTCACGCCCCTGCATCATCCCTGTCAGGCGCTGGCCGACCTGCTCACTCTGCGCGAGCGCATCGGGGAGCTCGCCGGGCTGCGACTCGCCTATGTCGGCGACGGCAACAACGTCGCACGCTCGCTGGCGATCGCCGGTGAGCTGGCCGACCTCGAAGTCGTCGTCGCAGCACCCGCCGGCTATCAGCTGGAGGAGGCTCACGGAGCGAAGCTGAGCGCCGACCCGCGCGACGCCGCTGCCGCCGCTGACGCGCTCTACACCGATGTCTGGGTGAGCATGGGCGACGAGGCGGAGGCGGAACGCCGCCGCGCCGACCTGGCTCCGTTTCGCATCGACGCGGACCTGCTTGCGGCGGCGAACGACGGTGCGATCGTGATGCATTGCCTGCCTGCCCATCCCGGCGAGGAGATCACCGCCGAGGTCCTCTACGGAGAGCGCTCCGCGGTCTGGGACCAGGCCGAGAACCGTCTACACACCCAGAAGGCGCTGCTCGAGCTGCTGCTCGCCGGCTAAGGCCGTGTACCCCGAGATCAACATCGGGCCGCTGACGCTGCAGACCTTCGGGCTGATGTTCGCCCTCGCCTTCATTGCCGCCGGAACGTTGATCGCGGTGCGACTGAGGGAGATCGGCAAGCCGGTCGACTGGGCGTATGAGATCGGTTTCTCGGCCCTGGTCGGCGGCATCGTCGGCTCGCGCGTCTACTTCGTCGTGCAGAACTACGACAGCGTCAAGGACGACCTGCTCGGCAACCTCTTCTCCGGCTCGGGCCTGGTCTGGTACGGCGGCGCGCTCGGCGGCGCGCTCGCGGTCCTTCTCTGGGCTTGGTACCGGGGGTTCCTCAGTCTCACCCTGCTTGACCTGACGGCGCCCGCCCTCGCCCTCGGCTATGCCGTCGGTCGGGTCGGCTGCCAACTCTCCGGCGATGGCGATTACGGCAAGGCCTGGGACGGCCCCTGGGCTATGGCCTATCCCGACGGCACCGTTCCGACCACGGAAGAGGTTCATCCAACCCCGGTCTACGAGAGCCTCGCGATGGGCTTCGGCGCCTGGTTGCTCTGGCAGCTGCGCGACCGCTTCCGCACGGGGATTCTCTTCGCTCTTTACCTCGTCTACGCGGGCGCCGAGCGCTTCCTGGTCGAGTTCCTGCGGCGTAACGACGACGTCGCTCTGGGTCTGACCACGGCGCAGTGGGAGAGCCTGGCGATGATCGCCGCCGGGGTCGTGTGGATAGCCGTCGCGCGGCGTCGACACGGTAGCCTGTCCGCCGTGGCCTCCATAGATCCGACCAAGCCCGTCGCCGGGTTGTAGCCATGGAAGCCCAGACGGAGGGAGCGCCGCCGCAGGCGAGCGCCGGAGACATGGTGAGGCAAGCCAGCGAGTCGATCGCCGCCGCCGGATGCGAGACTCCCGATGCCGATGCGAGGCTGCTGGTGGCCAAGGCGCTCGGGATCGGCGCCGCAGACCTCGACCTCGATGGCAGCACCACGATCGACGCCGAGACACAGGGGAAGATCGAGGCGCTTGTCACGCGCCGCAGGCAGCGCGAGCCGCTCGAGTACATCCTCGGCAGCTGCACGTTCTACGGGCTCGAGCTCACCGTCGACGAGCGGGTACTGATCCCGCGTCGTGAGACCGAGCTGCTGGTTGCGGTCGGCGTCGAGTTGCCCGAGGGAGCTCGCGTGCACGAGGTCGGCACCGGATCGGGCGCGATCGCGCTCGCCCTGCTCAATGAGCGACCCGACCTGCAGGTGAGCGCCTCAGACCTCTCCGAGGAGGCAGCCGAAGCGGCGCGCGAGAATGCCGCGCGGCTTGGCCTCGAGCTCGAGGTGACAGTCGCCAGGGGCATTCCCGCCGGTGTCGAGGGCGTCGACCTGCTGATTGCCAACCTGCCCTACATCACCGAGGACACGATCGGCGAGCGCTCGCCTGAGATCCGCCGCGAGCCGACGATCGCCGTACAGGGTGAGAGTGGCGATGACGGCCTCGGTGTGATCCGCGGTCTGATCGAGGAAACGCCGAGCGGCTGGCGGATGGCGCTCGAGCACGACACCCACCACGGTCCGGCGCTGCGCGAGCTGCTGCGTGAGGCCTCGACGCGGGTCGACTACCGCGGCGACGAGCGGGTGACGGTCGGCCTGGCGCCGTGAGCGAGGCGCCTCCGAGGGCCGAGCCCTCGGAAGGCTCGACCGAGCAGGTCCGGCGGGAAAAGCTCGCCCGGTTGCGTGCCGAAGGCATCGATCCCTTTCCCGCCAAGGGCTTCCACGACCGCGACAAAATCTCAGCGATCCTCGCCGCTCATGACCCGGGGCAGCTGGGTGAGGGCGAGCACTCACAGTGGACCTACCGGATCGCCGGCCGGGTCGTGGGCCAGCGCGGCCACGGCAAGACGATCTTCTTCGACGTCCGCGATCTGACGGGCTCGATCCAGGCCTACGCGCGCAAAGACTCGCTCGGTGAGGAGGCTTTTGAGCGGATCGAGGAGCTCGACATCGGCGACTCGGTCGGCATCGAGGGCTACCTCTACGTGACCAAGCGCGGCCAGCTGGCGATCGGCGTGCGCGAGTGCAGGATGCTGGCCAAGGCTCTGCGCGACCCGCCCGATCTCTTCCACGGCATCTCCGACCCGGAGGTCCGCTACCGCCATCGCGAGCTGGATCTGATGGCCAACGAGCGCTCGCGCGAGATCTTCCTGATGCGAGCCAAGCTGGTCGCGGCGATCCGCACCTACATGAACGAGCACGACTTCGTCGAGATGGAAACGCCGATGCTGCAGTCGATGACCGGCGGCGCAGCGGCACGGCCCTTCGTCACCCACCACAACACCCTCAACCGCGATCTCTTCCTGCGCCCGGCGACCGAGCTCTATCTGAAGCGCTGCATCATCGGCGGCTTCGAGAACGTCTACGAGCTGGGCAAGTTCTTCCGCAACGAGGGGATCTCGCCTCAGCACAACCCCGAGTTCACGATGCTCGAGTGGTTTCTCAGCTGCGCCGACATCGAGGACGTGATGGCTTTCGCCGAGGGGTTGATCTCGACCGTGGTCGAGCAGGTGCTGGGCACGACCAAGGTCGAGCGCGACGGGCAGACGATCGACTTCAAGGCACCCTGGAAGCGGCTCACCCTGCGCGAGGCGATCCTCGAGGAGACCGGTCTCGACATCGTCAGCTCGAGCCGCGACGAGCTCGCCGAGCTGGTCCCCGACGACGTCGACCCGAAAGCCGACTGGGCGGGGGTGGTGGACACGATCCAGGGCAAGCTGGTCGAGCCGAAGCTGATCCAGCCGACCTTCCTGCGCGACCTGCCGCTCGATATCTGGCCGCTGGTCAAGCCGCACCCCGAGCACCCCGAGCTGCTCGGCGAGGCCTTCGACGGGATCGTCGCCGGGATGGAGGTAATCGGCGGCGGCACCGACGTCAACGACCCCGAGATGCAGCACCGCCACTTCGTTCGTCAGCGGGAACGGCAGGAAGAGGGCGCCGAGGAGACACCCCAGCCCCACGACAAGGAATTCGTCGAAGCGATGGAGTACGGCATGCTGACCGCCAGCGGCTCCGGTATCGGCATCGACCGCCTGATGATGATCCTCGCCGGCGTCGACAACCTGCGCGAGGTGATCCTCTTCCCCTCGATGCGCCCCCCCGCCGAGAGCTAACCGCGCACGAGTCTGCATTCACGCAGGCATAGCCCGTACAAATGCAGTCTCGTGAACTAGAACGTCGAGCGTAGGAGGCCGCCGTCGATCGGGATCACGGTGCCGGTGACGTAGGCGGCGCGCTCCGAGCAGAGGAAGGCGACGAGATCGCCGTACTCCTCGGGCCGCCCGAGGCGGCCGGCCGGGACTTCGCTCCGCGTCGCCTCTTCGGCGGCTTCGAGCGAGCCGGCGTTGTCGGCCAGGCGTTCGGTGGCAAAGCGCCCGGTGGCGACGGTATTGACCGTGATCCCCTCGGCGGCGACCTCGCGGGACAGGGTCTTGAGGTAGCCGACCGTGGCCATGCGATGGGAGTTGGAGAGGTTGAGCCCGTCGATCGGCTCGCGCGTCGAGCTGGAGCCGACGTTGACGATTCGTCCCCAGCCACGCTCGCGCATGCCCGGCACGACGGCGCCAGTCAGCACCCGCGGGGCGAGGACGAGCGAGCGGTAGGCGCTCTGCCACTCGCTGAGCTCGTGGTCGAGGGCGCCACCGAGCGGCGGCCCGCCGGTGTTGATGACGAGGATCTCGAGCGGGCCGAGCTTCGCTTCGACCTCGGCCGGCAATGCGGCGAGCCGGTCGAGGTCGCCGGTATCGGCGACGAAGGGGGTCACGTCGCCGCCGATCTCAACCGCCGCCGCCTCGAGTTTCTCTGCCGAGCGGCTGGCGATTGCCACACTGGCGCCCTCGCCGGCAAGCGCTGCCGCGATCGCTCGGCCGATGCCACGGCTGGCGCCCATTACGAGAGCGACGCGGCCGTCGATGCCGAGGTTCATAGCTCGATCTTCGTGCCGGTCTCGCGCTCGGAGACCTGCCAGAGGCGGTCGATCGCTCTGCTCATGCCGAGCCGGCGCAGGACCGGCTTGCGAACCGGCGGTCCGTTGCCGACGAATAGCGGGCCGTAGAACTCACCGCTCTTCGCGTCCGGGTCAGTGGCCGCTCGTAGCTGCGAGAGTGCTCCCTCGGCGGGCGACATCCCGACGCTGCGGGCGAGTACGAGGGAGACGCGTTGCGAGAGCCCGCCGCCGCTCTCCTCCACACTCACCGCCTGCAGCTCGGTGTTGGAGAGGCCGGGATGAGCAATCAGGCTCGACGCCGCCGCTCCGGCCTCGCTCAGCTTGCGATGCAGGCCAAGGCCGAAATGAAAGTTGGCGAGCTTGGCCTGCCCGTAGGCGCGCCATGGGCCGTAACGGCCGTGCAGGTGGGGGTTGGCCGGATCTACTGCACGGCCCATGTGGTGGGCAGTGCTGGTCACCGTGACGATGCGCGCCGCCGGGGCGCGCAGGAGGGCCGGCATCAGCAGCGCGGTGAGCGCGAAGTGGCCGAGGTGGTTGACGCCCAACTGCATCTCGAACCCGTCCGCCGTCTTTTGCTCGGTGATGCCCATCACGCCGGCGTTGTTGACGAGCAGGTCGAGCGTTTCGTGGCCGGCGAGGATCTGCTCTGCGGCGCTGCGCACTGAGTCCAGGGAGCCGAGGTCGAGCGCGACGAGCTCCAGTGAGGCATTGGGCAGGCCGGCGCGGATCTGCTCGATCGCCTCGGCGGCCCGCCCCTGGTTGCGCGCTGCCATCACGACCCGAGCGCCGGCTCCAGCCAGCGCTCGCGCCGTCTCCAAGCCGAGACCACCGTTGGCGCCGGTGACGACCACGGCCCGGTCGCTGAGATCGGGGATGTCGGTGATGTCCCAGCTCACCGCTTTGTCCTCCTTGAGTGGATGCTCATTCGGCGGCCAGGCTATCCGGCCGTGGGTCCCGCGCACAGAGGTAGGCGAAGAGCAGGACCGCGAGGAATGCGCCAAGCCAGTGCAGGCCGAGCAGCACCGCCAAGCCGCCGAGCATGCCCGCGAGCACCGCCCGCAGGAGCGTCGAGCCTGGCTCCATGCCGACGACGCGGGCGGTGAGCCAGGCGCAGGCGAGCCACGCGGCGGGCCCCGTCAGCCAGCCCCAATCGTCGAAAAAGCCGTCAGAGAAGATCAGGCCGAGCAGCAGCGAGAGCAGCGCCACGGCCACCAACTGCACAACCGCCACCCGCCAGAAGACGTCGACTCGCACGCCGGCAGTCTGCCACGGCAACGCCACCTGCGGCTCGTGGATCTCAGGGCGGTCGCAGGCCGCTCGCCGTTTCTCAGGCGGTGGTGCCGTCCGCCGCGCTGCGCAGCGCGGCGAGGTCGATCTTCCGCATCTGCAGCATTGCCTTCATCGCCCGGTTTGCCCGCTCCTTGTCGGGGTCGGCGAAGATCTCTTCCATCCCGGTGGGCACGACCTGCCAGGAGAGGCCGTAGCGGTCCTTGAGCCACCCACACGGCCCCTCTTCGCCGCCCTCGGACAACCGCTGCCAGAAGTAGTCGATTTCCTCCTGGTCCTCGCATTCGATCGCGAAGGAGACGGCCTCGTTGAACTTGAACTCCGGCCCACCGTTGATGCCGATGAAGCGCTGACCGTCGAGCTCGAACTCGACCGTCATCACCATGCCCTCCTCACGCGGCCCGGCCTCGGTGTAGTGGGTGACGTTGACGATGCGCGAGCTCTCGAAGACAGAGATGTAGAGCTCGGCGGCCTCCTCGGCCTCGGTGTCGAACCACAGGTTCGGGACGATCTTCTGTTGCATCTCGCGACCTCCTCTGGTGGCTGGAATGCTCCCATCTCGCACCTTAGAGGAGGGGAATCGGCGGGCAGCCAGGCCCACCGCGCCACCCGCTCGTCTCGCGTGTTCCATAATCAGGAAGGCCTGGGCGGTTAGCTCAGTTGGGAGAGCACCTGCCTTACAAGCAGGGGGTCACTGGTTCGAGCCCAGTACCGCCCATCCCTGGGCCTTACGATCCGGGCATCTTGCTGCGCGATCCGCTGACCGTTTCGGTGCCCGGCCGTTTCAATGGGCCGCTTGCCAGCGGTAACGGGGGATACAGCGCCGGGGTGTTTGCGGGTTTGTTGGAAGGACCGGCGGCGGTCAGCTTGCGCAGTCCGGTGCCGCTCGACCGGGATCTGGACGTAGAGCGGGACGGGGATGGGCTTGAGGTGCTCGACGGCGAGACGCTGGTCGCCTCGGTCGAAGCGGCGCCCGAGCTCGAGCTCAAGGTGCCTGAGCCGGTGTCGGTTGAGGAGGCGCGCAATGCCTCGGCGAGCTATCGGGGGCTCGCCGAGGGCGAGTTCTGTCGCTGTTTCGTCTGTGGGCTGGTGCGTGAGGACTCGCTGGGCATATTCGCCGGCGCCGTCGAGGGCCGCGACGTGGTTGCCAGCCCCTGGACTCCGCCGGCTTGGAGCGCCGACTCTGCCGGCAAGGTGCAGCCGCAGATCGTCGCCGCGGTGCTCGACTGCCCAACCTATTTCGCCGCCTACATCCACGACGAGCTGCGGTCCAGCTTTCTCGCCCGCTTCCAGGTTCGCCACGATGCGCCGGTTCCTGTCGAGGAGGAGCACGTGGTGGTCGCCTGGCCAAGCGGGGTCGAAGGACGCAAGCTGCAGGCGGGCTCGGCAGTTCTCTCCGCAGATGGGACAGTGCTCGCTGTGGCCCAGGCCCTGTTGATCGAGCCGCGCAGATGAGCTCCTGCCGCTTCACCCCACGCCGCCCCGCCGCGGCGCTTCAGCTCCTCGATCGGCTCGCCGACCAGGGGCCAGCAGTCCCTTAACTCGACCCGCCTGACCTTGCCCGGTATCGTGATCAGCACGGGAAACGGGAGGGGAGAGGTTGATGAAGAGGATTGCTGTCGTCGCGGTGCTGGGGCTGCTTGTTGTCGCAGCTACGGCAAACGCGTTCAAAGTGCACGTTCAGGTTGGCGAGCTGATCCTCGATGCCGAAGGCGGCTTCGCCCCCAAGGCGCTGCCCAAATTCAAAAACGCACCGATCGTCACCCACGGCGGCGGGAAACTCTCGACCGTCTCGGGTGAGCTGCCACCGATCCTCGACACCTTCATGCTGGAATTCGACAGGCACGGTGCGCTCGACACGACCGGCCTGCCTTTCTGCACCAAGGGCAAACTCGTCGCCACCGACGTGGCGGCCGCTCGCCGCGCCTGCAAGGAGACGATCGTCGGTCAGGGCTTCGGCAGCGCTGTCGTCAAGTTCCCCGAACAGGGACCGATCAAAGTCGGCTCCCCGATCACTCTTTTCAACGGACCGAAAAAGGGTGGCAATTACACGATCATCGCCCACGCTCATCTGGACTATCCAGGCCCGGCGACCTTCATCGTTCCGATCGTCATCGAGAAGATCAATAACGGCGTATTCGGCTATCGCGTCGAAGTGAAAATCCCCAAGATCGCCGGCGGCTACGGCCACCCGATCTCGGGCTCCGCCAAGGTCGGCAAAAAATGGATCTTCAAGGGCAGGAAGCACAGCTACATCAACGCCCGCTGTGAAACCGGCCGTTTCGTCGTACGCGGTGAATTCACCTTCAAAGGTGGGCCCGAAGACACGGTGAAACAGAAAGAACAGATCTCGGACGTGCTGCTCGCCACCTTCCTACTGCCCTGCAAGGTGCGGAAGTAGCTCCTCTGGGGTAGCTGGTCGGCGTTGGGTTGGGCAACGGACAAGCGCAGGAAACCGCTCGCACTTGTGCTTGCGCTACTCGCCGTGCTTGCGCTTGGCGGCGCGGCGAGTGCCGCACGGGACACCGATCGCATCGAAGTGCGCATTGGCGACCTGATCCTCAGGGGGCGCGGCGGCTTCAGGCCCGAAGCCCTGCCCAAGCACCATGACGCCCCGATCATGCTTTACGGCGGCGGCAAGGTGTCGACCGTCTCGGGTGAGCTGCCACCGATCCTCGACCGCATCGTCCTCGAATTCGACAAGCACGGTCACGTCGAGACGCAGGGTCTGCCGGCCTGCCGCGCGGGCAAGCTGCAGGCCACCGATGTTCCCGCCGCCCGCCGCGCCTGTCCGGGCGCGATCGTCGGCAGGGGCTTCGGCACGGCGATCGTCGCCTTCCCCGAACAGGCGCCGATCCCGGTTTCCTCGCCGATCACCCTCTTCAACGGCCCCAAGAAGCACGGCAACGACACGGTCATCGCCCATGCGTTCACCACCGTGCCGGTGGCGACGACTTTCATCGTTCCGGTCGAGATCGAAAAGATCAGCAGGGGCATCTACGGCTACCGCACCGAAGCGCGGATCCCAAAGATCGCTGGCGGCTACGGACACCCGATCTCCGGCCGCCTGAAGATCGACCGCAAATGGACCTTCAAGGGCAAGCGACACAGCTTCGTCAACGCCCGTTGCGAAACGGGCCGCCTGCAGGCACGTGGCGAGTTCACCTTCAAAGACGGCACCTTCCTCACAGGCACGTTCGTGCGTCCTTGCAAGGTTCGCGGCTAATTCGGGCTTTGTGCGATGACCCGGTGGTGAGGCCTCGCCGACCTCAGCCGCTGACGCGCAGTTGCGGCGTCGGCGTGCCGCCGCGCTCGCGCTCGGCCTTGGTGACGACGTCGAAGAAGACGTCGTTGCGCCCGCGCCGCATCCGGTAGGGGAAGAAGCGGCGCGCGCGCCGGTGTGCGGCGGCCATCGCCTGGAAGCTCGCCTCGTGGGCTCGGCTCCAACGAATGCCGAAGATCTGCCGCACACGCGGTGGCAGCGTGCCTTTGATCAGGTGGTTCTGGGCAACGAGGTTGCCGCGGGCTGGCGCCGGGACCGGCTGCTCGAAGGCGACCAGCGGCGCCATCGCCAGCCCGTGCTCGGTCGCCTGTAGATCGGGAGACGACATGCGCTCCTCCCACCAGGCGCTGAACTCGCGGTAGCTGGCCGGCACCTCGTTGCGCGGCAGGCCGAAGAGCTCGCCGAAGCGCACGTAGTCCTGCCAGAGGGCCTCGCGTTCATCTGCGCTCAGCGGTCGCACCATCGTCTCGTACATCGCCCGACCCGAATCGGCGATCACCGCCAGGGTCCAGAGCATCAGCTCTGGGTCGAAGGCCGAGTAGGAGCTGCCGGCCGGGTGGCCGCCTGCCGCCTCGGGCAGCGTCCCCTTGACCCGTTCGTGCAGGCGGTGGACGACGGCCAGCGCCTCGTCGGCTTCCTCGCGCGTGCCGAGCAGGATCGTCTCCTGAATCTTTGCCGTGCGCGCCAGTCGCTGGAAGGGCCGGTCGCCCGAGGTTGTGCTGAGCATAGTGCCGGTATAGGTGAGCGGCTCGAGCGCACCGATCAGCAGCGCCCGCTGCCCGTAGAGCAGACCGACGGCACGCTCCCCATGAACGCGGCGCGCCAGCGAGCGGCCGGGCGGGAAGTAGTACTCGGAGTCCTCGCTTTGGTGCGCCATCGCGCCCCGAAGGCTACGCCTACTCGGCGGATTGCGAGGCGAGTGTCGCCACGGCTCGCTCGACCATCCCCGCGCGCGAGCCCAGCTCGTGCAGCTCGTGGGCGGCGAAGATCTCATCGAGGTCCTCGCGAGTCAGCGTCTCGCGCTCGAGCGCGTTGGCCGCGAGGTCGTCGAGACACTCGCGGTTGGCGGCGAGCAGGTCACGGGCCCTGCGGTAGGCCTCGCGTGCCAGGTTCATCGCCGCCAGGTCGACGTCGCGGCGTGTGCGGTCGGAGAGCGCGTAGTCGCCGGTCGGCAGGGCGATTGGCGGAGCTCCGTCGGCGTCGATCGCCACCCCCATGCCGAATTCGCCGACCATCTGCTTGCAGACCATGTGGACCCGGGCCAGGTCGTCGACGGCGCCCGAGTAGGAGTCGCCCAGCACCTCCTCCTCGGCGGCGCGGCCGCCCAGCAGGGTGACGATCTCGTCGAGCAGCTCGTCGCGCGACTTGAGGTAGGTGTCCTCCTGGGGAGAGTGGCCGACGAAGCCGAGCGCCGGTCCGCGCGGCACGATGCTGAGGATCTCCGGCGGGTCGAGGCCAAGCAACCGCCGGCTGAGGGCGTGGCCCGCCTCGTGGTAGGCGACGATTCGCCGCTCTTTCTGGTTCAGCCGCCGTGCCTGCTGCGAGCCGACCGACTGGCGCAGCAGCGCCTCGTCGAGGTCCTCACGGGCCATTGCCGTGCGCTCCGCCCGTCCGGCGATGATCGCCGCCTCGTTGAGGGCGTTGGCCAGCTGGGCGCCGGTCATCCCGGTCGTCTTGCGGGCCACGTCGGTAAGGTCGAGGTCGGGACCGAGCGGCTTGCCCTTGGCGTGGGCCCGGAGGATCGCCTCGCGGCCGTTGCGGTCGGGTGGTGAGACCAGCACCTGGCGGTCGAAACGCCCCGGTCGCAGCAGCGCTCTGTCGAGCTTGTCGACGTGGTTGGAGGCGGCGATGACGATCACCGTGCCGGGATCACGCTCGAAGCCGTCGAGCTCGACCAGCAGCTGGTTGAGCGCCTGCTCGCGCTCGCTGGAGCCGCCGTCGCCGCCTCCCCCACCGCGCGCCCCTCCAACGGCATCGAGCTCGTCGATGAAGATCACCGCGCGGCCCGACTTGCGCGCTTCCTTGAACAGCCGCCTGATGCGGGCGGCACCCCTCCCCACGAACATCTCCACGAAGCTCGATCCCGAGGCGGCGAAGAAGTCGACGCCGGCCTGTGCGGCCACCGCCCGGGCAAGCATCGTCTTGCCGGTCCCGGGTGGGCCGAAGAGCAGCACGCCGCGCGGTGGCTGGGCGCCGAGGGCGGAGAAGCGGTCGGGATCGCGCAGCCACTCGGCGACGTCCATCAGCTCGTCCTTGGCGGCGTCGACTCCCTGCACCTCGTCCCAGAGCACCGGCTTGGTCTTGCTTGCCTTCACCGTTTCGGGCTTGGTTGAGCCCACGGTGCTGCGCATCAGCCTCAGGAAGACGAGCAGCAGGCAGGCCATGAAGAAGACCCCGAAGACGGGATACCAGTCGAAGAAGAAGCTCTGGATTTCGGATGCCGCGAGCGCCTGAGTCAGGTGCATGTTCCCGCCGTTGTCGAGTGAGCCGTCAGCAGTGCACACCGAGTGTGGGGGTAAAAGCCGCTTACTGCCAATCGCATATGCGTCCGCTTGCGCTTGGTGGGCTAAAGGTCGCGCGGACCGATGGCGCCGCTCTGCAGCGCCCGCTCGACCAGCGCCACGCGCTTGCGGTTCTGCGGCAGGTCCTCGACGCCGAGCTTCTCGAAGAGCGCCCGCATGTGGGTCTTGACCGCATCGACGCTGAGGTGCAGCTCCTCGGCGATCGCCTGGTTGGTGGGCGGCGTGGCGAAGGCGGAGCCGTCCTTGAAGGGCCGGCAGAGGGCGATCAGCACGCGCTTCTGGCCGGGCGAGATCGTCGCTGCTGCCGGCACCTCACTGGCCACGACGGTCGCTTCGGGCGCTCCGCCGCCACCCTCGCCCGGCCGGCGGTAGAGGACGGTTGTGCGGCCGAAGCGCAGCACCTCGCCGTCGCGCAGCCGGCGGCGGCCGTGGACCCGCTCGGCGCCAACGAAGGAGCCGTTGCGCGAGAGGCCATCGTCGAGCAGAGTGCACTCTCCGCCGACCACCTCGATCTGCGCGTGCAGCGCCGAGACCTCGCTGTCCCAGTCGAGCCGCAGCCCGGCGGCCTCGCCGCGGCCGACCCAGATCTCCGCCGTGCCCTCCTCGACGATCAGGATCTGCTGCTCGTCTTCGCCGTTGCGGTAGACGAGGAACGGCCGCCCGCCCCGCTCGGCCTCGATTTGGGCCTTCAGCTCGGGGGCGCTGGTCTGGCGCGGGTCGGCACTCACGCGCTGATCCTACGACCAGCCCCGGCCCCGCTTCCGGTGCGCCTTTTGCCGTCGATGGGGACATAAAGGCGCCGGAAACAACGGGTTGGGGGGTGAGTGAGTCCACCCCTAGGGGCTCTGGGAGGACGGCCCGCGGCGGGCGAAGCTGGTCCGACAAGCAAGCAGCTCCCCCCACACGAATTCTCAGGAGGAACTAAATGACTCGCAAGACCACCGCCCAGAAGATCGCCCGGCGCGCCGGCCTGCTCGCAACCCTCGCCAGCGTCGCCCTGACGGTCGCGCCGGCAGCCGGCACGGCCAAGGCGCCGGTCAAGTTCGGCTCTGAGCTCAACCCAACCGTCCAGCCCTCGAACTCGCTGCCCGGCCTGGCCTGCAGCCAGGAAGCCCCCGGCACGGCCTGCACGATGGTGCAGAACGAAGCCTACGGTCGCCCCGACGGCGGCGAGCTGGCACCCAGAACCGGCACGATCAAGCGCATCCGCCTGATCGCCGGCGGTCCCGGCAGCTTCAAGTTGCAGGTCGCCAAGCTGAAGCGCTCGACGCTGCATGGCACCAACGAAGCCAAGGTCGTCTACAACGGTCCCCGCATTTCCTACCAGGGCCAGACTGAAGCCAACTTCGAATCCGGCAGCTACCAGGTCGAGAGCTTCAAGGTGAACGTTCCGGTCAAGAAGGGCCAGCAGCTCGCCCTGCGCGGCAACATCGCTTCGATGATCCGCTGCTCCTCGGGCGGCGACAACACCCTGATCTACACGCCGCCGCTCTTTCCGCGCGGCCCCTTCGCCCCGGCCAGCGACGATGACGGCTGCTGGCTGCTGATCGAGGCGGTCATCCGCTAACCGGCTGCCGCCCTCCATCTCTCCCTCGATAGACGAGGCCCGCTTCGGCGGGCCTCGTCGCGTTCGACATTGACCACACCTGGGTGGGGCACATGTCGGATGCGTTCAGCCGCGTTCGACTTGCGAGCCGCCGACGATCGCCTCGACGCCGTCGTCGCCGAAGACGATCCAGGCCTTGTTGCCGCCGTCGTAGTCGGGCGCCCAGAGCTTCAGCGTCGCCGGCCGGCCCCAGACCGTGACCTGCTCGTCGCCGGTCTGCTCCTCGCCGCGCCAAATTCGCACGAACGGGTTGCTCTCGCGCTCCGCCCCGATCGTCGTCGGCTCGCGATGGCCGGGATGGACGACGGTCTCCGCCGGCAGCTCGAGCAGCCGCATGACCGAGGCCTTGAGGTCGTCGAAGCCGCTCGCGCCAGGCGCCATCGTGCCGCCGACCGTGCCCTTGAAGAGGACGTCGGCGGTGAAGAGATCGCTGCCATTGACGAGGAAGGCGAGATGGCCCGCGGCGTGGCCGGGGGTGTAGATCGCTTCGATCTCCAGATCGCCGGTGCTGAGCCTCTCGCCGTCGGCAATCGTCTGCGAGATCTCCCCGTCCAGCTCTGCCGCCGCCGCGGCGTGGGCGACCATCGGCACGCCGCCGAGCTGCTCGCGCGCAGCGGCCAGCCCAGCCACGTGGTCGAGGTGCGGGTGGGTGACGAGGACGTGCGTGATCTCGATGCCATCGCGCTCGGCGTGCTCGAGCAACGGGCCGAGGTCGTCGTTGCCGTCGATCAGCACCCCCTTGCCGGCGGCCTCGTCTGCAACGAGGTATGCATTCGACAGCCACTGCGGGTTCTCGGTTCTCTCGACGATCACGATGCGCCCATACTAGGCGCGACGCCAAGCGGCGGGGCGGCGCGGCCAATCCAAGTGGCCATCCGTCGACCCAGAATTGCTCGCAGACATATTGGTACGCCTCTGGTATGGCAGAAACTTCACCCGCACCGAAATGCGCGCTACCGTGTTTTCCGTCGACGTGAAGGCAAGCGGTACCGCGGCGTCAGGGAGGACCCGCCAGTTGCTCTTCGCGGCCTCCCTAGCAATGTCGCTTCTCGCGTACATGTCAGCCCCTGCCTGCGCGATCCCCGGTGGAGCCGGGCAGGCCGGGCAAGCAACAGACCTCTCGCTCGAACAGCCCGGCGGACTCGAACAGCCCGGCGCCGCAACCCCGTTTGATCGCCATGGCATGTGGATCTGGTACGTCGAGCGCTCCGAGGGCGGTGACATCGGGCGGATCGTCTCCCGTGCGAAGGCCGCCGGTATCGGCACCCTCTACGTCAAGTCAGGCGATGCCGGTGACTACTGGGGCCAGTTCAACTCCGGCCTGGTCGAGGCGCTGCACCGAGGAGGTCTCGACGTCTGCGCCTGGCAGTTCGTCTACGGCGAGCAGCCGACGGCCGAGGCGAGGATCGGCGCGGCGGCCGTGCGTCGCGGCGCCGATTGCCTGGCGATCGACGCCGAGGCGCACTACGAGGGCCGCTATGCCGCCGCGGACCGCTATGTGCGCGCGCTGCGCGCTCGCATCGGCGAGCGCTATCCACTCTCGCTTGCGACCTTTCCCTACGTCGACTACCACCCCTCCTTTCCCTACTCGGTCTTCTTCGGTCCCGGCGGTGCCACGGTCAACCAGCCGCAGATGTACTGGCGGGCGATCGGCACCTCTGTGCGCGCCGTCTACGAGCACACCTACCTCTTCAACCGGCTCTGGGGGCACCCGATCTACCCGCTCGGCCAAACCTACGGCGGCCCGCGCCGTGGCGAGATCCTCGGCTTCCGTCGCTATGCCAAGAGCCACGGGGGCCTGGCGCCGAGCTGGTGGGACTGGCAGGAGACGAGCCTTGCCGCCTGGCAGGCACTGGGCGCGACGACGCGGCCGCTTGACGGCTACCGCCCGGTTGTCTCCCACCCGACGCTGCGCCGCGGCAGCCGCGGCGACCTGGTCATCTGGGCGCAGGCGCATCTGCGGGGCGCCGGCCAGACCGGCCTGCCGGTGACCGGCTACTTCGGTCCGAGGACTGCAGCTGCCGTGCGCGCCTTCCAGCTTGCCAGCGGGCTGCCGGTCCACGGTCGGATTGACACGACGACCTGGTCAGCGCTGCTCGCGGTCGAGCCGGTGCGGCCGCGCTGGGCGGCGCAGCGGGTCACGGTGCGGCGCAGAACTGGGGCTGCGCCGCGCCTGCTCCCCGCCAGGCGCCCAGCCTCCGCCTCGCTTCCCGCCAAGGCCTACGAGATAGATCCAGGTCCCGCGCCGTGAGGCGGCGCCCGGCGGGGGCGCTTGCGGGCATAGCCATGATGCTTCTTCTGGCGACTCCGGGTGGGGCCGCCGGAGGATCTCCCAACCCGGCCCACTCGCTCGAGGTACCGCCCCCGGCGGTGCCGATGCGAGACGTCGTGTTGGGCGAACAAGGCGCTGGGGCGGCGCGGATTTCAGCCTCCGCGTCGTCGCAGCGCTACTCGATTGGCGACGGGACGGAGGCGACGATCGCGGTCAGCGTCACCGAGGCCTGTGCGGCGAGCTGCGAGGTGACCAACCCGCAGCGGGTCGCCAGCTTCATCGGCAGCCTGGTCCACGGTCCCGAGGTCGAGCTGCTCACGGTGCAGCTCGACACCGAGTTCCAGCTCGGCTTCGATTGCGGCTTCGGCGCCGAGGCCTGCTACTTCGTCGGCGAGAACAGGATCGTGATCGGCGGCTACGAGGCGATGGATGGTGACAGCGCCACCTTCGAATTCGTTCTCGCTCACGAGTACGGGCACCATGTCGCTGCCCACCGCGAAATACCGGCGCCTTTCGGCGAGGCGGTCGATTGGGGCACGGCGCGCTGGGCCAGCTGGGAGAACGTCTGTCGCGGTCAGCGCACCGGTCGCCTCTTCCCAGGCGACGAGGCCGAAAGCTACTTCGAAAACCCGGGCGAGGCCTTCGCCGAGTCTTTCGCCCACAACCGCTTCCCGGAGCTCTCAGTTCGCTGGCGCTACCTCTCGGCGCTGAAGCCGACGCCGAGGGCGCTGCAGGCAATCCGCAAAGACACGCTTTTGCCCTGGCAGGGGCGGAGCAGCTTCGTGCTCTCCGGGCGCGTGCCGGCCAGGGGGGAGGGCGCAGCCGTCGAGTCTCTGCGTACGCCGCTCGACGGGATGGTCAGCCTGCGCCCGGTCAGCCTGCGCAGGCACGGCTACGAACTGGCCCTTCGTAGCCGTGCCGGCAGGCTCCTTCGCAGCTCCACCCACGGCCTCGGCCCACAGCGCCAGCTCGACTTCACGGTCTGCGGCCAAACCCGCCTTCGCCTCGTGATCACCTCCCGCGGCAACCGCCCTACCCCCTTCCGGCTCCTAATCCAGCGACCCTGAGATAATCATCTCCGGGCGCCAGCCGCCCATCCCTCGGGGGCGTAGCTCAGTTGGTTAGAGCGCCGGCCTGTCACGCCGGAGGTCGCGGGTTCGAGTCCCGTCGCTCCCGCTTTTGACACCTGTCTCATTCCCATGCGGTTTGGCGGGATCGAACACCCCACCCTTGCTTGCTCCCGCGATTGACACCGTGCGCGCAGTAGTTGCTTGTAGCGGCGGGCCTCGACCTGGTTTCGGGGGAAGTGGAAGGTGGGGAGACGCGGACGACATCGAAGCGCTGCTCGGCGGCGTCGGCCCAGCGCTAGCCAGTCTTCGATGGCCCCGCGGTAGACGTGGCGCTCGACGTCATCAAAGGCGCAGAGTCGAAGAGGGTACGGTCGTCCGGCTCGAAGGTCTGCGCCGCCGTGCGTGTGCTCGGAACTTGTACAACTAGTGGTACGCTTATCGTGTGGCAGCGACCCGAGGCAAGAAACCGATCGCGCTAGGCACGAGCGAGGCCCGCCGCAGCTTGCCAAAGCTCGTCAAGAAGGCGTCCTCGCGTAGCAAGCCCTCGCCCGATCCCGAGAGCAACGCGGTCCGGATTACGACCCGGGGCCACGAGGGGTCGGCATCGCTGGTCCCCACGGTGGATTTGGTTGCCGCAAAGGATCGGATCGAAGAGCTGGAAGAGGAGCTCGAGAACGCCGGCCTGGCGCTGTTCCTGCAGGAGCGCTTGGAGAAGAGCGATGGCGAGCGGTTGAGTGCTGGCGATTTCCTCATGGAGATCGGGATGGGGGAGTTTGTTGGGCAGCTCCCCGGAGGCTGAGCGCAAGGTCGAAGCTCTGGTGGAGGCCACGGCCGATGCCAACGAACTTCACGAGACCCTGAAGTGCGAGGTCGCGCGCATTGTGGTCGAGCTGCACGGTAACCCGCACCATGGTGAGCTGATGGGGGACAAGCCTCCCCGTGTGCTGAAGGGCTGCCGAAAGGTCCGCTTCGACGAGCCCGACTGGCGCGGCAAGCCGCGCTATCGCTTCGTCTACCGCAATGAGCCCAGCGATGGCGCACCCGCGACGAGCGTCGTCCTCGCGATCGGCCGTCGCGACCGGATGATTGCCTACGCGAAGGCCGCCCGCCGCGTCAAGGAGCAGGCGGCGCAGGAAGGCCAGGCGGGATAGGCAAGTCTGGACTCGCTCAGCTGAGTCAGAGACCCAAGCCGAAACGCTCATTTCTCGGTCGCCTGGGGGTCGCGCTGCACTGCTTGCTGTTGGCGCTAGTGCAGCGGCTGCACTTTGAACCCTAGTCCTCACATTCCGTGCAGGTTGAGCGTTTAGCTCACTGAGTGACCGCCCTGCCAACCCTCCAAGTCCCTCCTGTCACGCCGGAAATCTTTAGGCGGTTGATCCCACGTTCAGGCCCTCGAGTCGGGTACTCGCCAACGCTGGGACTCAAGGATTCCTGACTATAATCGCGGCCCTATGGGCCAAGGGGATCTGCGGGGTGGGTCGGTGCGGGGTTTGCGCCGCTGGTTGCCGGTGGGTTTGGTTGGGCTGTTGGCGGTGGCGGGCTGCGGCCAGGCGTCGTCGGATAGCGGTTCGGCAGAGAGCGAGAGCATCGATTTCTGGAGCCCTGCGGTGGGGGCGGATGGGGCAGTTTCGCCGCGGGTCGGTTGTGGCGGAGGGACGCTTTGGCTGCCGCTGAAGTGGGGCTCGATTCCAAGCGAGACAGAGGAACTGATGGTCTACTTCAGCCGGATCAAAAGGGAAGCCGGGGAGGATGGTCCGAAGGTCAAGGTCTTCTTCGCCGCGATGATCACCAAGATCAGCCCCAAGCTGCGTGGCATAGAAGCCAATACGTTCCCTGAGCAATCGGAATATCAGTACTACGTATCGGTCGATAACTGTCCTTGGTACAGAAGCGGACAGCATTACCTTGTCGAGCTCTTTGCGCTGGATGACCCGCGGGAAATCCCGGAAAATGATCGGTTTGCGGTCAGGCTCGGTGAAGAAGCCATGGGGGTTAAGCAGTTCGCCACCGAGTCGGAGGACGCGTCGGAGCTCAGAGACGAAGCTCTGGCGAGCGGTCGGTTCGTCGCCGTCTACGTGCCGAGCTGATCGAGCCATCGGGTTTTCCCGACCGGTTCGGTCTAACGATCTAAAGAATTTGAGTTTCTTGTAGCGGGTCGTTAGCTTGCCGCCACCGATGAGAGCGAAGCCCTCAACACGCGGCCCCACCGTGATCGGTCGCGAGCGGTTCACCCGAGCCAGATCCGCACCGACCCGGGCCGCGATACTCCAGATTCTGGCGATCGACGACAGGCGGGCGCTCTCGCCGGCAGAGATCGCGCTCGAGCTGCAGGGAGCGATCGATGGCGCTGGCTATCACGCTCGGGTCCTGGAGATCCTCGGCCTGGTCGAAGTGGTCGGCACGCGGCTCGACGAGGGCGCCCAGGAACGCTTCTACCGCCTGGCTGACCGGCGTCCCGACGGCCTCACACCTTCCACGGAGTAGCTCCAATTGCCATCGCAAGCGGCCGCGACCGGGTCCTGCCCCTGGCAGGACCCGGAGCGGTCCGCCCATCGTTCAGTCCTCAGTTGGACTTGAAGATGAACTGCATCGGGCAAACTTGGCTGCGCGAAATGACCTTCATGGGCTGTCACCTCCCTTCCCCTGTCTGCAGAGAGGGCGAGCGTCGTCTCTGCTTGGCCGTTCCTGGGCCGGGCCGGGAAAGCCGGGACTAGCCCAGCGAATTGGCGGCTCAATCCATGCCGCCACCGCGAGGATAGGCCGAACCGGTCGGCCCCTCCCAACCAGTTTTTAAAAAGAACCGCAAAGTGGTGCCAAAACCCTTTACCCATGGGATAGCCTTTGAGTCACCAGTCGCGTACTGATGACTAAACATGGAGGTTCTTAGTGGCGACCAGGTCGGCTCTTATGGGATCCATCAATGCGAATACAGCCGGCGCCGCCGGGACGAGACCGCCAGCAGGCAAGGCGGTCAAGGCGCCCTCGGGCCAGGGCAAGGCGAGCCTGGCGAAGCTCCTCTCCAACCCCAAGCGGGTGCAGATCCTCGCCGCGGCGCACCGCGAAGCGATCAGTCCGTCGGAATTCGCCCGTGCGCACGGGCTGACCACGAGCAGCGTCGCTGAACACTTCAAGAAGCTGGCCGATTACGGGGCGATCAAGCTTGTGAGGAAGGAACCTGTACGCGGCTCCGTCCGCCACATGTACGTGGGGACGAAGCGCGGCATCCTCACCGCAGCCGACTGGCAGACCCTGCCCGAGTCGGTGCAGAGCGACATCGCCAGCGCCGGCCTGCAGGACTTCATCGGCGTCGCCGTGCACGCGATCGAGGACGGCACCTTCGCCGCGCGAAGCGACTTCGTCTTCACCTGGGACGAAGTCGATCTCGACGAGGCCGGATGGCGTGGCCTGACCCAGATGTTGGGGCTGGTCTGGAAGAAGGTGCCGCGCCTCGAAGAAGAATCGGCGATGCGCAGGGCGAAGAGCGGCGAGCGGGGGATGAAAGCGATCGTCGGACTGGCGGCTTTCGGGGCCCCCTCCCCGGCTCGCCCGAAACGCAAGGCGCCGCGTCGGCGCTGAGGCCCGCCGAGCCTAGCTGCGCGGCGCGTAGCGGTGGTGCAGCATCAGCGCGTTGCCATCCGGATCTCTGAAGTGGGCCATGTGACAGACGCCGCTGTCCATCGTCTCGGCAGCAAAGGAGACGCCACGCGATTCGAGTTCCGCACGGGCTGCCTCCACGTCGTCGACGCGCAGGGCAATCGGGTGGCTGTGCGGCTTGAACTCGATGCCGAAGGCCTCCGATTCGATCACGGCGATCGTCAGGGTGCCGGTCTCGAACTCGACGCCGGCGACGGTGAGAGGGGAAGTCACGGCCCCGAGGTTATCCCTGAGTCAGGCTTGGATGAAGAGCGACGTCGGGGCGGTGACTTTGTATTCGCCACTGAGGAAGCTCGAGGCAGAGCAGGACATGTGGCTGCCGGCTTTCTTTTCAAGTTTGACGCCTTCGAATTTGATGATCGCGGGGGTGCCACCTATGCCACTGATGCCAGTCGCTTCCGCGATCCCATATATGCACGTGACGCCGCTGCAACTAACTGTGCCTTCGACGTTTTTAACTTTCATTTGGCCATTTGGCGCCGATGTGACGCTGACGGTTGCTGGCCAAGCAGATGCCCCTGTGCCCGCAGTAGTGGTCGCCGTGCAAGGAAGGCTGAACTGGTTGGCGCATTCGTTGAGGGTGAGGCCTTCGACTTCAACGGCGCCGGTAGGTGCTGTGACCGTCGCGAGAATTTTTGAATCCTTGCACTTGACCTGGGCGAATCCGGATATCAGTTCGGCCGGGCCTAGAAGCCCTTCGACGAGTTCTGCTTTTACAAGCCCGGTGAATGGTTTCTGCCCACTTGGACACGGCGCGGTAGTCGTCCCAGAGGTGCAGATTGTTGTGGCGGAGGCGGTTCCGGCTCCGATCATGACGACCATCGCGAGTGCCACCAGCATGAGTGGGGGGAAGATCTTGAGAGCGTTCACCGCGAATCCCTTCCTTCGGCGCGCACAGAGCCGAATAAATCTGACCACTTCCCATCCATACCATTGGCGCACACATCAGTCAAGAAATTTTATGAAACGCAGCCTCTCGATCCCCGCATAGGATCTGGCAGTGGAACTGGGCGCCGACACCAAGGCAGTGCTGCTGGCGGCGGCGCTGATGTTCCTCTGGGCGCTGCTGCTCGGGGTGATGAAGTACCGGCAGATGCTCGAGTCCGAGGAGCGGCTCGCCCACCCCTACACCGACACCGCGCATCGCGCGGCGCTGCTCTACAGCTTCGCCCTCTTGCTGGTCGCGACCTTCGTCGAGCTGAGCGGCTGGAGCACGCTCGTCAATTTGCTCGCCGCCGGCGCCCTCGCCCTCTACTTCTACGCCGCCGTGGCCGGATACATGTTCCACGGCTGGCGGCGCGACACCGACAACCAGTTCCGCGATCCCTTTCCGTGGCTGCGCTCCTTCATGCTCGCCCTGATCGTCGCCGAGATCGGCGGCTGGCTTGTCCTGGTAGCCGGTTTTCTCGACGCCCAGGTGCTCTAGGCCTGCGCCGGTCAGGGGTATCCTGGCGCCGCATGTGGCGGGCGCGAAGCGCAATCCTGGCGCTGGCCGTACTCGCGGCCGGGGCCTTGCCGGCGAGCGCGGGCGGGGTCACCTGGATCGTCAAGGGCGGGGGCTTCGGCCACGGCGTCGGCATGAGCGCCTACGGGGCCTACGGCTACGGCCTGCACGGCGCCGGCTACCGCCAGATCCTCGGCCACTACTACCGCGGCATCCGCCTCACCGAGATGCGCCGGGCACCGCTGGTGCGCGTCCTGCTCGCGACCAGCGCCGGCGACGTCTCCTTCACCCGGGCGACGGTTGCCTGTCGGCGACGGCTGGAGCCATCGCGCGCTTACACCGCCCGCCGCCGCGGATCCTCGGTGAGGCTGTTCTCCAGCTCCGGGAAACTGGTCGCCCGCTGCGGCGATCGCCTGCACGCCGAGGGCACGAGCCTGATCCGTATCGGCGGCGTCGGCGCCTACCGCGGCGCCCTCGAGGCGATCCCCAGCGGCTCGGCACTCAACCTCGTCAACGTGCTCACCGTCGACAACTATGTGCGCGGCTCGCTGCCTGCCGAGCTGCCGCACGCATGGCCGATGGCCACCCTGCAGGCGTTCGCCGTCGCCCAGCGCTCTATCGCCCTCTCGACCGACGTCGGCGGCGAGGGCTACGACCTCTATTCAGACACCCGCACCCAGATCTACGAGGGCGTGGCGGCCGAGAGCGACCGAACCGACCGCGCCGTGGCGGCGACCCGCAATCAGGTGGCGACCTACGGCGGCGCGATCGCCCAGACCACCTACTTCTCCTCCTCGGGCGGGCGCACGGAGTCGGGCTTCCTTGGCGCTCCCGACGTTCCCTATCTGCAGAGCGTGCCCGATCCCTACGACTACTACTCGCCGCAGCACCGTTGGAGCTTCCGCTTCTCGCAGGTCGAGATGAACGCTCGACTCGGCGCCTACGTCCCCGGCGCCCTGCGCGACATCCGAGTCACCAAGCGCGGCGAGTCGCCTCGCATCGATTACGCAAAGCTGGTCGGCACGCGCGGCGCGGCGACGATCCGCGGCGACACGCTCTCCGCCGCCCTGGGTCTCTATGACCGTTGGGCCTACTTCACCAAGCTGAGGTGAGACGACCTAGGCGGGCGAGACGACGCAGTCGTCCCTATCGGCCATCGCCAGCGGCTGGGTGTTGGGGAACGCCTCCAGGAGGGCGTCGGCGATCAGCCGGCCGCGTGCCGCATAGCCTTCCGAGGTGAAATGGATCCCGTCAGGGATGAACCAGACGTCCTTTACGTCCGAGGCCCAGTCATAGATGCGCATGTGCGGGTATCGGTCACACGCCTCGAGCAGCGCCGCGTCCCAGTCCTCCATGTTGGTCTCCGAGTAGGGGCCGCTGGGGACCAGTGACTTGACGTTCACCCAGATCACCGGTTCGTCGCCGATCGTCGCCATCATGCTGTCGATCCTGTCGTCGTAGGTGACGCTCGAGCCGGCGGCGACGTTGGCCGCCTCGTTGGTTCCCATCGCGATCACCCAACAGCCTTTGAAACCTTCGCTCTTCCAGGCTTCGGCCACTTCCTGGGCATTGGGTTCGCCTTCGAAGTTCTCGTAGATCGAGCGCGCCCCGGCAACCTCGAGGTGCTGCGTGGTGGCGCCGACCCGCGCGTACTGGGCGCTGATCAGCTGGTTGGGGTCGGGTAGGTATTCCTCGGAGACGAGCCCCTCGGAGGTCGAGTCGCCGATGTGGATCACCGCTTCGCAGGAGGTCGCCAGCGGGGCGCGTTTCACGTTCTTGGCGGTGACCGTCTTCGCCACGGCGATCGCCTCCTTTTCGTCGGTGACGCCGATCCCGGCCAGTCCAGCCATCGCCATGGCGACGACGACAGCGCCCGCGCTGACCAGCGCCCAGCCGTAGCGGGGCATCCGCTCGGGTCGCCAGCGCCCGGTCCGCAACTGCGCCCAGAGCCTGCCCAGCGCTCCGTGGCGGATCGGGTCCTCGACGTAGCGCCAGGAGAGCTCGGCGATCGCGAAGATCGCCGTCACCTGGAAGATCGCGCGCAGCAGGTCGGGACCGAGGGCGCTCTCCGGGGTCGTCAGGACGATGATCGGCACGCTCCAGAGGTAGATGCCGTAGGAGCGCTGGCCGATCCAGCGCATCGGCCTGCAGCCGAGGATCGCCGCGAGCCGCGAGGCGGGGTGGGCGAGGGCGGCGACGGCGAGCACCGCGGCGATCGCGAGCAGCGCGAAGCCGCCGCGGTATAGGAAGGAGGAGAGCTCGCTGGTCTGCCAGAACATCAGGAAGATCACCAGCAGGCCGACCGTCCCCGCCACGTCGATCGTGCGCCGCGCCTGGGGGGAGACGTTTGCCCGCAGGCGGCGGCTGGGCCAGACCATCGCCAGGGCGGCGCCGGCCAGCAGCTCCAGCGCCCGGGTGTCCGTGCCGTAGTAGACGCGCGAGGGATCGAGCGAGGGTCTGTAGAGAATCGCCATCAGAATCCCCGAGCAGAGCGCGACGATCACCGTCACCGCGGCAAGCCGCAGGCGGGCCCCGGTGGTGTTCTGCACCTCGGGGACGAAGTAGAGACCGGCCATCAGCAGGAAGGGCCAGAAGATGTAGAACTGCTCCTCGACCGAGAGCGACCAGAGGTGGGTGAGCGGCGAGGCCGGCGCGAAGCGCGCGAAGTAGGAGACGTCGTGGAAGATCAGCCACCAGTTGTTGAAGTAACCCGCTGCCGAGAGCGCCGCGGCGCGGAAATCGCCCGGCTGGTGGGGACCGATGACGGTCACCCAGGCGATCACCACGATCAGCATCAGGAACAGGGCGGGCAGCAGCCGCCGCGCCCGGGCCAGCCAGAACGACTTCAGCTTGATCCCGCCCCTGTTCACCTGGTTGAGCAGGATGTCCGTGATCAGGTAGCCGCTGAGGGTGAAAAACACACCGACGCCGAGCAGGCCACCTTCGGCCCACTCGAATTTGAGGTGATAGAGGATCACGCCGAGCACCGCGATCGCGCGCAGGCCGTCGAGACCCGGCATGTAGCGCTCACCGCGCTTGACCGGTTCAGGCATCGGGGGAGATCATGGTAAGTGCCGCCGGCGTCAGCAACGGCGCTCCGCGGGCCACCTGTAGAGCGAGCAGCTCGGCCAGCTCCCTGGCGATCGTGCGGGCCAGTCTGACCTGGCGGTCGGCCATCCGATGCAGCGCAGGGAGCTGCGGCGCCGACTCGATCGCCGGCTCGGGCTCGGGCGCCGAGATCGTCGCGAGGCATCCCCGGATCCCACGGGCGATCAGCTGGGCGCGGTAGTCGGCTCCCTCGGGGATCGGGTGCAGGTCGTCGGCCTGCATCAGCTCGGGATGCGCGGCGACGGCGCCGGCCCAGTCGGGCACCTGTGTCCCCGGCCGCGAGGCCGCAAACGACCTGACCACCCGGTTCTTGCCCGTGTTGTCGATGCCGTCGACGGTGAAGCCGTGGATCGTCGGCACCACCATGCAACGGTCGCCGATGACTTCGGCGACCTTCTGCAGGTTCTCGGCGAGGATCTCGGGATAGGCCGGGTTGTCGTTGGTGCCGGCGTCGAAGACGATCACCGATTGCGAGGGGTCGTAGCTCTCCTCGAAGAGGTCGAAGATCTGGAAGCTGTTGTAGCCGCCCTCGGCGTTGACGGTGAGCTGCACGCCGGGCAGGTACTGCTTCAGGTAGGGAGAGGTGAGCACCTCGAGGCTGTCGCCGACGACCAGCGCTCCGCCACTGCCACTCGCTCCGGCCGTGGGCGCAGTGAGGGTGAGAGCAAGCATCGTCGCTCCCACCGCCAGGCTCGCGAGCTTGCCCACCCTTGGCATCGAGCGAATTTCTACACTAGCCCGATGCGGCTCAGCCCGGCGGCGACAGTCTGCGCAGTGCTGGGCGTGACTCTGACTCTGATGGCCTGCGCCGAGCAGCGCACGCCCGCGGTCGACGGTGCCACGGCTAGGCAGGCGGGCCCGGCAGGGGCGAGCGGTCCGCGCGGCCCGGCAGCCGGCGACAGCTGCCGCGATGAGCTGCACGACCTGATCGTCTCGATGGACGCATTGCGCGAGCGGCTCGCGATCGGACTCAACTACGAGGACTACCTGCGCGAAGTCAAGCGTCTGGAGGCTGTTTACGAGCAGATTCCGGTCGGGCGGCTCGCGATCGGCTGCCTGACCACCGCCGGTACTCCCGGAGAGCGGGCGCTGAACCGCTATCGCAGCGCAGCGAACACCTGGGGTGAGTGCCTGGCGCAGGCGTCCTGCGGGGCCGAAGAGGTCGAACCGGAGCTGCAGCGCCGCTGGGCGCTTGCCTCCGATCTGCTCTCCACAGCGCAGGCCGCTCTGCGCTAGCTGGTGCTCGATTCGCCCCGCGCTGCGCGTGCCACGTAGACCGCCTTGGTGTGGTTAGCGGCATCGAGCGGCTGGGCCGGGATGCCATCGAGGCCGTGGCCGTAAACATCGAGGCATTCGAGACCGGCTCGCTCCAGCGCTGCCAGCACCTCCGCTTCAGGAAAGTGACGCTGCCGGTGGGTGAGCGCCGGCGCCTTGCCGGCTTCCTCCTTGCCGTGCTCGTCGAGCACTTCGAGCCGCGACTCGCAGATCGAGCCCGGCGCGACGTCGGCCTCGGCCTGACCGCGCCAGACCAGCCGCATGCCGCCGCGCTCGACCACCTCGACGCCGGCAAAGAAGGTGCGATAGACAGTCAGCTCGTTCACATCGAAGAGCAGCAGGCCGGTCGGCGCCAGGTTGGCGCGCATGCCCCTCAGCGCCTGCTCCAGTTCCTCGGGGCTGAGCAGGTAGTTGATCGCGTCGTCGAGCGCCCAGACCAGGTCGAACTCACCGAAGCGAGGCAGGTCGAGCATGTCGGCGACCTCGAGCCGCGCCCGATCGCCGGCCTTCTCGGCGGCCAGCTCGAGCATCGCCGGGGAGATGTCGCAGGCCGTCACTCGCCAGCCACGGGTCAGCATCGGCATGAAGCTCTTGCCGGTCCCGCAGCCGACGTCAAGCATCCGCCGGCCCCGCAGCCCCCGTTTGTGTAGCGCCTCGAGCAGGTCGCTGATCCAGCCCTCGCAGTCATGGTGGGCCGTGAAGTCGTCGTAGACCGGCGCCATCGCCTCGTAAGTGCGCTCGGCCCAATCCCCTCCGGTCTCTGCCTCCGATACCTCCACGAATTGGGAGACCAGTCCTTGATACAAAAAGTTTCAACAATAAAAATTCCCTTTTTATCTTTAGACGTAGTACGGTTGACCAATCAGCGTTTCGATCACTCAGACGGCGGGTTCGGACGATGGTTGGCAGTGGGAGGAGGCACACCGCTTCTGCCTGCGCATGGCCTATCGCTATTGCAAGAATCCCAGCGAGGCGGAGGACATAGCCCAGGATGCGCTTCTTCGTGCCTGGCGGCGACGCTCAACGTTGCGCGACGGGAGCCGCCGCAAAGAGTGGTTGGCGACGATCGTTCGCAACGAGGCCTTCCGCCTGCATGCTCGTGTTCGCCCCGACCCGGTCGACACGCTCGAGACCCAGGAGGGAGCGGAGGACGAGGGGATTCTCTCCACCGTCGAGCTCGCCGATCTGCACGCTGCGCTCAAACGCCTCGACAAGCGCGAGCGCGAGCTGGTCCAGCTGCGCTATGACGAGGACCTGACCCAGCAGGCGATCGCCCGACGTCTGCGTATCCCCGATGGCACAGTCAAGGTGCGCCTGCACCGGCTGCGCCACAAACTGCGCCAGGCAATGGCCGAAAGCAGGCAGGCGGCGGCGTAAGGTCAGCTGGCAGCGGCGACGCGGCGCATCTCGTCGGCCGCTGCGCGAGGACCGATGTAGGGGACGAGCATCGCAAAGAGCAGGTCGGGCAACAGGGCGGGCAGCTGCGCGGCCCGCCCTGCCAGGAGCTCGTCGAAGATCAGTCCCGAGACCGCGCCGGCTGACATCAGCGAGATGTTCTCCGGCAACTCATGCCCGTCGGCGAGATCGCGCCCGCCCTCGAGATAAGCGGTGAAGCGGGCAATCGCGTTCCAGTGGCGCTGCCGCGCCTCAGCACCGGCGGCGGCGACCTCAACCACAGCGGTGCGGGCCAGCTGCGGGTCGATGGCGAAGAGCTCGACGATCGTCGTCAGCCCCTTCTCGACTCGTTGCAGCCAGGGCTCGTCTCCGTCGCAGTGGGCGACGACCTCGGCGAAGACCTGCTCGACCAGCATGTCGTAGGCCGCCAGGAAGCATTCGTGCTTGTCCTCGAAGTGCTTGTAGAAGGTCGTGCGGGAGGTGCCTGCCTCCTCGATCACGTCGGCGACCGAGGTTTCCTTGTATCCCTTGCTGCCGACCACGCGGATCATTGCCGCGAGGATCAGTTCACGCCGCGATCGAGATGCCATCGGCCAATCCCAGGTTGGTGGAAAACTTCGGAGTACCTTCATCATAGCGGCAAGGTGTACGGGAGCGTTTATCTACTCGTTTCGCCCACCTCCCTGGCTGCCGCCACTGGGCCGATATACGGGACCAGCGTCGCAAAAAGGACCTCCGAAAGCAAATCGGGCAACTGTCCAGCGCGGCCTGCCGCGAGCTCGTCGGAGATCAGCCCTGCGACCGCGCCGATCGCCATCCGCGAGGTGTTCGCGGGCAGGCTGCGACCGCCCGGGGCGAAGTCGCGACCCTCGTCGAAGAACGGCGTCAGCCGTTGCAGCGCGGCCCGGTAGCGGCGTTGGGCTGCCGGCCCCGCCGCGCCGACGTCGACCAGCGCCAGGCGCGCCAGCTCGGGCTCCTCGGCAAGCGCCGCCAGCAGGGCAGACAGTCCAGCGCGGGCGCGTCGCGGCCAGCCTTCCTCGGCTTCATACGCAGTGGCGATCCTCCGCACCAGTGTGTCCACCACGGAGTCGTAGGCGGCCAGGAAGCACGCTTCCTTGTCCTCGAACATCTCGTAGAAGGTGGTGCGCGAGATGCCGGCCTCTTTCGTCAGATCGGTCACGGTCGTCGCTCCGTAGCCCTTTTCGGCGACGACCCGCACCGTGGCCTCGAGCAGCCGCTCTCGCTGTGAACGGGCAATGACCTCAGGCGGCAATCGGTGTCGACCGCGGGGCGGGCGCCAGCGCTCGCGTTTCGGTCCGCCGGCTTTCGGCACTCTGTTAGCCGCCCGCCGGGGGAATGGCCTTCTCGGCCTCGCGGGCCTGGCGCAGCGCCTCCTCCTGACCGAGGTAGGGCACAGTTGTGATGTAGACGATGTCGGGCAGCAGCTCGGGGAGCCGCGTGGTGTTGCCGGCGAGGATCTGGCCGACGATCAGCGACTCGGCTGCTGAGAGCGCGGCGCGGCCGGCACTCGATGGAATTGCCTCTTCCTCGACTGGATCGTCGCGGCCACGTTCGAGCAGCGACTGCAGGACGCGCTTGCCCGCGGCATAGAGCTCGAAGGCCCGCTCCCCCGACGAGGGCGCCTCGACCAGCGCCATACGGGCGAAGTCGGGCCGACTGGCGAGCAGATCGAGGAAGGCGGCGGCGGCGTCGCGGACCATCGTCGCCCACGGCTTGTCAGGTGAGTAGACGGCGACGATGCGGCCCATCGCGTCGGCCAGCGAGAGCTCCATCGCGGCACCGAAGCAGTCCTCCTTGTCCTTGAAGAGCTCGTAGAAGGTGGCGCGCGAGACGCCGGCGGGCTCGCAGACGTCGGCGATCGTCGTCGCCCCGTAGCCCTTGCTGGCGCAGCTCTTCGCCATCGAGACCAGAAGCCGTTCGCGCTGGGAATGGGAGATCAGTGGCTCGGCGAGAGCCTCGCGGCCGGCCGGCAGCTGCTCCTTCTCGATCAAGCCGCCTAGGTCTTGGGGCGGCGCGTTGCCGTTGGGCGATGAGGTGGGAGGCACTGACAAGCTCCTCGGGCAGACAGCCGTGTTTAGGTAAACGCGATTGTACACCCTAGGGGCGATCTGTGGACGGACTGGTACCGAATTTAACAATCCGGCGATTGCTTGGGAACGTCTGTGGATGCTGAGGACTGGGCCGATCTCAGCAGATGCGGCGCTGTCTTTCACCGGCCGCCTGCGCCTGCGGTGAGGGCCTGCCGTCTATCTTGGCCAGCGCCCACGCGATGTCGGCGCTCAGCATCTCGGCCATGTCACGGCTGAAGTTCTCCTTCACCACCATGCGCAGCACGGCGACGGACTCGGCATTGGGCGGCAGCGTGTAGGCGGGGACGATCCAGCCGCGCTCGCGCAGCCGCTCGGAGAGCGCGAACACGTCGAGGCCGCCGTCCTTCCCGGTTGGCCGCACGACGACCACCGGCAGATAGCGAGCGTCGTTGAGCAGCTCGAAGCGGCCCGAAGCGGTCAGCGCCCTCTCCAGCTCGGCGGCGTTCTCCATCAGGTTGCCGACGATCCGCGTGTAGCCCTCGTGGCCGAGGCGCAGGAAGTTGTAGTACTGGAGCAGGACCGTGTTGCTGGCGCGGGAGAAGTTGAGGCTGTAGTTGGCCATCTCGCCGCCCAGGTAGTTGATCTTGAAGACGAGCTCCTCGGGCACCGTCTCCACGTCGCGGAAGAGGACAGTCCCCATTCCCGGGTAGACGAGCCCGAACTTGTGGTTGGAGACGTTGATCGAGCGCACCTGCTCGAGGCGGAAGTCCCACTCCAGGTCGGGGTAGGAGAAAGGGGCGATGAAGCCGCCGCTGGCGGCGTCGACGTGGATCGGGATGTCCCAGCCCTTCTCCTGCTTGACCTGCCGCAGCAGCTCGTCGATGCCGGCGATCTCGTCGATCTGGCCGGTGAAGGTGGTGCCGAGGATCGCCCCGACCGCGATCGTGTTCTCGTCGATCTGCTCGGAGACCTCTTCGGGGCCGATGATGTGGCGCTCGGCGCTCAGCGGGATCACCCGCTGCTCGACGTCGAAGTAACGGGCGAACTTCTCCCAGCAGGTGTGGACGTCGGCCCCGAAGACGACGTTGGGCCTGGCGCTCTCGTCAGCGCGCCGCTTGCGCCAGCCCCACTTATGAGCGAGCAGGCCGAGCATGATCGCCTCCGAAGAGCCGATCGTCGCCGTGCCGCAAGCTTCGGCGTCTGCCGGGGCGTTGAAGAGCCGCCCCATCATGCTCACCACGCGATGGTGGATCTCCTCGGTCTGTGGGTACTCGTCCTGGTCGACGAAGTTGCGGTTGAGCGTCTCTGAGGCCAGGTCGCGTGCCTCGGGCTCCATCCAGGTGGTGACGAAGGAGGCGAGGTTGAGCGCCGGGTTGCCGTCGAGATTGAGCTCGTCGTGGATCAGCTGGTAGGCGGCCCGGGCCGGCATCGAGCCCTGCGGGATCGCGTGCTCGGGGATCTCATCGACGAAGTAGCGACCGCTGTAGGTGGTGGTGAGGGTCCCGACTGCGTCCTCGCTGCTCTTCACCTTGCGAATCGGCATCGCTCGGACTGTACACGCGGGCGATGGCCGCGCCGCGAACTTCGGACCCCTGTACAACGGCGGCGGCGCGACGCGACGCGAACATTCGGCAATGGAGACTGCGGTGCCCCAAATCGTGGCCTTCGGCGGCGGCGGCTTCTCGATGGAGTCGGGGAACCCGCTGCTCGACGAGTACGTGCTCGGGCTCTGCAATCGGGAGCGGCCGAGGGTCTGCTTCCTGCCATCGGCGAGTGGCGACGCCGATCACTACATCGTGCGCTTCTACCGCGCTTTCCCAGCCGACCGCTGCGAGGCGAGCCACATCTCGCTATTCCGTCGTGAGCAGGGGCCTGGCGATTTGCGCGCCCACCTGCTCGAGCAAGACCTGATCTACGTCGGCGGCGGCAGCGTGATCAGCCTGCTCGGCGTCTGGCGCGCGCACGGGCTCGACGCGATCCTGCGCGAGGCCTGGGAAGCGGGCGTCGTCCTCTGCGGCCTCTCCGCCGGCTCGCTCTGCTGGTTCAGCGAGGCGGTCACCGGCTTCCACGGGGCGCCGCAGCGGGTTGAGGGACTGGGGTTGTTGCCCTTCAGCAATTGCGTCCACTACGAGCCACGCTCCGAGCGGCGCCTCACCTACCACGGCCTGCTGCGTGCCGGGATGCGCTTCGGCTTCGCCGCCGAGGATGGCGCCGGCCTGCACTTCGTCGGTGGCGAGCTGCACCGGGTGGTCGCCTCGCGTCCGGCGGCGCGCGGCTACCGGCTCGAAAGGCGGGGCGAGCGTGTGGTCGAGATGCGGCTCGCCACCACCTACCTCGGCGATCCCGCCACGACCGTGACGCGACTGGGTGAGACGACCGCGACGGCGGTCGCGGCGTGACGATCCCCCGCATCCTCACCCTGGGCGGCCACGACTTCACCTCGCGGCCGCCGGACCGCGCGGTCAGCGAGCTGATGCTGCGCCTGGCGACCGAGCGGGCGGGCGGGCGGCCACGGATCTGCATCCTGCCGACGGCCAGCGGCGACACCTCCGAGCAGATCGGCCGTTTCTACGCCGCCTTCGGCGAGCGTCCCTGCGAGCCCTCGGATCTCTCCCTCTTCCGCCTCGGGCGGCGGCCGATGGCGCTGCGCGACCACCTGCTCGCGCAGGACCTGATCTACGTTGGCGGCGGCAGCCTGGTCAACCTGCTCGCCGTCTGGGAGGCGCACGAGCTGGGCGCGATCCTCAGCCTCGCCTGGCGCCAGGGGATCGTCCTCGCCGGCCAGAGCGCCGGGGCGATGTGCTGGTTCGAGGCGGGGATCACCAAGTCCTCGGGCAAGCCGGCTTCCGGGGCCGGCCTCGGCCTGCTCGCCGGCAGCCTCTGCGTCCACTACAACAACGAGCCCGAGCGCCGCGCCGCCTACCTCGACGCGGTCGGCAACGGCATGCCCGGAGGCTACGGCCTCGACGACTACGCCGGCCTGATCTGGGAAGGCAGCGCTCCGCCCTCAGCGGTCACCGCCCGGAGAGGCGCGCGTGCATATCGCGTGACCGGCAGCGAGACCGGCGTAGTCGAGTCACCTCTCCCGGCCCGCTTCCTCGCCGCACCAGCTCCAGCAGCCCTGCGCGAGGACATCGCCGAGTTCCGCCGCATCAAGAGCCTCCACCGGAGAGCCGGTTGGCTGGGCTAGGGAGGGAGTGTCCCTCGAACCGGCGGATACTCAAATTGCCGGTCTCATTAGACCGGCAATTGTCGGGGCGAGGGACACGCCCTCCCTAGCCCCCCGAACCCGCCACCGGCGGAGCCGTCGGATCCGACCCGTCCTCGCCGGGGTTCTCCCGCGCGATGTAGTCCTCAGCGAGCAGCAGATTGTCCTTCGAGCGCTCGACCACGTTGAGCAGGTCACCCATCAACGCGACCTCCTCGACCTGCTCCTTGACGAACCACTGCATGAACTGCTCGGCGCGGTAGTCCTTGACCTCGCGCGCCAGCTCGAACAGGGCATATATCTCCTCGCCGACCCGCTTCTCCTGCTCGAGTGCCATCTTCACCGGCGCGACCCCGTCCGCATAGGTCGTCTGCTGCGATTTGATGTCCGGGATGTGCACCTCAGCGCCGACGTCGAGCAGGTACTGGACCATCATCATCGCGTGCTCGCGCTCCTCGAGCGCTTGCCGGTAGAAGAAGGCTGCAAGACGAGGCAGCGTTTCGGCGTCGTAGTAAACCGCGGCGCCCACGTACTGCTGAGAGGCGGCGAACTCATTGGCGATCTGCTCATTGAGCGCAGCGGGAAAGCTCTTCTCGGCCATTACATCTCCTTGCTCGGCGGCGGTCTGGCCGCAACGTAGCTGAATCGACGAATTCGGCTAGCCGAAGTGATGGGGCGGGTGCCCCTCGAACCGGCGGATACTCAAAATGCCGAGTAATTAGCTCGGCATTTGTCGGGCGAGGGGCACCCGCCCCATCACTCATCCCACCGAAATCCCGTCGGGCTGAGCTTTGGCACCAGCGGGCTGGTCGGCAGGCCAGGAGGTGGGAGGGCGTCGTTATAGCCGCGCGGGGCGGTGTCGTTAGGGGTGTCGGCGTGGAAGAGCGAGGCGAGGACCTGGATCTGCCCGCGGCCGATGCCGAGCTCCCACTGGCCGCCGCCATAGGCGCCGATGCCGTGTTCGGCGCAGTGGTCGTAGGTATCGCAGAGGTCGCGCAGGCCGCCGATTCGGGAGGGCTTGACGTTGACCATCCTCGGCTCCCAGGGCAGCGCCTCGATGTCGGCAATCGAGTGGATCGGCGCGTCCCAGGTGAGGCGGTCGCGAACCGGCTCGAGGATCGGACGCGTTTCGTCGTTGACGTCGGGGTCCTCCAGCCAAGCCTCTGGAAAAGCCTCGATCAGCTTGGCGTAGAGCTCCGGATCGGTCTCGACGTCGACCACGGTTCCCTTGTAGAAGCCCTTCAGGTCGAGCGAGTCGACCGCGCCGGTCTCGACCAGCTCGGCGATCAGCTCGTCGGTCCAGTCGTTGGTCGGATCGAGCTTGAAGCGCAGGGTCGGGTAGCGGTCGAGCTTGCGACGCAACGTCTCGATCGTCGAGGGCTCGCCCTCTCCCGGAGAGAGGCGCATCGAGCAGACGAACTCGACTGGGCGCGGCTTGCGGTCGAGCGCCTCGGCGATGCCCTTGCCCGCCTGGCGCAAGGCGAGATCGAGCGCTGCCGACTCGAACGCCCAGCGGCGGTAGCGGCGCGAGACGTCGCGCTGCGGCTCGGCCGGGAAGGTGTCGAGGTCGCCGAGCATCTCGCAGAACTCGCCCAATGTGGCGTAGCCGGTGAGATCGAGGCTCGGGCCCGCGTCCTGCAGGGCGATGTGGTCGACCGGGTCGTAGGTGACGTCCTCGCCGAGCCCATCCTCGCCGCCGCCCGAGATGTGGATCACGGTGCTGAGGCGTTCGAAGCCGGGGAGCTGCAGCTCCAGGGGCTGCAGCTCGTAGCCCTCGATCTCCAGTGGCAGGTGGGCGAGGGCGTCGAAGGTGGCCACGTGGGCGGAGTGTAGGGGAGGATGGCACCCCTCCCCTGGAGGCCGTCGCGCAGCTGGGCCGTTGGCTCTGCTTCGGACGTGGTCACAGAGCCTCCCGGGGAGGGGTGCCATTTCCTCCTGCGACACTGCTCCCGTGAAGCACGACGCCCGTGGGTACTGGCTGGAGGAGGCCGGGGAGGTCGACGGGGCTCCGGAGCTGGTGGGGGAGCGGAGGGCCGATGTGGTTGTGGTCGGGGGTGGGTACACGGGGATGTGGGCGGCTTGGCATGTGAAGCAGCTGGAGCCGGAGGCGCGGGTCGTGCTGCTCGAGGCGGATCGGTGTGGGGTTGGCCCTAGTGGGCGGAACGGGGGATTCTGCAACGTGATGTGGTTCTCGCTGCCGAACATGCGGGAGCGGTGGGGGGATGCGGGGGCGCTGGCGGTTGCACGTTCCGCGCATGAGGCGGTGACTGGGATTGAGGCCTTCTGTCGCGACGAGGGCGTCGACGCTTGGTTCAGGCGCAGCGGTTACCTGCAGGTCTCCACCGCTGCGGCGCACGACGGCGCCTGGGAGCAGGCGCTGGCGGCCTGTCGCGAGCTGGGTGCTGAGGACGCGATCCAGCCGCTTTCGCCGGCGCAAGTCGCTGAGCGCTGCGCTTCGCCGGCCTTCCGCGGTGGCGCCTTCTACCCGGATGCCGCGACGGTGCAGCCGGCGCGCCTGGCGCTCGGCTTGCGCGACCGGCTGACGAGCCGCGGGGTCGAGGTCTGCGAGGGCTCACCGGTGACCCGCTTTGTCGGCTCCTCGCATGGCGTGGAAGCGCATACGGCCGGTGGCGTGGTGCGCGCGCGCTCCGCGGTGCTCGCGCTCGGCCCCGCGGCCAAGGCGCCGCGCGGCCCGCTGCGCAACAGCCTCCCCGCCGCCTCCTCCCACATCGTCCTCACCGAGCCGGTCCCGGACCTGCTCAACGAGATTGGCTGGACCGGCGGCGAGTGCATCACCGACAGCCGCGCGCTGATCGACTACTTCCGAACGACGCCCGACGGTCGGATCGCCTTCGGCTGGGGCGGCGGCCGGATCGCGATGGGCGCCCGCCTTCATGGCCATGCCGAGCTCGACGCCGACGTGGTCGCGCAGGCCGCCGCTCACCTGCGGAGCGCCCTTGGTGTAGACCGTGCGCTCCGCCGGCACGAAGACGTCCTTGACCTCGAAATGGTGCGTCCCCGTGCCGCGCATGCCGCGCGTATGCCACGTGTCGAGCAGCTCGACCTCGCCGACCGGTATCAGGAAGTAGCGCGCTTCCGGCTGCCCGTCGCGCATCCTGGTTTCGCCATTCTCGATGATCTGGCCGTGGGCGGCGATCCACGAGGCGTGGCGGCAGCCCGTGCTGAAGGGCTGGCGGCCGGTGATGCGGTAGCCGCCCGGCACTACCACGGCCTTCGCGGTCGGCCCGGGGGTGTTCGCCACGACGCTGCGCGGCGTATCGATCCAGATGGCGCGGGCGACGTCCTTCTGCATTCGGGCCGAGAAGGTGCCGTAGGTCGTGCCCTGGTTCAATGCCCAGGCGGTGCTGGCGTCGGCCTTGCCGATCTCCTCGATCACGCGCACATAGGTCGGAAAGTCGATCTCGCTGCCGCCGATC
>Ga0157306_10000005_pt1 | contig 41424 bp, 46 predicted proteins | sample NitcycUS163409C2_FD_108391 | JGI IMG/M metagenome (GOLD analysis project Ga0157306, IMG submission 108391) | Soil microbial communities from Arlington Agricultural Research Station in Wisconsin, USA - Nitrogen cycling UWRJ-S163-409C-2 | ecosystem: Environmental > Terrestrial > Soil >...
CACTAGTTCTGCACCAGTTCCGCTATGACCAGAAGGTCTTCTGGCGCAATCCTGCCTCGGTCTTCTTCACCGTTGCCTTCCCGGTGATCCTGCTGCTGATCTTCGCGACGGTGTTCGGCGACCAGAAGGTCGAGGTCCGCGGTGGGATCGAGACCACCGCCTACTACGTGCCGGCGATCATCACCCTTGCGGTGATTTCGGCGACGATGCAATCGCTGGCGATGTCACTCGTGATTGCCCGTGAGGACGGCCGGCTGAAGCGGGGTCGCGGCACACCGATGCCGGCCTGGGTCTTCATCGCCGGGCGAGTCGGTAACTCGGCCGTCGTGGCGCTGCTGATGCTGGCGCTGATTGCCGCGATCGGCCGTGCTTTCTACGGCGTCGACATCCCCTGGGGCGAGCTGCCCCAGGTGGTCGTCACCTTGCTGATTGGCGCCGCCACCTTCTGCTGCCTCGGCATCGCCCTTACCGCGGCGATCCCCTCCCAGGACGCCGCGGCGCCGATCGTCAATGCCCTGCTGCTGCCGCTCTACTTCCTCTCCGGGGTCTTCATCCCCGACGACCAGTTGCCCAGCGGCGTCATCCATTTCGCCGACCTCTTCCCAATCCGCCACTTCTTCGAGGCCTTCTTCGACGTCTACGAGGCCGGCAGCGGCGCCGGGCTGCAATGGGACAACCTCGCGGTCGTCGGGCTTTGGGGCATCGGCGGGCTGCTGCTCGCTATCCGCTACTTCCGCTGGACCCCGCGCGGCGGCTGATCCGCTCGCCCATATAGCCTCTCGGCCCAATGCTGCACCACGTTCTCCTGGAGGTTTCGGACCTTGAGCGGAGCGCGTCGTTCTACGACGCGCTGCTCGCGCCGTTGGGCTGGCGGCGTCATTTCGAGGAGGACGAGACGATCGGCTGGGGGATCGCCAAACCGGTCTTCTTCATCTCAGCTCACCACGACCCCCAAGCCGGCTTCGGCCTGATCAGCTTCTCAGGGCTGGGAATCGTCGCCGTCAAGGCCGCCTGGGAGGCCGGCGTCGGCGCCGGCGGGGTCAGCGTCTCGGATCCGGGCGACCGCCGTTCCTACGGCTCCGGCTCATACTCGGCTTTTCTCAAGGATCCCGACGGGTACGAGATAGAGATCACGATCGGGTCCGACTAGGACCCCGACAACCAGGAGGATTTGAGGCATGGCTGTGAAGGTCGGAATCAACGGCTTTGGGCGGATCGGGCGCAACGTCTTCCGGGCGGCGCACGCGGCAGGGGCCGATCTAGAGTTCGTCGCGGTCAACGACCTCACCGATCCGGCGACGCTCGCCCACCTGCTCAAGTACGACTCGATCCTCGGTCGCTTTCCTGGCGAGGTCACGGTCAGCGGCGAGGAGATCTCGGTCGACGGCAAGCCGCTCAAGGTGCTCTCCGAGCGTGATCCCGCGGCGCTGCCCTGGGGCGACCTCGGCGCCGACGTCGTGATCGAGTCGACCGGCTTCTTCACCGCCCGCGACGACGCCGCCAAGCACCTCTCGGCTGGCGCCAAGAAGGTGATCATCTCCGCCCCGGCCAAGGAGCCGGACGTGACCGTCGCGCTCGGCGTCAATTTCGACAGCGACTACGACCGCGATCAGCACGAGATCATCTCCAACGCCTCCTGTACGACCAACTGCCTGGCTCCGCTGGCCAAGGTGCTGAACGACTCCTTCGGCATCGAGTCGGGATTGATGACGACGATCCACGCCTACACCGCCGACCAGCGCCTGCAGGACATGCCGCACAAGGACCTGCGGCGGGCGCGCGCCGCGGCGCTCAACCTGATCCCGACGACGACCGGCGCCGCCAAGGCTGTCGGCCTCGTCCTGCCGGAGCTGAACGGCAGGCTGAACGGCTTTGCGATGCGGGCCCCGGTGGCGACCGGCTCGGTCGTCGACCTCGTCTTCACAACGCCGAACCCGGTCGAGGTCGACCAGGTGAATGCCGCGGTGAAGCAGGCTGCGGACGGCCCGCTGAAGGGCATCCTCTCCTACGCCGAGGACCCGATCGTCTCCACCGACATCGTCGGCGACCCGCACTCGTCGATCTTCGACGCCGGCCAGACGATGACGATCGGCGACGGTCGGCTGGTCAAGGCGGTCTCCTGGTACGACAACGAGTGGGGCTACTCGAACCGCTGCGTCGAGCTGGCCGGCAAGGTCCTCTGAGCGGGCCCGTGAGGGCGCTGTGAGCTTCGGCAAGGCAAGCGTCCGCGACGCCGACGTCGCCGGCAAGCGCGTCCTCGTCCGAGTTGACTTCAACGTGCCGCTCGATGGGGGACGGGTTGCCGACGACACGCGGATCGGGGCGGCATTGCCGACGATCGAGCTGCTGCGCGAGCGGGGCGCCGCGCTGATCCTCGTCTCGCACCTCGGCCGCCCCGGGGGCAAGGTCGACCCGGCGCTGTCGATGCGACCGGTCGGCGAGCGCCTCGCCGAGCTGATCGAGACCGAGGTCATACAGGCGCCGGCCGTGGTCGGCGAGGAGGTCGAGGCGCTGGCGGTGGAGCTCGAGCCCGGCGAGGTGATGCTGCTCGAGAACGTCCGCTTCGAGCCAGGCGAGACCGACGACGACCCGGTGCTGGCCAAAGCGCTCGTCAGGCTGGCCGATCTCTACGTCAACGACGCCTTCGGCGCTGCCCACCGCGCCCATGCCAGCACTGCCGGGGTGGCCGCCATGCTGCCCGGCTACGCGGGCCTGCTGCTCGAGCGGGAGGTGACCGAGCTGACACGCGTCGTTGAGTCCCCGCACCGGCCCCTGGTCGTCGTGCTCGGCGGCGCCAAGGTGAGCGACAAGGTCGGTGTCATCGATCGCTTCCTCGAAGTCGCCGACGAGATCCTGATCGGCGGCGCAATGTGCTTCAGCTTCCTTCGAGCTCAAGGGATTTCCACCGGTAGCTCGCTGGTCGAGGAGAGCGGGGTGAAGTTGGCTGAGCAAGCTCTGCGCCGAGCCGAGACCTCCGAGTGCGAGCTGCGCCTGCCGGTCGATCTCCTGCTGGGCGAGCGCTTCGCCGCCGACGCCGAGCCGGGCGCGATCGATGGGGTCGAGGTGCCCGACGGCTGGATGGGGCTCGATATCGGCCCGCGCAGCGCTGCGGCCTATGCCGAGGCAATCGCCGCGGCCGGGACCGCGCTCTGGAACGGACCGATGGGCGCCTTCGAGTTGCCCCCGTTCGCCGCCGGCACCCGCACCGTGGCCGAGGCCGTTGCCGCGGCGCCGGGCACGACGGTGGTCGGCGGCGGCGACTCGGTGGCGGCGCTGCAGCAGTTCGGGCTCGCCGACGAGGTGGACTGGCTATCGACCGGAGGAGGAGCATCGTTGGAGCTGCTGGAGGGGAAGAAGCTGCCCGGGGTGGAGGCTTTGCGCGATGCCTGAGCGCACCCCCTACATCGCTGCCAACTGGAAGATGCACAAGACCGTTGCCGAGGCGAGCGAGTTCGTCGACGCGCTGCTGCCGCAGATCGCGGCGACGCAGAGCGACGTCGTCATCTGCCCGCCGTTCTCGGCCCTGAGCGCGGTGGTCGAGCGGCGCTATGGCACCGCCGTCAAGGTGGCCGCCCAGAACATGCACGAGGAGGATTCGGGCGCCTTCACCGGAGAGGTCTCGGCGCCGATGCTGGTCGAGCTCGACGTCGAAGCCGTCGTCCTCGGTCACTCCGAGCGGCGCGAGCTCTTCGGCGAGACCGACGAGGCGCTGGCGCGCAAGGTGCCCGCCGCCCTCGCCGCCGGGTTGGAGCCGATCCTCTGCATCGGTGAGACCGAGGAGGCTCACGACGGCGGTCAGACCGAGGCGGTGCTCGAGCGCCAGCTTCAGGCGGACCTCTCCGCGGTCGAGGGCGGCAGGCTGAGCGAGGTGGTGATCGCCTACGAGCCGATCTGGGCGATCGGCACGGGGCGAACCGCCACCCCCGAGCAGGCCCAGGAGGCATGCGCCTACATCCGCGACCTGCTGCGGGTGCGCGGCGCCGCTGCCGATGCCGTGCGCATCCTCTATGGCGGCTCGGTCAAGCCCGACAACGCCGCAGAGCTGATCGGGCAGCCTGACATCGACGGCGCCCTCGTCGGCGGCGCCAGCCTGGATCCCGATGACTTCGCGGCGATCGTCAAGGCCGCATGACGGCCCCAGGGGTCGCACCATGAATCCCACTGTCCCCTCTCTGGCGTTGGTCATCCTCGACGGCTGGGGGCTGGCCGAGCCTGGCCCGGGCAACGCGATCTCTCTAGCCAAGACGCCTGTGTTCGATCGCCTCTGGGCCGACTTTCCCCACGCACAGCTCTCTGCCCAGGGCCGCGACGTCGGCCTGCCCGACGGGCAGATGGGCAACTCCGAGGTCGGTCACCTCAACCTCGGCGCCGGGGCGATCGTCAAGCAGGACCTGGCGCGGATCGACGACGCGATCGCCGACGGCAGCTTCTTCGAGAACGCGGCGTTGCTCGCTGCCTGCGATCGCGCCCGGCGCAGCCCGCGCGGGCGGCTGCACCTGCTCGGCCTCGTCTCCGACGGCGGCGTGCATTCCGGCTGGGAGCACATCGAGGCGACGATCGAGCTTGCCTCTCAGGAGGGCGTTCCCGACGTCGTCTTCCACGCCTTCACCGACGGCCGCGACACCTTGCCGCACGGCGGCCGCGGCTACCTGACCGAGCTGGAGCGGTGGCTTCGGCAAGCCGGTCGTATCGCCACGGTCAGCGGTCGCTACTACGCGATGGACCGCGACACGCGCTGGGAGCGGACCAAGCTCGCCTACGACGCGATCGTCCACGCGCAGGGACTGCGCGCGGCGAGCGCCGAGGAGGCGATCGCCGCCTCCTACGAGCGCGGTGAGACGGACGAGTTCGTCAAGCCGACGGTGATCGGTGACTACGACGGTGCCACGACCGGCGACATCGCCCTCTTCATCAACTTCCGCCCCGACCGGGCGCGGCAGTTGACCCGCGCGCTGGCCGAGCCGAGCTTCGACGAGCTCTCGCGATCCGGCGGCCCCTTGCTCGATCTGACGACGATGACCGAGTACCGCAAGGGCTGGCCCTACCGGGTCGCCTTCCCCGAGGAGCGGCCGCAGACGACCCTGGCTGAGACGATCGGCGCGGCGGGTGGTAGGCAGCTGCACGTCGCCGAGACCGAGAAGTACGCCCACGTCACGTACTTCTTCAACGGCGGCCGCGAGCAGGAGCTGGAGGGAGAAGAGCGCCATCTGGTCGGCTCGCCGCGCGACGTCCCCACCTACGACCATAAGCCCGAGATGAGCGCTGGCGCTGCCGCCGACGCCTTCGTCGGGCACTGGAGCGAGGGCGACTACCGCTTCGGGATCATCAACTTCGCCAACCCCGACATGGTCGGTCACACCGGCGTCATCCCCGCGGCCGTTGCGGCCGTCGAAGAGGTCGACGGGTGTCTCGGCGACGTGGTCGAGGCGGTGACTGCAAAGGAGGGCGCCTGCATCGTCACCGCCGATCACGGCAATTGCGACCACATGCTCGAGCCGGACGGCTCGCCCAACACCGCGCACTCCCTGAACCCGGTGCCGCTCATCGTTACCGCGGAGGGGCTCGAGTTGCGCAACGGAGGCATCCTCGCCGACGTCGCCCCGACCGCGCTCGAGCTGCTCGGCATCCCGCAGCCCGGTGCGATGACCGGTCGCTCCCTAATCGTCTCCCAGGCGTAGATGCACCGCCGTTCGATGCATTGAGCACACTCTGGTGTGCAAAATCGATCGCACGGCGATGAGGATCGACGGGAACAGGCTCAGCTTCGAGATCGGGGCGCGGGACGGCGCGGCTCGGACCGGCGTTCTCCACACCGCGCATGGTGAGGTTCGGACCCCCGCCTTCATCCCCCTGGCGACCAAGGGAACTGTGCGCGGCCTCGAGGCTCGCGAGGTGGCCGGCCTCGGCTACGAGATGGTGCTTGGCAACACCTACCACCTGTTTGTGTCTCCGGGGCAAGACAGGATCGCCGCCGCTGGTGGGCTGCATGGGTTCATGGGCTGGGAGCGGGCGTTGATCACGGACTCGGGCGGGTTCCAGGTCTTCTCGTTGGCGCATGGCGGGGTCGCCAACGAGATCAAGGGCAGCGGCAGGAAAGGTGGCGAGCATGGGTCGGTGGTCTCGATCGGCGAGGAGGGGGTGCGGTTCCGGTCTTACCGGGACGGGGCGTCGTTGTTCATCTCGCCAGAGGTCTCGATGCAGGTGCAGGCGGCGCTGGGTTCGGACATCGCGCTGGTCTTCGACGAGTGCACGCCGTTCCACGCCGACCGCGAGTACACGGCGCGCTCGACCGAGCGCACGCACCGCTGGCTCGATCGCTGCCTCGCCTGGCACGAGCGCGAGGGACCGGAGCGGCAGGCCGTGTTCGGCATCGTCCAGGGCGGGGTCCACGAGGACCTGCGCCGCGAATCTGCCGATTATGTGAGCGCTGCTGGCGTCGACGGCGTGGCGATTGGCGGAACACTGGGCCGCGACAAGGACGAGATGCGCGAGGTGCTGGCGATGACCGCGCCGCTGCTGCCCGAAGCGGCGCCCAAGCACCTACTCGGCATCGGCGAGGTCGACGACCTGCTGGCCGGCGTCGCACTCGGCCTCGACGTCTTCGACTGCGCCGTGCCGACACGGCTTGCCCGCCACGGCGTCGTCTTGGTCCCCGATCCCCAGAACCGCTTCCGCCTCGACCTGCGCAAAGCGGGTCACGAGGGCGATCGCGATCCAATCGCCGACGGCTGCCCTTGCCCGGCCTGCCAGAACCACGATCGCGACTACCTCAGCTACCTCTCCCGCGCCGAGGAGCTGACCGCCGTCCGCCTTCTCTGCCTGCACAACCTCACCTACCTGCAAGAGCTGATGAAGGGCGCCCGTGCCGCTATAGCAGCCGGTTGCTTCTCGGCCTATGCCAGCCACGTCGAGGAAGGAAGGACGCCGTGGGACGCCTCTCGCTGACAGGACCCGCTCGCCAAGGCGTCACTCGGTGTTCTTCTTGACCAGGTCCTTGAGTTCGTCCACTACCCGATCGATTGTGTTGCCGGCGACTTCCGTCGCTCGGACTCCGCTGGCCTGGTCTGTGGCGTAGATAACAGCTGCGGCGACGGCAGCTGCGATCAGGACGAGGGCGACCAGCGCCATTACGAAGCGGGCGAAGCGGGAGAAGGCGCTGCGCCTTCGTGGCGGCGCCGAGGGCGGGGGGGCGGAGGGAGGAGCGGCTGGGTGGCGCACGGGGCGCCTACTCGGCGAGGGGGCTGGCCGGTACTCGGTCTGGGCGGTGCGGTCGAGCCGGCGGGTCTTGGTCTCGCCGTCGCCCAAGACGCGCGTCGCGGCCGTGCTCTCGCCCTCCGGCAGGGTCACGTCCTCGCCCTGCATACCGAGCTCGAGTCCGCCGGCCAGCTCGCTGGCGCTGGCATAACGGCGGTCGGGATCGCCCTCGAGAGCTCGCAGCACCGCCGCCCCGAGCGTCTCGGGCACATCGTCGTTGTAGGTGCTGGGCGGCAGCGGGCGCTCGTTTTGCTGGCGCACCGCCAGCTCGGCGAGGCTCGAGCCCTCGTAGGGCAAGCGGCCGGTGAGGAACTGGTAGAGGACGACGCCCAGCGCGTAAACGTCGGTTGCCGGCGTCGCCTCCTCGCCGCGCACCTGCTCGGGAGAAAGGTAGGCGGCCGTGCCGACCACCGAGCCGACCTGGGTGATGCGGGTCTGTTCGGCTGCTCGCGCGATGCCGAAGTCGGCCAGCTTGATGGTCATCTCGCCGCCACCCACCGGACCGCCGACCACCATCAGGTTGCCGGGCTTGACGTCGCGGTGGATGATGCCCCGCCGGTGGGCATAGTCGAGACCGGCGCAGGCCTGGGCCCCGATCTCGGCGGTCTTCGTCGCATCGAGCGGCCCCTGTTGCTGGAGGATCTGCGCTCCTGAGCGGCCCTGCACGTACTCCATGACGATGTAATGGCGACCTTCGTCGATGCCTGTGTCGTAGACCTGGACGATGTTCGGATGGATCAGTTTCGCCACTGCCAGGGCCTCGCGGCGGAAGCGAGCGACGAAGCGCTCGTCGTCGGAGAGGTGCTCGGCGAGGATCTTCACCGCGACGGTGCGCTCGAGCGTCAGGTCGGTTGCCATGTGGACGCTCGACATCCCGCCGGAGCCGAGCCGATCGCCGATCTCATAACGGCCAGAGAGGATTCCGGAAGCCATCATTCTTCTCCGGGAGCAGCCGGTTCGCTGGGAGCGATCCCGCCGGGTGTGCCGGTCCCTCCGTCTTCGCTCGGCGGGGGGCTCGTCGGCGGTTCGGCCGGAGTGGTTTCGGTGGGGGTCGTCGGTGGCAGGTCTGCTTCCTTTTCCGCTTGCTTTTCTTCCTTTTCGCGTTCCTTTTCGGCCTTCTTTTCCTGACCGGGGGGTTCGGTGCGCTCGGTCATCGTCTCTTCCGTGTCCGGCTCGATCGCTTCGGTTGTCGTTTCTTCACAGGTGGTGACCACTTCGGCCAGCCGCGCGACGCCCTGCTGCAGAGCCTGCTCGAGCTTCGGATCCACACCCTGCAGCGATTCGACCTGGACGCTGACCTCTTCGGCAGCTTCGGCAGCCCCTTCGCATTCACCTTCGCTCGCCAGCTGCTCGACCGTGTTGAGGTTTTCGGTGATCTCCTGCGCGGTCGAGCCGGGCAGGAGCTTGGCGTCCTCGCCGCCGCAGGAGGCAAGGCCGACAGCGGTCAGCGCTCCCAGGGCGAGGGCCAGCGCGAATGCTGCGGGTCGACGCATCCGTGCGAGTCTAGAGAACGTCCCCTGGGGCGGATTTTCCCTGCAATTGAGCGTCACTGGCCAGTGTAGAGGCGGTTGGCGAGGCGGCTGGGCAGGCCGGCGTCGGCGATCGGGGCTGCCGCCCGTTCGATGTCGTAGGCGACCCGGTGAAAGCGCGCCGTCTGTGCCTCGGTGTCCAGCTCCAGCCAGGCGGCACGGGGGTCGCCGTCGCGCGGCTGCCCGACGCTGCCCGGATTGACCAGCCACTCGCCTTCGCCCAGGTCGAGCAGCGCGCCGTCGCTCGCCTGGGCCCCGCGCGTCTCGCTCGTGTTGCCTTCTCCGGGGCGGTGGAAGAAGAGCGCCACATGGGAGTGGCCGATCAGCGCAACACGCTCGGGGTGCGAGTCCATCGCCGTCTCGGCTTGATCGCTGGAGAGCACGTACTCCCATACCGGGTCGCGTGGGGAGGCGTGGAAGAGGCCGAAACCGCAAGTGTTGACCTGCGGCTTCAGCTCGCGCAGGAACTCGAGCGTCCGCTCGGCGACGTTGCCGCGCGTCCACTCGACGGCGACGGCCGCTGCCTCCGAGAAGGAAGCGATGTCAAGACCACCGAGCACGGCGATGTCGTGATTGCCCACCAGGCAGACATCGCAGCGCTCACGGACCAGGTCGACGCAGGCGTCCGGCTCGACTCCGTAGCCGACCACGTCGCCGAGGCACCAGATCTGCTCGGCGCCGGCCGACTCGCTGGCGTCGAGAACTGCCTCGAGCGCCGGCAGGTTGGCGTGCACGTCGGTGATCACGGCGACCCTCACGCCGGCCAGCGTACTCAGGTGCAGGCTCGGCAAGGGAGAAGCACCTCGACCGCCGCCCCTCCATACGATGGGCGCGACGATGGCGACCAGCGATCCGATCGCCGAGCTGCATTCGGCCATAGACCGCGCCGCTCGCACGCTGCGCGGTGGCGAGCCGAGCGGCCCGGAGTTCTCCCTTGAGCGCCCCCCGAAGTCCGACCTGGGCGACTACAGCTCCAACGCGGCGATGCTGCTGGCGGCGCCACTGGGTCAGAGCCCGCCGGACGTCGCCGCTCGTCTCGCAACCGAGTTGAGCAAGCAGCTCGGCCCAGACACGATCGAGCGGGTCGAGGTGGCCGGTCCCGGGTTCGTCAATCTGTTCCTCGCCGATGGCTGGTATCGGCGGGCGATGGCCAGCTTGGCCGCGGCGGGTGAGCGGCTGGGACCGGAGACGAGCGAGGCGCCCGAGCGAGTGCTGGTCGAGTTTGTCTCGGCCAACCCGACCGGGCCGCTGCACGTGGGGGGCGGCCGGCACGCCGCCTACGGCGATTCCCTCGTCCGCCTGCTCGAGGCGATCGGGCACGAGGTGGAGCGCGAGTTCTACGTCAACGATGCCGGTGGGCAGATCGAGCGCTTCTCTGCCTCGATCGCCGCCCGCATGCGCGGCGCCGATCTACCCGAGGACGGCTATGAAGGCGCCTACGTCAGCGAGCTGGGCGAGCAGATCGCCGCCGAGGGAATCGACCCCGATGACCTCGACGCGGTCGGCCGCCGGGGGGTCGAGCTGGTGCTCGCGAGCGTGCGTGCCACACTCGACCGCTTCGGCGTGCGTTTCGACAACTGGCTATCGGAGCGCGACCTCTACAGTCGCGGGGAGGTCGACGAAGCTCTCGCCCAGCTCGAGCGCGAAGAGCACACCTACCGCAGCGAAGGAGCGCTCTGGCTGCGCACGACCAGCTTCGGAGACGACAAGGACCGGGTGCTGATCCGCGCCAACGGCGAGCCGACCTACCTGGCGGCCGACGTCGCTTACCACTGGGACAAGCTCGAGCGAGGCTTTAACCGGCTGATCGACGTCCTTGGCGCCGACCATCATGGCTACGTCGCGCGACTGCGGGCGGCGATTGCCGGACTGGGAGCCGACCCCGATCTATTCGAGGCGCAGATAATGCGCCTCGTGCACATCGTCGAGAGCGGGGAGCGAGCGCAGATGTCCAAGCGCAGCGGTGACTTCGTCGGCCTCGACGAGCTGCTCGACGACATCGGCGCCGACGCCACTCGCTGGTTCATGCTCTGGCGCAGCCACGACACCGAAGTCGACCTCGACCTCGAGCTGGCCCGCCGCCAGTCGAACGACAACCCCGTCTACTACGTGCAATATGCGCACGCCCGCATCGCCAGTATCCTGCGCAAGGCCGGGGGAGACCCTGAGCAGATTGCCGCCGGCGCCGGTGCCGACACCCCCGACACGCCGCTCGAGCCAACCGAGCGCGAGCTGGTCAAGCGCCTGTTGGAGTTTCCCGCAGAGGTTCGCGAGGCCGCCGAGCGACGGGCTCCGCACCGGCTCTGCACCTACTCGACGGCGGTTGCCGCCGACTTCCACGGCTTCTACCGCGACTGCCAGGTCCTCGGCGCCGAGGGCGAGGGCGTTGAGGGTTCGCGATTGGCGCTTTCCCTGTTGACCAAGCGCACGATCGCCCGCTCGCTTGGACTGCTTGGCATCTCGAGCCCGGAGCGGATGTGATGCTGCGCCGCCGGAAACAGACCCCGGTCGTCGCTGAGATCCCCGCCCCGAATGGGGCCTCGGCAAGGCTCGGTGCGCTCGGTCGCGCCGAGCTCAAGGCGTATGCCGAGCTGGCGCAGACGCTGGGCGAGGCGCGCGCCGTGCTGCTCAGCGGCCCGGCAAAGTCCGAGGTGGCGCTTGGCATCGCCGCTGCGGCACTCGCCGAGGGCTCGCGGGTCGCCCTGCTCGAGTGCGACCTGGCAGCTCCCACCCTTGCCGGCACGCTCGGTCTCTCGCCGGCCCCCGGCCTGCACGAGCACCTCAGCGACTCGGTTGCCGCAGCTGAGATCCTGCAGCCGCTGGTGCTCGCGGGACCGGCCTCGGGCGGCGCCACCGACCCGCTCGTCTGCATCGTCGGAGGGGAAGCGGAGCTGGCGCCAGTCGCCCTGCTCGACTCCGACCGCTGCGACCGGGCGATTGAGCAGCTGCGGCGCGCTTACGACCTGCTCGTCATCGACGGCCCCCCGCTCGACGAAGATCCCGACGCGCTGCTGGCGCTGAGCGAACATGCCGGAGCGACGCTGGTCTGTGCTGAGCGCGGGGAGACGCCGAAGCGCCTGCCGATCCGGGCCAGCGGACTCGTCCTCCTCGGCTGAGGGCTCTGCTGGCTAGAGGTCGTAGCGGGAGAGGTCTGCATCGAGCCGCTCGGCCTGCTCCCCCCGGGGTGCGGCGGGGGGCGGCGCCCGCTCTTCCTGCTTGGTTGTGCGGCGCCAGCGCAGGACGCCGAAGGCGAGCGCGGCTGTCGCGATCAGGAAAGCGATCACCGGCACCAAGTAGGCGGAGAGCTCGAAGCCGGAGTCCTCGGGCACGGCAAGGACCTCTTGGCCGTACTGGGTGACGAGGGCGTCCTTGATCTGGGCCTTGGTCCTGCCCGCGGCAATCAGGCCCTCGATGTAAGCGCGCTGGCGCTGAGCCTGGGGCGCGTCGGAGAGCTCCAGCAGCGTGCCGCAGATCGGGCACATGACCTCGTCTTCGACGTCGTTGAGGGTGGTCTGCGGCACCGCAGCCGCCCCGACCGGGAGGGTGAGCAGCAGGCCGAGCGCAAGCAGCAGCGCGCGGGGCATCAGGCGCCGGCCTCGATCAGCGGAGCGACCCGCTCGCGCAGGAAGCGGTCGTCAACCGGACCGCGCCAGATCAGCGCAAGCCGACCGTGCGGATCGACGAGAAAGTTCTCCGGCACGCCGGTCGAGCCAAAGGCATCGCTGCGCTCGTCGCCGATCGAACGCAGCTGCGGATACGTGGTCGGGTAACTGCGCAGGAAGGCAAGCGCGTCGTCGCGGTTGTCCTGTACGTCGATGCCGACGACGGTCACGTCCCGGTCGCGCTGGCGACGGTAGAAGCGCTCCAGGACCGGTGCCTCCTCGCGGCAAGGCTCGCACCACGATGCCCAGAGGTTGACCAGGACCCAATCGCCGCGGTGCATGGCGATCGAGCTGCTGCCAGGCCCCGGCAGCTCGGGCAGCGCACGATCGGGAACCGGCTCGCCGACCGCGATCTGCGCCCCGCCCTTGCTGAGCAGGCCGAAGGCGAGCAGTCCGACGACCGCCAGCACCGCGAGGAAAGCTAGGAAGGAACGCGCGCCCACGGTGTCGACTCTAGTCCGCGCTCGCCTCCGGCAACCTCTCTGCGGCCGTAGAATCAGACCGCTGCGGACGTAGCTCAGCTGGTAGAGCGCGAGCTTCCCAAGCTCGAGGTCGCGGGTTCGAGACCCGTCGTCCGCTTTTGACAAAGGCGGCCAAAGCCCCCAGCACCGGCCTGGCTATGGGGGTGGCCGCGCTCTTCGCTTTCGTCTTCGCGGGAGGGACCGCGGTTGGGGCTGGGGGCATGCCGCTCGCCGAGGATTTGCCGGAAGGCACCATTGCGGTCGTCGCCTTTGTGCGACCGAGTTTGGGAAGAATCACCAAGGCCGAGCTGCAGCGAGCGTTGGTCCAGGCCGCGGCGGGCGCCGGCCGGGAGGGGCTGCCCAAACGCGGAGGACGGGCCTATCGGCGGCTGGAGAAGACGGCCTTCGGGGAACTGCTCGACGCGGTCTGGATTCGCGGTCAAGCCGCTGAAATGGCGATCGCCGTCTCACCTCGTCAGGTTTCGCGCGAACTGGCCCGGCTCCTCAAGCAGAGCTTCGAGAACAGGGCTGAGTATCACCGCTTTCTCAGGGAAGCTCACTACTCGCGCCGCGACGTACGCGAACGGGTTGAACTGCAGATGCTGGGCGTCAGAATGCAGGAACGAATATCGCGCGGCGTCGACAGCAGGGCTGAGGAACGCGACGCTTTCGCGAAATTCGCCGAGGCATACTCGGACCGATGGCGCTCGCGGACCTTTTGCGCCCCGCCTTATGCGACCGAGCGCTGTGTAAACGGACCGCCTCCGTCCTGAGCGTCAACGGTCCCGCGGCTGAGCTCCTCAGCCGCGGGAAGCGGCAGCCGCCCGCCTGAGGCCCGTCCTCTTTCCAGACCGCCGCCGCCCGTTGTGGGAGTGGTTACTGCGGCGCTCGACGCTCTTCGCCTCGCGGTAGAAGTGCTCGGTGGCGCCGCGCACAGGGCGTTCGCCTGCCAGCTCCACGAGGCCTGTCCGCAGCAGCTCGGTGACGTGGTAGTTGACGTTGCTGAGCGGCATGCGCAGCTCGTAGCTGAGATCGCTGGGGGAAAGCGTGCGCCCCCCATCCATGCCTAGAACCTCGAGGATTGAGATTCGCAGCGGGTGGGTATTTGCCCGGGCCAGAAGCTGCCAGTTCATGAGGATCCTCCATCGTTTGGGATTGGGGCCTACCGAGTTCTAGGTATTGATACCAAAAAATGATGGTCTAAATCACGAAAAGCGGGTAAGATCATCATATGGGCTTTGGGAAGGAGACTTGGATGGGTCGCAGAGCGGGGATTTCCGCGGCGGCCACGGCTGTTGCAGTGACGGCCGGGCTCATGGCGTCGGTGGCGGGGGCGAGCACGGCCGACATCATTGCCCCCAGCGATCCGAACAACCCCAAAGTCGACAGTGGCTGGCAAGCGGGCACCTGCACGGCAGACCCGCCTCCGCCGGGGCAGTGCTCGGTTGCCACGCCACCCCTCTTCTTCGAAACTGCGGCTGGTCATCCGCCGAAAGGCTTCACCCAGTTCATCGTCAAGCACACGACCGAAGCAATCTTGGAAAAACCGGTTGGGGAACTGAAGACGGTGCGCGTCGATCTTCCCGTGGGCCTTAGCGTCAACCCCGGCGCGCTCAAACAATGTCCTTTGGAGAAATTCGAAGAAAACCCAGCCAACTGCGCCGGGTCGGAGGTGGGCGAAAGCAAAGTCACGGCGGCGCCGCTCGGGGTCCCCGTCGAAGCGCCTCCCGCCACCGTCTACAACCTCGTGCCGAAAGCCGGCGAGCCCGCGCTGTTCGGCTTCGAACTGGTCGGCAACGACGTCTTCCTGGAGGCTGACGTCGCCTGGGATGGGGACTATCACGAGGGATTTACTATCCACGTGCCGCCGGCGCCAGATCTAGGCGGCGTGCTCAAACAGGGGCTCATCCTCAAAAACCGGCTTGCCTTCAACGGCCGCGCTGGAGATGGCACCTTCATCACCACCCACAGCACCTGCTTGGGACCGGCGGTTGCGCCGTTCCAGAGCGTCTACTCGACCTGGCTGCTTGCCAGCTCGGTTGCGGAGGAGGCAAACCCCGGGTACCGGTTCCCCGCGGACGCGCGTCCGCCCTTCGAGTCGAGGATCCCACCGGGAACGTCCCCCAAGAAATGCGACAGCATCCCATTCAAACCATCGATCTCGGCCGACCCGAATACCGCAGTGACCGACTCGCCCTCCGGCGCCACGGTCGAGGTCAAACTGCCTCACCAGACCAAAAGCGGCGGCGCCGACCAGGAAACCTCCCACCTGAGGACCGCGACGGTGAGCCTGCCGGCGGGGATGGGGCTCAATCCGTCCGCGGCAAACGGCCTCCAGTCATGCGCCGACAAACAGTTCGGCAAGGGAACGAGGAACCCCGTCGCCTGTCCCGCGGCCTCGAAAGTCGGCGCCGTCTCGGTTACGACCTCGCCCCTGCCCGAGGGCCCGCTGACCGGCAACGTCTACGTCGGCGAGCAGCTCAGCCGCGATCCGGCGTCGGGGCAGGCCTACAGGATCTTCGTCGAGGCCGGGTCGACCCGGTACGGGATCTCGGCGCGGCTAATCGGCAACGTCAGCGCCGATCCGCAGACCGGCCAGCTGAGGACGACCTTCGCTGAGAACCCGCAAGTGCCGTTCGACTCCTTCCGCCTCAAGTTCGACGGCGGCCCGCGGGCGCCGCTGACCAGCCCGCCGATCTGCGGTCCGCACACGGCGACGGCGCAGATGACGCCGTGGTCGACCGCCGTCGGCTCGGTCTCGCCGGGGCAGACAGGCGGTCCGTCCACGGATCCGCCGGCCGCACCCGCAGATTCGTTCGGCCTCACCACAGCCCCCGGCGGCGGCGCCTGCGCTAAAACCATGGCCGAGCGTCCCTTCGGCCCGAGCTTCGCGGCCCGTACGACGAGCCACAAAGCGGCTGGTCATACCCAGGTCGCCGTTGACGTTGGGCGCTCCGACGGCAACCAGGAGCTGAAGGGCGTCGACGTCAACCTGCCTCCCGGTCTGACCGCCAAGCTCGCCGGCGTCCGCTACTGCCCGGCGGCGACGATCGCCGCCGCCGTGGTCAACAGCGGGAAGGCCGAGGCGACCAACGCCAGCTGCCCAGGATCTAGCCTCGTCGGCAGCGCCTCGGTCGCCGCGGGAAGCGGTCCCAGCCCGTTCCACCTAAAAGGCAAGGCTTTCCTCGCGGGGCCCTATCGGGGGGCCCCTCTCTCCTTGGCAGTGATCACTCCCGCCACCGCCGGTCCGTTCGATTTCGGTGCGGTCGTGGTGAGGGTGTCACTGTTCGTCGATCCCGCCACGGCCCAGGTCCGAGCCGTCTCCGATCCGATCCCGCACGTCTTCGGCGGCGCGCTGCTCGACATTCGCTCGGTATCGCTCAAGGTCGATCGGCCGAAATTCGCCCTCAACGGAACCAGCTGCTCGCAGCTGGCCTTCGGCGGCGCCCTGCGCGGTGGTGGCGCCAATCCGCTCGACCCGGCCGCCTTCAGTGCCCTCCCGGTCTCGACTCCCCACAAACTCGGCGGCTGCGAGGGACTCGGCTTCCAACCGAAACTCTTCATGCGCGTCTTCGGCGGCACCCGGCGCGCGAAAAGCCCGAAGCTGCGCGCAGTCCTGCTCGCCCGCGAGGACGATGCCAACATCGCCCGTTCGGCGGTGATGCTGCCCAAACCGCTGATCCTCGAACAGAGCAGCCTCTCGAACGTCTGCACCCGGGTCCAGTTCGCCGCGCACGATTGCCCGAAGGACTCGATCTATGGTTACGCGGAAGCGTTCACCCCACTGCTCGACGGCCCCCTGAAAGGGCCGGTCTACCTGCGCTCGTCCGACAACCTCCTGCCTGACATGGTCGCTGCGTTGAACGGCCAGGTCGACATCGCCCTCGCCGGTCGTATCGACAGCGTCAAAGGCCGCTTGCGCACCACCTTCGACGTGGTGCCCGACGTGCCGGTCTCGAAATTCATCCTCACAGTCAGGGGCGGGAAGAAACGGGGCCTGCTCGTCAACTCGAGGAACCTCTGCGCCCGCAAATACAAAGTCATCGCCAGGTTCAAAGCCCATAACGGCAAGAAATCGAACCAGCGGCCGAAGCTGCGCACGCCGTGCCGGAAAAAAGGCAAAGGCGCAAAAGGGCGCGGCGCGCCCAAACGCTAGCTCCGTCGCGCCCGTCCAGATCGATTTCCCCGCTCGAGGGCGTCCGATCAGATCAGATTGGCTGGCTGGTCGGCCGGATGAGGATCTCGTTGACGTCGACGCCGGGGCGCTGTTCCAGGGCGAAGAGCACCGCCTTGGCAATGTCTTCGTCGCGCAGCGCCCAATCGCCAGGACGATTGTCGAAGAACGGCGTGTCGGTCATGCCCGGCTCGATCAAGGTGACCTTGATGTCGCGGTTCTCGTGCATCTGCCGCAGCTCTGCCCGCAGCGCCTCGCCGATCGCCGTCGCTGCCCACTTGGTCGCTGAGTAGAGCGAGCCGGGCAGGGCCCGGCGTCCGGCCACCGAGCTGGTGATGAAAAAATGCCCGTCGCCGCGCTCGAGCAGGTGGGGAAGGGTCGCGCGGATCGTCAGCGCCACTCCGTAGACATTGGTCAGGACCATCGAGCGCCAGTGCTCGACCGACTCCTCGAGGAAGCCGCGAGTGGCGCCGAATCCGGCGTTGGCGAAGACAGCGTCGATGCGGCCGAAGTGGCCGAGCGCGGCGGCGGCCATCGCCTCGACCTGCTCCCACTCGGTCACGTCGCAGCGCACCGCCAGGACGCGCTCCTCGCCACCGAGCTCGGCTGCGAGCTCCTGCATCGGCTCCAGCCGCCGCGCTGCGAGGACCAGCCGGCGCGTCGGGGCCGCGGCTCGCGCTGTGGCAGCGCCGATGCCGCTGCTCGCCCCCGTGATCAGCAGTACCGGATCGGCCATAGCCCGATTCTCCCAGTTGCGTTCGCTGTTTGTCAGCCATAGCCCGACAAACAGCGAACGCACTCTCCTTAGGCGGGGCACCTTGCGATAATCCGCTGCTCGTGGATCCACAGCGCAAGCGGAAGATCCGGCTCGTGGTCGCCCTTGGTGTCGCCGTCCTCCTGGCGGCGGCGCTCGTCTACACCTCGTTCAGCGCCTCGACCGAGGCCAAGCAGCCATCGCAGCTGCTCGGTGCTGCGCCCGGCACCAGCGCCGACCTGACCGGCCGCGTCGTGCAGGGCTCGATCGAGCAAGAGGGAGAGGGCCTCCGCTTCCGAGTCGCTGACCGCGATGGAGGTGGTGAGAGCATCCCGGTGACCTACAGCGGCACCGTCCCGGATCCCTTCCGCGGTGGGCGCGAGATCGTTCTCACCGGCGAGGTCGAGAACGGGGTCTTCGTCGGCGAGCGCGACACTCTGGTCACCAAGTGCCCGTCGAAGTTCACCACGAATGACAGCTAGCCTCGGCGGCGTCGCGCTGGCGCTCGCCTTCCTCGCCGCGCTCTTCGCGGTGGTCGCGGCGCTCGCCGCGCGCAAGGGCGATAGGCGCTGGGTGCTCGCTTCGCGCCGCGCGGTCTACGCCACCTGCGCGTTGCTGACGCTCTGCGTCGCCCTGATCGAGATCGCCTTCGCCAACGACGACTTCTCCTTCAGCATCGTCCAGCAGCACTCCTCGATCCAGACACCGGCCTTCTACAAGCTGGCGGCGATGTGGTCGAGCCAGGAGGGCTCGCTGCTGCTCTGGGCCTGGGTGCTATCGATCGCCTCCTCGCTGGCCCTCTACGCGACCCGCGACAGGCTGCGCGAGATCGTCCCCTACGCGACCGCGGTGATGGCCGGCGTGGCGAGCTTCTTCACCGGCCTGATGCTCTTCGCCGGCGGCGTCAACCCCTTCTCGACGCTCAGCCCGGTGCCGGCCGACGGGGTCGGGCTCAACCCGCTGCTGCAGCACCCGAGCATGATGATCCACCCGCCGATGCTCTACTCGGGATACGTCGCCTTCACGATCCCCTTCGCCTTTGCGATCGGTGCTCTCGTCACCCGCCGGCTCGACGCATCCTGGATCCGCGCCACCCGGCGCTTCGCCCTGATCGCCTGGGCGCTGCTCGGCTTCGGTCTGCTGCTCGGCGCCCGCTGGTCATACACCGAGCTCGGTTGGGGCGGTTACTGGGCCTGGGACCCGGTCGAGAACGCGGCGCTGATGCCGTGGCTGATCGGCACCGCCTTCCTGCACTCGATCATGGTCCAGGAGAAGCGCAGCATGCTGAAGGTCTGGAACGCCTGCCTGATCGTCGCCACCTTCGCGCTGGCGCTGCTCGGCACCTTCCTCGTCCGCTCCGGCGTGCTGCAGTCGATCCACGCCTTCGGCGACAGCACGGTCGGTCCCTACATCCTCGGGCTGATTGCCGTGGTGCTGATCGGCTCGACCGCACTGATCGTCTCCCGGCTCGACGACCTGCGCTCGCAGAAGCGGATCGACTCGCTCGCATCGCGCGAGGCGGTCTTCGTCGTCAACAACCTGCTGCTCGTAGGGCTCTGCGCGACCGTCTTCTGGGGCACCTTCTTCCCGCTGATCGCCGAGCTCTTCACCGGCGAGCGCGCCTCGCTGGCGGCGCCTTGGTTCGACCGCTACACGACCCCGCTGGCGATCGGCCTGGTGCTCTTCACCGGGGTTGGCCCGCTGCTCGCTTGGCGCCGGGTCAGCTGGGCGTCCGCCAGGCGGGTCTTCCTGGTCCCGGGCGCGATGGCCGTGGCGCTCGCCGTCCTGCTCGTCCTCTTCACCGACGCCGCTGCAGAGCAGTGGGCGTTTGCGCTTTTCGTCTTCGCCGCCTTCGCCCTGGTCGGCCTGGGGCAGGAGTTCTGGCGCGGCGCGGCGGCGCGGCGCTCGCTGCGCGGCGGCTCGCTGCCGGCGGCGCTGGTCGGCATCGTCACGCGCAATCGCCGCCGCTACGGCGGCTACGTCGTTCATGTCGGGATCGTGATCCTGCTGATCGGGGTCGCCGCCTCCTCCAGCTTCCAGACCAACCGCGACGTACGGCTGGCGCCGGGGGAGAGAGCGACGGTCGACGGGCGGACCGTCACCTACGAGCGCCCAACGGTCGCTGTCGACGAGCAGAAGTTCACCCTCGGCGCCGTGGTGCGGGTGGGGCAGGACGGCAAGAGCTTCGTGTTGCGCCCAAGCCGGCGCTTCCTCCGGCCCACCGGCACCTCGGGAGGCACGATCTCGAGCTTCTTCGACGGTGAGGCGACTACGGAGGTGGGCCTGCAGGCCGGTCTGGGGAGCGATTTCTGGATCGCGATGCGCCCCGATGTCACGGCGGTTCTCGGCCAGGCCCAAGCGGCCGACGAGGGCTTCCGAGCCTGCGTGCGCGGCGCCCCCGGCACACCGCCGCAGTGCCGTGCGGTCTCGCAGCTGATGCGCGCAGCTGCTGCCGATCCGGCCCTGCGGCCCAGCGCCGCCGCCCAGATTCAGGGCCTGCAGGAGGCAACCGCGGCCCGCATCGCGAAGACCTATTTGGAGGACGGGACGCCTGCCACCTTCCGAGTGATCGTCGACCCGCTGGTCACCTGGATGTGGATCGGCGGTCTGATCGCGTTGGCAGGGGCGCTGATCGCGATCTGGCCAGCGCGCCGGCCGCGGCGCGCACCGATTGCCGACAACGAGCTGGAGGCGCTCAAGGAAGCCAAGTACCGCGAGATCCGCGACGCTGAGCTCGACCACGCCGCCGGCAAGCTCTCCGACGAGGACTACGCTCTGCTCGACGCCGAGTTGCGCAAAGAGGCTGTCGAGATCCTCGATTCGGCGAATGGAAAGCCGCAGAAGGTCGTCCAGAGCTAGAATCGCGCGACCATGTCCACGTTTCTAGGCTTCGTTCAGGTGATCATCTCCGGGGTTCTGATCTTCCTGATCCTGCTGCACTCCGGCAAAGACACCGGCCTCTCCGGCGCTTTCGGCATCGGCGGTGGCGGCAGCTCCTTCGGCGGTGGCTCGATGGTCGAGCGCAACCTCGACCGCGCCACGGTCTTCTTCGCTGTGATCTTCGTGCTCAACACGATCGTCCTGCTGAAGATCTGAAGCGCAAAGAAAGCGCAAAGCGGCTTGCCCGAATCCGGCTCCTGGTCCGCTTGACTAGATGCAGCGCGCGACGGAAATCCGCCGCGCGCTGCTCTTGGTCGTTCGAGCTCTAGTAGCTAAAAGCTACGGGTAGACCGTGCTCTGGAGCGTGAATTCAAAGCGGTCGACGTGCTGTTTGGTCTCGTTGGTGCCGGCAGCGGCAGGCAGGCCGGATTGGGTGTTGACGAGCCCGTTGATGCTGATCGGAATGAAGCCGAAGAGCGTCAGCACGCAGCCGCTGGCGCCCGGGGCCGCAAACGAGTTATCGACTAAGACGCCGTTTTCGAACCGTTCCACCAGGGGCAGGTCCGATTCGCCTTGCGTCGGGAATTCGCCGGAGATCGGCGTGTTCGGCGGCGGCGGGCTGGTGGTGCCGTAGGTCAAATTGAGTTTGATCGGATTCGTGAAGGAGCCGACGTAGCAGTTTTTGCCCAGTGCGGTGTTTTCGAGGTGCACCCTGATCGGCAGTGAGACGGTTTCAAGGCCTGCGCCGACTTGGGGCTGACCGGCAATCTCAGTCACCGCCCAGAGGGTCAGGGCTTCGCTGCCGAGGAACTCAGCAAGCCAGGTCAAGCCGGTCAGGCCGATGACCCCGCCAGGCACTTTCTGTTTGGCGGCCGACATGCCACCTTGGCTGTTGGCGAAGATTTTGCCATCGAAGGCAACTCCGCCCGAGAGCGTGATGGGACTGGTGATCGGTACGTCCTTGCTGCCCATCTGGAAGTGGCCGCCGTCAATGACCGTTCGCTGGCAGACAAAAAGCCCCGGGACTTCTGCGGGGCTGGGACAGCCGGCGAAGCGCTCATAACCTGGTTTGGTGGGCGTAGACATTGCCGATGGGGCAAGCAGCCCAATCGCAATGAGGGCTGTGCCGATCGTCGAGATGAGCATGCCCAGTGCGCATATTGGCGCATTGCCTTTGATAAAGCTGAGTAGTTGACAAACCGTGACGAACGTGGAGGGTGGGGTCGAACCGATCTGCCCATGTTGCGTTGCTTAACAAAAGCAGCTAACATGTCAACAACAAAGACATAGCTCTGCTGTTTGACAAGGAGAATGCCGATGGAGGCCCTCACCCATAGCCACGACCACGGGTCGGAGATCGAGCTCAATCCAGCTACCTGGCGCGATGGCAAGCGCTACGCCTGGCTGCTCGGCTTGATCGTTCCCTTCGCGCCCTTCCTCGCCTGGGGCAGCGTCGAGCTGACGGGGCTCGACGCCTTCTGGTTCTTCGGGCCGCTGCTCGTCTTCGTCGCCTTCCCGATTCTCGACATCGCGATCGGGTTGGACGCCACCAATCCGCCCGACAGCGTCCTCAAGTGGCTCGAGCAGGACCGCTATTACCGCTGGTGCACTTATCTCTTCATCCCGGTTCAGTACGCGGGGCTCGTCCTCGCCTGTTGGCTCTGGTCCAGCGGCGACCTCTCCGTCTTCGAGAGCCTCGGGCTGGCCCTGACGATGGGCGTCGTCGGCGGCATCGCGATCAACACCGCCCACGAGCTGGGCCACAAGCGCGATGACCTGGAGCGTTGGCTCAGCCGGGTCGCCTTGGCGCAGACCGGCTACGGGCACTTCTTCATCGAGCACAACCGTGGCCATCACGTCCGGGTGGCCACCCCCGAGGACCCCGCCAGCTCGCGACTGGGGGAGGGCTTCTGGGCCTTCCTGCCGCGCACCGTCGTTGGCAGCCTACGTTCGGCGTGGGGCATCGAGTGCGCCCGCCTCGACCGCATGGGCAAGCCTCACTGGACGCTGGGAAACGACATCATCGGCGCCTGGGCGATGACCGTGGCCCTGTTCGCGGCGCTGGCAATCGTCTTCGGCCCAGTGGTTCTTCCCTATCTGCTGATCCAGGCGGTGCTCGGCTTCTCGCTGCTGGAGGTCGTCAATTACCTCGAGCACTACGGTCTGCTCCGCCAAAAGCGCGAGGACGGCCGTTACGAGCGCTGCCGTCCCGAGCACAGCTGGAACAGCAACAACGTCGCCTCCAACGTCCTTCTCTACCACTTGCAGCGCCACAGCGATCACCACGCCAACCCGACGCGGCGCTACCAGGCACTGCGCCATGTAGACGAGGCGCCGCAGCTGCCCACTGGCTATGCGGGGATGATCGTCCTTGCTTGGTTCCCGCCTCTGTGGCGGCGGGTGATGGACCGTCGTTTGATCGAGCACTACGGCGGCGACCTCAGTCGCGCCAACATCCAGCCGCGCGCCCGCCGCCGGGCCCTCGCTCGCTATGGGGTCTCGGCCTCATGAGCCGCTGGCGCTGTCCTGGCTGCGGTTACGTCTTCGACGAGGAGCAGGGCCATCCCCGTGAGGGCTTCCCGGCGGGCACGCAATGGAGCGAGGTCCCCGACGAGTGGGCCTGTCCGGATTGTGGTGTGCGTGACAAGGTCGACTTCGAGCCCGTAGGGCACGGCGACGAGACCACGGAATGACCGCTTCCACTACGACCATGGGGGCGAAGGCGACTGCTCGTACGCGCTTCCAAGAGGCAGCGCGCCAGCTCCTGCGCGAGACGCTCTTTGGCGCAGCCCGCGACGAGCTGCAGCACCGATCGTGGTCGGACATCACGATGTCCGACGTCGCCGGCGCCGCCGGCGTCAGCCGCCAGACTCTCTACAAGGAGTTCGGCAGCCGCGACGAGTTTGCTCAAGCGTTCGTCATCCACGAGGGGGAGCGCTTCCTCGACGCAGTCGACGAGGCGGTCCGCCAGCACCTCGACGATCCCCACGCCGCGGTCGCCGCCGCCCTGGAAATGTTCCTGCGCAGCGCAGGGGACGACCCTCTGGTCCGCATCCTGCTCAGCGATGACGGCACCGGGGGCATGCTCCCCTTCGTCACGACCCAGGGCATGCCCGTGGTCCAGTGGGCCACGGCTCGTCTGACGAGGACAATCGAAGAGGGCTGGCCCCAGGCCCCGCCGCCGAAGGCCGCTCTGCTTGCCGAGTCCCTGGTTCGCCTCGCGATCAGCTACATCACCGCCCCCACCGGCGGGCCCGAAGAGACCGCAGCCCAGGCTGGCGAGTTGCTCGCCCCCTTTATAGACAAGGCGCTGGGCGCCTAGCAGCGACCTGCGTTACGCCGACCGTTCCAGGCGGCGTTCGAGGTTGGACTTGACCTCCGGCCACTCGGAGTCGATCACGCTGAAATAGGCGGAGTCGCGCAGGCCGACGTTGGGGACGATCATGTGGTTGCGCAGAATGCCCTCGAACTGCGCGGGAAGAGCGGCCAGCGCAGCCGATCTCGACCACGCGATCGACTGGCGCACGTTGAGGAAGCGCGAGCTGCCGACGATCGTGCCGCCCTGAATCAGCCGCGTTGCAAAAGGGGCCCTCGCGCCCCGAGGCGCCGCTTCGAGTGACATCTCGAGCCAGCGGTCAAATACCTCGCGGCTCTCGCCGAGGTGTGCGAGCCAGGTCCAGATCTCGGGCGCGCCTGTGCCACTTCCCAGAGCGCTTCGGCATGCTCCTCCCGCAGCGGCTCGAGCACGACGATCGATCCCTCCAAGCGATCGGTCAGCTTCACCACGCGCTCATTCTCGCGACCCGAAATCCGTCTCGAGCATCAACGTGACCGGACCGTCGTTGACGAGCGCCACCCCCATGCTGGCGCCGAAGACCCCCTTGGCAGCCCCAAGCCGCTCGCAAAAGCGGTCGTAGATCGGCTCGGCCTCGGCTGCCGGGGCCGCCTCCATGTAACTGGGACGGGTGCCTTTGTGAGCGTCGCCATAAAGCGTGAACTGGCTCACGCAGAGCACCTCGCGTTCACCAAGTGGCTCATTCATGCGGCCGTCGGCGTCGTCGAAGATGCGCAGCGCCCGGACCTTGCGCGCGAGCTGGTCAGCCTGAGTGGCGGAGTCCCCACGCCGAATCCCCAGCAGGACGAGCAACCCAGGTCCGATCTGGGCGACTCGTTCACCGTCGACGTCCACCGCCGCTTGGCTGACCCGCTGCACGAGCGCCCTCAAGTACTGCCACCGGTCATTGCACGCAAGGTACCTGCGAGCGATGCGGCGAGTGAAGCTGGACGCACCACTCCGGTTGCAAGACTGACGCACGATGAGTACCGAGATCGCCCGTTCGAGGCCGAGAAGAAGCAGCTGCTCGGCATCTAGCTGCTCAGTGCGGCTGAGAGGAGTCGAACCTCCACGGGTGTTTCCACCCACAAGGCCCTCAAGCTGAAAGTACGCCGCTTGCTAGAGCGGAAAACGGCTTGTAGAGCCAAGTCGGTTCCGGTTGTCTCCGGCTGAAGCCGTCTGTTTCGGGGGCGCACTGGCGCACCACTGGCGCACGGGTCGCCCTGAGCTGCGATCAAGCTCAGCCAGGGACTCGGCCGCGTCTTCAGCTCGCTTCCGCCGTTCCCATGGCTCCAGGGATCGTGGGGTATTTGGGCGGACGCAACCGGGACGCTAGCGCCATTGGCGGTAGGGCGACGTGCGGATGCTCTGAGCCGAGCCACGAACTGCGTTCGTAGGGGAAGCCGCGCAGGCTCAGATCGAATCGGCGGCAAGCTCGCCAGTGGCGCGCCCTACTACGGCAGCGAACCCGACGTAAAGGTGGCCCAGTTGAACCGCGACGCGGATCGTGTCGAATCGTCGTTTCATCGCCCAGAAATAGTGCTCCTGATCCCATGCATCAACCACGGTCCGCTGGGTGCCCCAGTGGATCGCGTCGCCATAGAAGATCGTGGAGAGCATCTGCTGCGGTGACATGTGGACTCGATCTGGATGCCACCCGCTGTTTTCGGCGGTTCCCTTCCGAATCAGGTCCAGTTCGGCGGCGCGGGCGAGAATCAGATAGTCGAGATGACTGCCGCGCATTCGATTGTGCGCCCCCGTCCACGCGCGCAACGTCTCCAGTGGCAACCCGGCTCTGTGGGCCTCCCGACCGAGCAAGTCGTGAATGCGCTTGAAGGAAGCATTCTCGTCCGGCGAGTAGCACTGGCGGAACATGGCGAGGAAGCCCGTCTCGGCGTCCTGCGCGACCGTGTCCCACTCCTCAATCTGCCACAGGCCCGTCGGGATCGGGAATCGAAACCTCGTAGCCGGTTTGTGCAGAGAGGGTGGTCGTCTTCGCGAGATTCGCCCCGTGACGAAAGTACCTGTTGAGCCGGGAGCGCTCATCGTCGGTCCATTCGGCCTCGGCCAGTGCTGGGAACTCGCGCGGATCGGGGATCGGGAAGACGAATTGGAAGAACTTCCAGTGCCAGTCGAGCATTGCGTCCGCGTCCGAGCCGGGCGGGAACCACGACCGAAGCGGCGGAGTCCACCGCTGTTCAATTTGCCGCCCGATGTAGTGGTTCCAGCCTTCGGCACGAATCTCGACCTGTTCATCGCCCGCCGCTGCCATGGGCCTAGCTTCCATCACTTTGCTCGGCCTCGGCCGCCCTGATTTCGGCGCGAGCAGCGTCTCGCTCCTGCTCGACTGACGCCCTCAGAGCTTCCATGCGGGGTCCATGTCGAAGCTCCCAAATCGCCCACCCCGCCCCCGCCGCACCGGCAGCCAGCGCCAGCGCGACGATGAGGCGGCACGTTCCAATCTCCGTGTCAACGCCGCCGATTTCAAGCCCATAACCCACCGCCTGTAGGGCAAACCCGGTCGCTAGGTAGACCATCCCGAACTCGGCATAGACCCGGTTCTGGATGCGGTCAGTAAGCGCTCCCTGGTTGATTCCCCAGAACGTGTTGAGACTGGCAATGGCTCGCGGCGACAGCAAAAGACCTTTAGCGAGCAAAACCGCACCGCAGATGTCGAGAGCCAGCCCGACCAGGAACAGGTCCGTGAGGGAGAGGTAGTTCACGCCGGGGAACGGTGCCAAATCGATCGGCTAGGCAGACAAATGGGACGAGGACGGGACGAGGAGATGTCGGCCGCCGTCGAGAGAAACTTGGACCCACAACGCGAAAACCCCCGATTTGCGGGGGCTTTCGATGCGGCTGAATGGAGTCGAACCATCACGGGTGTTTCCACCCACACGGCCCTCCACGCTGAACAGACACCGCAGTGCAGAGCGGAAAACAGCCTGTAGAGCCAAATCTCCTCCGGCTGTGTCCGACTGAAACCGGCTGTTTCGGGAGCTGACTGGCGCACTACTGGCGCACGAACGCCGGTACTTCGCCGTGGTGGCGGTGCATTGTTCCGCCGGTAGTTCGGCGTAATCTGGCGGTCGTGGCCAGAATTCCTATTCCGCTGGACAGTGACGGATTCCTTCGGCGAGCTTGCCCATCTTGCGAGCGCGAGTTCAAGTGGTTTCCCACCGACGAGGCCACCGACCCGGACCCTCGCGGTTACTGCTGCCCGTACTGCGCGACGTGGGCACAACCTGATCAGTGGTTCACGGAGACCCAGCTTGATTATCTCGAGAAGGCTGGGCCCGCCGCGGTGGCCGACGAGGTTAACGAGGTGCTTTCTGAGTCCAGTGAGTCCTTCGGCTTGCTCAAATACACGCCCAGCAATCCGCCATCGGCACCTGGTGAGATGCCACCCGAGCCGAACGACATGCGCCGCGTCGACTTTGGATGCCATCCGGAGGATCCACTCAAGGTCGCCGAGGAGTGGAACGAGCCGATCCACTGCCTCATTTGCGGCTCATCGACATAGCTGTTCGCTCCCGGCTGGTCAGCCAGGGGTCCCGATGGCGTTAACGAGACTGGTCTGGGTAGCGCCTGTGGAGGCGCTTATGCGCTCGCTCGTAGACGCTGCGGGTGCTGGGGTTCTCCGGGTGGCGCTCGCCGAAGGCGATGAAGTTCCAGACGAGTGTGTTGTCGTCGGACTTGGCCAGTCGGAAAACGAAGCCATACGGGGCGGCTGAGGCCCCTTCCGCACCGAGCGGAACGTAGAGCTTGCTGCACCCCGCCAGCTCCGTGCCGTCGTCGTTCTGCGCTTCGCATCGCTTCCATCCAAGCTTTGCCTTGCCGCCCTCTATCTCCCTGCGGGCTCGTTCGGCTTGAACACGGGCCGACGAACGCGCATCCAAGCGCTCAACCTCTTCCTCCCAAGCAGGCGAGCGGAACTTGATGGCCACCGGCGGCAGATTTCGTTTTGGCGAAGCCACGGGGCGCAGGATATGCGCCTCCCAGGATCGTTACCGCAAGGCGGACCGGAGGGTCCGCCCAGGTCTCTTGGCGATTTAGCCCTCGCCGTCAGTCGGGAAGTCGCCGGCGACTCGCTCGAAGTCTTCGGCGGACGCGGGCTTCGTTCCCCAGTCCTTTTCAAGCTCGGCCACTGGCGTGATCGGCGGCTCAAGCGTGAGGCCGCCCTGCCGATCCGGTACCACCTCGTAGCGACGACCACCAACCTCAACGACCTCGCCGATCTCCAAGTCGAGCTTCTTCACGGCAGTTGCCATAGGGCAATGGTAGCCCGCTGGGAGGCGAGTGCCAATCCACCGAGGCTCGACGGCTACCCCCGACCTACCCGCAAACCCGCGCCGCGCGCAAGCGCTGCGCGATAATCGCGAGGGTCGGGGATCAGAGGCCGATGTCCATCCCCATGTCCCTGCCCGCGTCATGGCCCCGCTGCATCGAGCGGTCGTGCTGCTGGCGCTCAAGACGACGCTGGGCCTCGCGCACGGCATCGCTGGCGCGGTCGTAGGCACGGCGGTCCCGCCCGCCCTCGGCCTCGCGCCCCAAGGCGTTGCCGGTATCCGTGATCCCGTGCTCGTGTCGGTAGGTCTCGATGCTTCGGATGCCGTTGTCCCATGCCTTGGCCTTCGCAGGGTCGTTGGGCCGCTCGCCCAGCTCCCTCAATACGTACTCGGGCGGCGAGAGCCGGGCGGCGAGGATCGCCGGCTCCGCCCGCTCGGCCAATACCTGGCGGGCTATCTGGCGCTCACGCCGGGCCTCATCGCCGGACGGGCCGTGGCGGTCTCGCGCCTGCTCGCGTATCCGAAGCTCCTCGCGAGCATTCGCCTCCCGCTCCAGCGCGACGGGCAGCTCCCGCCTGCGCTCGCGTCGGCCCAGCGCTTCTGCCGCTCCGCGTTGCTTCACGGCGTTCGCGTAGCGCCTTTCGGCAACTCCAGCATCGGCTGTTCCTCGCCGTGGCGCTGCTCGACACGGGACTCCCGCGCAGCCTCCTCTCTTAACGCCTCCCTCCTGGCGATCAGCTCCTCGCTCGGCAGCTTGCGAAGCTCCGAGCGCAACGCCTCGTCGTGAGCGGCGGTCTGGGCGCGGTCGCGCTCGGCGGCTTCTGCGACGTGGCCGATGGCCTCGCGCTCGTGCGGCTTCGGCGCGTACTCCTCGCGCTCGGCCTGAATCTCTGGCGTGGCGTAGAGGTAGGTCTCCTCGCGGCTCCGCGAAGCAGCGAGGCTTGTCCATCGAGGGATCGGCCATCACGTAGGCGCGATCAACCGTGGTGCCCTGAGCGCAATAGGTCGTCACCGCGTAGGCGTGCTGGATCGCGGGAGCCTCGCCGTGCGGCGTCGTGCGGTCGAGGTAGTCCGGGCCGATCTCAACTTGCCTTGCCTGGTCGATGCCTTGAAGGACAAGACTGTGGTTCTCGACATCGACCTCTGCCACCCGCCAGCGCTCGCGGTTGTAGATCGCGTCGGCGTGGTCGTTGACGCGGGTGATGATCTGATCGCCTACGGCGAATCGGGCTTCGCCGACCTCGATCTCCACGTTGCTGAGCCGGCCATCGGCGCAAAGCAGCTTCCTGGCGGTCGCGTTCAACCGCTCGACCTCGGCGTTTCGCTTCGCCACCATCAAGGCGTCCTGACCCTCTGAGTAGGAGCGGTGCCAGTCGGCGACCATCGCCTCGCGTCTCGCCTCAGCATCGGGCGCGACGGTGACCCGCTCGGCCGAGCGGTAGAGGTCGAGCGCAGCTCGTCCCTCGCCTTCACGGATCATTCTCGCCGCCTCGCGGTCAACCGCGTGGTTGTGGCGGATCACCTCATCGAGAACGATGGGGTCGGTGCGCTCGGCCAGGGCGCGGTAGAGGCCGCCAGCCTCGATCTCCCCGAGCTGCTGGTGATCGCCGATGAGGACGAGCTTCGCCCGTGCAACGTCGGCGGCGTGGATCAACGCAGCCAGATCGGCGCTGCCGACCATCCCGGCCTCATCGACCAAGAGCACCGTGCGCGGCGTGAGCAATGCAGAGTCGGTCTCGCTGCCACCACCACCCTCGATCTGGGCGAGCAGGCGATCAACGCTGGTGGCTTCAAGCCCCTCGGCGCGCAGGACGTTCGCCGCCCGCCAGGTTGGGGCGACGGCTCGCAGCTCATAACCCGCCTGCGCCCAGCCTTCGGCTGCGGCGACGATGGCGAAGGTCTTGCCGGTCCCGGCCTCGCCGACGACGACCGCGATGCCCTCCGGCTCTGCAAGCAGGCGGCGGACCATCTCGCGCTGGTCGGCCTTCAAGGTCGGGTGGGCCTGGGTCACCCTGGCGGCGATCAGCTCTCCGGCCTGCCCGCGTGCCTCGCCCTGCATCCGCTCGGCGATGGCAAGCGCCTTGCGCTCCAGCTCCCAGATGCGCTGCGTGGTGAAGCGCTCGGCCCTCGGGGTCTCAGAGACCTTGAGAGCCTGATCGGAGGCAAGGAAGCCATCGACCATGCGCTGCACCTCTGCTGTCGGTGCTCCGGCCCGCTGCGATTCGGCAACCGCCCGGATAGCCTCGCGGCGCTCGAAGTGGGAGGCGTGAGCGGTAACCGCCTCTCCGATCTGCTCATGGGAGACCGGCTGCGGCACGCCCAGGTCGGGGTTGAACAATGCCTTGGGATCGAAGGCGCGCGAGACCGTCTCGGCGTCGAGGCCGATCTCCTCGCCCCTTGAGCGCCAGCGCTCGTGCAACTCCTCGCGGCTGACGCCCTGCTCCTTGCCCTGGCGGGTGGTGAGCGCGGCCACTTCCATCGAGCGCGCCGAGGCATCGGGACCGGCGGCCTCGAGGATTTCAGCCCGCCTGGTGGAGAACTCGCGCAGGTGGGAGTCGGCGAAGCCCTCGATCTCGGCGATGCCCTTGCGCACCTCCTGCCACTCGACGCCGAGGCGACGGCTCAGCTCGTGGCGAAGTTGGGCTTGGTAGAGGTAGCTGGCGGTCTGGGCGTGCTCTGGGCGTGCTCGTAGATCGTCGGGTGGTAGAGGCGGGTCCAGCGCCCGTCCGGCCCCTGGGTCGCATTGGCGACCAGGACGTGGGTGTGGAGCTGGGGATCGCCGTTGCGTGAGGAGCGGTGCTCGAAGGCGGCGGCAAGGTAGCCGTTTCCCTTGACGAACTCAGCGCCGCCCGCTCCTCGCCGGGTCCAGCACGCCTCCTGCTGGAGGTAGCCGAGGGCGGCATCGACGGCTGCCCGGTGCGCGGCATTCACCTCGACGCCCGCCACCGGGCTGCCGAGGCCCCACAGAAGCGAGACCGACTTCGGGGCCGAGAAGGTGAGATCGAAGCCGGGGACCGGGCCGCGACCGCCGACCGCCCGCAGGCCGAGCGGCGAGCCGTCTACGGGGTTGTGGCCGGTGAGCATCGCCGTGAGCTGGTCGGCTCCGACCTCGCCGGAGAGGCCAAGCTCGGCGGCGGCATCGCCCATCCACTGCCCGGCGACCTCGCCCTCGCCGGAGTAGTAGTCCTCCGCGCCTTCGGCGACCTTCTCCAGGTAGTAGGTCTCCTGGCCGGTTCCAAGCTTGCCGATGGACAGCATGCCTTCTCTGTCCAGCGAGGAGGCGTTTTGCCCCGCTCAATTTGGACAGTGATGTGGTGTGAGGGCGGTGGCGGTTCGTGGTTGAGGGCGGCTGGGGCTGCTCTCGGTGGCGCTTGAGAGACGAGCCGATTGGAAGCGGCTCGTCTCAGGTTGGACGAACGTTCGCGGGGCAATTCGGCTTCTTCTTGGACAGGTATGGAGATGGCGAAGAAGCTCTCTACCTCGATCCCCCGGATCGCCCTCACCCCGCCCGAGGCCGCAGCGGCCATCGGCGTCGGCCCCGACTTCTTCGACGCAAACGTCGCGCCCGAGCTTCGCCTCATCCGGCGCGGGCGCAAGCGCCTCGTCCCGGTCAGCGAGCTTGAGCGCTGGACGGCGGAGAACGCCAGTCGCGTTCTGGGGAAGAGCGTGTGATGGGGCGACGGGGTCTAGGCTGGCGGCGATGGGAGACGCCAGGAAGCAAGCCCGGAGCGAGGCCCGACGCGCGCAGGCGAAGTTCGAGCGGGTGCAGGGGCAGCTTGAGGATGCGACCAAGGCCCGCCGAGAGAGCTTCAAGCGAGCGGCGGGCGCTGGCCTCTCGATGGCAGAGATCGCTGACGCCGTGGGCCTGCACCGCACTCGCGTCAACCAGATCATCAACGGCAGGTAGTCTTCGTCCAACTGTAGAGGGTGCCACAACAGTTGGTGGTATCCTCGCCGGACAAGACAAAGCGACCCCCGGCGGCGCGCTAACGCCAACCGAGGGTCTGACCACAAGGAGACAGATCCTCCTCATGGCTGATGAGAACCCTACGGGTCGCGGCAATGCCGTCGTCCTCAAGATCCCCGCCGATCAGGCCCGCTTTCTGCGGGCCACCTTCGCGAGCGCCCAGGCGGGTGTTCGCGAGGAACTGCGCGAGTGGCCCGACGACCTCAAAGACCCAGCGCACCTTCGCCGTGAGGACGCCGCCTACGGGCGGCTCCTCGCAGCGCTGGACGCGTTGGTGATCGTCCCTGATTCAGACGTGCGCGACGTGCTCGGCGACCTCGCCGGAATCATCGACAGAAGCAACGAGCACCGACGGGTCGTCTGCGAGCACGAAGCCCTTCACGGCCTGCTCGGTCAACTTGGGGGAGGGGAGAGCCGATGATCGACATCGCCGCCTGCTTCGGAGGCCCGCTGCCGCAAGCTGGCCGACCTCTCCCAAGACGAAGTGAGTGCCCGCGCATCAATTCACCGAACTGAGGTCAGCCAGCTTGAGCGGGGCCTGCGCCTTTGCCGCATCGACACCCTGGTCAAGCTCAGCGCTTCGCTCGAAGTCGGCCCCGAGGAGCTGCTTGTCGGAATCACCTGGACCACGGGCGACTACCGGCCGGGTCAGTTCGTAGAGAGGGGCGAGGGCTGATGGACCTCGCTGTGCAGTTCGGCCGCAACCTCGCCTACTGCCGCAAGCGCGCCAAGCTCTCCCAGGAAGAGTTGGCGGTGCGCGCATCGCTGCACCGCACGGCTGTTGGCCAGTTGGAGCGTGGCGAACGGGTCGCCCGTGTGGACACGGCCGTGAAGCTCGCGGGCTCGCTCGGCATCCCGCCGTGCGAACTGCTCGACGGGATGGGCTGGGAGCCGGGCGGGACGCGGCTCGGGCAGTTCACGGAGCACTGAGCGCGATGGCCGAGGGGATCAGGAGACGGCACTCGGCGGGCTGCAACTCTCGTAAGGGCGGACGCTGCAACTGCAACGCGGGTTGGGAGGCATCGGTCTACTTGGCTCGGGAGGGTCGGAAGCTGCGGCGCACCTTTGCCCGCGAGGCCGAGGCCAAGACCTGGCGAGCGGACGCGCTGGCGGCAGCCAACGCCCGGAGCTTGCGCACGCCCTCTCAGATCACGGTCGAGCAGGCGGCGTGGCTCTGGCTAGAGGCGGCGCGTACCGGCGCGGTTCGCGACCGCTCCGGCCACCACTACAAGCCGGGCACCCTGCGCGAATACGGACGCGCCCTCAGCTTGCGTGTGCTGCCGGAGTTCGGAAGCGTTCGACTCTCCGAGCTGACGCGCGCCGACCTGCAGGACTTCGTAGACCGGCTGCTCGGTCGCAAGCTCGCGGCGAGCACGATTCGCAACACGATGAACCCGCTCCAAGCGATCTACCGCCACGCCATGCGTCGCGAGCTGGTGGTGGTCAACCCGACGCGGGAAGTCGATCTCCCGGCGGCACGCGGGCGACGGGAGAGGATCGCGACGGCATCCCAGGCAGCGCGGCTGGTCGTCGCCACCCCGGAGTCGGATCGGGCGATATGGGCGACGGCCTTCTACGCCGGGCTGAGGCGCGGCGAGCTGCAAGCCCTGCGCTCCTCCGACATCGACCTCGGACGATCCGAGATCACCGTCGAGCGCTCCTGGGACCAATACGAGGGACCGATTGCGCCGAAGTCGAAGGCGGGTGTTCGCACCGTGCCCATCCTCGCTGTCCTCCGCGACCACCTCTACGCGCGTGCCCTCGGGACCGGCTCAGACTTGGTGTTCGGGCGTGGGCCGGACGAACCCTTCAACCCGAAGGCCATCGCGGACCCAGCCAAGCGTGCTTGGGTAGCGCTCAACGAGTGCGAGCAAGAGGAGGCAGAGCGGGAGGGACGCCGCCCAGACCTTCTCCCGTCGCTCACGTTCCACGAGTGCCGCCACACCTTCGCGTCGCTGCTGATTGACGCCGGGGTCAACCCGAAGGCGATTCAGGAGTTCATGGGCCACGCCACCATCGAGGAGACTTTCTCGCGCTATGGCCACCTGATGCCTGGTGCCCGCGACCAGGCCCGCGAGTTGGTCGATGCTTACCTGGCCGCTTCCGCTGCGTGAGCTACTACCGGATCGACTCAGAACAGATTCCAACCGAACGCCACGTTGGCGATGGCGAAGAGGTCGATTAGGACGAACGCCCAGAGTGTCCACGCCCAAACCATGACCGAAGAAAGTCTGACGACCGGGCGCTGAAGCCAGAAGCGATTCTTCCATCGTGGAAATCGATCCTCGTCCGATTCGTTGGCCAGGTCCGGAAACAACGTGTGCAAGCGCTCCACGCCGCGGTTCGCTCTGCTCTTGTCGAGGGCGATCGAGTACATCTCCTCGTGGTACCGGTGCTTTAGGAGGAGCTGCAGGGTCGCCAGCGCGCTGATCAGTGCTGCTAGCGAGACGACGACCCGCGCTGCATTGCTCGTGCTGGGATCAAACGCGCGCGTATATAGGAACGCCTGGGCTGCGATGCTCAGTGCTGGGACTTGCCACATCATTTGACTAGTCGTCTGACGCCGCTGCTCGGCCAGTTGCTCGAAGCTGTTCAGGTCATCCACTTCTTCAACCTATCTCTCCCTGCTGCGACTGTTGTGGGCGCATAGGTGAGCGGCGTCTGACTGGCGCACGGACTGGCGCACAAGCACTGCCCGACGATTCCCGACCAGTCCGCTCTACAACGCGAAAACCCCCGATTTGCGGGGGCTTCCGAGTGCGGCTGAATGGAGTCGAACCATCACGGGTGTTTCCACCCACAAGGCCCTCAACCTTGCGCGTCTACCAGTTCCGCCACAGCCGCTTGAGGGGCGACGATTCTAGATGTTTGCGTCCGGCGGGTGGGTGCGGTTGCGGGTATCCGGCCGGGGCGGTACGCTTGCGAACAGATGTTCGAACGAGTTGATGACCGAGAGATGGGCGTGGGAGGGGTGGCGTGGAGCTGGATCTGACCAAGAGGCAGAAGGAGATCTTCGACTTCATCCGTCGCTATGCGGCGAAGACCGGTTACCCGCCGACCGTGCGCGAGATCGGCAAAGCGGTTGGCCTGCACTCGTCCTCGACCGTGCATGCCCATCTCGCAAACCTGGAGAAGATCGGCCTGCTCAAACGTGATCCTTCGAAGCCACGGGCAATCGAGTTGCTTTTCGACAAGGCGAAGCGGACGATCCGGCCGGAAAGCGGCCTGCCGTTGATTGGAAGCGTCGCCGCCGGGGCGCCGATCCTCGCCGAAGAGAACGTCGAGGACTACATCGAGGTGCCCGACGTGATCGGTGGCGAGGACGGCGATTACATCCTCAAAGTGCGCGGCGAGAGCATGAAGGACGCCGGCATCTTCGAGGGCGACTACGTGATCGTGCGTCCCGCCGACGATGCGGTCAACGGTGAGATCGTCGTCGCACTGATCGGCGAGGAGGCGACGGTCAAGCGCTTCTTCCGCGAGGACGACCACATCCGCCTGCAGCCTGAGAACGAGACGATGGAGCCGATCCGGACTACCGAGGCGACCGTCCTCGGCAAAGTGGTCGGCGTCTTCCGCAAGATTTAGCGGTCTACCGAGGCCACTTGCCGGCTTCGATGAGCTTCTTGTAGCGCCGCTGTTTGCGCCGAGCGTCGCGCAGCGCCAAGGGGAGCAGGCGCAGGGTGAGGCGGGGGAATAGGTCGAGGAGGCGCAGCTGCAGGCCGCGCCAGCGTGGCAGGACCAGGATCGGCCGCGGTCGCTCCGTCAGCTTGCCGATCTCGGTCGCGACCCGGTCGGGGATGAGCAGCTTGCCGGAGAACGAGCCGGCCGCATCGACGTCGTCGAGCTTGTCCTCCAGCATTGGCGTCCAGATGCCGTCGGGACAGACCGTCGAGAGCTTGACTCCTTCGATTCCCGCACGGCGGAGGTCGAAGAGCGTGCCGAGAGTGAAGGCCATCGCTGCGTGCTTGCTGGCTGAGTAGTTGACCTCGCCAGGGGCGGCGACTATGCCGGCCAGCGAGATGACGTTGATCACGTGGCCGCGGCCCGCCGCGATCATCGGCTCCAACGCCGCGATCGTGCCGTTCATCGTCCCCATCGTGTTGACCTCGAGCATCGCTCGGCGCGTCGCCTCGTCCTGGGTCCAGGATGGGCCGGTCACCAGCACCCCTGCGTTGTTGACCCAGAGGTCGAGCGAACCTTGGTCTTTCGCGACCTGGGCGGCAAGCGCGCGGCAGGCGGCCTCGTCGCGAACGTCGAGGCTCGCCGAGCGTGCTCCGGCGAGCTCGGCCGCGGCCCGCTTCGCCGCTTCGCCGTCGACATCGGTTACATAGACGACGTAGCCGCGCTTGGTCAGCTCGCGAGCGATAGCCCAACCCAGCCCACCGCCCGCTCCGGTGACAACAGCCGTTGCCATGGAGCGCAGGCTATCTGCGCAGGTGCTTCGGGGGTCTACCATTCACAGAGCGGGCCGAGCGACCGCGGGGGGAGAGAAAACCCCTCGAGGAAAGTCCGGACACCACAGGGCGTGGCGGTGGGTAACGCCCACCCGGGGAAACCCGCGGGAAAGTGCCACAGAAAGACACGGCCGATGACGCGGCCACACGTGAGCCGCGAACAGGCAAAGGTGAAATGGTGCGGTAAGAGCGCACCGGCGTCGCGGTGACGCGGCGGCCAGGCAAACCCCGCCCGGTGCAAGGCCAAGCAGGATCGTCGACCCTGCCCGGCGAGATCCAGGTAGGCCGCAGGGCCGTTTCAGGCGGCTCTCCGGGGCTTTCGCCCCGGAAGACAGATGGTCGCTCTCGACAGGATCCGGCTTACAGGTCCGCTAACTGAAAGGCCCCCGCAAGGGGGCCTTTCACAATCTCGTCACGATTTCATGTCTTAGCGTTTGCTAACCTGCCGCCAACTTCCGCTGAATCTCCGCCTACATATCGCGGGGAGCGGGGGACCCAAAGGTTGGGGCGAATCGCCGGCATCTGCCGCGTAGCGCAGCTCTTTCAGCGCGAGCCCGTCAGCTAACCCCGCAAGCGTCGGAAAGAGCTATGAAGGCAAGCTGGAGCCGCCACGGGCGGAAAGACGATTCTCGATGGGTGCGCGCACGCCGCGGGCGCGCTGGCTGGCGGCGGCGCCCGTGCTCGCTGGGCATAACCTTGCTTGCCATGGCGTCGATCGTCACGCCGGCCCAGGCGATGACCGGCGGCGCCGGCGTCCCCGGCGTCGAAGGCGTCGCGCCGGGAAGTGGAGGTCTCGTCTTCAGCAGCCCGATGCGTTCGGCAGGTGCCACCTGGTACGGCCCCGGGCTCTACGGCAACAGCACCGCCTGCGGGCAGACGCTGCTGCCGCGAACCGTTGGCGTCGCTCACCGCACGCTGCCCTGCGGCACCGCGGTCAAGCTCGTCTATGAGGGGCGCTCTCTGATCACCCGGGTGATCGATCGTGGCCCCTACACCGCGGGCAATGCTTTCGATCTCACCAACGGCGCCCGTCGTGCGCTCGACTTCGAAGGCGTCGACCAGGTGCGCTACGCGGTAGCGACGGGCGTCCACAGCCGCGACTAAGCAGGATTTCCCGGTTTGATGGCAAATCTGCCCCCGGAACAGGCAGGTTTCCAACGAGAGGAGCACGGGCAATGTCGAGGTCTTCGCATGCAGCTGTCAACGCCGGGCCGGCGGGAGTCCGCGGGCGCTTGGCGCTTGTCATCTCGCTCGCCGGCCTGCTGACCCTGCTCGTTGCCCTAAGCGGCAGCGCGGGCGCCGCGACGGCCTCGAAGACGACCGTCGTGCTCGGCGACACGGCGACGATGCCCGACCCGTCCTGTCCCGACTCGCCTTGCCAGGCGATCGGCAGCGTCACTGGCTTCCAGGTCAGCACCAGCCAGGGCTCGCTTCCCTTCCGCGTCCGCAAGGACGGCCGGATCAAGTCGTGGACCCTGACCCTGGCGCAGCCGACCGACAGTCAGCGCGCCTTCTTCAACAGCTTCTTCGGCACGCCGCCCCAGGCCCGCTTGGCCGTGCTGAAGCGCGTGCCGGGAACGAACCCGCCGCGCTACAACCTGCGAGCCCAGGGCTCCGTTCACGTGCTCAGCCCCTATCTGGGCCAGACGGTCCGCTTCGGTGCCTCGCTGCGCGTGCGTGCCGGCGACATCATCGGCCTGACGATTCCAACTTGGGCTCCTGCCTTCGCCCAGGGCTTGCCCACGAGCAACTCCTGGCGCGCAAGCCGCGAACCCGGCAAATGCGTCAACTCCACCGACGTCCGTCAGGGGGAACCGCAGCAGAAGGTCGGCACCCACGCCACCTACGGCTGTCGCTACTCAACCGCCCGGCTGCTGTACACCGTCACCGTCGTCGAGGACTAGCAAGGGAAGGGGTCCGGGCACCCATTCTCAAAACGCTCGGCGGGAGCCGCGCTTGAGTGTTTTGAGGACCCCCGCCCGCTCTCTCCTAACGCTTAGGCGACCGAGGGCAGAACCCGCGGGCCGCTCTGGTCTTTGGGCAGCTCCGCTGCGCCAGCGATGAGGCTCTGAAACTCATTCAGCGCCAAGTGGGCGACCGCCTCCAGCAGCTCCTCGTCGGACCAGCCGATCTCGCGCGCCTCCTCATGCAGGTGGAGGGGGGGATGTCCGTTGGCCTCGAGGGCGCTGTGCAGGTACTCGAGCAACGCCGCCTCCTTGGGGTCGGCCGAGCTGAAGCTGCGGGCCCGGGAGACCTCGTCGAGGCCAAGACCGGCGCTGCGCGCCGACTTGGCGTGCTGGGCGATGCTGTAGCTGTCCTCGCGATACTCGGCGACGGCCAGGGCGATCCGCTCACGGGTCGCCTGCGGCAGCACTCCACCGCGCAGCTCCGAGCGCATTCGGGTGTAGGCACGCAGCACGGCCGGGGCCCCGGCCAGCACGCCGACGAACTTGGTTACGGCGCCACCGGCGGCCTGGATCGTCTTGATCAGCGGAGCGCTCTCCTCAGGTGCCGTCAACTCGTCGTGGATCTGGAACCTGCTCACGTCTGTTTTTACTGTCACTTGCATCCGCCTCCGGCTCCGACTTGCGAAATTTCGCTTTACAGAGCCTTTAAGTGGCCTTTACTTTACTTTCAGCCATTTACTTACGTCGAGTAAGTTATACCTGCTTTCGGAGTCTTGTGCAAGCTGTCCGGACAGCAACGGAAGCTCATCCGTCGGTCAGTCCTGCCACCGGCTGCTTACGCCCGCTTTTTACCCGGATACGTAGATCTCTACCCGGGCGGTTCACTGGCCGCACGCTTCGCCTATCGTTGCGCTCCCGAGCCGACAGCGCGAGCCCCAGGAGGACGAATGGCAGATCAACCCACGAGTGCCGCTGACGTCGCCCAGATCGTCAAGGAAAACGACGTGCGCTTCGTCCGCCTCTGGTTCACCGACGTGCTCGGCCAGTTGAAGAGCTTCTCGATCAACTCCTCGGAGCTGGAGGACGCCTTCGAGGGCGGCATGGGCTTCGACGGCTCCTCGATCACCGGCTTCAACCCGATCGAGGAGTCCGACATGATCGCCATGCCCGATCCCTCGACCTTCGCTCTCATCCCCTGGCGACCCGAGGAGGAGAACGCCGTCGCCCGCATGTTCTGCGACATCCAGGTTCCGGGCGGCGAGCCCTACGAGGGCGATCCGCGCTGGATCATGAAGCGCGCCCTGAAACGCGCCGAGGAGATGGGCTTCGACGCTTTCAACATCGGCCCCGAGCTCGAGTTCTTCTACTTCCGCTCGGCAAAGCCACAGAGCGGCGTCCCCGAGGGCCTCGACGAGGGCGGCTACTTCGACCTGACCACGCTCGACGCAGGCTCCGACGTGCGCCGCGACACGGTCCTGGCGCTGGAGAAGATGGGCATCCACGTCGAGTACACCCACCACGAGGTCGGCCCCTCCCAGCACGAGGTCGACATGCGCTACAAGAACGCGCTGGCGATGGCCGACGACTGCATGACCTACCGGATCGTCGTCAAGGAGTACGCGATGAAGTACGGCTGGCACGCGACCTTCATGCCGAAGCCGCTCTTCGGCGAGAACGGCTCGGGGATGCACGTCCACCAGTCGTTGACCAAAGACGGCAAAAACGCCTTCTTCGACGCCGACGACCAGTACTTCCTCTCGCCGACGGCGAAGGCCTTCATCGCCGGGCAGCTCAAGCACGCGCGCGAGATCTCGCCACTCTTCGCCCAGTGGGTCAACTCCTACAAGCGGCTCGTGCCCGGCTACGAGGCGCCGGTTTACCTCGCCTGGTCGCGCCGTAACCGCTCGGCGCTGATCCGCGTGCCGCTTTACCACCCCGGCAAGGAGGGGGCGACGCGGGCCGAGCTGCGCTGTCCCGATCCAGCCTGCAATCCCTACCTGTGCTTCGCGGGCATGCTGCAGGCGGGCCTCGAAGGGATCGAGAAGGGCTATGAGCTGCCCGAGCCGATGGAGCAGAACCTCTACCACCTCTCGCCCGAGGAGCTCGCCCATCAGGGAATCGAGCAGCTGCCGGAGACGCTCGGCGAGGCGATCGAGATCGCTGCCGACTCGGAGCTGGTGCTGCGGACGCTCGGTGAGCACACTTTTCGGCGCTTTGTGGAGATCAAGCGGCAGGAGTGGGACGAGTACCGGGTCCAGGTGACTCCGTACGAGATCGAGAACTTCTTGCCTGTTCTCTAGGAGTGGATGGAGGTCGGGGGGTCCTCGCCAGGGCGCTGGGTTTTTCGCCGGGCGCGTCGCGGCTCTCGCCAAGGGGGATGGTGCGAAAAACATGACGCCGCGCCCAGGCGAGGACCCCCCGACCTCCTCGGTGCTACGGAGCAGCTCGGCAGTGGGAGAGGCGAGCCGGGAGCGGTTGAAGGGTCAGGGGCGGGAGAGCTCGGGCGCTTGGGTTGGGGCTGGGGGCTCGTCCTTTGGCTTGGAGAGGGACGAGGGGGCCCAGAACTTGTCGCCCAGGGTGAGGGCGATCGAGGGGACCAGGACGCTGCGCACCAGGAAGGTGTCGAGGAGGACGCCGAAGGCGACTACGAAGCCGATCTCGGTGAGAAAGGTAAGAGGCAGCACGGCGAGCACCGAGAAGGTGCCGGCGAGGACGATGCCGGCGCTGGTGATGACACCGCCGGTGACGGCGAGAGC
>Ga0157306_10000006_pt1 | contig 38812 bp, 36 predicted proteins | sample NitcycUS163409C2_FD_108391 | JGI IMG/M metagenome (GOLD analysis project Ga0157306, IMG submission 108391) | Soil microbial communities from Arlington Agricultural Research Station in Wisconsin, USA - Nitrogen cycling UWRJ-S163-409C-2 | ecosystem: Environmental > Terrestrial > Soil >...
AGAGTGGCAGGCCATTGGTCATTCCACCCTCGAAGCCGCCGGCATGGTTGGTCTCGCGGTGGTAGCCGCGCTCCTCCGACCAAAAGATCTCGTCGTGGGCCTCGGATCCCGGCCGCCCGGCCACGTCCCAGGCTTCACCGATCGCGACGCCCTTGACCGACTGGATCGATGCAACCGCGCCGGCCAGCCGACCGTCGAGCCGGTCTTCCCATGAGATGTGCGAGCCGAGTCCGGGCACAAGCCCAAAGGCGCGTACCTCGAAGCCGCCGCCAAGGCTCTCGTTGGCCTTGCGCAAGCGGTTGATCTCCTCGACCATCGCGGCGCTCGCCTCGGCGTCGAGGCAGCGAACCGGGTCCTCGTCGACGCCGGCGAAGTCCTCGGGGGTGAGATCGGGACGCTCCGGGGCGCGAACCGAGGCGATCTGCAGGACGTGGCTGTGGACGCTCACCCCAAGCGCCGTGAGGAATCCGCGGGCGAGCGAGCCCGCGGCGACGCGAGCGGCGGTCTCGCGGGCGCTGGCCCGCTCGAGGACGTTGCGGATGTCGGTGTGGCCGTACTTCTGGGCGCCGACCAGGTCGGCGTGGCCAGGACGCGGCAGGTGAACCTCGTCGACCTCGGCCTCGACCGGCCAGGGGCTCATCCGCTCCTCCCAGTTGGCGTAGTCGCGATTAGCGACCAGCACCGCGATCGGGCTGCCCAGCGTACGTCCGTGGCGCAGCCCGGAGCGGATCTCGACCGTGTCGGTCTCGATCTTCATCCGCCCACCGCGGCCGTGGCCGAGCTGGCGTCGCGCCATGTCACGGTCGAGCGCCGCTCGGTCGAGCTCGAGCCCAGCCGGCATGCCCTCGACGACCGCGACCAGCCCGGGTCCGTGTGACTCCCCCGCTGTGGTGAACCTGAAGCCGCTCATCGTGCCCGCAAGGCTATAGACACCTCCGCAGCGTTCGCTCTTTGTCAGGCTCTGCCCTACAAAGAGCGAACGCACCCGCCGAACAGAGCACTCAACCGTAGGCGGCGGCGCGCATCGTCTCGAGCGGGGCTGGGCGGGCGGTCCAGATCTCGAGTGAGAGGGCACCCTGCTGGACGAGGACCTCGATGCCGTCGACGGTCGCCGCGCCAGCCGCCTGCGCGGCGCGCAGCAACGGGGTCGGCGCCTCCCCGTAGACCATGTCGACGACCACCTGACCGGGTACGAAGCCGCCGGGGGCCAACGGCAGCTCCTCGAACGGGTCCTCGCCGCCGAGGCCCGCCGCCGTGGAGTTGACGATCAGGCCGTAGGCGCCCTGATCAGGCTCGGTGACCGGCTCGCCGCCCAGTTCCTCGCAGAGGTTCCGCGAGCGCAGCTCGGTGCGGTTCCAGACCGCGACCTCGGCGCCCTCGCGAAGCAGCGCCCAGACGACGGCGCGCGAGGCGCCCCCTGCGCCGAGCACCAGCGCACGCATGCCGGCCGGCGAGCCCGGCAGCGATCTCAACAGCCCGCCCGCGTCGGTGTTCTTTGCGCGAACCAAGCCGTGCTCGAAGACCAGCGTGTTCGCCGCGCCGATCTCGCGAGCGGTCTCGGAAAGCTCGTCGGCGAGCGCAAGCGCGGCGCCCTTGTGGGGGACGGTGACGTTGGCCCCAACAAAGCCCTCCCCCGCCATCGCCTGCACCCTCGCCTCGAAGGCGTCGGGGGCGACGTCGATCGCTTCGTAGCTCCACTCGGTCAAGCCGAGCTCGGCCAGCGCGGCGCTGTGCATCGCCGGCGAGCGCGAGTGACCGACCGGGTGCCCGAGGACAGCGAGGCGCGGCACCGATCTATTCCCCGCAGCTGTCGGGCGAATTGCCGCCGGCCTCGGCGCGCGCCGAGTTGTAGCTTTCGACGTCGCGCTGGAACTCGGCTTCGGTCGAGGAGAAGGCGTGCTCGCCGCAGCTGCCAGGCTCGACCACGTAGAAGAGGTAGTCGACCTTCGCCGGCCGCGCGGCCGCTTCGATCGAGGCCAGCCCCGGGCTGCCGATCGGCCCCGGCGGCAGGCCGGCGTTGAGCCGCGTGTTGTAGGGCGAGTCGACGGCGAGCTCCGATTCGGTCAGCGGCTCGGTGTAGTTGCCGGTGGCGAAGCGCACCGTGGCGTCGATGCCGAGCGGCATGCCTTCCCGCAACCGGTTGTAGATCACGGCGGCAACCAGCGGCCGCTCGCTTTCGAGCTGGGCCTCCTCCTCGACCAGCGAGGCGATCGTCACCACGTCGTAGGTGGTCAGGTTCTTCGAGCGCGCATAGCCCATGTCGACCCCCTTGATCCGCCGCCTGAAGTCTTCGAGCTGCAGCTGGACCAGACTCTCGACGCTCGCCGCCTTTTCCAGCTCGAAGGTGTCGGGAAAGAGGAACCCCTCGAGGTCCCTGGCTTCCCCGCCGCCGTACTTGGCCGGGTTCAGGTAGGGAGAGCGGACGCTCGCTCGCTCATAGCTGCCGCGCAGGCCTTCGGCTTTGGCCAGCTCGGCGGTCTGGGCGCGGGTGTAGCCCTCGGGGATCGTCACCGTGATCGTCTTGACCACGATCGGCGGCGGCGTCTCGCGGTTGAAGTGACGGTAGGCGAGGGCGGCGATCGCGACCACGCCCAGGACGATCGCAGCGAGACCGGCAGCGAGTCCCCAGCGGCGCCCGGGAGAGCGGGGCGGCCTCGCCTGCTTTGCCTTGGCCGGCCTCGGCGGCCGGGGGGGCTTGGGGGGCTCGGCCGCCGCCATCGCTGCCGGCGCCTCGCCGTCGCGTTGGGCCCGTCGCGCTTCGCGCTCGCGGCGGCGCTGCTCGCGTTCGGCCGCGGCTCGCTCTTCACTCATCCTCGCCCTCCTCGATCGCGGCGCGGCCCGCCAGGTAGGCCTGCAGCAAATGGGCCGCGGCGAGCGAGTCGGGCGCCGCGGTGGCGCCTTCGCGCTTGCTCACGTCGGCCATTCGCGTCGTCAGGCGCTCGTCGTAGGTCTCGACCGGGACGTCGAGGATCGCTTCGAGTTCAACGCAGAAGCTGCGCGCCAGCGCCGCCTGGCTTCCTTCCTCGCCGCTGAGGTGCAGCGGGAGTCCGACCACGACCCGCTCGACGTCGTGCTTCTCGACCAGATCCGCCACCGCGCGCGCCTGCGGCGGCTCGATCACCGGCAAGGGCGTCGCCAGGGTGCCGCTCGGGTCGGAGATCGCGCAGCCAATACGCGCGGTGCCATGGTCGAGGGCGAGGACCCGCATCGGCTCAGGCGACCTTCTGCTCGATCGCGGCGCGGGCCACGGCCAGCGCTTCGTCGAGCTTCGCGGGGTCCTTGCCGCCCGCCTGGGCCATCTCGTCGCGACCGCCCCCACCGCCGCCGACGACAGCTGCCGCCTTGCGAATGACCTCGGCCGCGGACAGCCCATAGCCCACCGCGTCATCGGAGAGCAGAGCCACAAGACCGACCTTCTCGCCTTCGCTCCCGCCGAGGACGACAGCAGAGGGCTTGCGCAGCTTCGCCTGGATCAGATTCGCGAGGTTGAGAAGCTGCTTGGGATTGCCGAGCGCGGCCTTCGCCTCCACGAGGGTGATCGTGCCATCGGCGCTTCGCACGACTATGTCGATACCCGTATCGGCGAGCCGCTTGGCTTCCTCGCTCAGCTCCTGCGCCTGCGCCCGCTCTGCGCCCCTGCCGGCCTGCTCGAGGCGCTCGGCCGCACGGCGGGCAGCGCTGAGCGGATCCTGGGGCGAGCCAAGCAGATCGCCGACCTCATTGAGGCGCTCCTCCTGCCCGCGGAACCAGTCGATCGCAGCCGGACCGCTGAGCGCCTCGATGCGCCGCACGTTGGCGGCGCTCGAGCCCTCGGCGGCGATCTTGAAGATCCCCACCTCGGCCGTGTTGGCGACGTGGGTTCCGCCGCAGAGCTCGCGCGAGACCTCGTCGACTTCGACCATCCGCACCCACTCGCCGTACTTCTCGCCGAAGAGCGCCATCGCGCCGAGCCGCTCCGCCTCGGCCCGCTCCATCTCCAGCCAGCGCACCGGTCGGCTCGCCTTGATCCACTCGTTGACACGATCCTCGATCGCCCGCAGATCCTCAGCGCTCAGCGCCTGGCCATGGGTGAAGTCGAAGCGCAGCTTGTCGGGACGCACGGCCGAGCCGGCCTGGCGCACATGCGTGCCGAGTCGCTCACGCAGCGCCGCGTGCAGCAGGTGCGTAGCCGTGTGGTTGCGCATCGTTGCGTGGCGCGTCTCTCGGTCGACGATCGCCTCCACCGCGGCATCGGCCGAGATCCCGTCGCTCCCCGGCTCGACCTCGAGCGCCTGATCGTCGCCCACCCGGTAGACATCGACCACGCGCGCCTCGCCAGCGTCCCAGCGCAATAGGCCCGAGTCGGCGACCTGGCCGCCGCCCTCGGCGTAGAAGGGGCTCTCCTCGAGCTTGACCAGGGCACGGCCGTCGTCAGCCTCGACGGCTGCCAGGCTGGTGATCGCGCGCAGCGTCTCGTAGCCGACGAAGCGGGTCGGCGCCACCGCCGTGGCGAAGGCGATCACCCGCTCGTGACGATCCTCGGATCCGTGCGCCGTGGCAGCGCCGACCCGGGCGCGCTGGCGCTGCTCCTCCATCAGCTCCTCGAAGCCACCGTCGTCGACCGAGAGGCCCTGTTCGGCGAGCAGCTCCTTGGTCAGGTCATAGGGGAAGCCGTAGGTGTCGTGCAGCTTGAAGGCATCGGCTGCGTCGATCCAGGACGTCCCGGTCTCCTTGGCATCGGCGACCAGCCGCTCGAGCAGCTCGGTGCCGCGCTCCAGGGTGCGGCCGAAGCTCTCCTCCTCGTCACCGACCCAGCGGACGATCGTCTCGCGCTCGCCGCCCAGCTCGGGATAGGCGTCGCCCATGACCTCGATCGTGCGCTCCGCGAAGCGGCTGAGCCAGGGAGCCTCGAGGCCGAGCGTGCGCCCCTGCTGGATCGCCCGCCGCATGATGCGGCGCAGGATGTAGCCGCGGTCCTCGTTGGAGGGGACGACGCCGTCGGCGATCAGGAAAGCGGCGCCGCGCGAGTGGTCGGCGACGATCCGCATCGCCCGGGTGAGGGCGCCACCCTCAGCGTAGGAGTGGCCAGAGAGCTCCTCGGCGAGGTCGATCAGCGGACGGATCAGGTCGGTCTCGAAGACCGAGGGCACGTCCTGGAGGATCGCCGCCATCCGGTCGAGTCCCATGCCGGTGTCGATATTGCGCATCGGCAGCTCGGTCAGTGTGCCGTCGGCGCCCAGGTCGTAGGTCATGAAGACGTGGTTCCAGAACTCGAGGAAGCGATCGGTGTCGTCGCCGGGACGCTCCCCAGGCGCACCGAAGTCCTCGCCGCGATCGAGGTACAGCTCCGAGCAGGGGCCGCAGGGGCCGGTCGGCCCAGCCTGCCAGAAGTTGTCCTCACGGCCGAGGTGGACGATGCGCTCGTCAGGCACGCCAACCTCCCTCCAGATGGCGATCGCCTCCTCGTCGGGCCCGAGGCCGAGCTCCTCGTCGCCACCGAAGACCGTGACCCAAATCCGCTCGGGATCCATGCCGAAACCGTCGGTCGAGAGCTGCCAGCCCCAGGGGATCGACTCCGCCTTGAAGTAGTCGCCGAAGCTCCAGTTGCCGAGCATCTCGAAGAAGGTCAGGTGGCGCGCGGTGTTGCCGACCTCCTCGATGTCGGTGGTGCGAAAGCACTTCTGGACGTCGGCCAGACGCCGCGCGGGCGGCTGCTCGCGACCGAGGAAATATGGCTTGAAGGGCTGCATGCCGGCGGTGGTGAGCAGCACCGACGGATCATGGACCGATGGCACCAGCGAGGCCGAGGGCACGATCTTGTGCTCGCGCTCCGCGAAGAATGAGAGGTAGGTCTGGCGGATCTCGCTGGCCTTCATGCAGGGCAGAGCCTAAGCACCTCGACGCCGGTTCGCAGTACCCCGCCCGCGGCGAAGCGACCTGACATTCAGCTCGGGGGCTCGTTAGAGCAGAGAGTCACCATGCCCCTACTCTTGCCGTATGGACCAGAGCGACCTCGTTGCGATCTACGAGCGCTACAACCAGCAGCTCTATCGCTTCTGCTTCTCGATCGTCGGCAACGCCGAGGACGCCCAGGACGCCCTGCAAAACGCGATGCTCAAGGCAGTGCGCGCCTTGCCGGGCGAGCGACGAAAGATCCAGCTCAAGCCCTGGCTCTACCGGATCGCCCACAACGAGTCGATCGACCTGCTGCGCAGGCGCCGCGACGAGGCGCGGATCGATCCGGAGCTGGCCGCCTCGGCCGCCGGCCCCGACCAGACGGCCGCCTCGCGGGAACGACTGCGACGCCTGCTCGCCGATCTGTCGGAGCTGCCCGAACGCCAGCGCGAGGCGCTGGTCATGCGCGAGCTTGCCGGGCTCGAGTTCGCCGAGATCGGACAGGCCTTCGCGACCTCCGCCTCGGTCGCTCGGCAGACGGTCTACGAGGCGCGGCTCAACCTGCAGCGATTGGAAGCGGGGCGTGAGATGAGCTGCGCTGAGGTGACAAGGCAGATCTCGGATGCCGACGGCCGCGTGCTGCGGCGACGCGACATCCAAGCGCACCTCCAATCCTGCGCCGAGTGTCGCGAGTTCCGCGATGCGATCGACGCTCGCAAGCACGATCTGGCCGCGATCGCGCCGCTGCCGGCAATCGCAGCGGCGGGCATCCTGCAGAGCGTGCTCGCCGGCGCCGCAGGCGGCGGCGCCGGCGGGGCAAGCGCGGCCGGAGCGATTGGCGCAGGAGCGGGCAAGGTTGCGGCAACCTCAGCCGTGGTCAAGTCAGTCGCGACCGTGGCCGTGGTTGCCGCCGTCGGAGTCGGCGCTGCCGACCGCGGTGGGCTCATCGACACCGGGCTTGCTGGCAGCGGAAAGGACAACACGCCCTCCGAGTCAAGGCGGGCGGAGCCGAGGATTGCGCCGATCGCGCCAGCCGCCATCGAGCGCCGGCCAAGCAACGGGAGAGACGCGGCATCCCGCACTGCGCCCGGGAACAGTGCCGACTCCGCGACCGGCGGCAACAACCGGGGTCGGGCAGGGGCAACTGGACCCGATGGCTCCGACCCGGGCCGCGGCGACGGCAAGGGCCCGCCCGATGCGCTTCCCGCGGCCGCGCAGCACGGGCAGGAAACCGCGGCTGCCAACAAAGCCAAGCCAAAGCGGGGCGGCGCCCAGTCCAACGCGGGCAAATCAGGCGGATCGGCGGAAGCGGGCAAAGGCTCGGGGGGGACTCGAACGCAGGGGGCCAACTCACGGGGCGGGTCGCGGGGGGCTGCCAACAAAGCGGACGGAGCCACTGAACATGCCCCAGCTTCATCTGGGAGCGGTGGCCAGGCCAACACCGAACCGAAGCCTTCGAAGTCGACGTCTGACACCACCGTCGAAGCTCCCACGGTGGCCCCCAGTCCGAATCCGGGCACCGAAAAATCCAAAGATTCGCCCTGACGGATCGCGCCCCAGCGCGTTTCAGCCTTCGTAGTCACCGCAAATCGGCCACGTCGAAGGAGGCACGATGAAGCTGCAACTGAAGTTCGCACTTGCAATCGCTGCGGTTGCACTGACCGTTCCCGCGATGGCTATCGCGACGCCGGGCAACGGTCAGGGCAAAGGCCAGGGAGGGCCGGAATACGCCCCCACGCCGCCGCCACAGCCGCCCGCCAAGGCCTACGGCAAGCTCTGCCAGGGCGAGAGCAAGGAGCACGTCAAAGGTGAGAAGGGCACGGACTTCTCACGCTGCGTGACCAAAATGGCCCACGCCGCCGACAACCCCGGGCTGACGCCCCGCCAGGCGTGCAAAGGCGAGAGCAAGAAGCACGTCAAGGGCGAGAAGGGCACCGCCTTCAGTCGCTGTGTGAAAGCCGCCGCGAAGCTGCGCCAGCAGGAACGCAAAGAGGCACAGGCGCAGGTCTAGGCGCAGATCGTGCCGTGGCCGACGATCGCGCCACCGGCCAGCAGCACTGCGGTCTGACCGGGTGAGACACCGGCAAAGCTCTCTCCCAGCCGGATGTTGATCTTGGGCAGTCGCCCCGTTCCCGTCACGTCGAGCGTGGCGGGGACGGGTTGCGAGCGGTAGCGCAGGCGCACCGCGTCGACCGTCGCGCCGTCGCGATGGAGCACCGCGTCCCGGATCCGCACCACCTCTGCCTGCAGGTCCCGCCGAGTGCCGACCGTGACGGTATTCGCCGTCGCATCGGTCTCCAGCACGTAGAGCGGCTCCTCGGCAGAGACCCCGAGGCCCCGCCGCTGGCCGACCGTGTAATGGTGGTGCCCCCGGTGTCGGCCGATCGCCCGGCCCGAGCGGTCGAGCACAGCGCCCTCGCGCTCGTGCAAGCCGCCGTGACGACGCAGGAAGTCCCCCTTGCCTTGCCCTGCGAGAAAGCAGAGATCCTGGCTCTCGGGCTTGCGCGCGACTGCAAGCCCATGCCGGGAGGCGATCTCACGCACTTCGGGCTTGGTCAGCTCGGTGAGCGGGAACCGCAGCCGCTCGAGCATCCGCGGCGGCAGGGCGGCGAGCATGTAGCTCTGGTCCTTGTTTGAGTCCGAGGCGGCCGACAGCAGCGAGCCGTCGCCGTCCTCGACGATGCGGGCATAGTGACCGGTGCAAAGATGCGTCGCCCCGAGGCGCTCGGCGAGGTCGACCATCGCGGCGATCCGCACCTCGCCGTTGCAGGCGATGCACGGGTTGGGAGTGCTGCCAGCCGCATAGCCGGAGACGAACTCGGCCACCACCCGCTGGCGGAACTCTTGCTCGAGGTCGAGCGTCAGATGGGGAATTTCCAGCGAGTGCGCCAGCGAGCGGGCGCCGAGGACCGCCTCCGGCGAGCAGCAGGCCTTGGCGCCGTCGGTCTGCGGGTCGGCCCAGAGCTTCAGAGTGACGCCGACCACCTCCGCCCCACGCTCGCGTTCCAGCAGGGCGGCGACGGCGCTGTCGACGCCCCCCGACATCGCCACCAACACGCGGTCTCGACTCGGCCCTGCGAGTCGCCGCGGCGACGCTGCCGCTTGCGCAAGCGCTCGGTGCAGGGCATCTGCGGCAAGCTGAGCCGCGTGGCGCTTGGCCGGCGTCAGACCGCCGATCGCCTCGTCGACCTCCTCGGTTCCTAGCTGTGCGGCATCGAGCACCGACGCGCCCTCGACCATCTCGGCCAGCGCCGCAGTGGCTGCCCGCGTGGCGCCACAGCCCTCGGCATCGCAGGTGACTCGCGCGATCGTCCCCTCGTCGATCTCGAGCGATACCCGCGAGAGATCGCCGCAGGCCGCGCCTCCCGCGGCCCCGGTGAAGGCGTCCTCCCCGGGTGAGCCGACGTGGCTACGGTCATGCAGGTACGCGTCGAAGAGCTCCTTGCTCATGGCATCAAGAGTAGAGAGCAATCGAGGCTCCAGCCCGCCGGTACCGCCTCTGGCTTTGATCCCTTGAAGTAAAGGGTGGGCGCCTCCTCGCAGTCCCATGAGACCGAGAGAGATCAGCTCCCGCGCCGTTTGTGTTGGGTCAAACGGTGAGACGGCTCACGTACGGGCTCGAGCCTCTGGGCCAACCGTACCACCGCAGATGGCGCTTGGCGAGACCTCAATCGTCGAGGTTGGAAAGCATCAGCTCGGCCTCGCTCCAGTCCTCGGGCAGGACCCTCAGGGCGATGTCGCCGCGGCCGAAGCGATCGAGCGGCCAGTCGACGGTCAGCACCGCCTCGATGCCGGCCTCTTTGAGCGTCTGGTGCCAGGCGCGAGCCGTCTTCACGTCGGTGAAATCGCGGACGACCTCCCAGTCGTCGAAGCGTGGATCGTCGACGTGGACCGGGGTCGCGCCCGGTCCCGGCGGCCGGGCGCCGAAGACTGCGCGGATCCGGCCGAAGAGGGTCATTAGCCGTCGGGTCGCGCCTTCGAGCGCAGACGCAAGCCGACCTCGCGCAGCTGGTCCTCGTCGACCGGCGCTGGCGCCCCGGTCAACGCATCCGCTCCGGAAGCGGTCTTGGGAAAGGCGATCACGTCGCGGATCGAGTCGGCCCCAGCCAAGCGCTGCACGAGGCGATCGAGGCCGTAAGCAATGCCGCCGTGTGGCGGAGCGCCGTAGCGCAGCGCCTCGAGCAGGAAGCCGAAGCGAGCATTCGCCTCGGCCTCGTCGATCCCCAGCGCCGCGAAGACCTTGCCCTGCAGGGCTGCGTCGGCAATACGGATCGAGCCGCCGCCCATCTCCTGGCCGTTCCAAACCAGGTCGTAGGCGAGGGCCCGGGCGGCGCCCGGATCGGCGGGGTCGAAGTTGCCGGCCGGCGCCGTGAACGGATGGTGCAGCGCATCCCAGCCCCCGTCCTCGGCGGCCTCCATCAGCGGCCACTCGACAATCCAGAGCAGCTTCTCGGACCCCTCGGGAATCAGGTTGAGCTGCTCGGCGAGATCGAGGCGCAGCTGAGCCAGCACCGCGTTGACGACCTTGGGCCGATCGGCAACGAGGAGCAGCAGGTCGCCCTGCTCGGCGCCGAGCCGCTCGTTGAGCCTCTGCAGCTCATCCTCGGCAAGGAACTTCGCCGTCGGCGAGCGCCAGCCGTCGCCCTCGCGAAAGGCCCAGACCAGACCCCTGGCGCCGAGCTCCTGAGCGCGGGAGATGAGGCCGTCAAGAGCCGAGCGCGGCATCTCACGGCGACCGGCATTGAGCCCTCGGACGGCGCCGCCGGAGGCGATCGCCGAGGCGAAGACCTTGAACTCGGTGCCGGCAAGCAGGTCGGTGAGATCGGCCAGCTCGAGCCCGAAGCGCGTATCGGGGCGGTCGGTGCCATAGCGGGAGATCGCCTCGTCGTAGGCGAGCCGTGGCAGCGGCAGGTCGATCGCCGGTCCGCCGACCCGCTCGAAGACGTGAGCCAGGAGGCGCTCGTTGACCTCGATCACGTCGTCGACGTCGACGAAGGACATCTCGACGTCGAGCTGGGTGAAGTCCGGCTGGCGGTCGGCGCGCAGGTCCTCGTCGCGGAAGCAGCGGGCCACCTGGTAGTAGCGCTCGAAGCCGGCGACCATCAGCAGCTGCTTGAAGAGCTGCGGCGACTGCGGCAACGCGTAGAACGACCCCTGCTGCAGCCGGCTGGGAACCAGGAAGTCCCGAGCGCCCTCTGGGGTTGAGCGGGTGAGGACGGGCGTCTCGACGTCGAGAAAGCCCTCGCCGTCGAGGAACTCACGCAGCGCCGCGGTGACCCGGTGGCGCAGAACGAGCGCCTCGCGCATCTGCTCGCGACGCAGGTCGAGATAGCGGTGGCGCAGCCGCGCGTCCTCCCCGGCCTCGCCGGCGAAGCCCTCGATCTGGAAAGGCGGCGTCTCGGCGTCGGCGAGCAGCTCGGCGCGGGCGGCCTTGAGCTCGACCTCGCCCGTCGGCAAGTCGGGGTTGACGGTCTCCGGCGAGCGCCGCACGACGCTGCCGGCGACGCTCAGCACGTCCTCGGCCCGCAGCTTGTGGGCGAGCTGGAAGGCATCGCCTGCCTCGTCGGGGTGGAAGACGAGCTGGACGATGCCGGTGCGATCGCGCAGGTCGATGAAGATCAGACCGCCGTGATCGCGGCGACGGTGGACCCAGCCGGCGACGCGGGCCTCGGAGTCGACCCGGTCGGCCAAGACCTGGCCGCACCAGGCATCCCGGTAACGGTTGGGCTGCAGGGCAGGAAGCTCGCTCATCCGCGGTCTCCGGTCAGCTCCGCGACCAGCTCGCCGGGTGCGACCGGCCGCTGCTCGCCGCTCTGCATGTCGCGCAGCAGCGCGCTCCCCTCTTCTTCGAGGATCACCACCCGGCGCGCCCCGATCCGGTCGGCCTGCTTGAGCTGACCCTTGAGGCCTCGCCCGCCGAGGTCGATCTCGGCCGAGATGCCGGCCTTGCGCAGGTCGCCGGCAAGAACCATCGCTCGCAGCCGCTGCTGAGGTTCCTCTCCGGCCACCGCGACGAAAACGTCTCGCCCACTTGCCGCGACCTCCTCGTCGAGGGCGAGCATCAGGCGCTCCACTCCGGCGGCCCAGCCCACCGCCGGGGTCGGCGCACCACCGAGCTGCTCGATCAGGCCGTCGTAGCGTCCGCCGCCCCCGATCTCCGACTGGGCACCAAGTCGACCGCAAACGAAGGAGAAGATCGTCCGCGTGTAGTAATCGAGGCCACGCACCAGGGTCGGGTCGATCGCGTAGGCGATTCCGGCGGCGTCGAGCAACCCTCGCACCTCGGCAAAGTGCTCGGCGTCCTCGCCCTCGAGGCGCTCAACGAGCTTCGGAGCCGCCGCCATCGCTCCTCGGGTGCTCTCGTCGTCGGAATCGAAGGCGCGCAGGGGGTTGGCGTCGATCCGCTCACGCACCTCCCTGGCCAGCTCCGCCTCGTTGGCGCGCAGATATGCCTTGAGCTCCTCGAGGTAGGCGCGCCGCGCATCGAGCGAGCCGAGGCTGCCGAGGCGCAGCTCGACCCCAGGCACCCCCAGCTCGGCGATCAGCTCGGCCAGCAATCCGATCGTCTCGGCATCGGCCAGGGGCGAGTCGCTGCCGATCGCCTCGGCGCCGAGCTGGTGGAATTGCCGGTAGCGACCCGCCTGGGGGCGCTCGTGGCGGAAGAACGGGCCGACGTAGGAGAGCTTCACCGGCTGCGCCAGCTTGTGCATGCCGTGCTCGAGGTAGGCGCGGCAGATCGCCGCCGTCCCCTCGGGGCGCAGGGTGAGGCTGCGGCCGCCCTTGTCCTCGAAGGTGAACATCTCCTTGCGGACGATGTCGGTCGAGTGGCCGACACCCCGCTCGAAGAGCTCGGTGTCCTCGAAGCTCGGCGTTGCGATCGGCTCGTAACCCGCACGGGCAAAGATCGCCCCGGCAGCATCCTCGATCCGCCGGCGAGCGCGCGCCGCATCGGGCAGGACATCGAAGGTCCCGCGAGGTGCCTGGTATTTGGGTCCCGCCACGGTGCCGCGACCTTACCTGCGCGGGCGCCAGGCCGACTGCTTAGCTAGGCAGCCCGGCGAGGAAGGGGTTGCTTGCCCGCTCGGCGCCCAGCGTGGTGATCCCCATGTGGCCGGGATAGACCGTGGTCTCCGGCGAATGCGACTCGACCAGACCCTCGATCGAGCGCATCAGCGTTGGCCCATCGCCGCCGGGCAGGTCGACCCGCCCGACCGAGCCCTGGAAGAGGACGTCGCCGGAGAAGATCGCCTGCTCGCCCACCACCGAGTAGGTGACGTGACCCGGGCTGTGGCCGGGGGTGAAGATCACCTCCAGGCTGAGGCCAGCCAGCTCGAGCGTCTCGCCGCCCGCGACGGTCTCATCCGCCTCGTAGCTCTCGTAGGGGCCGAAGCCGGCGTAGGGGACGAAGGCCATGATGTCGGCCAGGACCGGCGCCTCGATCTTCGGGCAGTAGACCGGGGCGCCAGTGGCTTTTGCGACCGGCGCGACGGCGCCGATGTGGTCGAAATGGCAGTGCGTGACCAGGACCGCCTCGACCTCCGCGCCGCTCTCCTCGACCTCGGCGAGGATGCGCTCGGCCTCCTCGCCCGGATCGACGATCAACGCCTTGTCTGCGCCCTCGCGGCGGATGAGAAAGCAGTTCTCGGCAATCGCGCCGACGGTGAGCTGGCGGACCTCGAGGCTCACGAACCGTTGCTGGCGCGCATCCGCGCGCGCTCCCGGCGTCGCCACATGTAGGTGTCGATGTAGTAGCCGGCCGGGATGTAGAAGACCAGCATGAAAGCGCCGAGGCCGAGCGCCGAGCCGATCGAGCGGCCGAAGATGAGCATCAGCAGCAGCGTGAAGATCGCCGCCGCGACCACGCCACGGACGATCGAGCTGCGCCAAGTCGGCGGGTTGTCGCCGCGCGGGCCGCGTTTGGCACTGCTGCGCGAGCGGGCTCGCGCCTGGGCCTCCGCTCGGCTGCGGGGGCGGGCGGCGCGGCGGTTGGCATCGACGCGACCCCCCTGGGTACCACGGCGCTTGCGACGGCGCTTCTTTCTCGTCTGGGCCATGGCTTGAATCTAGCGGGCCGCGGCGCTCAAGAGGTGGCCGCCAGCCGGGCCTCGATCGTCCGTATCTCGGGGTCGAACTTGGGAAGCGGCAGGTCGGCGGGAAAGCCCGCGAGAGCGGCGCGAGGCACAAGCCCGACGATCTCCGCCTCGATCGGGCGGGCGCCAAGTGGCGCAGCGAGGCTGCGCACCCGCTCGATCACCTCGGCGAGCGACACGGCAAGCGGATCGTGCACGTTGGTCGAGATTTGGGTGCGGCCGCCGGACAGCCCCAGGCCGATCGCCCGCACCCCGGCCAGGCCCCCGCCGGACTCGCGCAGCCCCGCCGCAACCGAGCGGGCGAGCTCGACGTCTCCGCTATCCAGCTCGAGGTTGAAGGCGGCAAGGGGCGGGCGCGCTGTGACCAGGGTCACCCCGGCGGTCCGGTGGGGAGCATCGGGTCCGTAATCGGGGCGCAACTCGCCCCCCTCCATACGCAGCCAAAGCTCCGCGAAGCCGCCATTGCGGAAATAGGCACGCTCGGCGTGCTCGGGTCGAGTGGCCAGCTCGCCGTAGAGGAAGACCGGTACGCCCAGCCCACCAATCTGCTCGGCAACCTCGATCGCATCTGTGCGCGCAGCGGGGCGGTCGGAAGGGTCAACCCAAACGAGCGGACAGACGTCGAGCGCGCCGGCGGCCGGGTGCAGGCCATCGTAGGAGGTCATGTCGATCAGCTCGATCGCCTGCTCGGCGCCGGTGAGCAGCGAGTCGCGCAGCGCGCTTCCGCTGCCCGCGAGCGTGAAGACCGTGCGATCGTGATCGGCGTCCGAGTGACGGTCGAGCAGCGTCGCGCCGCGCGAGAAAGCGCTCTGCAGGGAGGCGATCCGTCCGCGATCGCGCCCCTCGGAGACGTTGGGAACCGCGAGGAGCCGGGATGCCACGCGCTCAGACGAGCAGATCGCCGCTGCGGACGATCTCTTCCCCGTCGATCGCGACGCTTGGTTCGAGGATCACGCAATCCAGATGGACGGGAACTTGGACGGCGCCACCGATCGCTGCGGAAGCGCCAAAGGCGACGTGGGCCGTGCCAAGGATCTTCTCGTCCTCGAGGATGTTGCCGGTCAGCGTCGCCTCTTCGTTGGTGCCGATCCCCAGCTCGGCGACGTTGGTGCCATCCTCGCCGTGCTTGGTCAGCAGCTCGAGCAGCGCGCTGCCCTCGGGCCCGGTCGCGTCAGTCAGGTGACCTTCGCGCACGGTCAACTCGACCGGGGTTTCGACCATGCCGACGCCGGCGATCGAACCGTCGACGACCAGCGTCCCCTCGGCTGTGGTCGGCGCGACGAAGGCCTCGCCGCAGGGCAGGTTGCCGAAGGCGCCGGGCGAGTCGATCACGCCGGCGTCGGCGATCGGTATGCGATCTCCGAGGCCGAGCCGCAGGTCGCTGCCGTGCTGGCAGGTGATCCGCGCCTCCGAGCCGCTGCGCATCGCGGCGGCCAGTGCCGCCCCACGCCGCCGCAGCGCCTGCATATCGGCGTTCATCAGCCGCGCCAGCATGTCCGCGGTGACGCCGGGGAGAGTGGCGACACGGGCGCCCGCCTGGTTGGCGGCCCGGCGGGCGTAGGTGTGCGAGAGCGACTGGATCGTCGGCGCAAGCACGACGTTGGCGGAGATCATCGCCGCGGCAACTGGGGTCGGCGGCTCCGCGCCGTTGGAGTCGAGCTCGGAGATCACCGCCAGCGTCGCTTTTGCCCCGTCGCCCTCGGCCTCGATCCGCATCAATGCCCCGATGTCCTCGGTGACGGGATTGCAGATCACCAGCACCTCTTCCCCCGGTTCGACCCGCAGACAATCCCGCAACACCGCGCGCACCGCCATGTCGAGCTCCTGGGTCACGGCCCCAAGGCTAAAGCCCCCGCACTTGCGGCGAGCCGCACCCCGCCATCGCTACGATCCCTCCCCCCGCCGGAGTAGCTCAGCTGGTTAGAGCAGCGGAATCATAATCCGCGTGTCGGGGGTTCGAGTCCCTCCTCCGGCATCGCATCCCGATGCGGAATGCCGCTGATTGGCTCTCCACAACCCTCAAATCGACCCGGGGGTGCAAGGAAGTTGCAGGGGTTGCCTGCCGGAGTGCCCGCCGTTACGCAGCCCAGCGGCGTCCTTCCCCCTTCGCTGCTTCGTGACCCGCCGCGACCTTCTCGCGGACGGGAGGTGGTTCACGGTCGTAGCCACCCCGGCTCAAATTCAGCATCGAGAGCAAATGTCGAACCGACCGGGAACGCAGAGGCGGCCGCCTCGTCACCTTTGCCCTTTAGAAAAGCCCGCGCCTTCGAACCTCCTCTCGCAGCTTGTCGCCGTACGTGGCCAAAGGCGCGCGAGGCGCCAATCGATCACGGTAGGACTGCAAGCAGGACCGAGAGAAGACGAGTCGGCCTCGCTCAGAAGGTCCCCGCTGGGCGATGCTTCTCCCAGCTGTCCGGCGGGCAGAGAGCGATGATGTCGAGGCCCTTGATGTAGGCGACGCCAACGATGTTGGCCTTCACCCCGGCCCGCCGCTTTGGCATTGGCAAGTTGAAGACGAGATCGCCGTTGTGGTAGCTGGGGTGCAGGGTTCGCCCCGGCCCCAGCTCCGAGAATCCCCAGTGGGTGGCGTGGGTGGGCCGGTTTGAGTGGTCCGGAAAGACGTCGTAGGCGCCGTCGGCGCTCGCCGGAACGGCCCAGACGTCTTCCCCACGGTAGGTCGTATGCACCGGCCGGTCGTAGGTCGGCGCTCCGATCGCCGACGGCGACCACCTGTCGGGGTCGAACTCATGGACGATCACGCGAATCTGGTCCTGGGTGATGTCGAGGCTGTGCTGCTGGCTTTTGTTGTGGATTTCCATCTGCACCTTGAACTGTGCCTGGCCACGCACCCCCGGCACTATGCACCACTTTTTGACGTGAATCCAGAGGTCGAGGTCGTATGGGTTGTCCCCGGAGGGACAGCCAGCGCCGGCGCTGGTCGCGACCGGGTCGGGAACGTCGGTGGCGGCGGGGGCCACCCCAGTTGCGCCAACGCTCAGAAGCGTGAGAACGCCGATGAAGAAGATCCTCGGTGACACGTGTGCACTCCCCTGCCAGTTGACAAATAAGAGTCTGAGCATATCGATTCGATACCGGATGCTTACCGTGTGAGTCCGGTGAGAAAGCTCAGGGTCGCCAGACCGCACCGTGTGCTCGCGGGCGAAAGCCAAGCGGCCAGTCCGTCCGGTCGTCGAAGACTGCGTGGTTCAACCTGGCCCCGCTCAGGTCGGCGTAACCCAGTTCGGCGTCGCGCAAATCGGCATGGCGCAGGTCGGCGTCGCGCAGGTCGACGCTGCTGAGATCGGCGTCGCGCAGATCGGCGTGTTCGAAGTGCGCCCCCCGCAGCATCGCTTCGAAGGCTTCGGCGTCTTCGAGGTGGGCATGGGTGAAAAAGGCATGCTGCAGCTCGGCCTGCATCATGTGGGCGCCCTCGAGGTGTGCGTGGGAGAACCTTGCCACAGGCAGAACTGCTGAGACGAGCGAGATGTCGGGGGCCTTGGCAAATTCGAAGTAGGGACCCTTTCCCTCGGCGTCATCGAGCCTCGCCCTTCTCAGGCTGGTGCCGTTGAAGACCGTCCCCTCGAGATGCGCGTCCCACATTTCCGCCTTGATCAGCGAGGACCCGGCCAGGTCCGCCTGTTGCAGCTTGGCGTCGATCAGGTTGGCTTCGTAGAGGTTCTTGCGACGCAGGTAGAGGCCGCGCAGGTCTTCGCCTTCGAGTCCGATGCCGGCGAGGTTGGGCTGCAGGGTGAGGGTGAGCTGCAGGCTCTGCCTCTGACGCTGCCGGGCTTCCTCCCGGCGTTGCTCGGCAGCGGTCTCGTCAATCGATTGCTGGATCTCAAGCTGCCACCAGCCGATCGCCACCGCAACCACGACCCCGACCACGAGACCTTGGCCGATGTTGCTGCGGGCCTCTTGATGGCTCTGCCCGATCGACACCAACCCGAGCCCGAGGAAAGCGAGAAGAACCAGTGCCACCGCGACTACGTCGCCGGTGGTGGAGTGGGCGGAGCGTGAGAGCAAGGCGAACATGCCCGCGCCACCCAACCCCAGTGCGATCCCGACCCCCAGCCGCCTCCACATGTCCGTACCGTAGCTCGGCTGAGGCCGCGGCAGGTACTGGCGAGGCCTGTGTCACAGGAAGCCGAGTCTTCGAGCAACCCCAGCCAGGGGTGTCATAGGATTGTGCCGTGCCGTTCACTCTTAGGAACCTCAAGGAGGACCTGGAGGACCTTGGATCCAGGTTCGACGGCGCGCCGGACCTGGAGTTCCGCATGGCGACCGAGGCGCTCGAGCTTGAGAAATCCGGCCTCAGCTACCAGCGCGTCCCGCCCAACTATCGCTTTCCGTACGGCCACACGCACAAGAAGCAGGAGGAGGTGTACGTGGTCCTGCGCGGGAGCGGGCGAATGAAGCTCGACGACGAGATCGTCGAGCTCAAGGAATGGGACGCGGTGCGCGTCCCGCCTGGTACGTGGCGAGGCTACGAGGCCGGGCCGGAGGGCCTCGAGATCCTCGTCATCGGCGCGCCCCATCTCGGCGAGGCTCCGCGCGAAGACGTCGATGGCCAGCGCAATTGGTGGGCTGACTAGCGCCAGATAGTGAAGATGAAAGCGGGAGGCCAGACCACGATCAGCGAAGATCAACGACACCGCAGGGCAGCTTGTCGGCTCGATCGATGATCTCGGGGTCGCCGGTGAGCAGGTCGGTTCCAGTCCTTGCAGCCAACGCCACGGCGAAGCAGTCCGCCAGTGCGATTGGGTGGTCCGCCGTTACCCGGGCCACGGCTCGCATTGCAGACACCCCTGGCAGATCCTCGGTGACTCGCGAGCGCAGATCGCTTAGCGTCTGCTCGGCCTCGTGCCAGCCGTGATCGCGTGCTACGCGATAGTTGACCTCTACGAGATTGACCCAGCTCATCGGCGGGCGTTCCTGGGCAAAGGCTTCAGCGACCTTGGCGGCGGCGGGTTCGTCGCCGTCGAGCCAGGAAAGGACAGCCCAGGAGTCGAGGCAGGCGGCCACCTCTATGGACGCTCTTGGCGACGATCCTCGAGGAGGCGGGCGGCCATTCCACTGCCGGCAAAACGACCCCGCATCTTGGCTTGTCGATCGGCTCGCCGGACCACGATGCCATCGTCCACAGGCTCAAAAGACACATCCGCCCCTGGCCCAAGGCCGACTTGCTCACGGAGATCCTTGGGGATCACGACCTGCCCCTTGGCACCCATTCTCTGAGTCATACAGCGTCAGTATAACGGCTAGTCCTAGCCACATAGACGGGGCTGCGCGCTGCAACGCCGGGCCCGTGGCGGTCGGCCAAGCCGGGCCACAAAGTGGCCCCGGCTTATTTAGGTGTTCTGGTAAAGCGGCCCGTCGCCGCCCTCTGGCGTCGTCAAGCGGCCGCCCTTGGCGGTGATCGCGCCGCACTGGATGCAGTTGGTGTAGTTGACGATCACGTCGACGTCGCCGCTCTCGGGAGCGTCCTCGGGAATCTCGTAGACGCCGGCCGGGCACATCCACTTCCAGGTCTCGGCGATCTCGCGGGGGACGCGCTTTTGGACACGGATGTGGTTGGGGGCGTCGTCGCGGGTGGCATTGCCGGTGATGAAGACGCTGGAGAGCTTGTCGAAGGTGTACTTGCCGTCGGGCTGTGGATAGCCCTCCTTCGTCTTGCCGACGAACATCGGCTGGGCGTCGTTGCGGTGCAGCTTCCAGCGGCCGCCCGGGAAGCGGCCCTTGGTGGCGATCATCAGGTTGACCAGCGGCCCGCCTTTGAGCAGCCCCTTCTGGAAGGGCTGGCGGGCGTTGCGCTGCTCGTAGAGCTCCTTGCGGATGATCGAGTCCTCGACAGCCTGCTCGTAGCCGCTGAAGTCGTCGCTGTCGGCCTTGAGCGCCTCGTAGATTTGCTCGGCGGCCAGCATGCCGGCGGCGATCGCGTAGTGGACGCCCTTCAACGCGGCCAGGTTGACCATGCCGGCAGCGTCGCCGATCAGCACGGCGCCGGGCATCGAGAGCTTCGGCATCGCCCAGTAACCGCCGGCGGGGATCGCCTTGGCGCCCCAGCTGACCCGCTCGCCACCCGCGAGGATCTCGCGCACCATCGGGTGGGTCTTGAACTGCTGCAGGAAGTCGTGGGCCGAGCTGGTCGCGTCGGCGTAGTCGAGGTCGAGCACGAAGCCGATCGAGACGAGGTCCTCGCCGGTCTTCTCGTCGACCATCGGGTAGATCCAGGTGCCGCCGATCTGGTGGTAGCGGGCCGAGATCTTCAGGGGCCAGCCGGCGACCGTGTGGATCACGCGGTCAAGCGGCTTGGGCACCTTCCAGACCTCCTTGACGCCCAGCTCCCAGACCTGCGGCTCGCGACCCTCGTCGAGGCCGAACTCGCGCACCGCCGCATCGCTCAGGTGCCCCCAGCAGCCCTCGGCGAGCACCGTTGCACGTGCGGCGATGTCGGTGCCCGGCTCGAAGTTGCCCAACTCCTCACCCTCTCTGCCGCGCCCCTTGTCGCCCGAGCGCACGCCGAGCACGGCGCCCCCCTCGACAATCAGCTGCGTCGCCGCGGTCTCGGTCAAGAGGTAGGCGCCCGCCTCCTCGGCTTGGGCCTGCATGTAACGGCAGAGCGCCGAGACGGAGATCACCTCGTTGCCGTGGTTGCGCTGCGGCGGGGGCGGCGGGATGCGGATCTTGGTCTTGCCGTTGGGCAGAACGTAGATCGCCTCCTTCTCGACCTCGCCGAAGGCGAAGCCCTCCTGTCGCCACTGCTCGCGGCTCAGGCCTGGGAAGAGCTCCTGCAATGGACCGGGACGCATCACGGCGCCCGAAAGGTTGTGGCCGCCGCAGGTCTTCGCCTTCTCGATTACCGCGACCGGCACCTCACCGAGCTTCTCCATCGTCCCGGGATCCTCGGCGAGCAGCTGCAGCAAACGGTTGGCGCAGGCCAGCCCGGCCGTGCCGCCGCCAACGATCGCCACGCCGATCTCGATCCGCTCGTCCTCGCCGTCGAGCGATCGCTTGACGAACTCCTTGGGCGAGTCGACCGGCGGTGGGAACTCAGCCGGGACGACCTTGCCGTTGGCGGAGGCGGCAGCCATCGGTCCCAACTATAGCCATTGACTGACTCGTCAATCAGTGATGAAGGGCACGTTTCTGGCCCTCCTAAGCGAGCTGGATCAACGCGTGGTCCCGGCCGTCACTAAGGGCCACATCGGGTGTCTCGAGGCCCTCCGAGGCGCCGTAGACAGCCGCGCCAGGACCGGGCCGGCGGTCTGGTCAACCCAGCGTGGCGCCGACGCCCTGGCTGCGGACCTCTTCGAGCATCTCGCCCATTGAGTCCACGTTGCAGGCCACCATCTCGGCCCAGGGCTTCTCCGGATGCTCGTCGAGGGTCTTGTAGCCGTTGCCGCTGATCACGGCGACCACCGTCTCGTCGCGACCAAGCTTGCCCTCGGCTGCCAGCTTCATCGTCGAGGCGACCGTCGTACCTCCGGCGGGCTCGGTGAGGATCCCCTCGGTCGCGCCGAGCAGATCGATCGCCTCGAAGATCTCCTTGTCGGAGGCCGTCGCCGCCGAGCCGCCGCGTGAGATCACCGCGTCGACTACCAGCGGCCCGTCGCCTGGGGCGCCGATCGCCAACGAGTGGGCGGCGGTGTGCGGTGACTGCGGCTCGATCTCGCCGGAGCCATCCGTGATCGCCGTTGCGATCGGGCCGCAGCCGGCTGGCTGGGCGACGCTGATCTTCGTGCCGGCGGTCTCTGCCAGGCCGACGGTTTCCAGCTCGCCGAGGCCCTTGTGCACCCGCGAGGAGAGGGTGCCGCCGGCGGCCGGGATGACCATGTGGTCGGGCGCCTCCCATTCGAGCTGCTCGACCACCTCGAAGGCCAGCGTCTTCGCCCCCTCGGCGTAGAACGGGCGCAGGGTGATGTTGGCGAACTGGATGCCGCTGGTCAGGGCCAGCTCGCGGCAGGCGCGGTTGGCCTGGTCGTAGTTGCCGTCGAGCTGGATCACGGCGGCGCCGAGCGCCCGGCAAGCGCGCGCCTTGCCCTTCTCCAGGTTGGACGGATAGAAGACGTAAGCGGCGACGCCGGCCTTGGCGGCCAGAGAGGCGACCGCGGTGCCGACGTTGCCGGTCGAGACACAGCCGATCTCCTCTTTGCCCAGCTCCAGCAGGCGGGCGACCGCCATCGAGACGACCCGGTCCTTGTAGGAGAGGCTGGGACGCGAGGTGCTGTCGTCCTTCAGATAGAGCCTTCGCAGCCCGAGCTCGGCGCCAAGCCGGTCGGCCCGGATCAGCGGCGTGCGGCCACTGTACTGGCCGACGCGCTGCTGAGCCCTGGCGTCGAGGATCGGCATCAGCTCCTCGAAGCGCCAGATGTTGATCTCCCGCGCGGCGGGCGGCACCTCACCGAGGCGCGCCTTGGCCAGCTCGTAGTCGTAGTCGATGTCGAGACCCTGGCCACAGCCGAGGCACTTGAAGGTCGTGTCAAGCAGCGGATAACGGCGATCGCAGTCGCGGCAGACCAGTTCGGTCGCGCAGGAGCGGGTGCGGTCCTCAGGGCTCAACATGACAGGATTTCCTCCGAGCAGGGTACTCCCCGTCCCTGAGGGCCGTCGCATCGCTCTCTCGACTGGCGCTCCCACATCGATCCAGTGGGTATAGCAGCCGCCCGAGCATCGATCAAGGAGTTCTAAGCAATGAAGGCCGAAGCCGTGCTGTCTAGAAAGCACGTCGCCCGGAGGGCCCCTGAACAAGTGGGGCCCACCCCGCGGTGTCAGCAGTCCGCGGGGCGGGCCCTGCCTCTGACCAGCGCCGCTGGGCTCCGGCCTGAGCTAGGGCTGCGTCGGGGCCTGGGACATGCGCGCCCGGCGCGGCTCATACCGTCGTGACCGGTCGTCGTCGTTTGCCGATCACATCTACCAGCGCCGCGGCCCATTACATGGCCGCCCCCCCTCTCCGGGGGCCCGACTGCCAGAGGTGGATGGGCGAATTGGCCGCGGTACCGGGCAGCGTTGCCGACTGGAGGTGGGGCATTGCCCGCAACGCTGTCGCCTCCCTAGTACTCCCGAAACGGCCAACATCTCGACTCATGACTGGTACTCCTTTTGCCATCGCAAGGCGAGTCGCCCCTGACTGGGTTCCCACCTCTCCGCAGGCGCTTGGTCGTCAGCATCACTACGTATAACAGACTCCCCCCACACTGGTCAAGTCTTCCTGTGCAAACGCTCGGCTACCCCACCCTTGCGGGGCCGATCACATGCGAACGCGCGCCCCCGGCTGCCAGGTAAAGGTGCGGAATGCGTTGACAAAGCCAGCCTCCTCGAGGCTTTGGCGGTCTGCGACGGCCGGCTCGTAGCCTGCCTCGGCAACCGCAATCGTCGCGCAGCCGGTGTCGGCTGCCTCCTCGATCGAACGGTGCAGGACGGCTCTCTGGCCGATCCCATCTCGCTCGCCCACGGGTCGCGAGGCAAGCACGAGGACCGCGGTCCGCTCGTGAACCAGCATCGCCGAGTAGGCAAGCGGCTCGTCGCCGTCGACTGAGCAGTAGCAGCGCCAGCCCTCCGTCCCCGGCAGATCGACGAAGAACGTCCCCGCCCAGCTGGCGAGGCCGAGGCTCTCGGCGAGCGGATCGGCAAACCCTTCGTCTTCCCAGGGGTCGATGCGCTCGTAGACGTCGATGCCGGCCGGCATGCGGAAGGCCGGCGGCGAAGCATCGCGCAGCAGCCGGGTTGGACCGTCGAGGAGCTTGTACTGATGGCGCCACAGCCACCTCCTCGCCGCCGTTGCCTCGGGCAGGATCGGCGAGAGAGCAACCCGGTAGTCGACGCCATGCCGCTCGATCCATTTGACCGCGGCCGGGAGGTAGCCGTCCTCGACCGCGCCAGGCGCCGCCGCGCCAAGGATGAAGTTGTGTGACAGGTCTTCCGGTTCCTCTTCGACCACGGCAGCCTCGACCGGGCCGAAACGAACCATGTCGATCCCGAGATCGACGACGGCATCCTCAACGGCCGTCTCCCAGAGCCCCTTCCAAAACAGCTTCTCCGCTTCGTCGAGGGCAACTGCGTCGTAAGGCAAACTGCCTTCCGCTGCCATCGCCCGCGACTTTAGGGTCCTAATTCGGAACAGTCAAGTTTTCTTGGATAAAACTGGTTGTCTTTCCCGAGCCGTGCCCGGAGGCCTCGAGCAGGTGCTCGGCGAGATGAGGAGCGAAGGGCTCCAGAGCCTGCGCAAGGCCGACGAGGGCGTCGACCTGAGCCTGGGCGTCGGCGCGGCTCAGCTGACCGCGACGCTTCAGAACGCGCTTCTCGAAATCCTGAATGCGCTCGAAGAGCCGCGTCAGGTTGCGGACCGCCTTGTGCATCTGCAACTGCTCGAGGTCGTCGACGATCCGGCTGAGCCCGTTCTCGCACCATTTGCCCAAGCGGTCGCGCATGAACTTCGTATCGGCTGCCGCATCGGCGTCCTCGGGCGCCTCGTCAAGCGTCGCGAAACGCTCGTGAGAGTAGCTCCAGACGTTGTTGAGAAAGCGACTGGCGAAACGCAGGGCGCTGTCATTCCAGTTGAGCGTCTTGGCCGGTCCGGCGGCGTAGAGCACCGCGAGGCGGACGGTATCGGCGCCGAAACGCTCGACAAGCTCGTCGGGGTCGACGACGTTGCCCAGGTGCTTGCTCATCTTGCGCCCGTCGGCGATCACCATCTCGTGGAAAAGGCAGCCGGCAAAGGGCTCGCCCTGCTTCATGAACGCGAACGGGCCGATGTCGCGCAGAGCCTTGGTGACGACTCGCTGATCGAAGACGAAACCGCCGGAATCCGCGCCGGCGACGAGCCGCTCGGCGGGCAGCCAGCGCTGCAGGTCAGGATGGTTGAACATCGCCTCGGCGCGGGCCTCGGGCGGCACCGCCGCGGGCACCCAGAGCCAGAGGGCGTCGAAGTGGCAGTCGAGGGTGTCGGTCTCGCGCCGGGCGGGCGCGCCGCAACGCGGGCAGTCCACCTCGACGAAGCCCGGGTGCTCGGCCAGCGGGTTGCCCTCTCCGGTGGGCTCAATGTCACGCGGTAGGACGACCGGCAGGTCCTCCTCGGGCACCGGCACAGCACCGCATCCCTCGCAGTGGACGATCGGGATCGGCGTGCCCCAGAAGCGCTGCCTGGAGATCGAGAAGTCAGCCGCGCGGTAGCGCACTGCGCCACGCAGCTCGGTTCGCGAGTCAGAGCCGATCTCGTCCGCGGTCCCCTCCCCCACCCGCGGCGCGCGGGCGGCGAGCGTCGCATCCGCCTCGTCGACAGCAGGAATCCCGAGGGCCGCCGTCGGCCCGTAACGCGCGTCGACGAGCGGCGAGACGAGGACCGGCAGGACTGACCCGCTCCACGGCGCGTTCGCCGAGGCGCCGGTGTCTACGAGCGGCACCGACTTGGCGTCGCGGGCACTGCGCTCCCAGCCACCGGAGCGCAGCTCGTCGAGCTGCTCGCGCACCCCGGGCTCGCCCACCCACGCCTCCACGTCTGGGTATCGGGGGGAAAGCAGCACGAAGCTCGCCCGCTCGACTGCCTCGCGATGCGGCGTGAAGACCGTGAGGGCAGTGCCGCGCGGGCCCTCGAGATCGACCTCAACCCCATCGCTGCGCCCGAGGATGTAGCGCTGGGTGGAGAGTGAGATCTCGTCCCAAGCAGCGTCTGCCTCGAGCTCATCCAGGCGCCGATCGTTCTCCTCCAGGTAAGGCGTTATGCGCAGGAACCAGGTCGGACGACGGATCAGGCGGACCTCGTTGTGGCAGCGCCAGCAGCGGCCGTCCTCGACCTGCAGCGCAGCGAGCGTCGTGCGGCAGTGATCGCACCAATCGACGGTCGTGTCGTCGCGATAGATCAGACCGGCCTCGAGCAGGGTGAGGAAGAGCCACTGCGACCAGCGGTACTGCCGCTCGTCGGAGCTGTAGAAGACGCGGCCGTAGTCAAAGGAGAAGCCGAGGCGCTTCATCTGCTCCAGCATCCGCTCGCCGCAGCGCTCGACCCACTCAGCCGGCGGTACCTTGCGCTCGATCGCCGCCATCTCAGCCGGCAGGCCGAAGGCGTCGAAGCCGAAGCCGAAGAGCACGGCGTCGCCGCGAGCGCGTCGGAAACGCGCGTAGGCGTCGCCGATCGCGTAGTCGCGCACGTGTCCCATGTGCAGATTGCCCGACGTAAAGGGGCTGGACGGCTTGATGTAGACGGCGCGCCGGCCCTGCGCCGGAACCGGCGTGGCAAAGGTATCGCGCTCCTCCCAGAATGCCTGGCGCTCGGCCTCGATCGTCGCCGCGTCGTAGCTCGGTTTGCCGCTGCTCATTTGCCTGGCCTTCCCCGCGCCTCGTGCCCCGGCTGCCTCACGAGCGAATTTATTTGACCATTGAGCGGCGGGCGCTTATTGTCTTCATTCGAGTCTACACTCGCAGAATCTCAATACGCGGCCCCGGCGGTGCTTGCGACACCCCGGGGCCCGGCCGAGACCTGAAGAGGAGGTCCCAGACATGTCAGAGGGTAGAGAAGTTGCGGCTGTAGTCGACGGTCGCTTGGACGAACGGCTCGTGGAGCGGGCGCTGCAGGCCGCAGCCGCGGGCTCCCCCACGGAACGGGTCCGCAACGCCGTAGAGACGGCAATCGACATTGCCGAGACCGATCCCGAAGCGGCGCGGGAGGCGCTGTCGGCACTGCGCAGCGATCCGATCGCGTTGCAGCGCCTCGAGGCGGGCCTGGAGTTGAGCCCGGAGCGGGCGACGCTGGCGCTCGGCGCGGTGATTCAGCTCGCGGTCACCGAGCTCGCCGCTTCGGAGCCGGATCTGCGTGGCCGCACCGAGGAGCTGCTGCGTTGGCTGGAGGGCGACTGGTAAGGCGGCTGACTCAGGCCTTGCGGCCCTCGTAGAAGACCTCGAACTGGGTGTCCTTGGGAGGGCGTGGCTTGCCGTTGCCGCGAAAGACGTTGGCGAACGTCATGCCGACCGAGTGATAGATCTCGCGCATCTCGTCGACTGAGTAGAGCCGCTGGCGGAACGGAATCGGGCGGGGCCGCTCGAAGACTTCGCCGAAGACGATCGGCGTGGTCGAGCCTTCTAAGTAGCGGCTGTGCCCATCCCAGCGGTGATCGATCAGTTCGATCATCCCCTCGCCCTCGATCCAGGTTTTCTGCGGCAGGTGATTTTCGGCGTAGAGGACGTTCGGCAGCTGTATTAGGTTGCCGCCGCCGGCGCGCAGCGCGCGGGCAATGACCTCGAAGGTGCGGTGGTTCTCCTCCTCGGTCTCGAAATAGCCGACGGCCCCGTCGTTGAGGTTGAGCACGAGGTCGAACTCGTCCTCGAAGTCGAGTTCACGCAGATCGACTTCCTGGAAGGAGGCGCCCTCGACCGATTGCAGCTCGGCTTCGCGGCTGGCGACCTCGAGCAGGTCGTCGGCGATGTCGACGCCGACGACCGAGAAGCCGCGGCGCGCAAGCTCAATCGAGTGCCTGCCGGTGCCACAGGCGAGGTCGAGCACGCGCGCGCCCTCCGGCGGCCGCATCATCGCCAGCACCCGGTCGATTTCCGCCTCGGTCTGATCCGCCCACGGCCTGACCACGGTGGTCTCGGCCGAGAAGGCGCTGCGATACCAGTCCGGTTGCACCTCGGTTGCGCTGCCTGACTCCATTGCTCAAGAATACTAGCGCGCTGAAATCACCTCGATCCAATCCCAGCGCTTGCCACAGAGCGTGGCGGCCTCGGCAGGAGCGACGCTCTCCAACACCAGGTTGTCGACCGGTCGCGAGACGACCAGCGGCCCCAGCGGGCCGTCGGAGCCGGCGCTGCCTGGGTGCAGGTCGGGTCCGCCGACCTCGACCTCGAGCTCGTGCACGCCGCGTCCGAGGGGCACGGCGCCGAAGTCGAGGTAGTTGCCCGGCGTGTTGAGCTGGTGGCGGACCGTTCCCACCTCTTCGCCGTCGACGGAGAGGGTGGCCGCCGGCCGCAGCGAGCCGCCCAGCCAGACCTCACCTCGACCCGCTCGCTGCAGATCGACCTCGAGCCGGATGCTTCCCGCTCCGGCGGGTTCGGCATAGGTGGCGCCGGCCCGTGAGCGGACCAGCCCCCCGCTCCGGTCTGCGTTGCCCAGCGGCAGCGCGAGGGGCTCTCCCGCCGGCGCCGCGACGAGCTCGCCATCGGCGGCCTCCGCCTCGGCGCCCAGGCGCAGCACCTCGGAGCAGCGCGGGATGGCGGCCGGGTCGACTGCCGTGCCCAAAGCGAGATGCTCCAGCGGCGCCGGCGCAGCGCGCGGCCTGATCCAGGTGTCGTAGAAACGACCCCGCCAGGCAAGGCGATACGGCGCCGGTGGACGACTGGCTGCTGGGGAGCGGCGCAAGACGAGCGCGCGGTAGGTGAGGACTTCCGGCAGGGCGATGCGATCGACATCGGCCTGTTCGCCCTTTTCGAGGACCGTGCCGTTGCTCAGCGCTACCTGGCGGCGGCGCAGCTCCGAGGCGCCCTCCGGCGCCATGTCACGCAAGAAGTGACGCACGCCATAGGGCTGGTATTCGGTCATCAGCGCCGGTTCGACGCCGGCGAAGCGCTCGCCGATCTCCTCCAGCTCGGCCAGCTGGTCGCGAGGAGAGAGGCTCGCTCCGCCATAGCCGAGCACGTTGGACCAAATCACGCCAGCGGCGAGCAGCAGCGCTCCAAGCACTGCGGCGAAGCGAGCGCCGATGCTGGCAACGTAGCCCAGCCCGGCGAAGGCGAAGAGCAGGGCGAAAGGCGAGACGATCGCGTAGGACTTGGCGGCTACCCAAGCCGAGCCAAAGACAGCGATCAGCCCGCAGCCGACCGCAGCACCGCCGAGCGCCACGAGCAGACCCGGATCGCGGTCGCGCAGAACGCTCCAGGCGCCGGCCAGCGCGGCCGCCGCGACGACCGCGATCAAAGCGCCCGAGAGCGCGGCGGCGTTCACCCCTTCACGGAAGTCGTGGGCTGGCCAGATGCCGAGCAGGTGCGCTGGGCTGACGGGACCGGCGAGGTTGCCGAGGTCGGTGCTGGCGCTGAGCAGGAATTTGGTCGACTCGGGAAAGACCGGGTGGCCGATCAGGCCGATCACGATCAGCGGCAGGAGCCAGGCGGCAAGGCGCCAGCCGCGCTCCCAGACCTGGCGCGGCCCGCGCTCTGCGAGCAGGATCAAAGCTGCCGCTCCAAGCAGGCCCAGCAGCCACGGACCGGCGCCGAAGCTGAGGATCGCCACCAGCGTCGCGGTGCCGATCGCCAACGGCAAGAGCGGTCTTGCGGCCGGGACCTCTTCCTCGATCGCGGCCGGTGCCAGGGCGGCGATCAGGCCGAGCAGCATCGTGGTGACGAGCTCCTTGATCCCGCCCCACATCGCATAGGCGAAGAGGGTCGCCGCCTGGGCAGCGAGGAAGACCGCGGCGCCACGCCACAGGCGGGCCACCCCTACCTGTGAGGTGAGCTGCCAGAGGCAAGCCGCAGAGAAGCTCGCCAGCAGCGCCAGATAGGGCTGAAAGACCCAGGCAAGGTCAGTGCCGGTGAGCTTTGCCCCGACACCGAAGGGGATGAATGGCCCAACCGGGTACCAACCGGCGAGATTGAAGTCGAGCGTTGCCTCGTAGCTGGACAGCGGCAGGTCGGAGATGTCGCGGCCGTGCTCCATGAGGCGATCGGTGATCGCGAACCAGGTCGCCGTGTCGTCGAGCTTGATGTAGCCGGCAAAGGTCGCCTCGCCGGAGAGCACGACCGGCGCCGCGAAGACCCCGAAGATGGCAAGCGCGACCGCCACCGGCCAGGGATCTGGACGCAGGTTGCGCCTCTCCCGGAAGGCGAGCGCGAAGCCGATCACGGCAAGCAGGACGCAAAGGGGCGCGGTCAAGCTCGCAGTTGCCGCAAAGGCGGTTGTCGCCAGGCCGACGAGCGTGACGCTCGCCAGACCCAGGGGGGCAAGCAGCGCGCCCGGGATACGGCGCCCGGCCAGCGCCTCGGTCAGAAGACCGACGCCCACGCAGATGGCAAGTAGCAGCGCCGGGAAGACGATCCAGGGGACGAGCACGGGCGTCCTGGCAGGGCCCTAGGCGAACGTCCAGAGCTTGTTGCCGAGGAAGTTGAAGGGCATCGCAAAAGCCACCGCGATCGCCTGAGAGGTGAGCTCGCCGAGTGAGGTGCCGGCCACCAACGCCTCGAGCACGGCAAGGTTGATCAGCAGGGCCGCGATGCTGACCGTGAAGAAGCGGGCCGCCTGGAAGCCGGCATGGCCATCGCCGGCGGCGAAGGTCCAGTGGCGGTTCCAGAAGAAGTTGCTGCTGACCGCGACGCAGAAGGCGCCAATCGCCGCCAGCGTGTGCTGCACCCCGAGATTGCCGCTGAGCACGGCGAAGACCGCCAAGTTGATCAGGTAGCCGGAGCCCCCGACCAAGCCGAACTTGAAGAGCTGCCACCAGCTGGCCGGGCGGCGGGCGGCGGCGCTCAGCCGGTAGGCGAGCTCGGCGGCAGGGGTCATCTGGATGAAGCCTATGGGGTGGGCAGGCGGTTGGGCTTAGTCTTCCGCCGGATGCGAAGCCGAACCGCACTTCTGGTTGCTGGGGCAGCGGTCCTGGCGACGGCGATTGCGATCGTCGCCCTGGATGGAGGCAAGGACGCAGGTCGCGCCCAAGCCGAGGCGCTGCCGATCCTTGGCACCCCGGCGGTCGAGGTGATCTCGCCACGCAACGGCGCCCGTCAAGCCAGCCATGCGGTCGTAGTCAAGGTCAAGGTCCACAACTTCCGGATGGCGCCACGTCGCTTCGGCGGCGAACCGCAGCTCGGCGAGGGACATATCCGCTTCGGGCTGAACCGGGTCCCGGACTGCGTCGACCCAGCCAAGCTGCAACGAGCGATTGACAGCCCCTTCGGCAGCGGCCGCCTGGTCGGCGCCTCCTTCGACTTCCCTGAGTACGCCGGTGCCAACGGGGTGCTCGCCGAGCAAATCGGCTCTGCCGGCAGCTACTCGCCGGCGACCAAGCCTGAGATCTACTACCACGACCTGCGCCCCGGCTTCTACCGCCTGGTCATCAACCTTGCTCAGAACGACGGCTCGACGACGCCGTTCCATGCGGTGACCAACTTCCAGATCCTGCCCCGCCCCGGTCACGGCCCGAAGTGCACCGGCGGCAAGGTCCCCAGCGCCAAGGCCGCCGCGTTCGAGTAGCTGCCCGTGCACCTTTCGCGCAAGAGGAGTCGCACAACCACGCATTTCTGCGCGCCACGCGCAGCAGACAAATCGTTACGGTGCCATCATGGAGACCGTGAGGGAGAGCTGGACGGACGAGAGGCTCGACGACCTGAGTCAGCGCATGGAGCTCGGCTTCGCCGAAGTCAAGACCGAGTTGCGGCGTGAGATCGGCTCGGTGCGCGGCGAGATAGGCTCGGTGCGCGGCGAGATCGGCTCAGTGCGCGGCGAGATCGGCGCATTGGGGAGCTCAGTGCGGAGCGAAATCGGTTCGGTGCGCGAAGAGATCGGCGGTGTGCGCCAAGAGCTGCACAGCATCCAACGGACGATGGTCCACTTCCAGGGCATCCTGATCGCGGCCTTGCTCGGGCTGATCGCCGCACTGATCGGGACCCAGGTCTGACCTAGGCGGCAGAGGACTCGCGCCAGGCGCCGTAGAGGCGCGCGTAGGGGCCGTTGGCGGCGATCAGCTCCTCGTGAGTGCCCTGCTCGGCGATGCGGCCGCCCTCGAGCACGACGATCTTGCCGGCGCGGCGGATCGTCGAGAGTCGGTGCGCGATGACGATCGCCGTGCGCCCCGCCAGCAGGCGCTCCAAGCCCTGCTCGATCGTCTTCTCGGTGCGCACGTCGACGTTCGAGGTCGCCTCGTCGAGGATCAGGATGCGTGGCTCGGCCAGCAGCGCGCGGGCGAAGGCGACCAGCTGACGCTGACCGGAGGAGAGCTGCACGCCGCGCTCCCCCACCTCGGTCTCGATCCCCTCGGGAAGCGCGGCGACGAACTCGCTCGCCCCAACCGCGGCGGCGGCGTCCTCGATCTCCTCCAGCGTCGCCTCCGGGCGACCGAAGGCGATGTTCTCGCGCACGCTGCCCGAGAAGAGGAAGCCCTCCTGGGGGACGATTCCCAGCTGGCGCCGCAGCGCCTGTTGACGCAACTCACCCAGGTCGTGACCGTCGACGAGCACCCGGCCACGCTGCGGGTCATAGAAGCGCGCGACCAGCTTGGCGAGAGTCGACTTGCCGGCGCCGGTTGCGCCGACGAGCGCCAACGTCTGACCCGGCGGGACCTGCAGATCGACGTCCTGCAGGGCCCAGTCCTCGCCGACGTAGGCGAACGAGACGCCTTGCATCTCGATCTCGCCACGCAGGGTCCCGGGGTCGAGCGCCCCCGGCGCATCGACCATGTCGGGCTCGGTGTCGAGCAGCTCGAAGATCTTGTCGAGCGCCGCCATCCCCTGCTGGTAGGTGGTGTAGAGCTGAGAGAGCTGCTGAATCGGATCGAAGAAGAGCTGCAGGTAGCCGATGAAGGCAACGATCGTGCCGATCTGGATCGCGTTGTCGATCGCCTGCGTGCCGCCGTAGAGGATGATCGCCGCCGTGCCCACCGCAGAGAGCAGTTCGACGCCCGGGAAGTAGGTCGCGTTGAGGTAGACGGTCTTCATGTTGGCCTCGCGATTGGCCTCGTTGAGCTCGTCCATCGCCGTCGCGTGGCGCGCCTCCTGACCGAAGCTGCGCACGACGCGCACGCCGCTCAAGGTCTCCTGCAGGTAGGCGGTGACGGCGGCGATCCGCTCGCGTGTCGCCCGGTAGGCGCCGTGCGAGACGATCCGGAAGACGAGGCTGGCGATCGCCAGCAGGGGGAAGGTGAGGAAGGTGACCAGGGCGAGCTTCAGGTCGAGCAGGAGCATGATCGTGACCACGCCGACCAGCGTCAGCCCACTGGAGAGCAGCGTCACCACGCCACTGGTGACCAGCTGGTTGAGCGCCTCGATGTCGTTGGTCATGCGGCTGATCAGGACGCCGGGGCTGCGCCGCGTGAAGAAGCCGATCGACATCGATTGCAGGTGGGCGAAGACGCGCTCGCGCAGATCCTGCAGCGCCCGGGTGCCCACCCAGCCCACCAGGTAGGTCTGGGCGTAGGTGGCCGCCGCGTAGAGGACCGATACGCCCAGCAGGGCGATCACGATCAGGGTCAGGGCGTCGGTGTCGCCGGTGACGATGCCGGCGTCGATCGCCTGGCCGGCAAGGTACGGCGGCGCCAGGCCCGCGGCCGTCGCGGCGAGGATTGCGAGCACGGTCAGCGCAACTCGGCCTCGATAGGGCCGCAGCAGCCCTGTCATCCAGCGCAGCTTGCGGCCCCGCTGATCGTCGCCACGGAGCACCTGCCAGAGCTTCCCGAGCGCGCTCATAGCCGCGCCAGCTCCTCGCGCTGCTCCAGGTCGTGCTGCAGGAAGACACTGTCGGCGAGCCCGTGCTCCGCGATCTCCCGGTAGAAGCCACAGTCCTCGAGCAGCTCCTCGTGGGTGCCACGGTCGACGATCCGCCCGGCGTCCATCACCACCACCTCGTCGGCAAGCGCCACGGTCGAGAGGCGGTGGGCGATGATGAAGGTCGTACGGCCGGCCATCGCCTCGCGCAGGCCGGCCTTGATCGCAGCCTCGGTCGTCGCGTCGACCGCCGAGGTGGCGTCGTCGAGGATCAGGATGCGCGGGTCGGCGAGCAGGGCGCGGGCGATCGCCACGCGCTGGCGCTGGCCTCCGGAGAGGGTGAGGCCGCGCTCGCCGACCACGGTGTCGTACCCGGCAGGCAGCTCGCGGATGAACTCCTCGGCCTGGGCGCGGCGAGCGGCGAGCTCGATCTCCCCGCGCTTGGCGTCGGGGCGCGCATAGGCGATGTTCTCGACGACGCTGGCGCTGAAGAGGAAGCTGTCGTCGGCGACGAAGGCAACCTGCGAGCGCAGCGAGGCGACGTCGACGGTCCGCACGTCGGCGCCATCGACCAGCACCGAGCCCTCGCTCGGCTCGTAGAGCCGAGCGATCAGCGCCACCAGGCTGGTCTTGCCAGATCCCGAGGGGCCGACGAGCGCCACCGTGCGCCCGGCCGCAACGTCCAAGTCTACGTCGGTCAGCGCCGATGCGAGAGTTGACCCCACCCCAGTGTGGTCAACTCTCGCATCGTTGGCTCGCGAGCCGTCGTAGCGCAGGGTCACGCCGCGCAGCTCGATGCGGCCGCCGCCGGCCGGCAGTGGCGGCGCGCCAGCCGGGCTCTCGATCCGCGGCTCGCGATCGAGCACCTCGAAGAGCCGGTTGCCCGAGGCAATCGCCCGCTGCGCCATGCCGAGGGCCATGCCCAGCATGCGCATCGGCGAAGCCAGCATCACCACGTAGGTGTAGAAGGCGGTGAAGGCGCCAAGGCTGAGATTGCCGGCGATCGCCTGGCGGCCGCCGACGAGCAGGACCAAGGCAATGCCGAACTGAGGAAGCAGGCCGAGCAGCGGCGAGAAGAAGGCCTGTAGACGGGTCGAGTAGATGCTCTGATCGAAGACGCGGGCCACAGCGCGCCGGAAGCGCTGCAGCTGGTGCTCCTCGCGGGCGAAGGCCTTGACGATGCGGATGCCCGAGACGTTCTCCTCGGCTTCGGCGGTCAGCTCGGCGATCCGCTGCTGGACCTCCTGCACAGCCGGACGCGAGACCCGGTTGTAGCGCGAGGCGGTGTAGACGAGCAGCGGAGCGGGCGCCAAGGCGATCAGCGCCAGCCACGGCTCGAGCGCGAACATCACCGCGCTGGCGAGGACGATCGTCAGCAGGTTCTGGGTGATGAAGATCAGGCCATAGCCGAGGAAGAAGCGGATCGATTGCAGATCGACGGTCGCGCGCGACATCAGCTGCCCCGTCTGCTGGCCGTCGAAGAAACCAAGCTCGAGGCGCTGCAGGTGAGCGTAAAAACGCTGGCGCAGGTCGAACTCGACCGCCAGCGACACCTTGCCGGCAACCACCCGGCGCACGAGCGTCAGCCCCAGCCGCAGGATCCCGGCGGCGACGATCGCCAGCGCCAGGGGCAGCAGGTCGGGCTGTTCTCCCGCCTGGATCGCGTTGACCGCGCGGCCGATCAGCCAGGGGATCAGCACGGTCATCCCCATCGCCAGCCAGGCAAATACCAACGAGCCCCAGAGTTGGCGGCGGTAGGGGCGTAGGAACCCCATCAGGCGGCGGTAGGTCCCCATCAGGAACCTTCACTATACAAAGTGAAGTATTGGATCGGTCGGCGCGCGCCGCTTGCTCAGCCGGGACCGATGCCGCCCGATTCGCCGCCGCCCGAACCACCCGATTCGCCGCCGCCGCCAGTTCCCCCACCTTCCGCCGTACCGCCGGCGCCACCGGTTTCCGGGGCTGCTTCGGGAGCGACTTCACCTTCGGGCGCGGCTTCTTCGGGCGCAGCTTCTTCCGGGGCGGCTTCTTCGGATTCCGCTTCGCCGGCTTCGGGCGCAGCCGTGACCGACGGGGCGCTGGGCCCTTCGCTGCACTCTTCAAAGCCGTATTCCGCGGCCGCGGACTGGAAGCTTGCAAGGGTCGAGGCGGCATTGGCTTCGGCCGTTTCGAGGGCTCCAGCATCGCCGTTCTCAGCCGCGGACTGGACTTCGTCCTCGGCGTTGGCGAGCTCTTCGGCAGCGCTGGAGAACTCGGCGTAGCCCACCGATTCGGCCGGCGGACCGAGGTTGTTGAGGCTGGCGACCATGCCGTTGTAAAGCTCTGCGGCCTGGACCGCCGGACTGTCGGTCTCGGTGCTGCTCGCGCCGACCGTGCCGACCGCCGCGTTGACCTCGGCGCAGATCCCGTCGCCCTGCTCGAGCAGCTCTTCCTTGGTCAGCGCCGTGGTCGTCTCAGCCGTCGTCGCCGGAGACGCTTCGGTCGAGTCGTCGTCTCCGCCACCCCCGCAACCGGCAACCAGCAGCGCGGCAAGGGGCAGCAAGGCGATCCATATCTGGCGGCGACTCACAGGAGGGGCGAAGGTAGCAGAGCGATTAGACGCCCAAGCAGGGGTTTGTGCTCTGCGGAAGCTGCGGCCCAGGGACTCGAACCCCGACTACCTCGTCCAGAGCGAGGCGTGCTGCCATTACACCAGGCCGCAAAGGCGAGACCTGAGGATATCCGCTCGTCGCATCCGACATTTACCCCACTGGAGTGGGGTCGAAGTCGGCAGCGCCGTCAAACGATCGAAGATAGGTCGCTGTCGAGGTCGGCGATCTGTGCTTTCGCGGCAGAGACGTCGACGCCCTCGGCAAGCAGGCGGCGGGCCTCGGCGAGGTCTTCGGAGCGCTCGACGCTGAGGGCCCCGGCGACGCGACCGTCCACCAGGTACCAGACGGAGAACTCGCCGCTCTCGGGATCGCCGCGCCAGATCTCCTCCTCCCATTCGGAGGCCGGGCCGACGTACTCGAGGCCGGCCCAGTCGGCGAGATCGCTGAAGAAATAGGGCACCACCTCGTAGTCGGCGCTCTCGCCGAGCATGTTGCGAGCGGCATGCATTCCCTGCTGCATGGCCACGTCCCAGTGCTCGACCCGCAGCCGCCGGCCGTGAACGACGCTGTCGTAGGAGCAGCAGTCGCCGGCGGCGTAGATCCCCTCGACCGAGCTCTGCAGCTTCGAGTCGCAGACGATCCCGTCGCCGACCTCGAGCCCCGCTCGCTGGGCGAGCATCGCATCGGGGCGCACCCCGGCGCCGACGACCACCGCATCGCACTCGATCGCCTGGCCGCCCTTCGTCACCACGGCGCTGACCCGGCCGTCGCCCTCGTAGGCCTCGAGCTCCTCGCCGCCGTGGATCGTCACCCCCTTCGACTCGAGCAGCTCGTGGAACCAGCGGCCCGCGCGCTCGCCGAAGTTGCGCGAGAGCACGACGTCCTCCAGCATGACGATCGTGCACTTGGTGCCTTTCGCGGTCAACGAGGCGGCGACCTCGGCGCCGATGTAGCTGCCGCCGATCAGCACGACATGCTCGGCCGCCTCGGCGTCGGCACGGATCGCATCGGAGTTGCCGTAGGCACGCAGGTAGTGGATCCCCTCGTTCTCGGCGCCCTCGACGCGCAAGATGTTGACCATCGCCCCGGTGGCAATCAGCGCCTGGCCGAAGCTCACCCCTTCGCCACCCTGCAGCTTTGCCGTGCGCGCCGCGGGGTCAAGCGACATCACGTTCGTCCCGGTAAGCAGCTCAACCCCGTTCTCCTCATACCACGCGGCTGGGTTGACGTAGGCGTCCTCGCGGCCCGCCTCGCCGCGCAGGTACTCCTTGGAGAGCGGCGGCCGTTCGTAAGGTGGCTCCGGCTCGCGGCCAACCAGCAAGATCGAGCCGTCGGCGCCGCGCTTGCGCAGCTCGGCTGCGCAGTGGGCGGCGGCGAGGCCTCCGCCGACCAGCAGAAAGTCCGCCTGGCGATCAGCGCCCATGCGAAGACTCCGCAAGACCCTCAACCACCGGCGCCATTTCCCTTGCCGTTTCCGGCCGGGCCGAAGAGCTCCTTCAGCTGCTCCTCGTGACCGGGATCGAGTACGGCGAGCACCTCGTCCCCCACCTCGAGCACCGTGTCGGGGCCGGGCACAAAACCCTTGCCATTGCGCAGCACCGAGATCAGCAGGCTGCCTTCGGGCATCTCGAGGTCGCCGACCCGGCGGCCGGTGACGCCACAGTCCTTGCCGAGCAGCATCTCGATGATCTCGAGCTGCTCCTCCTGCAGGTCGAGCAGGTGGACGAGCCCGTACTCGGGCACCTCGTGCTCGAGCAGGCGCAAGATCAGGTCCGTGGCCGAGACCGAGGGCTTGATCCCCAGCAGGTCGAAATGGGGCTTGTTGCGCGGATTGTTGACGCGGGCGATGATCCGCTCGACTTCGTACTTCTCGCGAGCGACCTGGCAGATCAGCATGTTGTCCTCGTCGTCGCCGGTGACGGCGATCACCATGTCCGCCCGTTGGATCCCCGCCCGCTCCAGGACCCAGAGCTCAGAGGCATCGCCGTAGGAGACGTTGTGCTCGAGCTCCTGCTCAACCGTCAGATAGCGGCGCCGATCGCTCTCGATCACGGTCACCTCGTGCTCCTTTTCGAGCAGCTCGCGGGCCAGGTTCCAACCCACCTTGCCGGCGCCGATGACGATGATGTACACGTCTCTCCTCCCCCACCTAGGCGGTCTCGACCGCACCGTCTGAGGGACCGGAGCCACGGGGCGCGCCTTCGCGCACGGCGCTCTCGAGCATGTCGATCGCCACCCGCGTGGGGCAGACCGTGTGCACGCCCTGGCGCTCGTACCATTCCGCCCGCAGGGGGTCGAGGATGCGGGCGATCACGGTCGGCACTTCGTAGCGGCGCTGGGCGATCTGAGCGATGATGATGTTCGTGTTGTCGCCGTCGGTCGAGGCAATGAAGGCGTCGGCCTTCTCGATCCCAGCAGCAACGAGAGCGTCGGTCTCCAGTCCGGCGCCCACGGTGAACTGGCCGCCAAGGTCCTCCCAGCCCCTGTCGAGGCCGACCTCGAGCCGCGCGTGGGACTCCGGGTCCTCATCGAGGCAGGACACCTGGTGCCCCTCGCGCAGCATCGCCCGGGCAACCGAGGACCCGACGCGGCCACAACCGACGATCAAGATGAACATGCGTCGGATACTAGATGTCTTCGAGGGCGCGCAGGGCCAAGCGAATCAAGGACGCAGGGAGCGCCTAAGCGCGCAGCGAGCAAGCGTGCATATCTGATTCTTCGCGCAGCAAGCGGAGCGCGGTCGTTATGGCGTGCTCCGCACGCGAGACGCCCTGTGTCAACCCCCTGCAGCTTGCAGGCCGCGCAAATTTCCATGGAGAGAGGGGTCATAAGGCACTTTGTCTTGCCAGCAACGCCAAAGGACCCTGA
>Ga0157306_10000007_pt1 | contig 37954 bp, 31 predicted proteins | sample NitcycUS163409C2_FD_108391 | JGI IMG/M metagenome (GOLD analysis project Ga0157306, IMG submission 108391) | Soil microbial communities from Arlington Agricultural Research Station in Wisconsin, USA - Nitrogen cycling UWRJ-S163-409C-2 | ecosystem: Environmental > Terrestrial > Soil >...
TCTACCTCGCCGAGGAGGTGCCCCTGCTGATTGCCTGGGGCGCGCGCGACCCGATCATTCCCGCCCGCCACGGGGAAGACGCGCACCGCGCGCTGCCCGGCAGCCGCCTCGAGATCTTTGACGATGCCGGCCACATGCCGCAGATCGAGCAGCCCGGCCACTTCATCGCCGTGCTCGAGAGCTTCCTGGCCGAGACCGAGCCGGCCAACTTCGACCGCGACGAGTGGCGTGCCCGATTCAAAGTCGGTTGACGCGAGGCCCTCGTCGAAGGGACGGAACGCCCCCGCCGACAAGCGAATCCGGTCGCTCAGGTCAAGGCTGACGCGCTATCGCTGACATCCTGATGGTCCGACCCCCAGGCGTATCGAGCCTTCAGTGTCCGTCGAGGCGCGTGAGCCGACGTCCGCGGACGGTACGTCTGAGCCAAACGTTCCGGATGCCAGAGACGACGACAACGTCGTCGCCCCGACCGTCGACGTTGAAGTTCAGCGTGAGCGTGGGATTAGCGAAGGCGTTGCACGCGCCGGGCTGGCTGTATGCCACGCCGGATTCAGACCGTGGTCAAAAAACGCCGCCTTCCCGTCTTGGTCTGATGGCGGCCTACCTTGTGTCGGTTCACGCACTTCGTTCTTCCGTTCCTCACAACCTTCCGCTTTCCTTTGGGGCAAGGGCGCGACTTAGTCGTGGGCCCGGTGCCCGTCGGCGCCGCAGGGGATGATTTGGTCGGAGAAGGCGACAGAGGGGAGGGATTGGGAGAGGCCGATTCCGAGTGGGCTGCGATTTCTCGCTCGACCCAACTCTGCTCAGCATCAACCCGCGTCTCCACCTGGGGATCAGTGGTAGAGCACCCTTCCGGCGCCCCTTGAAGGATGCCGATCTGCATCAGTTGCTGGTGGTACACGAAGAGCAAAGGTCCTCCATCATCCCCGGCACAGGAGGTGGTTTTGTAGTCAGACGGCAAATCCTGGCGGGGTACACCACTCGTGCAGAGCTCGCCGGCAGCATGGAAAATCGCCCCGATTTGAGCTTGGCAGTAAGCCCCACGTTGCGTGACCGTTTCAGCGACCTGAAGTTCCTGCGGAGGCCCGTTCTCGCCCGGTTCCGTCAACCCCCACCCGACGGCGTAAGCGAGAGTCCCAGGTGGCCAAATGTGGAAACTAAGATTTTCCGGAGTAGGCGCAAGGGTGACCGGCGGCGCAGAGACCGGCCCAGTCAACTTGATCAAACCGGCGTCGTGCCAAGCGGCCGACGGGTTCGACGGTTCGAATTCGGGATCGACGATTAGCCCTTCGGCTGCGGACACGAGACCTGGGTCGGCGAGGTCTCCGCTACCCGTCATCACTTCGATGCTCGCGGGCTGCAAGAGGGCGGCCTTCGATTCGGTGAGCAGACAATGCGCCGCCGTCAAGACCATCCTTGGTGCGACCACAGTCCCAGTGCAGAGTCGGGCGCGAGCACCTTCAGCGATGGTGATCCGGGCCACGAAAGGGACTTGAGAGATCGAGGCCGGGACCCCTTCCACCACCGACGTCTTGGCAGCGCTCGCCGGCGCCGGCCAGAGCAGGAGACCAGTCGCCAGCCCTACCAGCACAGAAATCCCTAGGGAAGCTGTGATTGAGGGCAGCGCTTTCCTCCCAATTTGCTGTCGTGCCCCCCGCCAAGGCATCATTCGGGCATTCTAGACACGGAGAGGCCAGTTCCGTACCGATTGCGTCCCACATTGGGTGCTCGGCGATTCGACCCACTGCAATGACCTTCCTGCGTCAGCGCGCCCGGCAGGATTCGAACCTGCGACTTCCACCTCCGGAGGGTGGCGCTCTATCCAGCTGAGCTACGGGCGCTCAGTGGCCCAGTCTAGCCTCGGACAACCGAGCAGCCGCGTCGCGTAGGCTCGCAGGCTCGCATGGATCTCTCGGCGATCTTCCTGGGCACCGGTGGATCGGTGCCCTCGGCGCGGCGCTCGACGGCGAGCGTGATGCTGGCCCGCGGCGGCCGGCGACTGCTGTTCGATTGCGGCGAAGGCACGCAGCGGCAGCTGCAGCGCTCGCTCGGGTTGGCGCAGGTCGACGAGATCTACCTGACGCACTTCCACGCGGACCACATCCTCGGCTTGCCGGGATTGCTGAAGACATATGACCTGACCGCCCGCGAGGATCCCCTGACGATCTACGGGCCGCGTGGTCTGCGCGACCTCTTCAAGATGCTCGGTCGCCTCATCGGCCGCACCGACTACAGCATCGACCTGATCGAAATCGACCCCGGCGAAGCGGTGCGCCACGACGGCGCCGAGGTGCGGGCCTACGCGGTCGAGCACAGCGTGCGGGCCAATGGCTATGTCCTGGCCGAGGAGGATCGGCCGGGGAAGTTCGATCCCCAGGTCGCCAAGGGCCTCGGCGTCAGCGAAGGCCCCGCCTTCGCTGCCCTGCAGAACGGGGAGGAGGTCCAGGGGGCTGCTGGGCCAGTGCGTCCCGAGCAGGTGATGGGAGAGCCACGCCCCGGCCGCACCATCGCGATCACCGGCGATACCGCACCGTGTCACTCGACCGTCTCGGCCGCAGCCGACGCCGACCTGCTCATTCACGACGCAAGCTTCGCCGAGGAGGAGGCCCAGCGCGCCGCCGACACCGGCCACTCGACCGTCGGCCAAGCCGCCTCGGTCGCTCGTGAGGCTCACGTCAAGATGCTCGCTTTGGTCCACATCTCCTCTCGCTATCACGTGGGCACGATTCTCGAGGAGGCTCAGGAGGTCTTCGAGCCCAGCTACGCCCCGCGCGACTTCGACGTGATCGAGATTCCCTTCCCCGAGCGCGGTGAGCCCAGGCTGGTGGCCAATGGGGCGCGCGACCGAGAGGAGGTCGGCGAGGAGGTCGATGGCTGACGGATCCTTTCCAGCATCTTCGCCGTCTTTGCGAGCTCGGCGGCCAAGCGTGTCCGCCTGACTCCCTAGCATCGGTTCTCGCATGGAGGCCGCGCACGCAGCAGCAACCGAGCTCGACGAGCAGACCTTTCGCAAGATCGAGTCGACCATGCTCTACCTGGAGGAGGCTCGCTCCCGCGCGGAGCGAGCGGCCAAGGAGATGCATGGCTTGGGCGCCGAGCCGCATCTGGTCGAGGCCACAGAGCGGCTTCGCGACGATCTTGCCGAAATGGCGCGCCACTACAGGCATCGCACCTACTTCGCTGCCCCCAAGGCCCAGACGAGCTTCTAGCCGGTAGATGGCGCTCTCCGACGAGGAGATTCGCCGCAATTTGACGCGCTTCGCCGCGGATTGGGGCGGATACAAGGGAACCGAGCGGGCAGAGGCCCAGACTTTCTGCAACGAGCTGCTGGCTTGCTACGGGACCGCGCGCAAGGATGTGGCGAGGTTCGAGGAGCGCACCGGCGCCGGCGGTTTCATCGACATGGTCTGGCCCGAGGTCTGCCTGATCGAGATGAAGCGCCCCCGCGAGGCCGACAGGCTGACCACCCACCGTGAGCAGGCGCTGGGCTACTGGCAGGAGGTCAGCAAGCACGCCGGTGAGAGCGGCCAGAAGGCTCCGGAGTGGATCGTCCTCTGTGCCTTCGAGCGCTTCGAGGTCCTCGACCCGGACGCAGGCTGGGATCGCCCGGTCGACGAGATCCGCCTGGCCGAGCTTCCCGAACGCCTCAATTCGCTCAAGTTCCTGGCGCAAGCAGACCCCTATTTCAGGGCGTCGCAGGCCGACCTGAGCCGTGATGCGGTTGGCGCTCTGACCGACCTGTATGCAGCCCTGCGCGATCGCCGTGCGAGCGATCTCGACACCCTGCGCATCTTCATCCTCCAGGTCGTCTGGGCGATGTTCGCCGAAGACCTCGGCCTGCTTCCCAACAACGTTCTCAGCCGGGTGTTGGACGGGCTGATCAAGGATCCGAGCCGCTCGAGCGCCGACGACCTCGGCCAGCTCTTTCGCTACCTGGCGGAGCCAATCCCACGGCCGGCCGCAGGCAGCCTTTACGAGGGGACGCCCTTCGCCAATGGGGGCCTCTTCGAACAGCCCGCCCAGGTTCACCTCGACCTGGAAGAGCTGAAGACCCTCCGTAAGACGTGCAATTTGGACTGGCACCAGGTCGAGCCGGCGATCTTCGGGGCAATCCTCCAAGGAGCCCTGGGCAAGGACAAGCAGTGGGCGCTGGGCGCTCATTACACGTCCGAGGCCGACATCATGAAGGCGGTCGGGCCAACCATCGTCGAGCCCTGGACCGAGCGAATCGACGCTCTGGGCAGCACCGCCGAGGCCGAGGCGGCCTGGCGCGACCTGATGTCCTACGTAGTGCTCGACCCCGCCTGTGGCTCCGGCAACTTCCTCTACGTCGCCTACCGCGAACTGCGCTTCGTCGAGCTGCGCCTGCGCGAGAGGCTCGCCGAGCTCCGTATCGCCGAGGGAATCGCCGCGCAGGAGGAGATGGAGTTCTTTCCGATCTCCAACATGCGGGGGATCGAGGTCGAGGTCTTCGCCGCCGAGCTCGCCCGGGTCACCCTCTGGATGGGGCACAAGCTCGCCGCCGACAAGATGCGGGATCACGGGCTGAGCGAGCCGACGCTGCCGCTGGTCGACCTGTCGGGGATTCAGCGTGCCCATGCGCTGCGGATCGAGTGGCCAAGAGCCGACGCGATCGTCGGCAACCCGCCCTATCACGGCTCGCAGACGATCCGGGGCGAGCTTGGCGACGCCGAGGTCGACTTCCTCAGGCAGGAATTCGGCATCGGGGTCAAGGACTACGCCGTGTACTGGTTCCGCAAGGCCCATGAGGCGCTCGGCTCCGACGGGCGCGCGGGGTTGGTCGCAACGAACTCGGTCACCCAAAACCGCAACCGCGAGCCAAGCCTCGAGTGGATCGCCGCAAACGGCGGCGTGATCACCGACGCCGTCTCCAAGCAGGAGTGGACGGGAGACGCGACGGTCAACGTCTCGATCGTCAACTGGGTCAAGGAGCCGGCGGTCCCACCGACCCACTTTGCCTTGGACGGTGTCGAGGTGGAGGGCATATCGCCATCCCTGCGGCCGCCGCTCGAAGACCTGAGCTCGGCGTCGCGCCTCGCGCCCAACAAGGGCCTTTCGTTCCAGGGGCCAATCCCGGTGGGTGAGGGGTTTGTCCTCGACGGCGAGGAGGCAAGCTCCCTGCTCGAACGCGAGGAGGCCGACTACTGCGAGGTCGTGCGCCCCTACCTGATCGGCAGGGACATCGCCGAGGACCCCGAGCAGCGCCCACGGCGCTGGATCGTCGATTTCGCAACCCGAACCCTGGAGGAAGCCAGCGCCTGGCCGGCCGCCCTGGATTTGGTCAGAGAACGCGTCAAGCCTGCTCGCGACGAGAACAACGACGACCGCTTCAGGAAAAACTGGTGGCAGTTCGGTCGCCCGCGCGGTCCGATGCGCAAAGCGTTGGCTCCTCTCTCGCGGTATATCGGCGGCACGGCGACCGGCACGCGACTTCATTTCTGCTGGGTCGACTCGGCGACCTGCCCGAGCAACGCGATGAATGTCTTTGCCCTCGAGTGCGACTACTCGATCGGAGTCCTCTGCTCCTCGGTCCACGGCGCCTGGGCCTGGGCGCAATCGTCGACCATGCGTGTCGACCTTCGCTACACGCCGACGACGGTCTTTGAGACCTTTCCCTGGCCGGCGCCATCGGCCGAGCAGCGAGAGGCGATTGCGGAGGCCAGCCGAGACCTCCTGCTGCTCCGCGGCGAGCTGGGCCAAAGGCGGGGAATCGGTCTCACCAAGCTCTACAACGAGGTCGATGACGGCATGCATCGCGAGCTGAGAGACGCTCATCGCGCGCTCGACAAGACGGTCGTCGCAGCCTATGGCTGGCCGGCCTCGGCGGCGAGCGAGCCCGCCGAGGCCAACCGCCGCCTGCTTGCGCTGAACCAATCGATCGCCGCAGGCGAGCTCGAGTACGCCGGCCCGGCTGAGGTCGATGAGCGCCGCCAAGGCTGCTAGCCTCGTGGCCGTCCTTTAACCAGGTCCCGAGAGGCCAGGAAGGCAGAAGAGAGTGACCGAGAGACTCGTGCTCGAGCACGACGATTTGGCGCGAACGCTGCGGCGGATCGCCCACGAGATCGCCGAGAAGAACCCAGATCCGGATGTATTGGCGATCGTCGGCGTTCACACCCGCGGCGCCCTGCTCGCCCGCCGCCTGCACCTGCTGCTTGCCGAGCTGACCGGAGTCGAGCTGCCGATCGGCGATCTCGACATCTCCTTCTACCGCGACGACGTCGGCGCCAAGTCGCCGGCCGACCATCCGGTCGTGCACGCGTCGCACATCGATTTCGACCCGACCGGCAAAACGGTGGTCCTCGTCGACGACGTGCTCTTCACCGGTCGCACCGTGCGCGCCGCGATCGATGCGCTCTTCGACTACGGTCGGCCGCAGCGAGTGCAGCTTGCCGTGCTCTGCGATCGCGGCCATCGCGAGCTGCCGATCCGCCCGGACTACGTCGGCAAGAACCTGCCGACGTCGCAAAAGGAGCGGGTCAACGTGCGCCTCGAGGAGACCGATGAGGTCGACGAGGTGACGATCGCCGAGCTGATCGAGGCCGAGGCATGAAGCACCTGCTCTCAATCGCCGAGCTCTCCAAAGCCGAGATCGAGACGGTCCTCGACCGGGCCGAGAGCTTCGCCGAGGTCGGCCGCCGCGACATCAAGAAGGTGCCCACCCTGCGCGGCCGCACCGTCGTATCCCTCTTCTACGAGGCGAGCACCCGCACCAGCTCCTCCTTCGAGCTGGCGGCAAAGCGCCTCTCGGCCGACCTCGTCTCGGTCAAGGCGGCGGGCTCCTCCGTCGACAAGGGCGAGTCGTTGAAGGACACGGTTGCAACCCTCTCCGCCTACGAACCAGCCGCGATCGTCCTTCGCCATCCCTACGCCGGAGCCGCCCAGCTCGTCGCCGGGTGGGCCGACGCAGCGGTTGTCAACGCGGGAGACGGCAAGCACGAGCACCCGAGCCAGGCGCTGCTCGACGTCTACACCCTGCGTCGCCGGCTCGGCTCCCTGGAGGGCAAGCGAATCTGGATCGTCGGCGACGTCCTGCACAGCCGTGTCGCCCGCTCCAACCTGATCGCCTTCGGTGCGATGGGCGCCGAGCTAACCGTCTGCGGCCCGCCGGCGCTGATCCCGCGGAATCTCGACCAACTCGGTTGCGCGGTCACCCACTCGCTCGACGATTTGGGTGAGGCCGACGTCGTCTACGCGTTGCGCCTGCAGCGCGAGCGGATGAAGGAGAGCTTCATCCCCTCGATTCGCGAGTACGCCGCCCACTTCCAGATCGACTCCCGCCGCCTCAGCCCGCGCCAATTGCTCATGCACCCCGGGCCTGTCAACCGCGGCGTCGAGCTCTCCGGCGAGGTGATCGACTCGCCACAGTCGTTGATCGCCGAGCAGGTCGCATCGGGCCTGGTGGTGCGCATGGCGATCCTCTACGAGCTGCTTGCGGCCGGCGAGGAGGAGCCGACTCCCGCTGCGGGCGATGGCGCTGCAAGGGCAACCCCGATCGGGCAGCCGGCGTGAGCAGCGTGCAGCTGAAGATGCGCGCCGCAGAGCGCGCGGACCTCATCCTGCGCGGCGCTTCGGTGCTCGACCCGGTCGCCGGCATCGAGGGCCAACACGATGTCGTCGTGCGCAGCGGGCAGATCGCCGAGCTGACCGCGCCCGGCGCCGCCTCCGCCGATGGGCTCGAGGAGATCGACGCCCGCGCCCTGCACGCCTTCCCCGCCTTCTTCGACCCCCATGTGCACCTGCGCACCCCGGGTCAGGAGCATAAGGAGGACATCGAGACCGGTGCTCGCTCGGCCGCGTCCGGCGGCTACTGCGGCGTCCTGGCGATGGCCAACACCGAGCCGCCGGTCTCCAACCCGGCCGACGTCGAGGCGCTGCTCGCCGATGCGCGTCGTGCCGCCGCCGTCCGCGTCGGCTTCATGGCGACCGTGACCCAGGGCATGCAGGGCAGGGAGCTGACCGAGATGGGGGCGCTGCGTGACGCCGGCGCCGTCGGTTTCAGCGACGACGGCCTGCCGATTCGCAGCGCCCGCATCCTGCGCCGCGCCCTCCAGTACCAGCGGCTCTGCGGCGGCACGATCGCCCTCCACGAGGAGGACCCCGAGCTTTCCGGCGCCGGGGTGATGCACGAGGGCGCGGTCTCTGCGGCGCTCGGGCTCGATGGCATCCCCTCGATCTCGGAGTCGACGATGATCGCCCGCGACGCGGCGCTCGCGGGCTACGAGGCCGCCCGCATCCACGTCCAGCACCTCTCAGCTGCCGAGTCGGTCGAAGCCGTGCGCGCAGCCAGGGCGGCGGGCGCGCAGATCACCTGCGAGGCCTCGCCGCACCATCTCTGCCTCAGCGACGAGGCCGTGCGCAGCCTCGACCCCCACCGCTTCAAGATGAACCCGCCGCTGCGCGCCGAGAGCGATCGCCAGGCGCTGATCGACGGTCTGCGCGATGGCACGATCGATTGCATCGCCACCGATCACGCGCCGCACGCTGCAGAGGAAAAGGAGGTCCCCTTCGAGCAGGCGGCGATGGGCGTCACCGGCCTGGAGACGGCCTTCGCGGCGCTGCACACGGACCTGATCCTGCCCGGCGTGCTCGATCTGGCCCTGGTGGTCGAGCGGCTGAGCGGCGGGGCCGAGCCTTTCGAGGTCGCCCGGCCGTCGCTGGCCCCTGGAAGCGAGGCCAACGTCGCCCTTTGCGACCTTGCCGCGCAGTGGACGGTCGGCGAGGAGGGCTACGAGAGCCGCTCATCCAACTCCTGGTGCGACGGCCGCACGCTGACCGGGCGGGTGCAGATGACGCTCGCCGGCGGCCAGGTCGCCTACCGCCTGCGCAGCTTCAGCATGGGAGTCGCCGCATGACCGCCGCTCCGGTGCGCTTTATGCGGTCTATGACCGGAAAAGGCGCACCGGAATGAGCGAGGGCTTCCTGCTGCTCGAGGACGGCGCCCGCTTCGACGGCCTGCCCTGTGGCCATCCGGAGCCGGTCACCGGCGAGGTCGTCTTCAACACGGCGATGACCGGCTACCAGGAGTCGGTCACAGACCCCTCCTACGCGGGCCAGATCATCGTCTTCACCTACCCCCTGATCGGCAACTACGGAGTCTCGGCGGCGGCGATGGAGTCCGATCGAATCCATGCCCGCGGGGTCGTCATGCGCGATCCCAAGAACGGCGAGGACGTCGCCACCGCCGAGGGCGGCTGGCTCGACTGGCTTACCGACTGCGGCGTGCCCGGGATCGGCGGCGTCGACACGCGTGCCGTCGTCCGTCACATCCGCGATCGCGGCGCGATGCGCGGCGGCATCTTCCCGCCTGGCATACCGGAAGCCGAGGCTCGCGAGCGGGTCGCCGCCGAGCCGTCGATGGACGGCGCCGACCTCGCCCGCACGGTCACCCCGCCGGAGCCGGTGCGCTTCGAGGGCGAGGGGCCGCACGTGGTCGGCATCGACACCGGGGTCAAGCTCAACATCGTGCGCCAGCTGCGCGAGCGCGGCTGCCGGGTGACGCTGCTGCCCTGCACCTCCTCGGCCGAGCAGGTGCTGGCCGAGGACCCGGACATCGTCTTTCTCGCCAACGGCCCGGGCGATCCGGCAGCGCTCGATTACATCGTCGACACGGTGCGCGAGCTGGTCGGCCGCAAGCCGCTCTTCGGCATCTGCCTCGGGCACCAGCTGCTCTGCCGCGCCGTCGGCCTGCAGACCTTCAAGCTGCCCTTCGGCCACCGCGGCGCCAATCACCCGGTCAAGGAGCTGGCCACGGGGCGGATCGACATCACCTCGCAGAACCACGGCTTCGCCGTCCAGGGGCCCGGGGGGGCGCCGCGGATCGAGGCTGACGAGCCGCTGCGCTGGGAGACTGACTTCGGCGCCGCAGAGCTCTCCCATCTCAACCTCTACGACCGTACGGTCGAGGGCCTGGTGCTGAAGGAGGTCGGGGCGGCGACCGTCCAGTACCACCCCGAGGCAGGTCCCGGCCCGCACGACGCCCGTCACCTCTTCGACAGCTTCCTGGAGCTTGCGCATGCCTAAGCGGACCGACATCGAGAAGATCCTGCTGATCGGCTCGGGGCCGATCGTCATCGGCCAGGCCGCCGAGTTCGACTACTCCGGCGTGCAGGCCTGCAAGGTCCTGCTCGAGGAGGGCTTCGAGGTGGTGCTCGTCAACTCCAACCCGGCGACGATCATGACCGACCCTGAGTTCGCCACCGCCACCTACATCGAGCCGCTGCTGCCTGGCCCGGTCGCCCGGATCATCGAGAAGGAGCGCCCCGATGCGCTGTTGCCCACCCTCGGGGGTCAGACCGCGCTCAACCTGGCGATGGCGCTGCACGAGGACGGCACCCTGGAGCGCTTCGGGGTCGAGCTGATCGGCGCCGAGGCGGCGGCAATCCGCCGCGCCGAGGACCGCGAGGAGTTCCGCCGCACGATGAACGAGGCCGGCCTGCGCATCCCCTGGTCGATGACCGTCGAGAGCCTCGCCGAGGTCGAGGCCGGCCTCGCCGAGGGTCGCATCACCCTGCCGGCGATCGTCCGCCCGGCCTTCACTTTGGGCGGTCAGGGAGGCGGCGTGGGGGAGACCGAGACCGAGCTGCGCCAGGTCGTCTCGGAGGGCCTCGCCGCCAGCCCGATCAACCAGGTCCTGGTCGAGGAGTCGGTCCTCGGCTGGGGCGAGTTCGAGCTCGAGGTGATGCGTGACCGCAACGACAACGCGGTGATCATCTGCTCGATCGAGAACGTCGACCCGATGGGCGTCCACACCGGGGACTCGGTAACCGTCGCCCCGGCGCAGACGCTCACCGATCCGCTCTACCAAGAGCTGCGCGACCAGGCGATCCGCGTGATCCGCGCCGTCGGGGTCGAGACCGGTGGCTCCAACGTCCAGTTCGCGGTCGACCCGCAGAGCGGTGAGATTGCCGTGATCGAGATGAACCCGCGGGTCTCGCGCTCCTCGGCCCTCGCTTCGAAGGCGACCGGCTTCCCGATCGCCAAGATGGCGGCGAAGCTGGCAGTCGGCTACGCCCTCGAGGAGATCCCCAACGACATCACCCAAAAGACCATGGCCTGCTTCGAGCCGACGATCGACTACGTGGTGACGAAGATCCCGCGCTTTGCCTTCGAGAAGTTCCCCGGCGCCGAGAGGCGGCTCTCGACCCACATGCAGAGCGTCGGCGAGGTGATGGCGATCGGCCGCACCTTCCGCGAGTCCTTTGCCAAGGCGCTGCGCTCGCGTGAGCTCGACGCCGAGGCCGAGGTCCCGGCTGGGGACGAGGCGCTGCTCGAGGCGCTGCGCAAGCCCTGCCCGGAGCGCTTCGACCTGATCCTCGCCGCCTTCGAGCGCGGGCTCGGCGTCGAGGCGGTGCACGAAGCCTGTCTGGTCGACCGCTGGTTCCTGCGCGAGCTGCAGGCGCTGGCCCGCGTCGGGGACGGCACCGACGGCCTCCTCCGCACCTACAAGGCGGTCGACACTTGCGCCGCCGAGTTCGAGGCGGCGACGCCTTACTACTACTCCGCCCACGAGCGGCCTTCGCTGGGCGCTCCGGCCTCGGAGGTGCGCCGTGGCGAGCGCCCCTCCGTGGTCATCCTCGGCGCCGGACCCAACCGGATCGGCCAGGGGATCGAGTTCGACTACTGCTGCGTGCACGCCGCGATGACCGCCCGTGAGCTCGACCGCGGCGCGGTGATGATCAACTGCAACCCCGAGACGGTCTCCACCGATTACGACACCTCCGATCGCCTCTACTTCGAGCCCCTGACGGCAGAGGACGTGCTCGCCGTCTGCGAGCAGGAGCAGCCCGAGGGCGTGATCGTCCAGTTCGGCGGCCAGACGCCGCTGAAGCTGGCCCGTGCCCTGGAGGAGGCCGGTGTGCCGCTGCTCGGCACACCGGTGGACGCGATCGATCTGGCTGAGGACCGGGGCCGCTTCGGTGACCTGCTGCGGCGCCTCGGCATCAAGCACCCGCCCTACGGCACGGCGCTCTCGGCGAGCGAGGCGTCGACGATCGCCGAGCAGGTCGGCTTCCCGCTGCTCGTTCGCCCCTCCTACGTGCTGGGCGGCCGGGCGATGGAGATCTGTTACTCGACCAACGACCTCGGCGCCTACCTGGAGGCCAACGTCAAGGCCGACCAGGAGCACCCGCTGCTGCTCGATCGCTTCCTCGAGAACGCGATCGAGGTCGACGTCGACGCGCTCGCGGACGGCGAGGATGCCCACGTGGCGGGAATCATGCAGCACGTCGAGGAGGCCGGCGTGCACTCCGGCGACTCGGCCTGCGTGCTGCCGCCGATGAGCCTCGGCGTGGAGATGCTCGAGGAGATCCGCGTGACGACGAAGCGGATCGCGCTCGAGCTCGGGGTGGTCGGCTTGATCAACATTCAGTACGCCGTCGCCGCCGGCGAGCTTTACGTGATCGAGGCCAACCCGCGCGCCTCGCGCACCGTGCCTTTCGTCTCGAAGGCGACCGGCGTGCCGCTCGCCAAGCTCGCCGCGCGCCTGATGCTCGGCGAGAAGCTGGCCGACCAGGACCTGCGCGAGCCGCCCGCTGGGATGGTCAGCGTCAAGGAGGCGGTGCTGCCCTTTGCCCGCTTCGCCGGCGCGGACTCGGTGCTTGGTCCGGAGATGAAGAGCACCGGCGAGGTGATGGGCATCGCCACCGACTTCCCGACCGCCTTCGGCAAAGCCCAGGCCGCCGCCGGCGTCTCGCTGCCCACTCAGGGATCTGTCTTCATCACGGTCACCGACACCGACAAGCCGGCAGCGACCCAGATCGCCGCACGCTTCCACGATCTGGGCTTCGAGCTCGTCGCGACCGGGGGCACGGCCCAGGCGATCTCCGCGATGGGCGTGCCGGTGACGCCGATCAACAAGATCGCCGAGGGCTCACCAAACGTTGTCGACCTGATTCGCGAGCGCCAGTGCGACCTGGTGGTCAACACGCCAACCGGTTCCGGCGCCCGCGCCGACGGCTACGAGATCCGCACCGCGGCGGTTCGGCACGGTATTCCCTGTGTCACGACGATGACCGGCGCCACAGCGGCAGTGCGCGCGATTGCCGCCAAGATCGAGGGTGACCCAGACGTTCGCTCCCTGCAGGAGATCCACGGCATGCAGAGGGCAGCGCAGCCCCGATGACCGCCCCCCTTGGGCGCCGCCTCTGTGAGGTGTCAGAGAGCCGCGCGTCCGGCGGCTACCGCCTCTTCTCGCTGCTCGACCGCGAGGGCCCCGCACCCCAACCGGGTCAGTTCTACATGCTGGCCACCGAGAGCCACTGGGAGCAGGCGGGCGCCCGCCCCTTCCTGCCCCGGGCTCTCTCCGTCGCCGACGCTACCCCGGCGCGTTCGCACTTTGTCAGGAATAGCCCCACAAACAGCGAACGCAAGGGGCAGAAGCTCGACTTCCTCGTCGAGGGGATCGGACCGGGCACCGATCGTCTTTGTGAGCTCGAGCCGGGTGAGAACGTCTGGGTCAACGGCCCGCTCGGCAACTCGTTCTCGACCCCGCGCGAGCTCTCCGTCCATGCAGCGGGCGCGATCCTCGTCGGCGGCGGCATCGGCATCGCCCCGCTGGCCCTGCTGCGCCGAAGCTTCGCCGCGCGCAACATCGCCACCCGGATTCTGCTCGGCTTCCGCGACGAAGCGCACTCCGGCGGCCTCGACGAGCTCTTCTCCTGCTGCGAGGTGCGCCTCGCCAGCGACGACGGCCACGTCGGCCACCACGGCTACGTAACGGACTTGCTGGCCACGATGCTTGAAGGTGATGATGCCGCTTCGGCTGCCGTCTACGCCTGTGGGCCCCCTCCGATGCTCGATGCGGTGGGGGTTATGTGCGCCGATGTTGGCGTTGCCTGCCAGTTGGCCATGGAGTCCCCGATGGCCTGCGGCTTCGGCGCCTGCTTCGGCTGCGCAGTGCCCAAGCCCGACGGCGGCTACCTGCGGTTGTGTGTGGACGGGCCAGTGCTGCGCGGTGGGCCGGCGGGTCCTGTCGCCGCAGGGGACCCACCGCCCCCTGCGGTAGCTAAAGCTTCCTCGGGGGCGGTCCCCCCTGCGACGCCACCCGCCGGCAGAGACGGAGCAGGGGGACGGTCAAGCAGTGAAGCAGCAGACGGCCTGTCAGTCGACTTTTGCGGGATTGAGCTCGGGCACCCGGTCATCAACGCTTCAGGCACCTTCGACGCGATCGCAGCGGGGCGTGTTTATGGCGATGAGCTGCTGGAGGACTTCCCGTTCTCTGCGTTCGTCTCGAAGACGATCACGCCCGAGCCGCGTGTCGGCAACGAGCCGCAGCGGATCTGGGAGACGCCGGCGGGGATGATCAACTCGATCGGCTTGCCCAACAAGGGACTGGAGGGCTTCCTGGCTGAGGATCTGCCTCAGCTGGCGGAGCTGCCGGTGCCCCTGATCGTGTCGGTGATGGCCACCCGGCACGAGGAGTTCAAACGGCTGGTTCAAGGCGTGGGAGAGAGGGACGAGGTTGCCGGGATCGAGCTCAACGTCTCCTGTCCCAACGTCCACTCCGGCTTGATCGTCGGTGAGCAGCCAACCGAGACCGAGGCGCTGCTGGAAACGCTGCGACCACTGACGCAGAAGCCGTTGATCGTGAAGCTGACTCCAAATGTGGCCAACCCGGCGGACGTCGCCATGGCAGCCGAGCAGGGAGGAGCCGACGCCGTTTCCCTGATCAACACGTTGAAGGCAAGCGCAATCGATCCCGCGACCCGTCTGCCTGGCGTCGCCGCCGGGCACGGGGGGCTCTCTGGCCCTGCGGTGCGACCGATCGCGATTGCCCAGCTTCGTGCCGTCGCAGCAGCGGTGAGCATCCCGATCGTCGGCATGGGGGGAATCGCAAGCGGCGCCGACGCACTCGAATTCCTCGATGCAGGGGCGGCCGTCGTCGCGGTGGGCACCGAGAGCTTCCGCGACCCGCAGGCCGGAAATCGGGTTGCACGCGAGATCGCCGGAGCGCTTAAAGCTCGTCGAGGTGGCGCTCTCACCCAGCTCCCTGGCTAAACCTCGACTCGAGGTTCAGGTGAATTTGAGCGGAAATGGCTTCGACGGCCTTGCGCCCCCGCGAGCCGCGGCTATACTCGCCGCCCACATGCCCGCCCCAGTCAAGACATCGTCCGCCGCGCCCGCCAGATCGCTCGACCAGCGGATGGACGCGCTCAAACGCGCCAACGACATTCGCACGGCGCGAGCCAAGCTGAAGAAGGACCTCAAAGCGGGTAAGGCGAACATCCACGCGCTGCTGCTCGACCCGCCCGATTACGTATTGACCGCGAAGGTCTTCGACATGCTGCTTGCCGTACCCAAGTACGGCCGAGTGAAGACCAATCGGATCCTCAACCAGTGCCGGATCTCTCCGTCGAAGACGATCGGCGGCCTTTCCGAACGTCAACGCGGCGAGCTGGTTTCCTTGCTTCGTCGTTAACGACCGCGGTCCCGGTCAATATCCCCGGCCGCATGGCCAAGGTCTTCGTCATAACAGGCCCTTCGGGAGTGGGCAAGGGAACGCTGATCGGCAAGCTGCTGGAGCGGGTGCCCGATCTGGAGCTCTCGGTCTCGGCGACCACTCGACAGCCTCGTGAGGGCGAGGTCGACGGGCGCGACTACCACTTCCTCTCCACGGAGCAGTTCGAGCGCCGCATCGAGGCTGAAGACTTCCTCGAGTTCGCCACCTACAGCGGCAACTTCTACGGAACGCTGCGCTCCGAGGTGCGCAAGCGGCTCGACAGCGGTCAATCGGTGGTGCTCGAGATCGAGGTCCAGGGAGCGCGCCAGGTCCGTGCCGCGATGCGCGAGTCGGTGCAGGTTTTCATCGCTCCGCCGGACCCAGCTTCGCTGCGCCGCCGCCTCGAGTCACGAGGCACCGACACGCTCGATGCGATTGACGCTCGGCTCGAGGTGGCCGAGCAGGAGATGGCCGCCCGCGGGGAGTTTGCCCACACGGTTGTCAACGACGAGCTCGAGCGGGCTGCAGACGAGCTGGAGGAGATCGTGCGCACCGAGCTCGGTCTATCACTAGACTCCCCCTCCGAATGATCAAGCCACGCGTTGACAAGCTCCTCGATCACACCGATTCCCACTACGCGGCAGTAGTCGTCGCGGCGAAGCGGGCGCGGCAGATCAACAGCTACTTCCACAGCCTCGGCGAGGGCAGCTTCGGCGAATATCCGCCGCCGATGGTCGACATCCCGGGCGATCGCAACTACCTCTCGATCGCGCTCGAAGAGGTCGCCCAGGGCAAGCTCAAATACGAGTACCGCGCTTAGTCCCGCTTCCGGCGGGGCCGGACAAAAGGAAAAGCCATGGCCAGAATCCTGCTCGGCGTAAGCGGAGGGATCTCCGCCTATAAGGCGCTCGAGTTGGCGCGCCTGGCGACCGTGGCAGGCCACGGCGTGCGCGTGCTGATGACGGACGGCGCCACCCGCTTCGTGGGGGTCGCCTCCTTCGAGGGCATCGTCGGCGCCCCGGTGCTGACCTCCGAGTTCGAACGCGACCCGATGCGCGGCGCCTTCCCGGGTGAACCGGCTGCCGGCCACGACCCGATCGGGCACCTGGAGCTGGCCGCCAACTGCGATGCCTACCTGGTTGCGCCGGCCTCGGCCAACACCCTGGCCAAGCTCGCCAGCGGCGCCGCCGACTCGATGCTGACCACGTCATTCCTCGCCTGCGCGGCGCCGCGTCTCGTGGCGCCGGCGATGAACGACCGCATGTACGGCGACGCCGCAACGCAGGCGAACCTCGCCACGCTGCGCGAGCGCGGCGTCACCGTGATCGATCCCGAGGAGGGTGCGCTTGCTTCCCGCGGGGAGCACGGCAAGGGACGGCTCCCGGATCCTGCCCGCCTTCTGGCCCTGGTGGAAGCCGAGCTGCCGGGCGGCCAGCGCCCCTGGGACGGCCTCAAGGTCCTGGTCACCGCCGGCGGCACCCGGGAGCCGCTCGACTCGGTTCGCTTCCTCGGCAACCGCTCCAGTGGTCGCATGGGACTCGCCCTGGCCGCCGCCGCCGCCCGCCGCGGGGCCGACGTCACCCTGATCGCCGCCAACGTCGCCCTGCCCGAGCCCGCTGGAGTGAGCCGCATCGACGTCGAGACCGGCGAGCAGCTCGCCGCCGCCTGCCGAGCCGAGTTCCCCGACTCCCACGTCCTGCTGATGGCCGCTGCCCCCGCTGACTTCCGCACGACTGACCCAGCCGCGGGCAAGCTCACCCGTGACGCCTCCCTGAACCTCCACCTGGAGCCAACCGAGGACATCCTCGCCAGCCTCACCGCGACGCGGCCCGAGGGCCAAACCGTGGTCGCCTTCGCCGCCGAAGCCGGCGAGAACGTGGATCGCGCCCGCGAAAAGTTGAAGCGCAAGGGAGCGGACCTAATGGTCCTCAATGACATTTCGAACCCTCAAATCGGCTTCGAGAGCACCGAGAACGCTGTGACCTTGATCGACTCGGCGAGCGAGGTGCCCGTCCCACAAGCTTCGAAGGACCTGATCGCGGAGTCCATCCTCGAGAGAGTCGACCAGCTGAGAAGCAAGGCAGGCTCCCGCAGTCAGTAGTCGGTTCAGCAACGCGCGTCCTGCGCTGGCGCATCTGCCGGTGGGTGGCATGGATTTGGGGGACCACCCCGAGGAGGGGGCGCAGCCGTCCCCGCAGCGGGTGGTGGCACCAAATCCATGACAGGACCCGCCGGCCCGAAGACGCTTGCCTTGGCGGGCTATACTGGCCTCAAGCTTTTCGCCTCACCCGATGTACCCGAAGTGGGCCTGGCCCACTTTTTTTACGCCTTTCGCCGCATGCAAGACCTCCAGCAGGACATCCAAAAACAGCTCCAGGAGCTCGACTCCGAGCTCGACCTGGTCGCGCTCGAGCAGCCGGGCTCCGAAGCGCTGCGCCTCTTCATCGACCACCCGAGCGGTGTTGACCTGGCCCTCTGCGAGCGGGTGACGAGGCACCTCAATCACCTGCGGGCGGAGTACTCCCTGGAGGTCTCATCGCCCGGCCCCAAGTACCGAAATCGCAAGGAGATCCAGTGAGCAAGGAGATCGTCGAAGCAGTCAAGGCCCTTGAGCAGGAGAAGGGGATCTCCGCCGACAAGCTGATGGATGCGCTCGAGGACGCGCTCCTCTCCGCCTACAAGAAGACTCCCGGGGCGGCCAAATACGCTCGCGTCGACCTCGATCACGAGACCGGCGATTTTCGGGTCTTCGAGCTGATCCTGCCGCCCGAGCTGGAGGAGAAGCTGCTGGCCGAGGCCGCCGAGGCGCAGGAAGAGGAAGAGCGCGAGATCGATCCCGAGACCGGGGAGCTGCGCGAGCCCGAGGAGCCCGAGCTGGACCCCGAGATGATCGCCCCCTACGAGGACCAGATCGAGACCCGCGACGTGACTCCCGAAGACTTCGGCCGGATCGCCGCCCAAACGGCCAAGCAGGTGATTCTGCAGCGGATCCGCGAGGCCGAACGGATGATGATGTTCGACGAGTACCAGGACCGCGTCGGCGAGCTGATCACGGGCATCATCCAGCAGTCCGACAAGCGCTACACGCTGGTCCAGCTGCGCGAGCGGGTCGAGGCGTTGCTGCCCAAGTCAGAGCAGGTCTACAACGAGCGCTACGACCACGGCATGCGGGTCAAGGCGGTGATCACCGACGTCTCCGACTCGACCAAAGGGCCGGCGATCGTCGTCTCGCGCCGCAGCTCCGAGCTGATCAAGAAACTCTTCGAAATGGAGGTCCCGGAGATCGCCGACAAGTTGGTCGAGATCGTCGGCGTCGCCCGCGAGCCGGGCTACCGCTCGAAGATCGCGGTGATCTCCCATGCGGACGGGGTCGACCCGGTCGGCGCCTGCGTCGGCCCGCGCGGCTCGCGGGTGCGGATGGTCGTCTCCGAGCTGCGCGGCGAGAAGATCGACATCATCCCCCACAATGACGAGCCGGCCCGCTTCGTCGCCAAGGCGCTCTCGCCGGCGCGCGTGCGTGAGGTGATCGTCGACGACGAGGAGCGCCAGGCGACGGTGATCGTGCCCGACGACCAGCTCTCGCTGGCGATCGGCCGCGATGGCCAGAACGCCCGCCTCGCCGCCCGCCTCACCGGCTGGCGGGTCGACATCAAGTCGGAGACCGAGTTCTCCCAGGAGGACCAGGACGTCGAGTACGAGGGCGAAGAGACCTTCGACGGGCGCTGCATGGCAGTGCTCTCCAACGGTCGCCGTTGCCCCAACGCGGCGATCGCCGAGTCGACCTACTGCGGCCTGCCCCAGCACCAGGCGCTGAGTCGCTTCCAGACCAACCAGATCGCCGTGCTGGCGACTGTCTCGGAGACGGAGATCGAGATTCTCGCCGATCCGGATGCCGATCAGGGCCAGGTCGACGAGATAGTGGCCAAGGCTGAATCCGAATTCGTCGAGGAGGCTCCGGATGAGGGTTCAGAGGCCGAGGCCGCGGGCCCCGACGTGGAGTCGGCGGGGCCTGCGGGCGGGGGCGAGGCCTCCGTTCTCGGCCCCTCCGACTCCACGCCACCCGCGGAAGAGGCGTCTGAGTCTCAGGACGAAGGCGCGGAGGAGCCCGAAGAGGAGTCGGCCCCTGAGCAGGAGGCTTCCGAGTCCGAGCCGGAGCCCGTTGCCGAGGAGGCAGAGCAAGCGTAGTGGCGAAAAAACGGGTTCACGAGATCGCGAAGGCGCAGGGGCTGGAGAGCAAAGAGCTCCTTGCCGCGCTCAAAAGCGCGGGGATCGAAGCGAAAGCCGCGGCTTCCAGCGTCGAGGAGGCCGATGCGCTGAAGGCGATCCAGGCCGCGAAGGGCGACGGCGGCACGGCTACGGCGACGAAGCCCAAGCCCGCGCCGACGAAGGAGGCGCCCGCAAAGCCGGCGGCGGCGCCAAAACCCGCCGCCAAGCCCGCAGGTGCCTCCAAAGGCCCGGTTCGTCCCGCCGGCAAGCCTTCCGCCAGCGGTGGAGGAGGGGCGGCGAGTGGCAAAAAGCGCCGCGTCGTGATCGATTCCCAGGCTGCCCGCCGCGACCAGATGGGCGGGCCTCCACCGCAGCGTCCGCCGCGCAGACGAGGAGGCCGGCGCCGTCGGCCGCTGCTCGAGGAGCCGCCGCCCAAAGTCGAGGCGGCCGAGCCCGAGGCGACGAGGGTCCCCTCGGGGGCGACCGTGCGCGAGGTCGCAGAGCTGCTTGGCCTGGGCAGCGCCGAGGTGATCAAGAAGCTGATGACGATGGGTGAGATGGCGACCCTCACCCAGACCCTGACCGACGAGTCGATCACGGCGATCGCCGACGAGTACGACCGCAAGATCGAGATCGTCACCGCCGCCGAGGAGGAGCCCGAGGCCCCGGAGTTCGAGGACGCTGAGGAGGAGCTCGCCGACAGGCCGCCTGTGGTGACGATCATGGGTCACGTCGATCACGGCAAGACCTCGCTGCTCGACGCGATTCGCGAGACCGAGGTCGCCGCTGGCGAGGCGGGTGGCATCACCCAGCACATCGGCGCCTACCAGGTCCACCATGGCGAGAAGTCGATCACCTTCCTCGACACCCCGGGCCATGCGGCATTCACTGCGATGCGAGCTCGCGGCGCCAAGGTCACCGACATCGCCGTCGTCGTCGTCGCCGCCGACGATGGGGTCATGCCGCAGACCAAGGAGGCGATCGACCACGCTCGCGCCGCTGACGTGCCGATCCTGATCGCGGTCAACAAGATCGACAAGGAGGGCGCCCAGCCCGATCGCGTCCGCAACGAGCTCGCCGCCGACGGCCTGACGCCCGAGGACTGGGGCGGCGAGACCGTCTACTGCGACGTCTCGGCCAAGACCCACGAGGGGCTCGACAACCTGCTCGACATGATCATCCTGGTCACCGAGCTGGAGGAGCTGGGGGCCAACCCCGACGCTCCCGCCTCGGGCACGGTGGTCGAGTCCCAGCTCGACCCCGGCCGTGGCCCCGTGGTGACGATCCTCGTCCAGCGCGGCACGCTGGAGGTCGGCGACTCGCTGGTCGCCGGTCCGCAGTGGGGCCGGGTGCGGGCGATGCACGACTTCACCGGAAAGCGGGTGCAGAGCGCCGGCCCCGGCATGCCGGTCGAGGTGCTCGGCTTCGACGGCGTCGTCGACGCGGGCGAGTTCGTCCATGCCGTCGAGAACGACCGCCGCGCCCGCCAGGAGGCCCAGGAGCGCGCCAACCGGCTGAAGACCGAGGCGCTGGCCCGTCGCCAGGCGCGCAAGGTCACGCTCGAGGAGGTCTTCTCGCGGGTCCAGGAGGGTGAGATCAAGGAACTCGACATCGTGCTCAAGGCCGATGTCGCCGGCTCGCTGGAGGCGCTGCAGGACGAGATCGCCAAGGTTCCCCAGGAGCAGGTCGGGATCAACATCATCCACTCGCAGACCGGTGGCATCAACGAGTCCGACGTGATGCTGGCCGCCGCCTCCGACGCGATCATCATCGGCTTCAACGTGCGGCCGCTGGCCGATGCGCGTCGTGCCGCCGAGCGCGAGGGCGTCGACGTGCGCACCTACTCGGTGATCTACAAGATCACCGAAGACCTGCGCAATGCGATGGAGGGCCTGCTGGAGGCGGTGGAGGTCGAGGAGATACTCGGCGAGGCCGAGGTCAAGCAGACCTTCAAGGCCTCCAAGGTCGGCCGCATCGCCGGCTGCATCGTCAACGAGGGCAAGGTCGCACGCGACGCCAGCGTCCGCCTGATCCGCGAGGGCACGGTCATCTGGAACGGTCAGCTCGGCTCGCTGCGCCGCTTCAAAGACAACGTGCAGGAGGTCGAGCAGGGGCAGGAGTGCGGCATCGTCCTCGAGGGCTACGCTGACGTCAAGGAGGGGGACGTGCTCGAGTTCTTCAAGACGAAGCAGGTCGAGCAGACGCTGGAGTAGCATGACCGCTCCTCGCATGCGCCGCATCAACGAGGTGCTTCGCGAGGTGGTCGGCGCGGCGATCGCCGAGCTGAGCGATCCCCGCATCGGCTTCGTAACCGTGACCTCGGTCGAGACCAGTCCAGACCTGCGCGCCGCCAAGGTGCACGTCAGTGTGCTCGGCTCCGAGGCCGAGCGCGAGGAGACGCTCGCTGGCCTGCGCTCATCGCACGGAGTGCTGCAATCGAAGATCGCCGCGGAGACGCGGATGAAGCGCACCCCGACGCTCAGCTTCCGCTACGACGAGACGATCGAGCAGGGGATGCGGATCACCGAGCTGCTCGAGGAGGAAGGAGAAGAGTGACCGAGGTTGCCGCCACAGCCGGCATCGAGCAGGTTGCCGCCGAGCTGCGCACGCGCCGGCGTTTCCTGCTCACAGCCCACGAGGGGCCCGATGGCGATGCCCTGGGCTCGCTGCTGGGCATGCACCACCTGCTCAAACAGCTCGGCAAGGACTCGGTGATGTTCATGGCGGCGAAGGAGTTCCCGCTGCCGATCGAGTACCGCTTCCTGCCCCTCGAAGAGGTCTTCCACGAGGCGCCGGCGGACATGGCAGACCGCACGGTGATCTTCCTCGACTGCGGCAACGTCGACCGCATGCCGGTCGAGTTCCTCAGCGACGGAGAGAACTTCCGCATCAACGTCGACCACCATCACGACAACACGCTCTTCGGCGACCTCAACCTGGTCAACACGGCCGCCTCTAGCACTGCCGAGATCGTCTACGACCTGGCGATCGCCCTTGGCGCCGAGATAACCCCCGAAATGGCATCGGCCCTCTACGTCGGCCTGGTCACCGACACGGGCAAGTTCATGTACGAGAACGCCAATGCGCACACGCACCGGATCGCCGCCGAGCTGATCGACGCCGGGGTCGTGGTCGACGACACCTACCGCCGACTCTACGAGCACGTGCCGATCGAGAAGCTGCGACTGCTGGCGCGAGCTCTGGAGGGCATCCAGCGCCACTGCGACGAGCGCCTGGTCGTCGCCTACATCACCGAGGAGGACTACGCGGCGAGTGGCGCCGGGGAGGAGATGACCGAGGGGATCATCGACCACCTGCGTTCGATCGAGGGCGCCAAAGTGGCGGCCCTGGTCCGCGACCTCGGTGACCGGGGTCGTGCCGCACGCAAGGTCAGCCTGCGCTCCAGCGGCGGCGAGGTCGACGTCTCAGCAGTGGCCCGCAAGCACGGGGGAGGGGGGCACAAGCGGGCCGCGGGCTTCTCGACCGATCTGGAGCTCGAGCAGCTGGTCAGCTTCCTCTGCGCCGAGGTCAAGTCCCAGCTCGGGGGCTAGGGCAATGGGCACTGGCACTGGCGAGGGCTCGGTGCTGCTCTGCGACAAGCCAGCGGGGATCACCTCCCACGACGCCGTCGCCAGGCTGCGGCGTGAGCGCAGCTGCAAGGCCGGTCACGCCGGCACGCTCGACCCATTCGCCACCGGCTTGCTGCTGCTTCTGCTCGGCCGGGCAACCCGCGTGCAGCGCTTCCTCGTCGACCTGCCGAAGACCTACGTGGCACGTGCGCGGCTAGGCTGGCGCTCGAGCACCGGCGATCCGGAAGGCGAGCTGCTCGAGACCGGGGCAATGCCGGCCTCGCTGGAGCTGCCCACTGGCAGGGTGCGTCAACGCGTGCCGATGACCTCCGCTGTGCGAGTTGGCGGCGAGCGCCTCTACCGCAAGGCGCACCGCGGTGAGGTCGTCGAGACGCCGCAGCGCGAGGTCGAGGTCTACCGGGCCGATCTGCTCGGCGGCGACGGCGAGAGCGCCGAGTATGAGATCGAATGCTCGGCGGGCACCTACGTCCGCACCCTGATCGAGACGCTCGGCGACGCCTATTGCCTGGAGCTGCGCCGCACGGCGATCGGCCCCTTCAGGGTCGAGGACGCCGGCGAAGAGCTCAGCCTCGAGCGTGTCGGCGAACTGGTGCCTGCCGCCGGGGAGGCCCTGCGATGAGCTTCCAGTGGTCCTTTTGCGGTCTATGCCCATATAAAGCGCACCGGAAGGGGTGGCGGTGAGCATCCAGGTGACGTCGTTGCCCGATGCAGAGCCGCGCCCCCGCCACGTCGCGATCGGCACCTTCGACGGCGTCCACCGCGGTCACCAGGCGGTGATCGAGGGAGCCGACACGGTGCTCACCTTCGACCCGCACCCGCTCGAGGTCCTGCACCCAGCGGCGCTGCCGAAGCTGATCATGCCCTTCGGGGTCAAGCGCGACGTGATCGAGGGCCTCGGCGTGCGCGAGCTCGTCGTCATCCCCTTCGACCGGGAGTTTGCCCAGCGCAGCGCCGAGGAATTCATCGATGGGGTGCTGGTCGAGCGGTTGGGCGCCAAGCGCGTCTCGGTCGGCGAGAATTTCCGCTTCGGGGCCAAGGCCAAGGGCGATCCGGCGATGCTGGCCGCGCACTCTGAGTTTGAGACACGGGTCGTGCCGCTGGTCGAGGTCGACGGCGAGACCGTCTCCTCGACCCGCATCCGGGCGCTGATCGCAGCCGGCGACATGGAGGGCGCCCGGCACTGCCTCGGCGCTCCCTTCATGGTCGAGGGCGAGGTGGTCAGTGGCGACCAGCGCGGTCGCGAGCTCGGCTTCCCGACCGCCAACCTGGTCCCCGACGACCGGCTGGCGATTCCCGGCCACGGCGTCTACGCAGCCTTTGCCAACGGGGTGCCGGCCGCGGTCAACGTCGGCGTACGTCCGACCTTCGAGACCGGCCGCGGCGTGCTGATCGAGGCCTACCTGATCGACCACGAGGAGGACCTTTACGGGGCCAACTTGAGGGTCGCCTTCGTCGAGCGGCTGCGGGGCGAGAAGCGCTTCCCGGGGGTCGAGGAGCTGATCGCCCAGATGCGCGCTGACGTCGATGACGCAAAGCGCGTCTGTGCTAGCTTCCAGCGGCCGTGATCTCCCCCGAGAGAGCGGCGCTTTTTACGAAATGGGCCTGACCAAGGAGAAAAAAAGCGAGCTGATCGGCAAGTACGGTCGCGTCGACGGCGACACCGGCTCTGCCGAGGTCCAGATCGCCCTGCTCACCGAGCGCATCAACGAACTCACCGAGCATCTCCGCACGCACACCAAGGACCACCATTCGCGCCGCGGCCTGCTGATGTTGGTCGGCAAGCGCCGTCGCATGCTGCGCTACCTCGAGCGCCACGACCTCGAGCGCTACCGCTCACTCGTCGCTGAGCTCGGCCTGCGGCGATGATCGCCGCCGGGCAACCGGCTCCCGATTTCACTCTGCGCAATCAGGACGGCGAGAAGGTCTCGCTCTCGAGCTTCCGCGGCCGCAAGCTTCTGCTGATTTTTTACCCGCTCGACTTCAGCCCGGTCTGCAGCGACCAGCTCTCGATCTACCAGGAGGTCAAGCCCGAGATCGAGGCCAAGGGAGTGACGATGGTCGGCATCAGCGTCGACAGCGGCTTCGCCCACAAGGCGTTCCAAGAGAAGCTCGGCCTCGACACGCCGCTGCTCGCCGACTTCGAGCCCAAGGGCGAGGTGGCGCGCGCTTACGGCGCCTACATCGAGAAGGTGGGCCACGCCAATCGCTCGCTCGTCCTCGTCGACGAGGAGGGCGTGGTGGAGTGGGCCTACGAGTCGCCGACGCCCCTGGAGATCCCCGGCGCCAACCTGATCTTCGACGCCCTCGCCTCGCCAAGCGCTCGTTGAAAGGTTTTGGGGGCCATAACCCGGAAAATCCTTCAACGATGGGTGGAGACCTAACCAGCGCCGCGGTGCCGCCGGCCGGGACAGAGGATCACAGCAGGGGAGAAGGGCCACAGTTGATCGTCTACGCCGATCTCGGCTGCCCGCACTGCGCTGCGGCTTGGGTGGAGCTGTCAGACCGCGCGGCGACGATCGTCTTCCGCCATTTCCCGGTCGCCAGCAAGCATCCACGCTCGCCGGCGCTGCACGGCGCGGCTGAGGCGGCGGGCCTGCAGGGCCGCTTCTTCGAGATGGTCGATTCGCTCTACGGCGACCGCGGTCACGTCGACGATCCCCATCTCTGGGCACGGGCCGAGCGCCTTGGCCTGGATCTGGAGCGCTTCGAGGCCGACCGCCGCTCCGAGGCAGTCGCCGTCCGTGTGCGCCGCGACTTCGAGTCCGGCATCCGCGCCGGCGTCACCGCCACGCCCGCGCTCTTCCCCGCGTAGGCTCGGGTGCAACGCTTTGTCCCCGCAATGGGTGGAAAAACGTTGCACCCCCTCGGGAGCGACCATCAAACCCGCGCTCCCCGCGCCCTGTACTCTCTCCTGCGAAAGAGAACGCGAGTTCTGAAAGCAGATGGCCGCCATCCGGGTGGCCGGAGGTAGGACAACTAAATGAGCATGTTTGACGTAACCCGCGTTTCGGCGGATGTCGGCGACAGCCAGATCTCCTTCGAGACCGGAAAGCTCGCGAAGCAGGCGGGTGGCGCGGTCGTGGTCCAGGCCGGCGACACGATGGTGCTCTGCACCGCAACCGTCGGGAACCTTCGCGACGTGGACTTCCTTCCCCTGACCGTCGACGTCGAGGAGCGCATGTACGCCGCGGGCAAGATCCCCGGCTCGTTCTTCCGTCGCGAGGGTCGCTCCGGCGAGAAGGCGACGCTCACCGCGCGCATGATCGACCGGCCGATTCGCCCGCTCTTCCCGAAGGGCTGGCACTACGAGACCCAGCTGGTCGCGATCCCGATGTCGGTGGACCAGGTCCACCCTTACGACATCCTCGCGATGAACGGTGCCTCGGCGGCGCTGGCGATCTCGCCCGTCCCGGTGGCCGCACACGTCGGCGCCGTGCGGATCGGCAAGCTCGACGGCGACTTCGTCGTCAACCCCTCCGAGGAGGACCTGGCCGAGCTCGACCTCGACCTGATCGTCGCCGGCACGGACGAGGCGATCCTGATGGTCGAGGCCGGCGCCAGCGGCGTCACCGAGCAGGAGATCCTCGACGCGCTCGACATCGCCCACGGCGAGATCAAGAAGCTCACCGCGGCGATGGAGGAGCTGCAGCAGAAGGCGGGCAAGGAGAAGATCGAGGTCGAGGCGCCCAGCATCGACGAGGGCCTGATCGACGAGATCCGCTCCTCCCACGGCCAGGCTTTGGTCGACGCGATCGCCACCGAGGGCAAGCTCGAGCGCTACGAGGCGATCGACAAGGTCAAGGACGAGGTGGTCGGCAAGTACGCGGTCCCGGACGACGCCGGCGAGCTCGACGAGGGTCGGGTCGCCGAGGTCAAGGCCGCCTTCGCCTCGATCGAGAAGGACACGATCCGCAAGGCGATCGCCGTCGACAAGAAGCGCCCTGACGGCCGCGCCCAGGACGAGATCCGGCCGATCGAGTGCGAGGTCGACATATCGCCCCGCGTGCATGGCTCGGCTCTCTTCACCCGCGGCGAGACGCAGATCCTCTCCAACGCCGCGCTGGGCACGACGCGCATGGACATGCGCATCGACACACTCGGCCTGGAGACCTCGAAGAAGTTCTGGCACCACTACAACTTCCCGCCCTTCTCGGTCGGCGAGGCTGGCTTCATGCGCGGCCCCAAGCGCCGCGACATCGGCCACGGAGCGCTCGCCGAGCGCGCCCTGGTGGCGACGATCCCCAACGAGGAGGACTTTCCCTACGTGATCCGGGTCGTCTCCGAGACGCTCGAGTCCAACGGCTCCTCCTCGATGGGCTCGGTATGCGCCTCCTCGATGGCCCTGCAGGCCGCTGGCGTCCCGGTCAGCGCACCGGTCGCCGGCGTGGCGATGGGGCTGATCAAGGAGGGCGACGATTACATCGTCCTCACCGACATCGCCGGCGTCGAGGATCACCTCGGCGACATGGACTTCAAGGTCGCCGGCACCGCTGAGGGGATCACCGCCCTGCAGATGGACATCAAGATCACCGGTGTCACCTTCGAGATCCTCACCGATGCGCTGGAGCAGGCGAACAAGGGGCGCCAGTTCATCCTCGGCAAGATGGCCGAGGCGATCGACGGCCCGCGCGAGCAGCTCTCCCAGCACGCGCCGCGGATCGAAGCGATCAAGATCGACCAGGAGAAGATCGGCGCTGTGATCGGCAAAGGCGGCGAAACGATCCGCGCCCTCTGCGAGGAGTTCGAAGCCGAGATCGACGTCGAGGACGACGGCACGATTCGCATCTACGCGCCGACCGGCTCACAGGTGGAAGCCTGCGTCGCCCGCATCGAATCGATGACCAAGGAGGCCGAGATCGGCGATCGCTACAACGCCGCCAAGGTCGTCAAGACGACCACCTTCGGTGCCTTCGTCGAGCTGGTCAAGGGCACCGACGGCCTGCTGCACATCTCCAACGTCAAGCCCGGTGAGCGGGTCGACTCGGTCGACGACGTGCTCAGCGCCGGCGAGGTGATCGACGTCACCGTGGTCGAGGTCGACCGCGAGCGCGGTCGCATCGGCCTACGCCTCTCCGACGACCCCTCGGTGGCCGGCAAGAGCGCCGAGGAGTTGGCCGCGGTCGGCTCCGGCGAAGGCGGCGGCTCGCGCCGCAACGGCGGCGACCGCGGCGGTCGTGGAGGCCGTGAGCGCCGGCCCCGGCGCGAGCGTGAGCGCCGCGACTAGAAGTTGAGCGACGCAGTCCTAAAGAGCACCAGTTGCGCTCTGCGCCGCCCGCGAGGAGTCAGACGATGACGCGGTCGGCGCAGTGCTCACAACAGCACTCGGGCGTCCGGGTCGTCACCGAGGAGGTTCCCTCGGTGCGATCCGTGGCGCTCGGGCTCTGGGTGCGCACCGGCTCGCGCGACGAGACGCCAGCCCAGGCCGGGGTCTCGCACTTCCTCGAGCACCTGCTCTTCAAGGGCACGGCGCGCTTCTCGGCGATCGAGATCTCCGAGCGCTTCGACGGGCTCGGCGCCTCGGTCAACGCCGCCACCGGCAAGGAGACCACGCACCTGCACGCGCGCTTCCTCGACGAGCACACCGAGGAGGTCTTCGACCTCTTGGCCGAGATGCTGCTTGCCCCGACCTATCCCGAAGTCGACTCCGAGCGTGAGGTCGTGCTCGAGGAGATCGCGATGTATGAGGACGAACCGCAGGACCGCGTCCACGACATCTTGGCGGAAGCGGTCTTCGGGGAGCATCCGCTCGGCCGGCGGGTGCTCGGCGAGGCCGAGGTGATCAGCTCCGTTCCGGTCCCAGACATCGAGACCTATCGCAGCAGCCGTTACACCGGCTCGAATCTCGTCGTGGGGGCGGCCGGCAACGTCGACCACGCTCAGATCGCGGCCCTGAGCGAGCGGCTTGTCTCGCCGAGGACTTCCGGGGCCCCAGACCAGTCGCGGGAAGAGGCCGCCGCCGTGGCGCGCCTGCGCTTCTACGAGAAGGACACCGAGCAGTACCACATCTGCTTTGGGGCGCCGGGCATCGACCGCGCCGACGAGCGCCGCTACGCGCTGGCCGTGCTCGACTCGATCTTCGGCGGCTCCAGCTCTTCGCGGCTCTTCCGCGAGGTGCGCGAGAAGCGCGGCCTGGCCTACGCGGTCGGCTCCTACACCGAGCAGTACACCGATGCGGGCCTGGTTGCCGGCTACGTCGGCACGCGCGAGGACAACGTCGAGGAGGCCTGCGCCGTGATCGGGTCCGAGCTGCGCCGCCTGCGCGACGAGCCGGTCTCCGCCGCGGAGCTGGCCCGCGCCAAGGAGAGCGTCAAGGGCCGCCTCGTGCTCTCCTCGGAGTCGACCGCGGCGCGGATGACACGCATCTCGCGAGCGACGCTTTTCGATCTGCCGATCTACAGCCTCGACGAGATGCTGGCCAGGGTCGATGCCGTCACGGTCGAGGACGTAAGCGAGCTCACCGCCGAGCTCTATGACCCGGAGCGTCTCTCGGCCGCCTGTGTCGGGCGCGAGGAGTCCTGCTTCCGCAAAGCGCTGGCGCCGGTCAGCGAGAGCCTGGTGGCGGCATGATCGAGGTCGCGGTTTCGGGTGCTGCTGGGCGCATGGGACAGGCGGTCTGCGAAGCGGTCGAGGGTGCCGAGGATGCTGAGCTCTGCGGAAAGGCCGATCCCGCCCTCGGCGTCGAGCTGGTCGACGTGCTCGGCGAGGCCGAGGTCGTCGTCGACTTCACCACACCCGACACGGCGCTCGAAAACGCCAAGGCCTGTCTCGCCGCCGGCGTGCACGCCGTCGTCGGCACGACCGGCTTCGATCTCGATGCCCTTCGCGAGGCGGCTGAGTCCTCGAGCGCCAACTGCTTCGTCGCTCCCAACTTCGCGATCGGCGCCGTGCTGCTGATGGAGGTGGCACAGACGATCGCCCCGCATATGCCCGAGTGCGAGATCATCGAGCTGCACCACGACCAGAAGCTCGATGCGCCCTCGGGCACGGCAAAGCGCACCGCCGAGCTGATTCGGGGCGCCGGCGGGAACGTCCATGAGCCGATCCACTCCGTGCGCCTGCCGGGGCTCGTCGCTCACCAAGAGGTCGTCTTCGGCGGCGAAGGGCAGACGTTGTCCCTGCGCCACGACTCGATCGACCGCCGCTCGTTCATGCCGGGCGTGCTGCTCGCCGTACGCAAGGTGGCCGGGCTGCCCGACCGTTTCACCGTCGGGCTCGAGAAGCTGCTCTGACACCACGTCGCGATACCCTGGCCCCAATGAGCGCGGAGCGAGCAAGCGTGCATCTCTGGTTCTTCGCGCCGCGAGTGAAGCGCGAGGATTTTTCATGAAGGAGATTCGCGGCGTCATCACGGCGATGGTGACCCCATTCGACGAGGACGGCAGGGTGGACATGGACGCGGGGCGCAGGCTTGCCGCGCACCTCGTCTCGCACGGCTCGCACGGCCTCGTCATCTCTGGATCGACGGGCGAGTCGGCGACGATCACCGACCCCGAGGCGTTCGATCTGATGGACGCTGTCCGGGAGGAGGTCGGCGAGGAGATCCTGCTCGCCTTCGGCACCGGCACCAACGACACCCGCCACTCCGTCGAACTGACGAAGGAAGCGGTCGAGCGGGGCGCAGATGCCGCCCTGGTCGTCACCCCGTACTACAACAAGCCCAACCCGGCCGGCATCCGGGCTCACTTCGAGGCAGTTGCCGAGGTGGCCGGCGATCTGCCGATCATCGCCTACAACATCCCCTCACGGGTCGTGGTCAACATCCCGCCCGAGCTGCTCGCCGAGCTGGCCCAGATCGAGAACGTGGTCGCCGTCAAGCAGGCCAACAACGAGGAGCTGCAGCAGGTCGAGGGGCTTGGCCTGCTGGCCGGCAACGACGACGTCTTTCTCAAGACCCTGGAACTGGGCGGGGCCGGCGGCATCCTCGTCGCCTCACACCTCGTCGGTACCCAGATGCGCGAGATCTGGGATGCAGCGCAGGCGGGGGACATCGAGAGGGCGCGGCAGATCGACACCGACCTGCGCCAGCTCTATGACTCGCTGGCGGTGACGACCAACCCGATTCCAGTCAAGGCGGCTCTGGCGATGCTCGGCCTGATCCCAACCGACAGGCTGAGGCTTCCACTTGTGTCCGCCGACGCGGAGCAGCGAGCGACCGTACGGGCGGCGCTGGAGAGCGTCGGCCTCACCCCGGTGACGCAGTAGTGCCTGCCACCAAGCTGCGTGTGCTGCCGCTCGGGGGACTGGGCGAGATCGGCAAGAACATGACCGTGGTCGAGTACGAAGGCCGCATCGTCGTCGTCGATACCGGCTTGATGTTCCCGACGGCAGAGATGCTCGGCATCGACCTGGTCCTGCCCGACTTCTCCTACCTGCGTGAGCGGGCCGAGGACATCGAGGCGATCGTCCTCACCCACGGCCACGAGGACCACGTCGGCGCGCTGCCCTATGTGCTGCGCGAGATCGGCTCCCCGCCGGTGATCTACGGCGGCCTGCTGACGATCGGCATGGTCCGCTCCAAGCTCGACGAGCACAAGCTGAAGGATGCGCCGCTGGAGGAGCTGCCGGCGGGTGAGGCGGTCCGCGTTGGCCCCTTCGAGTTGGAGCTGATTCACCTCTCGCACTCGATCCCCGACGCGCGCGGGGTCCTGCTGAGGACCGAGCTGGGCTCGGTGCTGATGACCGGCGACTACAAGTTCGACCAGACCCCGGTCGACGGGCGCCCGGCCGACATCTCGCGGCTGGCGGAGATCGGCCGTGACGGGCTGCTGCTGCTCTGCGGCGACTCGACCAATGCCGACCGGCCGGGTATTGCTCCCTCGGAGTCGAGCGTCGGGCCGGCCCTGCTGGAGACCTTCGCCGCCTGCGAGGGCCGCATCATCGTCACTTCGTTCGCTTCCAACATCCACCGCGTGCAACAGGTGATCGATGCCGCCGTGAAGCTCGATCGCCGCGTTGCCCTCGTTGGCCGCTCGATGCGCAAGAACTTCAACATTGCCTCCAACCTGGGAATCGCCGAGGCGCCGCCGGGCCTCTTCATCCAGCCGCGGGAGATCGAGAGCTTCCCCGATGAGAAGGTGGTCGTCATCTCGACCGGCAGCCAGGGCGAGCCGCTCTCTGCCCTGCGGCGGATGGCCAACAACGACCACCGTGATGTCGAGCTGCACTCCGGCGACACCGTCGTCTTCTCGGCCACACCGGTACCCGGCAACGAGCGTGCCGTCAACGAGACGGTCGATCGCATCTATGAGATCGGCGCCTCAGTCGTTACCGCCAAGCAGGCGCCGATCCACGCCTCCGGCCATGGCTGGCAGGAGGAGCTGAAGTTGATGCTGAATCTGACCAAGCCGCGCTACGTGCTGCCCGTGCACGGCGACCACCAGCGGCTGCGGTTGCACGCCGAGCTGGCCGAATCGGTGGGGGTGGAGCGTGAGCGCATCTTCAAGGGCCGCAACGGCCTGCCTTTGGAGATCGACGAGAACGGGGCCCGCTTCGGCGAGGACATCCACGCCGGGGTGATCTACGTCGACGGGGTCAACGTCGGTGAGCCCGACGACGTCGCCCTGCGCGACCGGCGCGAGATCTCCGCCGATGGCATCTTCATCGTCGTGGCGACGATCTCATCCGAGGACGGGCACGTGATCGCCGACCCGGAAGTCCTCTTTCGCGGCGTTGCCTTCCTTGCAGAGGCCGATGCCCTGGTCGAGGAGCTCAAGGACGTGGTCGAGGACTCGCTCGAGGATGCCGCCAAGGCGGGCACCCGCGAGCTGCACCTGATCCAGGAAGACCTCCACGACGCGGTCGCCAGCCTCGTCTACGACCGGTTGCGGCGAAGGCCGATGATCATTCCGGTCGTCGTCGAGGTCTAAGGCCCTGCGTTACTGGCGGGCGGGTCCTGTCGCGGCGGCCCTCCCCCACATGCTCAGACGCCGCTTCGCGGCGCCTTCCGCTGCGGGGGACCCCCGCCGCCGCGCCACCCGCCCGAGAAACGTTGAAGGCTCAGCGCTGCAGCGCGGGAGATCAGCGGTTGCCTTGCGATGAAAGCTTGAGCCCGCCGGAGCGTGTTGGGGAGAGCTCCGGCGGGCCTGTGTGTCTCGTCCATCGACGAATCTAGGCGGCTTCGATTAAGCGCTCATAAAGCCGTCATAATTGGTTCCTCGGATCGCGTCAACGGCAGGCGAACGCGGAAGAGGGCGCCGCCCTGACGGGACTCGCCGAGCTCAACCGAGCCCCCGTGTGAAGCGGCCACTGCGCGGACGATCGCCAGGCCGAGGCCGCTGCCGGCTCCAACCGCTGTGTCGGCCGGGCCCTCGCCACGTACGAAGCGGTCAAAGACCTGATCGCGGAGCTTGGGCGGGATGCCCGGGCCGTCGTCCGCCACTTCGAGCACCGCATCGCCGTCCTGGCGCGAGAGGCGCAGCTCGATGTGGGCGTCCTCGGGAGTGTGGCGGCCGGCGTTGTCGAGCAAGTTGAGCACCAGCCGGTGCAGTTCGTCCGAGTTGCCCTCGACCGGCAGGGCGCACTCGTTCTCGATCTCCAGCTCACGATCGCCGAGCAGCGGCACGACCTCGGTTGCAGCATTGCCCGCTATCTCGGCGAGATCGCAGGAACGGTGAGCGCCGGAGCGACCGGCATCGGCCCGCGCCAGCAACAGCAGGTCGGCGACCAGTCGACTCATCCGTTTCGAGGAGCGTAGGGCCGAGTCGACCATCGCCCGCTCGTCATGCTGGCGCGGCACGTCCAGTGAGGCCTGCAGCAGCTCGAGGTTGGCGATCACGCTGGTCAGCGGGGTGCGCAGCTCATGCGAGGCATCGGCGACGAACTCGCGCTGCCGGCGCATCGCCGTCTCACGCTCGGCGCGGGCGGCATCGAGCGAGCGCAGCATCTGCTCGAGCGTGCGGGCCAGCTCGCCGACCTCGTCTTCGACTTTCGGGTCGGGCATGTGGCCCGATGGGTCGCCGGTGTCGGCGACCTGGCGTGCGGTCGCCGTGAGGGCGGAGATCGGTCGCATCGCGCGGGCGGCGATCGCGACGCCAGCCAGGCAGGCGAACAGCGTGCCGCCGAGGATGCCGGCCGCGACGAAGAGCCAGAGCCGATCGATGGTCGACTCGACGTGGGCGAGACTGCGGCCGTACTGGACGTAGCCGGTGGTGAGGCCGGTGGCGGCGCGGATTTCCGCCGTCGCCACCCGCATTTCCTCGTGGTTGGCGAGGCCGACGCCCACCGGGCCCAGGTAGGGGGCGTCGCTGCTCTGGTCCACCAGGTTGCCATTGACGTCGTAGACGCGTACCTCGGCACCGTCGGGCCGCACGAAGTCGTCGAGCTCGGGGCCGCTCTTTCCCGAGATCGTGCCCAGCGGCGTGTAGACGATGCGGAATTCGCCGGCCAGGGTCTTGGCCGCGTCGCTCACCTCGCGGTTGAAGTCGTCGCGGATGCGGTTCGTGGCGAGCTGACCGATCACCGCTCCGAAGACGAGCAGGATCGCCAGCGTCAGGCCGGCCGAGACCGCCGCAAGCCGCCAGCGGACTGGCCAGTTGTTGGGCCGCAACGCCGCCGGCCAGAATGACGGCCCCAGATCGTCATGCGGCACCCTCGGTTGCCCGACGAGACCTGCCTTTCGGGCATCTTGCGTCCTTGCCTGGCGGCGCCTGGGTCTCGTCATTACCCCTTCAAGACGTAGCCGGCGCCGCGTTTGGTGTGCAGGAGCCGCGACTCGCCGCCGGCCTCGAGCTTGCGGCGCAGGTTGGAGATGAAGACGTCAATCGTGTTGGTGGCCGCCATCGGGTCGTAGCCCCAGACGTCGTCGAGCAGGCGCTCGCGCGAGACAACCAGGCGCTCGTTGTGCATCAAGTACTCGAGCAGCTCGAACTCGCGGTTGGTCAGCTCGAGCTCCCGATCGCCGCGTTTCACCTCACGCGTGTCGGGGTTCAGCGAGAGGTCGGCAACCTCAAGCGAGGCGGCGCCACGCGGCGGCCGGCGCCGCAGCAGGGCGCGGATGCGGGCCAGCAGCTCGGTGCGCTCGAATGGCTTGACCAGGTAGTCGTCAGCGCCGCTGTCGAGGCCCCCGACACGGTCCTCGGTCTCGGCCCGCGCGGTAAGCATCAGGATCGGCACGTCTCCCTCGGCGCGCAGCCGACGGCAGACCTCGACGCCGTCGAGCCGGGGGAGGCCGAGGTCGAGCACGACGAGGTCGGGAACGAACCCTGTGGCGACGTCGAGCGCCTCGACGCCGTCGGCCGAGGTGCGGACCTCATAGCCCTCCTGGCGCAGCGAACGGCGCAGGACGTCGGCGATCTCGGCGTCGTCCTCGACCACCAGGACGCGGGCGGTGGTGAGCTCGGGGGCGGTGGTGAGCATCGCAACGATGTTAGAGGCGTCGCGGGTGAAAGCCGGTGAGATTTACCTCGTTTTTACGGTGCTCGAACGGGGAATCGGGGAGGGCTTCCACTTAACTTTTTCGTGGAGCGGGGCACGGCTGGCGCCTTGTGCCGGCTTGGCGAAAAAGTACAAGACGTTCCAGCCCTCCCCGATTCCCCGTTTACGGGCGCAGGTAAGGGACGATGGGCGTCGAAGCGGCCTTCATGTTCGTGCGCAAGAAGAAAGCTTCCCCTGCCCGTAGAAAGCCGAAAGCTCGAGGGAAGGCCGCGAAGGCTTCCCGACCGAGGCTGCATTTGCCGCAGGCTCTCGAGCAGCGGCATTTGGATCTGATCGGGCTGTTCTTGATTGCCGTGGGCGTGTATCTGAGCTTCGTTCTGTTCTTTGGCTGGGACGGGGGGAAGGTCGGCTATGGGGTCGAGACGGGGTTGACCTATCTGGTCGGGAACGTCGGGGCGCGGATCGCGACTGTGCTGATGCTTCTGGTTGGGGGGTTGCTGGTCACCGGGACCTCGATCTCGACGCTCTTCCGGGGTCTCGGTCGGGGGCTGCGAGCCGTCTTCGTCGGCAGCCGTGGGGTGGCCGACACGGTTGCCAGGAGTCGTGAGGCGCGGCGCGAGGAGAAGACCTTCTCCTTTGAGACGGAGCCTGGGCCGACGGACGTGATGAGCGCCTATCCGGAGGAAGATGACGTCGAGCCGACGGTGGCGCTCGTCGAGGAGCCCGAGGAGGTCGCGGAGGAGCCGATCACCCAAGACTTCGATACCGAGCTGGCCGAGATCGAGGCCGAAGAAGAGAAGGCGCTGCCCGGCGAGGAGCTGGCGCTCGAGAAGGTGGCGCTTACCCCGCAGGGCAACAAGCGCGGCGTCACCACCTCGGAGGAGATCGATTACCGGCCGCCACCGGCCAAAGCCCTCGAGCGCGGCAAAGGGGACAAAGGCGTCGATCCGCGCGACCACGAGACCGTCGGCCGCAAGCTGGTCGAGACCCTCGGTCATTTCGGCGTCGAGGCGAAGATCGTCGGCATCGTCAGCGGCCCACACGTCTCGCGTTACGAACTGCGCCTCGCGCCAGGCACCAAAGTGAAGAAAGTCACCGAGCTCTCCAACGATCTGGCCTACGCGCTGGCCTCGACCGACATCCGCATTCTTGCCCCGATCCCGGGCAAGCAAGCGGTGGGCGTCGAGGTGCCGAACACGCGCCGCCGCATCGTCCGCCTCGGCGACATCTATGCCGGCCGCCCCGCGAAGACCTCACCGCTGGTCGCCTGGCTCGGCAAGGGCATCGACGGCAACCCGGTCTGGACCGACCTGGCGAAGATGCCGCACGTGCTCGTCGCCGGCACCACCGGCTCAGGCAAGTCGGGCTGCGTCAACGCGATCCTCTCCTCGATCCTGATGCAGGCCTCGCCCAACGACGTGCGCCTGGTGCTGGTCGACCCCAAGCAGGTCGAGCTCAACCACTACGAGAACGTGCCGCACCTCTTGACCCCGGTGGTCACCTCGCCGCGCCTCGCCGCCAACGTGCTCGCCAACCTGATCGGCGAGATGGAGAGCCGCTACGGGATCATGGGGGAGGCGCGCTGCCGAAATCTCGCCGAGCTCAACCGGGTACGGGTCAAGGGCGGCGAACCGCAGCTGCCGCACATCCTCTGTGTGATCGACGAGCTTGCCGACCTGATGATGGTCTCCCCGGCCGAGGTCGAGGACTCGATCATCCGTCTCGCCCAGAAGTCGCGGGCGACCGGCATCCACCTGGTGCTCGCCACTCAGCGCCCCTCGACCGACATCATCACCGGCACGATCAAGGTCAACATCCCGGCCCGCATCGCCTTCGCCGTCTCCTCGCAGACCGATTCGCGGGTAATCCTCGACCAGGGCGGGGCGGAGGCCCTGCTCGGTCAGGGCGACATGCTCTTCCGCGGTGCCGGAACCTCGAAGCTGCAACGCATCCAGGGCGCCTTCGTCACCGAGGAGGAGACGGCCCGCATCACCAATCACTGGGCCAAGCAGGGCGAACCGGAATTCGAGCAGGAGCTGCTCGAGGTTCATGAGGAGCAGGGCGTCGAAGCAGAGGGCGACTACGACCCCGACAGCGACGACCTGCTCGACGAGGCAATCCGCGTGGTGGTCGAGACCGAAACCGCCTCGGTCTCGATGATCCAGCGGCGCCTGCGTGTCGGCTACACGCGCGCCGGTCGCCTGATCGACATGCTCGAGCGCCGCGGCGTGATCTCCGGCTACGAAGGCTCCAAGCCGCGCCAGGTGCTGGTCACCCAGGCGGACCTCGCACGACTCACCGGCGGCGCCGGTGCCGCGCAGGAGGCAGA
>Ga0157306_10000008_pt1 | contig 37937 bp, 33 predicted proteins | sample NitcycUS163409C2_FD_108391 | JGI IMG/M metagenome (GOLD analysis project Ga0157306, IMG submission 108391) | Soil microbial communities from Arlington Agricultural Research Station in Wisconsin, USA - Nitrogen cycling UWRJ-S163-409C-2 | ecosystem: Environmental > Terrestrial > Soil >...
GCTCAATCGCTACAACTACCACCGAAAGCACGGCTCCCTCGGCCATCGCCCGCCAGTTGCTCGTCTCAACGAGCTGCTTGGGAACAACCTGGTTGGGAACTACAGCTAGGCAGCGACCGCTTCGCGCCGCTTGCGTACGACCCGCTTCGGCTTTGCCGGCTCGACCAGCCCGGCGAGGAAGCGGCCGGTGTAGGAGCCCTCGACCGCGGCGACCTCCTCGGGGGTACCGGTGGCCACCACCTCTCCCCCCTCTTCGCCTCCCTCGGGCCCGAGGTCGATCAGGTGGTCGGCGGTCTTGATCACGTCGAGGTTGTGCTCGATCACGACCACGGTGTTGCCGGCGTCGACGAGACGGCCGAGCACGTCGAGCAGGCGCTGCACGTCGGCGAAGTGCAGGCCGGTGGTCGGCTCGTCGAGGATGTAGAGCGTGTTGCCGGTGGCGACCTTGGAGAGCTCGGTGGCCAGCTTCACCCGCTGCGCCTCGCCGCCGGAGAGCGTCGTCGCCGCCTGGCCGAGGCGGATGTAGTCGAGGCCGACGTCGTGCAGGGTGCGCAGGCGGCGGGCGATCTTCGGCACGTTCTCGAAGAAGACGACCGCCTCCTCGACCGACATTTCCAGCACGTCGCCGATGTTCTTGCCCTTGAAGCGGACCTCGAGCGTCTCGCGGTTGTAGCGCTTGCCGTGGCACTGCTCGCAGGGCACGTAGACGTCGGGCAGGAAGTGCATCTCGATCTTGATCTGGCCGTCGCCGCGGCAGACCTCGCAGCGCCCGCCCTTGACGTTGAAGCTGAAGCGCCCCGGCTTGTAGCCGCGCGCTCGCGCCTCCTGGGTCTGGGCGAAGAGCTGGCGGATGTGGTCGAAGACGCCGGTGTAGGTGGCCGGGTTGGAGCGCGGCGTGCGACCGATCGGCGACTGGTCGATGTTGATGATCTTGTCGATCTGGCCGAGCCCGTCGACTCCGTCATGGGCGCCGGGGCGCAGCTTCGCCTGGTGCAGGCGGTTGGCGACCGAGTGGTGCAGCGTCTCGTTGACCAGGGTCGACTTGCCCGAGCCCGAGACGCCGGTGACGCAGCAGAAGACACCGAGCGGCACGGCGACGTCGATGCCCTTGAGGTTGTGTTCGCGCGCGCCGCGCACCAGCAGCGCCCCGCGCGGCTCGCGCCGCTCCTCGGGCAGCTCGATCCGGCGCTTGCCGGAGAGGTACTGGCCGGTCAGCGAGGCGGGGTCGGTGGCGACCTCCGCCGGCGTGCCGGCAGCGATCACGTAGCCACCGTGCTCGCCGGCGCCGGGTCCGAGGTCGACCAGGTGGTCGGCGGCCATCATCGTGCCCTCGTCGTGCTCGACGACGATCACCGTGTTGCCCAGGTCGCGCAACCGGTCGAGGGTGGCAATCAGCTTCTCGTTGTCGCGCTGGTGCAGGCCGATCGAAGGCTCGTCGAGCACGTACATGACGCCGACCAGGCTGGAGCCGATCTGGGTCGCGAGGCGGATCCGCTGCGCCTCGCCGCCGGATAGCGAGCGCGCCGAGCGGCCCAGCGAGAGGTAGCCGATGCCGACGTTCTCGAGGAAGGCGAGGCGTTCGGAGATCTCGCGCACGATCAGGCGGGCGATCGCCCGCTCGGTCTCGGTCAGCTCCAGGGCAGCGATCCAGGCCGCCGCCGCCCGCGCCGATTTGCCGCTGAACTCGGCGATGCTGATCCCACCGACCTTGACCGCGAGGCTCTCCGGGCGCAGCCGCGCCCCCTTGCACTCGGGGCATGGCTGCTCGGCCATGTAGCTCTCGATCCGCTCGCGGTTGGACTCCGAGTCGGTCTCTTCGTAGCGCCGCTCGAGGTTGTTGACGATCCCCTCGAAGCGAACCTTGTAGGAGCGGCGCCGCCCGAAGCGATTGGTGTAGGTGACCTGGTGGCGCTCGTCGCCGGTGCCATAGAGGAAGAGCTCTTTGTCGCCCTTCTTGAGCTTCGACCAAGGCAGGTCGACGTCGATGTCGTAGGCGTCGGCGACCGAGGCGATGAGGCGCTTCCAGTAGGCGGTGATTCCGCGGTTCCAGGGTTGCAGGGCGCCCTCTGCCAGTGAGAGGGTCGGATCGGGGACGACCAGCTCGGGGTCGATCACGCGCTGGAAGCCGAGCCCGTGGCAGCGCTCGCAGGCGCCGTGCGGCGAGTTGAAGGAGAAGATCCGTGGCTCCAGCTCGGGAATCGAGGTGCCGCACTCCAGGCAGGCGAACTGCTCGGAGAAGAGCAGCGTCTCTCCGTCGACTATCTCGACTTCGACCAGGCCGGCGGCAAGACCGGCGGCGGCCTCGACCGACTCGGAGAGCCGGCGACGCAGGTCGGGCTTCATCACAAGCCGGTCGACGACGACAGCCAGGTCGTGTTTGAACTTCTTGTCGAGGACGATCTCCTCGTCGAGGCGGCGCAGCTCGCCGTCGACCTTGACGCGCGAGTACCCCTCGAGGCGGAGCTGCTCGAGCAATTTGCCGTACTCGCCCTTGCGACCTCGGACCACGGGGGCCATCACCATGAATTTGGTGCCCTCCTCGAGGGTCATCAGGCGGTCGACGATCTGCTCCTGGGTCTGGCCGGTGATCTCGGCGCCGCACTCGGGACAGTGCGGCACGCCGATCCGCGCCCAGAGCAGGCGCAGGTAATCGTGGATCTCGGTCACCGTGCCGACGGTCGAGCGAGGATTGCGCGAGGTCGTCTTCTGGTCGATCGAGATCGCCGGCGAGAGACCCTCGATCGAGTCGACGTCCGGCTTCTCCATCAGGCCGAGGAACTGGCGCGCGTAGGCGGAGAGCGACTCGACGTAGCGGCGCTGACCCTCGGCGTAGATCGTGTCGAAGGCGAGGCTCGACTTGCCCGAGCCCGAGAGCCCGGTGATCACGATCAGCGCGTCGCGAGGCAGCTCGACGTCGACGTCCTTGAGGTTGTGCTCACGCGCCCCGGATATGACGATCCGCTCAGAAGCAGCCACTACGAGCCGATTCTACGCATACGAACAGATGTTCCCTCAGTCAACTGAGCCGGGCGGGACGACTTATCCGTGTATATGACGGAAAACTCGTCCCGCTCCGGTCAGTAGAGGGCGGTGGCCAGGCGGCGGCGGTATTGGATTGCGGTTGGGTCGCCGGGTGGGAGCTCGGTGAGGATGCCGATGACTGCGCGGCGCAGCTGCTCGCGGGTGTCTTCGTCGGCATCGGGGATCGCCGTGAGCAGGGCGTCGAGGGCGGCTTGGCTCTCGCCGCGGTCCAGCGCTGAGAGCGCCTCGCTCGCCACCCCCTGCTTGGAGAGCTGGATTCGGGCAGCGATGCCCTCGGCGGCGAAGTCGCCCTGGTGGGCCCCGACCGCTTCGAGCGCCTCGTCCTCCGCCCCGCGCTCGAGGCGGGCTTTGGCCAGGGCGACCGCGATGTCGGCTCGCCGTGGCTCCAGTTCGGCTGCCTCGCGCAAGGAGAGCTCGTCGCCTGCGGCGAGCAGCTCGTCGGCGCGCGAGGGGACCAGCCCCTCGAAGAGCGCTTCGACTTTCGCTTTCGGCACGGCACCGACGAATTCGTCGACCACGGCCCCGTCCCGGAAGGCCTTCACAGCGGGGATGCCCTGCACGCCGAAGCGGGACGCGAGCGCCTGGTTCGCGTCGACGTCGACCTTGGCGAGCACGACCCTCCCGTCGCGCGCTGCCTCAGCCGCCTCCAGCGCCGGGGTCAAGGTTCGGCAGGGCCCGCACCACTCGGCCCAGAAATCGACAACGACAGGAACCTGGCGCGAGCGCTCGATCACCTCGGCCTGGAACGTCGCCTCGCTTACGTCAAGTGCCACGAGCGGAGGTTAATGGGACTGGTCGTGGGTCCGAACCCACCGCTTGCGAGTCACCGTGGATCGGCGTACCGTCAGTGGTGGGTGGGGGGCTAGTCAAGACCCGAAGGAGGAGAGATGTCGAACCTCGACACAGCCCGGTCCGCCTATGAGGCCTTTGGTCGCGGAGACCTGGAAGCGCTGAAGGAGATGATGGCCGAGAACTGCACCTGGCTCACCTCAGACGAGCTGCCGCTCGGCGGCGACACCCACGGCCGCGATGAGATCATCGGGAACTTCGCCCAGATCCCCACCTATTGGTCGTCGTTCAGCGTCGAGCCGGAGGAGTTCATCGACGCCGGAGAGTGGGTCGTGGTGCGCGGCACCCAGCGGGCGGGCAACGACAGCGGCAGCTTCGAGTCACCGTTCGCCCACCTGATCAAGTTCGCCGACGGCAAGATCGTGCGCGGCGAGTTCTACGCGGACAGTGCCAAGGCAGCGAAGGTCCTGGCCTAAGCGCCGGCGCGCATGCCCTCGAGGTCGCGGCGCAGCTCCTTGAGCTCGTCCCGGAGCCGCGCCGCCTCCTCGAAGCGCAGGTCGTCGGCGGCGGCCAGCATCTCCTCCTCGAGTGAGACGATCGTGCGCTCCAGCTCGGCCGGGCTGGCGAAGTCGGCGGCGCGCTTCGTGCGCCGCTTGCGCGGCGCCCGGTCCTCCATTGCCAGGAACTCGCTCATCTCGGAGATGCCCTTGCGCACGGTCTCCGGCGTGATCCCGTGCTCGTCGTTGTAGGCGAGCTGAATCGCGCGGCGGCGGTCGGTCTCCCGCATCGCCGCCCGCATCGCTTCGGTCTCCTTGTCGGCGTACATCAGCACCCGCCCCCTGACGTTGCGGGCGGCGCGGCCGATCGTCTGCACGAGGCTGGTCTCGCCGCGCAGGAAGCCCTCCTTGTCGGCGTCGAGGATCGCCACCAGCGAGACCTCGGGCAGGTCGAGGCCCTCGCGCAGCAGGTTGACGCCGACCAGCACGTCGTACTCGCCGAGGCGCAGGTCGCGGACGATCTGGATCCGTTCCAGGGTGTCGATCTCCGAGTGCAGGTAGCGCACCCGCACGCCGTACTCGAGCAGGTAGTTGGTCAGGTCCTCGGCCATCTTCTTGGTCAGGGTGGTGACCAGCACCCGGTCGCCGTCCTCGGCCGCGGCTTTGATCTCGTTCATCAGGTCGTCGATCTGGTTCTTCGTCTCGCGCACCTCGATCTCGGGGTCGATGATCCCCGTTGGCCGCACGATCTGCTCGACGATCCGCGTCGATTCCGCCCGCTCGAAGGGGCCCGGCGTCGCCGAGACCATGACCAGCTGCGGCACCCGCTGCAGGAACTCGTCGAACTTCAGCGGCCGGTTGTCGATCGCCGAGGGCAGGCGGAAGCCGTAGTCGATCAGGGTCTGCTTGCGCGAGCGGTCCCCCTCGTACATGCCGCCGATCTGCGGGACCGTCTGGTGGGACTCGTCGACGAAGACGACGAAGTCGTCGGGGAAGTAGTCGACCAGCGTGTGCGGCGGACTGCCCGGCGGGCGACCGTCGAGGATGCGCGAGTAGTTCTCGATCCCAGAGGTGAAGCCGAGCTCTTTGAGCATCTCGATGTCGTAGGCCGTGCGTTGGCGCAGCCGGTGCGCCTCCAGCTGCTTGCCTTCCCCCTCGAGTTCGGCGGTGCGGGCGTTCAGTTCGGCGCGGATTTCGTCGACCGCCCGCTCCAGGGTCTCGTCCTTGGTGACGTAGTGCGAGGCGGGCCAGACCGAGACGTGGTCGATCGTGTCGAGGATCTCGCCGGTCAGCGGGTCGAAGTGCTGGACCCCCTCGATCTCGTCGCCGAAAAGCGCGATCCGGTAGGCCGACTCGGCGTAGGAGGGCATGATCTCCAACACCTCGCCGCGCACGCGGAAGCTGCCGCGGCCGAGCACCGAGTCGTTACGCTGGTACTGCATCTTGACCAGCTTGCGCAGCACCTCGTCGCGGTCGATTTCCTCACCCACCTTGAAGAGCTGCATTTTTTCGTTGTAGACCTGGGGCGAGCCGATCCCGTAGATGCAGGAGACCGAGGCGACGATGATCACGTCGCGGCGGGCGAAGAGCGCCGCGGTCGCTGCATGGCGCAACCGGTCGATCTCGTCGTTGATCGAGGAGTCCTTCTCGATGTAGAGGTCCTGGGCGGGGACGTAGGCCTCGGGCTGGTAGTAGTCGTAGTAGGAGACGAAGTACTCGACCGAGTTCTCCGGGAAGAACTCGCGGAACTCGTTGCAGAGCTGCGCCGCGAGCGTCTTGTTGTGCGCGATCACCAGCGAGGGCCGCTGCACGGCGGCGATCGTCGCCGCCATGGTGAAGGTCTTGCCGGTGCCCGTTGCGCCGAGCAGCGTCTGGAAGCGCTCACCGGCGCCCAGGCCCTCGGCGAGGCCGGCGATCGCCTTGGGCTGATCGGCGGTCGGCATGTATGCCGGATTGAGCTTGAACTCGGGCACGCGATGACCATAGCGACCCGCCCCGCTCATACGAACTGCATCAAATTCTCGGTCTGGCAGGTAGAGAATTTGATGCAGTTCGCTAGAAGCAGAGGGGTGGCCAACCTGAAAGACTGCCGCACGATGACGCACTCGCAGAAGGCTCTAGCCGGCTTCTTCGCCTTTGCAGGCGCGATGCACTTCGCGATCCCGCGCAGCTACGAAGCGATCGTGCCGCCCGCCGTCCCCAAGCGCGAGGCCGTGGTCGTCAGTGGCCTGGCCGAGATCGCCGGCGCCATCGCGGTGCTGGCGCCGCCTACGCGGCGCTTCGCGCGCTGGTGGCTGTTGGCCCTGCTGCTTGCCGTGTTTCCCGCCAACGTCCACATGGCGGTCAACCCCGAGCGGATCGAGGGTCTCGATCCGAAGCGGGTACCGCGCTGGGCGCTGTGGGCACGGCTGCCGCTGCAGCCGCTGGCGATGCTCTGGGTTTGGCGCGCAACTCGCGCGTGACCTGCTGGTGCTGCTGTGGTTTGGTGCGCGACTCGCGCCTGATCCGCTGGTGCTGCTGTGGTTTGGTGCGCGACTCGCGCCTGATCCGCTGGTGCTGCTGTGGTTTGGTGCGCGACTCGCGCGGGATCCGTAATATAAACGCGCGGTTTTGTCGGTAAATGTTTTGGCTGTAGCGCTTCTGTCTTCGCAGACAGAGAATTGCCCGGATGACACCACGCGAACGTTTCGCCATTAATCTGCGCAAAGCGCGCCAGAAAAAAGGCATTTCGCAAGAGGAGCTCGGCTTCCGCTGCGATCTGCACCGCACCGAGATCTCGCTGCTCGAGCGCGGCGGCCGTGAGCCGCGCCTGGGGACGATCGTCAAGCTCTGCGGCTCGCTCGACACGACCCCGGGACAGCTCTGCGAGGGCGTTAGCTGGAATCCGGGCAAGCACAGCTTCCGGATCAAGAGATAACTACGGCAAGAACTGTTCGAGCAGGCCCTGGGCCGCGCCGAGGAAGCTCTGCAGTTCGTCGAGCAGCGCGCGGCCGTTCTGGATCAGTTCGATCGCCTGATTGAGCGGGATGCTCTTGATCGTTTCGCGCAGGGGCACGGCAAGCAGGGGGTTGAGCGCGCCGGCGTCTTCGGCGTCGTCGACCGCGCGCAGCAGGCCAGCACGAATCGCCCGCGCGAGCTGGGCGTCCTCGATCCCGTAGCGCTCGGTGAAGCGTTCCCGCGACTCGGGCGTGGCCAGCGCTCGCGCCAGGGCCTCGCGGGTGACGCCGAGCTCGCAGGCGGCGCCGTCGAGCGCCGAGAGCGAGAACTGCTCGGCGATCTGGTCCAGCCCTTCCGGGTTGCGCCAGGCCCGGTCCTTGCAGGGGTCCTGTGTCTTGGCCGGCGCGTAGGAGGAACCACCGGCGGCAAGGTAGGTGCCGGCCAGGGCAACCGCGGCGACGGCGGCCCCGATCACCAGCGCTCTCGCTCTGCTCTCGGCGCTCATAGCTCGATTCTCCTCGCCAGCCCGATCGGGATCAGCGCCAGCAGGCCAAGGATCGCCGCGAGGCCGAAGGACGGGCTGAAGGCATGGGTCGCCCCGCGGTTGAGCTGCTCTTGAAGTTCGTCGCGCAGCTGCACGACCGCGTCGCGTTCCTCCTGATCCTCGGGCAGGGGATCGAAGGCAGAGCCGATCGTCGGCACCCTGCCCCGCTCTCCTTCGAGCCGATCCTGGATCCGCTGCGCAAGGTCGAGCTTGAGCAAGGGCGGCACGCGCGAGTCGAGGATCACCGCAGTGCCGGCGTCGATTGCGTCGCGGCGCTGTTCGGCGATGTCGGCCGTGAAGATCGGGGTCAGCGCCAAGAGGCCGAGGACGACGCCGGCGTGGCGCGCGGAGATCGTCCAGCCGCCGTGGATCGCCTGCGGGGCGCGGCCTGCAAGCGCAGTCTCGGTCAGCGCCGAGAGCACCAGGGTGAGGCCGATGCCGACCATGATCTGCGGCGGCACGGTCAGCGCAACCTCTGCCTTGGGCAGCAGGGCGAGGCCGCCGAGGCCGCCGGAGACGAGGATCGCCCCGGCCGCCGCACGCGCCCTCGCGCTCGGCACCGCGCCGCCGAAGCGACTGCCGACCAAGGCCGAGAGCGGCATCACGCTGACCACGATCGCGGCGCCTATCGGGGACAGGCGCCAGCCCTCGATCAAGAGCAAGACGAGCAGGAAGAGCGCCGCCGCGATCGCCGCCGAGACCATCGCCAGGGCCAGGTTGGCGAGCAGATGCGGGCGGCCCGTCTCACGCAGCTCGGTCGAGAGCACCCCGGTGGCCGCCTCGTGCCTGGCGACGGCGAGGATCGGCACCGCCGCGACAAGCGCAACCGGTACCTGGACCAGGAAGATCGACTGCCACGAGACGAGCTCGGTGAGCAGGCCGCCGATCGCCGGACCGAGAGCTGCGCCGGTTGCGCCCGCAGCCACCCAGAGCGTCGTCGCGCGGCGCTCGGAGCCGAGGCTGGCCGGCAGCAGCTCGAGCACCGCGGTCACCGCCACGGCGCCACCCAGGGCCTGTACGCAGCGTGCAGCGATCAAGGTGCCGAGCTCGGTCGAGGCGCCGCAGGCGGCGCTGGCGCCGGCGAAGACCGCGAGCCCGACCGCCGCCGCGCGACCCGGGCCGACCCGGCGCGCGAGGTGCGCGGCGGGCACGGCTGCGAGGGCAATCACCAGGTTGAAGGAGACGAGCACCCAGGTCACGCCGGCGACGCTCGTGTCCAGCTCGCGGTAGATCTGGGGCAGGGCGAGGACGACGATCGAGGAGTCGGCCAGGACGAGACCGACGGCCAGCGCCAGCGCAGCGACCCGCGGCCTCGGCGCCTCGCTCATCGGTAGCCCAGCTCTCTGCGGTACTCCTCGTGGTAGGCATCCCGCTTCTCGAGCACCTCTTCGACGTAGGCGCGGGTTTCGGGGAAGCGGATCCCGTCCAGGCTCAGCTCGCTGCCGCCCCAACGCTCGACGTTGCTGGGACCGGCGTTGTAAGCGGCGAGCGCTGCGACCTGGTCGCCGTCGTAGCGATCGAGCAGTTCGCCCAGCAGGAAGGTCCCGTAGCGGATGTTGATTTCGGGATCGGCGAGGTCGTGAAGCTCGAAGGTGGTGCCGCCGCTGAGCCGCTCGATTTCGTTCGCCGCCTCCGGGGTGATCTGCATCAGGCCGCGGGCACCGGCGCTGGAGGTGCTGTCGACGAACTTCGACTCCGCGTAGATCACCGCTGCGATCAGCGCTGCGTCGACGTCCTTTTCGCGTGCCTGCTGGCGGATCACGTCCTCGTGGCGCAGGGGCAAGGTGAGCTCCTGGATCGCCTTGTCGATCGTCCCCCTCGCCAGCAACACGCCGGCGACGATACCGGCGGCCAGCACCGTGCCGCCAATCAGGAGGCGTCGCCTTCTCCGTTTCCTAACGGCGCTGCCCGTTCTCACGCCTCCAGCTTTGCGATGAGCGCGGACAGGCGCCGCTCGAGGTCCTCGAGCGATCCATCGTTCTTTACCACGTGCTCGGCGCGGGCGGCCTTCTCCTCCTGGGCCAGCTGTCGCGCCTCGCGCTCGCCGACCAGCGCGTGGCCCCGGGCCTCGGCTCGCTCGCGACGCAGCTCGTCGGCGGTGACGACGGCGACCGTCGTGTCGAAGACCTTCTCCATCTCCGACTCGAAGAGCAGCGGCACCTCGACCACGGCGACCGCGGCGTCCCCCCCCAGCGAGGCGAGCCAGGCGCCGATCCGCTCGCCGACCAGAGGGTGGATCTGCGCCTCGAGCCATTTGAGCTGCTCGGGGTCGGCGAAGACGATCTCGCCGATCTTGTTGCGGTCGACGCGGCCCTCGGGCGCCACCTCGGCTCCCCAGCGGTCGGTCAGCCTGCTCAGCAGCGGCTCGGAGTCGAGCAGCTCGTGAACGACGGCGTCGCTGGAGATCGTCGCGGCGCCCAGCCGCTCGAAGGCGGCCAGCGCCTCGGACTTGCCGGCCGCGATGCCACCGGTCAACCCGATAGTCAGCGGCACGGCGAGCTAGGACTCGGAGGGTTCCTCAGCGGGCGACTCGGCCTCAGCGTCCTCGCCGGCAGCTTCGTCGTCGGCGTCATCGGGCGAATCCGGCCGCTCCTGGACCGATTCCCCCTCCTGCTCCGCCTCTTCAGCCTCCTCCGGCGTCTCAGCCACAGGCGCCTCGGCCTCATCGGCAACGGGCTCCTCGGCGGCTGGTGCCTCAGCCTCAGCGGCCGGAGCCTCATCAGCTTGACCCTCTGCGGCGGCTGGGGCATCCGCGGCAGCAGGCTCCTCCGCCTCGGCAGCGGGCTCCTCGGTTGCCTCACCCGCATCTTCCGCGGGTGGCGTCGCAGGGGGGACCGCCTCCGAGGAAGCTTCAGCTACCGCAGGAGGCGGTGGGTCCCCTGCGTCGACAGGACCCGCGGTCGATCCGTCGGAGTCCTCCCCTGCGTCGGGACTCGCGGTCGATTCCCCTGAACCTTGGTCGGAACCCTCGCCAGCCGCAGCAGCGTCGATCTGCTCCCCCAGATCCCCCATCGCCATCCGTTTCTCCTCGACCTGCTTGATGCTCAGCGAGAGCCGCCGCCGCTCCTCGTCGATCTCGAGGATCTTGACGTTGAGGGTCGAGCCCGGCTCGACGACCTCGCTGGGGCTCTCGACATGGTGGTCGGCGAGCTCGGAGATGTGCACCAGGCCCTCGACCCCAGGCAGGATCTCGACGAAGGCGCCGAAGGCGACCACCTTGGTGACCTGGCCCTCGAGCACGTCGCCAGGCCGGTGGGCGTTGATCACCCGCTGCCAGGGGTCCTCCTGGGTCTGCTTCAGGCCCAGGGAGATGCGCTGGCGGTCGCGGTCGATGTCGAGCACCTTGATCCGCACGTCGTCGCCGATCGCCACCACCTCGGAGGGATGGTTGACGTGACTCCAGGAAAGCTCGGAGATGTGGATCAGGCCGTCGATCCCGTCGAGGTCGACGAAGGCGCCGAAGTCGACGATGTTCGAGATCTTGCCCTCGACGACCTGGCCGGGCGCGAGGCGTCCGAGGATTTGCTCGCGCACCTCCTTGCGCTCTTCCTCGAGCACGGCGCGGCGTGAGAGGACGACGTTGTTGCGGCTGCGGTTGAGCTCGATCACTTTGCACTCGAGCGTCTCGCCCATGAACTCGTCGAGGTTGTGGACACGGCGGATATCGACCAACGAGGCGGGCAGGAAGCCGCGCACCCCGAGGTCGAGGATCAGGCCGCCCTTGACGACCTCGATCACGTTGCCTTCGACCGGTTCGCCCGACTCGGCGGCTGCCTCGATGCGGCGCCAGGCCTTCTCGAAGCGGGCGCGCTTCTTGGAGAGCACGAGGCGGCCCTCGGTGTCCTCCTTGGTGAGGACCAGGGCGTCGATCTCCTCGCCGGGCTCGACCTCGTCCGCCGGATTGACGGACTTGCGGATCGAGAGCTCGTGCGAGGGGATGACCCCCTCCGACTTGTAGCCGATGTCGACCAGGACCTCGTCCTTGTCGATGCGCACGACCTTGCCCTTGACGACGTCGCCCTCCTCGAAGGAGACCATCGTCGCCGCGTAGTTGGGCACGACCTTGCCGTCGATCTCGAGCAACAGGCCACCGGAGCCCTCGACGGGCGTACCGGCGGGAGCGTCAGGAGCAGGGGTCAAGGTCGTATCGGTCACGGACACAGCGGGGGATAATTGCAGGTAGATACGCTCTGCGTCGTGCCGATCCGAGCTACCAAACGAGGCGACGAGCGAACTCCCCTGGACGGGACCTACGACGTGCTGATCTGCGGCGCAAGCTTCGCCGGGCTAGCCGTGGCGCGTGAGCTGGCCGGCTCGGGGGCCGAGGTGCTGGTCGTCGACCGCTACGAGATCGGCGAGCGGCAAACCTCGGCCTGTGGGATCCCGACCGTGTGGATGGAAGCGCTGGGCCTGATGGAGGCCGAGCGCCAGCGTTTCGACTCGCTGCTGATGCACACCCCGCACGGCGATTCGCGCTTCCGCCTGCCCTTCACCTTCTCGACCTTCGACTACCGCGAGCTCTGCGCCCTGCTCTGGCGCGACTGCGATGCGCGCTTCGAGACCGCCAAGGTCGACGGGCGCGCCCGGCCGGCGAATGGCGACGGCGCGATCGCGATCGACACCGACCGCGGCGCGATCGCCGCTCCGCTGGTCGTCGACGCGCTCGGCTGGCGCCGCGTGCTGGCCGGGGACGACGGCTTCCAACCGCCCGACGCGCCGCTCTCGCGCGGCCTCGAGGTGCATCCCACGGGCACCGGCGAGGATCTCGAGGTCTGGATCGACCGGCGCTACGTGCCGGCCGGCTACGGCTGGTCCTTCCCGGCACGCGACGAGCTGCGCATCGGCGTCGGCTCCTTCGACCCGCGCTTCCACGTGCGTGAGACGACCGAGCTGCTCGCCGAAGACCTCGACGCCGAGCGTGTCCGCTACCAGGGCAACTGGATCCCGCACAAGCTGCGCCACGCCACCGAGGGCGGTGTCTTCTTCGCCGGCGACTCGGCCGGCCACTGCCTGCCGCTGAGCGCCGAGGGCATCCGCACGGCGCTCTACTTCGGCATCGCCCTGGGACGCGAGCTGCGCGGTGTCCTCGACGGTTGGCAGAGCCGCGAGCAGGCGGCTCTCCGCTACGCCGAGTTCCACGACTCGCACGAGTGGAAGTTCCGCTGGATGCTGCACGTGCAGCGCCTCGTGCCGAGGATCCCGCCGAGGCTGCTGGGGCCGCTGGTCCGCATGCTGGGTGCCAAGCGCTTCGTCGAGTGGTCCTTCGGCCACTACCTGCAGATCGCCCCGCCGGAGTTCGCGTCGAGTGGCTCAGCGCACGACCAGCAACGTGCCGACCAGGAGCAGCACGACGCCGACCACACGCTCGGGGCTGAGCGCGACCTCGTCGAGGCCGAATAGGCCGAGCCGGTCGATCGCAACCGAGGCGATCAGCTGGCCGGTGATCGTCGCCGCGGCGACTCCGCCGGCGCCAATCACCGAGACCGCGATCAGCGCGTTGGCGACGTAGACGGCGCCGAGCAGCCCACCGAGCAGGTAGTACCAGCTGACGTCGAAGGTCGAGCCGAGCCCGCCCGCCTTGCCGGAGAGCACGACGATCGCCGCCAGCGCGACGGTGCCGACGACGAATGAGACGAGCGCCGCCGCCAGGCTGCCCGTCGCCTTACCCAGACCGGCGTTGATCGGCGCCTGCAGGGCGATCAGGCCGCCGGCGCCGGCGGTCAAGAGGACGGCGAGCCCCCTATCCATGGCTCCAATCCGGCATCCGCGTGATCTTCGCTTCGATCATGTGTTTGAGCGATAGAGGGGCGCCACCCACGCTGACTTCGTCCTTATTTGCCGATATGGCAACCAAGGACGAACCAGCCGAGGTGGATGCCCTGCTGTCATATCAGTACTCGAAAAAGGACAACCGAGACGCAGATGCCACCGCCAGCAGAGGGATTCGCCGCCCGCTTCGTCCTCGGCCCGGCCCTGCGTACGCAGCCGGACCGGCGCCTGGTCTCGCTCGTTCGCGAGGGCTATGAGACGGCCTTCGAGGAGATCGTGCGCCGCTACGGCCGGCCGCTTACCCGCTACGCGGCGGCGATCGTCGGCTCGCGTGGCGAGGACGTCACCCAGGACGCCTTCTCCAAGGCGCTGCTGGCGCTGCGCGACACCGCCGCCGAGATCGAGCTTCGCCCCTGGCTCTTCCGGATCGTCCGCAACACCGCGCTCAACGAGCTGCGCGACCACCCTCCCACTCCCGAGGTGCTTGCCGAGGCGATCGCCGGCAGCGCCAACCCGGCCGAGGAGCTGGAGCGGCGCGAGGAGCTCGCCGACCTGATGCGCCGCCTGCAATCGCTGCCCGAGCCGCAGCGAGCGGCGATCGTGATGCGCGAGCTGGAAGGCCTCGGTCACGAGGAGATCGCTGCCGCGCTGGGCCTCAGCGGCGGCGCTGCCCGTCAGGCGATCTATCGGGCACGGCGGGCGCTGCGCGATGGCCTCGGCCTGATGTTGCCCCTGCCGCTGCTCAAGACCCTGCTGGCCGGCGGGGCGGTGGGCGGGGCCGAGATTGCCACCGCGGGCGCCGCGGGGGCGGGTGGCGCCGGGGCCGGAGCGGCGCTGAAGGCCGCAACGGCGACCGTTCTGGTCGCCGGCGCGGTCGGCACCGGGGTTGCCGTGCAGGAGACCCGCGAGGGATCCAACCAGGCTGGGGCGCAGGCGCAGCGGGTAGCGGGCGACGATCTCGCGTCGCCGGTAGCGAGCCCGCAGGCGAATGCGGCTGCATCTGGTGGGCATGACTTCGCGAGCAATACCGGTGAGGAGAACCGCGGTCCGGGCGGCGGTGAGCGAAGCAACAGTGGAGACGATCGTCGAGGAGATCGCGACGAGGAGGACGACAGCGACTCCGGGCCAGGCAGCGATCGAGACCGCGAGGACCGGCGGCTCGAGGACCTCGAGGAGGATCGCAGCGGGAGCCCGGATGGATTCGACGACCGCAGCGGCCCGGGAGATGGCAGTGGCTCCGTCGATCGCAGCGGCCCGTCGCACGGCGACGGTGCCAACGGGGGCGGCGCTCAGCGAGGCTCCTTGAAGCAGGGTGGCGGCTCTTCGGGTCCGGGCAGCGACTCCTCAGGGCCGGGCAGCGGCTCCGGCGGCGACGCTGACCTCGAGGATCGCTCCGGTCCTGGCGACGGCTCCCTACCCACCATCGAAGATGAGATCGAGCTGGATGGCGGTGGCTCGAGCTCGAGCGGCTCGGGCTCGGGCTCCGGCTCGGGCGGCGACGATCCACTCGACAGCTGAGCGCTACTTGGCGTCGAGCCAGTCCTCGCCGACGCCGACGTCGACCTCGAGCTGCGGGTCGAGCGGGTAGGCGGCGCACATCTCGCGTCGCACCAGCTCGACCGCGCCCTCCATCTCCTCCGGAGGTCCCTCGAAGAGCAACTCGTCGTGGATCTGCAGGACGAGGCGAGTCTGCGTCCCGGCCTCGCGCAGGGCCGTCTGGCAGCACACCATCGCCACCTTGATGATGTCGGCGGCGGTGCCCTGGATCACCGTGTTAACCGCCAGCCTCTCACCGAGGCGGCGGGTGTTGGGGTTGCCGGAGCGCAGCTCGGGAATCGGCCGGCGGCGGCCCATCAGGGTCGTCACGAAGCCCTCCTCCTGAGCCCGCTCGATCACCTGCTCGCGGAAGGCACGCACCGCGGGGAAGCGCTCCAGGTAGCGCGAGACGAATTCCTCACCCTCTTTGCGCGGGATGTTGAGCCGGTCGGCGAGCCCGAAGCCGGTCAGCCCGTAGACGATGCCGAAGTTGACCATCTTCGCCTTCGAGCGCTGGCCGACGTCGACGTCCTCGCGGGAGATGTCGAAGACCTCGGCCGCCGTCGCGGCGTGGACGTCTTCGCCGGCGTGGAAGATCTCCTTGAGCACGCTCTCGTCGGCGACATGGGCGAGCACCCGCAGCTCGACCTGGCTGTAATCGGCCGAGAGCAGGCGGGCGCCGGGCTCGGCGACGAAGCAGGCGCGCACGGGCCGGCCGATCTCCGTGCGGATCGGGATGTTCTGCAGGTTGGGGTTGGTGCTCGAGAGGCGGCCGGTGGTCGTCGCCGCCTGGTTGAAGGTGGTGTGTACGCGGCCGGTCTGCGGATCGATCAGATCGGGCAGCGAGTCGAGGTAGGTGTTCTTCAGCTTGGTCAGCTCGCGCCATTGCTCGATCTTCTCGACGATCGGGTGCTCGTCGCGGATCTGGGCGAGGACCCGGGCGTCGGTCGAGTAGCCGGTCTTGCCGCGCCGCTTGCGAGTAAGACCCAGCTTCTCGAAGAGCACCCGGCCGACCTGCTGCGGCGAGCCGATCGTGAACTCCTCCTCGGCCAGCTCGTAGATCTCCCTCTCCAGGGTGTCGATGCGCTCGCCGAACCCGGCGCCGACCTCGGCGAGGCGCTCTGCGTCGAGCTTCAGGCCCTCGCGTTCCATCGCCGCGAGGACGTGGACGAGCGGCAGCTCGACCTCGCGCAACAGCTGCTCGAGGCCGAGCTCGTCGATGCGCGGGCGCTGCCGCTCGGCGAGCGCCGCCACCAGGCGAGCCTCTTCGGCCGGATCGAGCCCGGCCTCGCCCTCCTCACCCTCCAGCGAGAGCTGGCCGTCGTCGGCGTCGGCGCTCGGCTCCGGGGCAGCTGCGATGCCGATCCCCGCATCGGCGGCCAACTCCGTCAGGTCATAGGTGCGGCGCTGGGGCTCGAGCAGGTAGGCGGCGAGCATCGTGTCGTGGTCGAGCTGCAGCTCGGCGCCCTCGCGCGCGGCCGCGCCAAGCAGGCCATGGCGACCGCCACCGAGCGACTTGGCGTCGTGGGCGACGAGCGGACGCTTCGCCACGGCGGCGGCGAGCTCCTCGAGGCTGGCCGAGCCAACCAGGATCCGCTCCCCCTCGGCGCCGGCCCAGCGCTCGCCCTCGATCGCCAGGGCTATCGGCCCCTTCTCCATGGCGAGGTCGGCAGCCGACCCCTCCTCAACCGCCACCTCGAGCTCGGTCTCGACCCTGCGCCCGGGGACCGCGTCACCCTCGGGCAGCGCTTCTTCGAGGCGCTCCATCACCGCACGCAGCTCGAACTCGCGCATGAAATCGCGCAGAGCGCCCCGGTCCGGCTCGGAGCCCATTACGTCGGCCAGCTCAACGCCCGTCTCGATGTCGTACTGCAGCGTCGCCAACTGCTTCGACAGGCGGGCGTCGTCGGCGTGCTCGAGCAGGTTCTGCTTGCGCTTGGCGCCGGAGATCTGCTCGACGCTGTCCAGCACTGCCTCGAGGTCGCCGAACTGTTGCAGCAGCTGCGTAGCGGTCTTCTCGCCGATGCCCGGGACGCCGGGGATGTTGTCCGAAGTGTCGCCACGCAGTCCCATCAGGTCGGTGATCAGCTCCGGGGCGACTCCGTAGCGCTCGACGACCGCTTCGCTGTCGTAGATCTTGGTCTCGGTGATGCCGCGCGAGGTGCTCATCACGCGCACGCCCTCGCCGACCAGCTGGTAGGCGTCGCGGTCGCCGGTGACGACCATCACCGGGATGCCCTGCTCGCGGGCCTGGCGGGTCAGCGAGGCGATCACGTCGTCGGCCTCGTAGCCCTCGACCTTGACGTTGGTGTAGCCAAAGGCCTCGACCAGCGGCATCAGGTGCGGCCACTGCTCGCGCAGCAGGTCGGGTCGCGGTTTGCGCTGCGCCTTGTAGAGGTCATAGGTGACCTCGCGCCCCGACATCCCCGCGTCCCAGGCGACGACGACGCCAGCCGGAGCGTGCTCGTCGATGATCTTGACCAGCATCGAGGCCAGTCCGTAGATCGCGTTCGTCGGCCGCCCGTCGCTCGTCCCAATCGACTCCGGCAGGGCGAAGAAAGCCCGGTAGGCCAGCGAGTTGCCGTCGATCAGAAAGAGCTCGCGCGCGTCAGCAGCCATCGTCGCCAACTCTATGGCGCGAGGGCGTCGCGAACCGCGGCTGCAACCCGCGCCGGTTCGGCCGTGACCTGCCGGTAGCTGAGTCGCATCAGGTCGATTCCCCGCGTGCGGAGCTCCAGCTCACGGGCGTGGTCGTCCTCGAACGCAATTCTGCCTCGATGAAAGCGATAGCCATCGGTCTCGACCACCAACCCCTGTCGGGGCCAGAAAAAGTCGACGGTAAAGCGCCCGATCCTCATATTCACCTTTGGTGGCGGCAGACCGTGCCGCTGGCATAGCCGGAGGAAGAGATGCTCGAGCTCGCTGCGCGTGCGGTCGGGCTCGCTGCTTGGACCGATGACCAGCCCGAGCACCTCCGCCTGGCGAATCGCGCGACGAAGTTCCACCGCCGGCAAGCCGGGGCGAAGGTCGGCGATGGTCCTCGCGGGCGTCGTCACCGGGATGCGCCTGCGACGAGTCACCTGACTGGACAGCAACGAAGGGCAGCGGTGCAGTCGAATGCCTTTGCGTGGCCGTCTGCCTCCAACGCCTGGAAGCGCCACGTCGACTGGCCCGTCGAACGGCTTCAGCAGTTCCCACAGGGCTGCCGCGCTTCTGTGGCTGACAGCTGCAGCCTTCCCGTAGGCGAGGGTGGCCGCCATCCACCTTCCGTACTGAGAAATCCCCGGATGACCGACGGCGTATACCCCCCGATGAACTCGATACAGCCGACCGCTGGCCACCTGGCGGGAAATCGCGCTCGTACTGAGTCCCGCGCTGAGCAGCTGCGCTTGAGAGACCACGCCGTGCTGCCTCTCGGCAATTTCGGCGACTGCCCGGTGTGGAGTGGCGCCTTTTTCCCGCATACCGGGAATAAGGCGCCACCTCGACAAGCTCGCCCCAGAGGACGGTGGCGATCCGCTACCGACCTGGCTCGGGTCATCGAAGGTTGAGCAGTCCCAGCCCGGGGACGAAACGGCCGACGCGCGAGGCGTAGTCGGCATAGCTCTTGCCGAAGGTCCGCAACAGATGAGGCTCCTCGACGAGCCTGACCTGCATCTCGATCGAGATCACGATGCAGGCGAAACCGGCAAGGGCAAGGGCGTTGGGACCATTAGAAGGAGGCCGAGGACGGTCGGTACCTGTGCGCTGTAGATCGGGTTGCGGACGAGCTGGAAGGGGCCCTCGGTGACGAGGTCGGTGCGCTCCTCGGGGTCGACACCGATCCGCCAGGCGTCCCCCATCGCGACCTGGGCGCCGAAGGTGAGGAGGATCCCGCTCGCGGTGAGCACGAAGCCAACCGTGTGGCCCATTGTCCCATCGAGCGCCGGGACCGGATCGAGCACGCCGAGGAGAGTGAGCAGCGGGGCCCCGAACCCAGCCAGCAAGGAGAAGACGAAGAGGGCGCCGGCGACCCGCTCGAGGGGGCCGGCATCCCTGCGAATACCGTGAACTCCGGTGGAACCCGTGCGACGGACTTGCATCGCCACCCGAACCCCAAAGGTGAGGGCCAGATATGCGCCGTAGAGGAGGAGAGCGATGACGGCCATGGACAGGCGATTCTAGGCGCCGCCGCTCAGGCAAAAGCAACGTCACTCAAAACCGTCACTCAATGACGGCGACCGTGCAGGACCCGATGGAGTCCGACGCCTTACCGAGATGCATACGCGCGCCTCCTCGCATAGCGTTACGAGGATGGCCAACGTCACCACGCATCGCCGCGGCGAAATCCTCCAGAACCTGTTTCGCATCCTCGCAAGCGAGCCCGAAGGGCTGCAGGCAAAGGACGCCATCGGCCGGCTAGAAGCAGCGATGGAGCTGACCGAGTTCGAGAAGTCCCGCTTCCCCAACAACCCCGACCTGGTCCGCTTCCCGAAGATAGTCCGCTTCGCCACGATCGCCTCGGTGAAGGCGGGCTGGCTTCGCAAGAGGAGCGGGACCTGGACGCTGACGACGGACGGCAAGGACGCGCTTGACTCGTTCGCCGACCCGGAGCAGCTCTTTCGTGAGTCGAGCCGCCTCTACAACGAGTGGAAGGCGAGCCAGCCTGAACCCGTGGACAGCGGCGCGAGCGACGGCGAGGTAGGGGATGCCAGCGACGAAGGGCTGATCGCAGCGACCACCCTCGAGGAGGCGGAGGAAAACGCCCGTCAGCACATGCTCAGATACCTCGCGGAGGCGGTCAATCCCTACGACTTCCAGGATCTCGTCGGCAAGCTCCTCGAAGGCATGGGCTACCACATCGTCTGGATCGCGCCCAGGGGCAAGGACGGGGGCTTGGATCTCCTCGCCCAGGGAGATCCGCTGGGCGTCGCCGGTCCGCGCATCAAGGGCCAGGTGAAGCGGCGGCTCGACCGCAAGACCACGGAGGAAGAGCTGCGTTCCTTCCTATCCCTCGTGGAGCCCAACGACGTCGGCGTCTACATCTCGCTAGGCGGCTTCACGACCGACTGCTCGTCGCTCGGACGGCGCACCTCACGCCGCGTGACGTTGATCGACGGCGATGCCCTGCTGGACCTCTGGTTCGAGCACTTCGACCGGATCGACGAGGAGGGCCGTCGGCTGCTCCCCGTGAGACCGGTCTATTACCTCGACCCCAGCGCCACCTCCGGCTGACGGCTTCTGCGGCCAGGCACCGGGGTCGACGCCAGAGAGGACGAATCTGATTCGATAGCCGCCCATGGCTGTCAGCGCCCAGTACAGCGTCACGATCCGGGTCGAGCTCGACGCGCGGCAGGAGCCGCTCGGCAAGCTCACCGCGGTGATCGCCGAGGCGGGCGGGCAGCTGCAGGGCGTCGACCTCGTGCCGGGCGCCGGCGCCGAGGGCAAGCGGGTGCGGGAGTTCACGATCGACGCTCAGGATCGCGAGCACTGGGAGCGGATCCTGCGCGGGATCGGCTCGACCCGCGGCGCCAAGGTGCTCGACTACGTCGACCGCACGATGCAGATGCACCGCGGCGGCAAGATCTCGGTCGAGAACAAGTACCCGCTGAAGACCCGCGACGACCTCTCGATGGCCTACACACCGGGTGTCGCCCGCGTCTGCCAGGACATCCACGCCGACCGCGCCAAGGCCTTCGAGTACACGATCAAGAAGAACACCGTGGCCGTCGTCTCCGACGGCAGCGCCGTGCTCGGGCTCGGCAACATCGGGCCGGAGGCGGCGATGCCGGTGATGGAGGGCAAGGCGATGCTCTTCAAGGAGTTCGCCCAGGTCGACGCCTTCCCGATCTGCCTCGATACCCAGGACGCGGAGGAGATCATCAAGGCGGTTGAGCTGATCGCGCCCACCTTCGGCGGCATCAACCTCGAGGACATCTCCGCCCCGCGCTGCTTCGAGATCGAGGACCGGCTCAAGGAGTCGCTCGACATTCCCGTCTTCCACGACGACCAGCACGGCACCGCGGTGGTGACCATGGCGGCGCTCTTCAACGCGCTGAAGATCGTCGGCAAGCCGATCGAGCAGCTGCGCGTTCTGGTGGTAGGCCTGGGCGCCGCCGGGGTAGCAGTGACCAAGATGATGCTCGCCTCCGGAGTTACCCACGTCGTCGGCTGCGACCGCCAGGGCGCGCTCTCGACCGAGCGAGCCGACTATGAGTCCGGCGAGATGAGCGGCATCAAGCGCTGGTACGCGGAGAGCTCCAACCCGGACAAGCTGAGCGGGCAGCCCGACGAGGTGATCGAGGGCATGGACCTCTTCATCGGTCTCTCCGGCCCGGGCACGATCAAGGCCGAGTCGCTGGCCAGGATGAACGACGACGCGATCGTCTTCGCGATGGCCAACCCAAACCCTGAGGTGATGCCCGAGGACGCCGCCCCCCACGTGCGGATCATGGCCACCGGCCGCTCGGACTACCCCAACCAGATCAACAACGTGCTCTGCTTCCCCGGCGTCTTCCGCGGCGCCCTCGACGCCGGCGCGCCGCGCATCACTGAGGAGATGAAGCTCGCCGCGGCCCGGGGGATCGCCGAAACGGTCGACGAGGACGACCTCTCCGAGGACTACATCGTGCCCAGCGTCTTCAACCGCGACGTGGCGCCGAAAGTGGCGGCGGCGGTGGTCGAGGAGGCCAAGCGCGAGGGCATCGCGCGCTTCAACGAGGAGACCGGGACCTTTTCGACCGTGGAGATCGCCCAGCAGTGAAGGTCCTCGTCACCGGCGCCAGCGGCTTCATCGGCGCGGCGTTGTGCGACGCGTTGCTGGTCCGGGGCGACACGGTCATTGGCCTGACCCGCGACCCGCAGCGGGCGCGCAGCACCAACCCGGGCGTCAAATGGCACGCTTGGGAGCCGACCCTGGAACGTCCGCCGACAGCCGCCTTCGACGGCGTGGACGCGGTCGTCAACCTGCTCGGCGAGAAGATCAACCAGCGTTGGAGCGATGAGGCAAAGCAGCGGATCATGGAGAGCCGCCGCACCGGCACCCACAACCTCGTCGGCACGATTGCCGGCCTCGAGCGCAAGCCGCGGGCACTGGTCAACCAGTCGGCAATCGGCTACTACGGCGACCGCGGCGAGGCGATCGTCGACGAGTCGGCAGAGCCGGGCGAGGGCTTCGACGCCAAGGTGGTGCGCGAGTGGGAGAAGGCGGCGCACGAGGTCGAGGCGACCGGCGTGCGCCTGGTCATCGTCCGCACCGGCCACGTGCTCGACCCGCGCGGCGGCTTCCTCAAGCAGCTGCTGACGCCGTTCAAGCTCGGCGTCGGCGGCCCGCTGGCGGGTGGAGACCAGTACGTCTCGTGGGTCCACATCGACGATGAGATCGGCATCCTGCTCTGGGCGCTCGATGACGAGAGGGTGAGCGGGGTTGTCAACGCGACCGCGCCCAATCCGGTCACGAACCAGGTGTTCTCAAAGGCGCTGGGCAAGGCGCTTGGGCGGCCGGCTGTGTTGCCGATTCCGGGGCTGACGCTGGACCTGATGTACGGCCGGGAGTTCGGGCAGGTTCTCAGGGGCGGGCAGCGGGTGATGCCGCGGCGGGCACTTGATCTTGGTTACAAGTTCAAGCACCCGGAATTGGATGAGGCGCTAGAGAGTTTGCTTTAGGGGATGGGCGGGCGGCAGTCCCCGTGTCTGACAATTGCCGGGCTCACGAGCCCGGCAATTTGAGTATCCGCCAGCCCCGGGGACGGCCGCCCGCCCTTGCCGACTCAGCTCTCTCGAAGCCAGTCCCGAGAGCTGCCCGCCCCTCCTTCGCGCAGCTATTCCAAGGACTCGCTCACGGACTCACGCAGGGAGCCTGAGTCGGCAGCTGCGATTGCTCGGAGGACCTGTGCCATCGCCTTTGAGCCGGAGCTCGAGCTGATCGAGGCGATGCTGGCGGTTTCTAGGATCGGATCGGAGAAGCGGGAGGCTTTCGGGTCGGCCGGCTCTATGTAAGCGACAGCTGTCGAATCCTCGGTCGCCTGCCGAGCATTGCTCCCGATCGCCGCGAGATCGAGCTTCTTGGAGCTTCTGGGACTCGCCAAACAGACTGCCTCCACCCGCAGCTCCCCAGCCCGCCCGCGCTGCCTCTCCAGCTCCCGTTCCGCTTCCACGCAGAGCGGCTCGACCACGTAGGCGGTCACGGTCGCCCCCTTCGCCACGCCTTCGTCTTCGCCACAGCCCACGACAGCTATCAGCAGACCGCATGCGGCCATAGCTGCGGTCACGGCTTGGATCAAGGTGTGAAGAGGGGCGGGCAGGCCTCTCGACTGGCGGATACTCAAAGTCGCCGCCCCTCCGGCGGCGATTTGTCAGGCGAGAGGCCTGCCCGCCCCTCTCCCGCCTCAGTCTCAGCCAAAGAAAACCTCCGCCTCGCCGTACAACGACTCCGGCACAGTCTTCAGCTCTGCGGTGGCTTCTTGCAGCTCGACGAGTTGGATGTCAGTTCCTCGCAAGGCCGTCATCTTGCCCCATTCCTGGCGATCGACCGCGTCGATCGCGTGCAGCCCGAAGCGCGTCGCCAGCACCCGGTCGAAGGCAGTTGGGGTACCTCCGCGCTGCACGTGGCCGAGCACCGTCGCCCGCGCCTCCTTGCCGGTGCGCCGCTCGATCTCGCCCTCCAGCCAGTGAGCGATGCCACCGAGCCGCACGTGACCGAACTCGTCGAGCTTGTCGTCCTGGGCCTCGGGAATGCCGCCCTCGGGCTGTGCCCCCTCGGCGACGACGAGGATCGGCGCGTAGTTGCTCTCGAAGCGGCGGCCGACGAACTCGCAGACCCGCTCGACGTCGAAGGGCAGCTCGGGGATGAGGATCACGTTGGCGCCACCGGCGAGACCGGAGTGGAAGGCGATCCAGCCGGCATGACGGCCCATCACCTCGACGATCAGCACCCGGTGGTGACTGTCGGCCGTGGTGTGCAGGCGGTCGATCGCCTCCATCGCGATGTTGACCGCGGTATCGAAGCCGAAGGTGTAATCGGTGGCGCTGAGGTCGTTGTCGATCGTCTTCGGCACGCCGACCACGTTGATCCCGTGCTCGCCGTGGAGCCGGGCCGCGGCGCCCAGCGTGTCCTCGCCGCCGATCACGATCAGCCCGTCGACGCCTTCCTCGCGCAGGCTCGTCGCGATCCGCTCGGCGCCGCCGTCCTCCTTGAAGGGGTTGGTGCGGGAGGAGCCGAGGATCGTGCCTCCGCGAGGCAGGATGCCGCGCACCTCAGGCACGCCGAGCGGGCGAGTGTCGCGCTCGAGCGGACCGCGCCAGCCGTCCCGGTAGCCGACGAACTCGTGGCCGGAGCTTTCAACCCCCTTGCGCACGATCGCCCGGATAACCGCGTTGAGCCCCGGGCAGTCCCCCCCGCCAGTGAGCACGCCGATCCGCATCGGCCCAGATTAATGCCGAAAAGACGCCTGTACATCGCCGTTCGATGCATTGACCACCCCAGAGTGTGGTCAATGCATCGAACGGCGAGGGCTTGAGGCGATACGGTCGAGGAAATGCCGAAAGGAGCGAGAGATGAATGAGACACCTGATTTTGCGGCGGTGACCCAGGCTCAGCAGCAGACCTGGTCAAAGGGCGACTTCGCAATGGTCGCCAACATCGTCTACAACGTCAGTGAGAGCCTCGCCGAAGCGCTCGACGTCGTCCCCGACGAGCGGGTGCTCGACGTTGCCTGCGGCAGCGGCAACGGCGCGATCGCCGCGGCGCGGCGGAGCTGGGGCGGCACGGTCGGCGCCGACTACGTCCCGGCCCTGCTCGAGCGCGCTCGTGAGCGGGCCGCCGCCGAGCGACTGGAGATCGAGTTCGTCGAAGCCGACGCGCAGGACCTGCCCTTCGAGGACGCGAGCTTCGACGTCGCGATGTCGATCTTCGGCGCCATGTTCGCGCCGGATCAGGAGAAGGCGGCGGCTGAGCTGCTGCGCGTGATCAAGCCAGGCGGCCGAATCGGAATGGCCAATTGGACCCCGGACGGCTCCGTGGGAAAGATGTTCAAGACGATCGCCAAGCACGCACCGCCCCCGCCTGAGCTCGACTCACCGCTGCTCTGGGGCACCGAGGAGCGCCTGCACGAGCTGTTCGGCGACGGGATCGCCGACCTGCGAACCGAGCGCCGCATCTCGCGCCAGCCATTCCGCTCCGCCGACCATTACATCGAGTTCTTCCGCACGTATTTCGGCCCCACCCAGATGGCCTACGAGCGAGTCGGGGCGGACGGCGAGCAGGCGCTGACCGACGATCTGCGCGCATTCCTGGAAGCGGAGAACACCGCCGGCGAGCGGGCGATGGTCCTGGAGGCCGAGTACCTGCAGGTAATCGCGACGCGGGCCTGAGCCCGACGAATCCCCACGGGGCGTACGGCCCTCCTAGGACTGCGTGTCAGGTCGGACGACGCGGAGCGCCGCGCCGATCAGCAGCACGGTGAAGAAGACAATGCCGGCCACGGGGCCACCCTGCCCGAAGGCGTAGGAGAGCGTCGTCGCGGCCAGAGCCAGGAAGAGGGTTACGACCATTCCCATCGGCCGCGCATCCTAACCACTGGCGAGGGCGTCGCGCGTCTCCCGCAGGAAGGAGGCAATCGCCTCGGCCGCGTCCTCGGGTGAGCCAGCCTCTCCGGCGGCGCGCACGAGGCGGCTGCCGATGATGACCCCATCCGCGAGCTGACCGACCTGCGCGGCTTGCTGGGGCGTGCCGATGCCGAAGCCGACGGCGACGGGGACGTCGGCCTCGGCCTTCGCCGCTGCGACCAGGTCGGCGAGCTGCGCTGGAATCTCGTCGCGCTCGCCGGTCGTGCCGACGGTCGAGACGACGTAGACGAAGCCCTGCGCGACCGAGCAGATCTGCGCGCGACGCTCCGCCGGTGTCGTCGGAGCGACGAGTGGGACCAGCGTCAGACCGGCCTCGGCGAAGACGGCGCGCACCGGCTCGGCTTCCTCGAGAGGAAGGTCTGGCACGATCGCCCCACAGGCGTCCGCCTCGACGGCCCGCTCTGCGAACCGCTCGGCGCCACCCTGCGCGAGCAGCATGTTGGCGTAGACCATGAAGACGACCGGCACGCGATCGGAGATCGCCTCGCAGAGCTCGATCGCCGTCTCCAGCGTCGCCCCCGCCTCGAGCGCAGCCGTGGCCGCAGCATGGATCGTCGGCCCATCGGCGAGCGGATCCGAGAAGGGCACCCCGAGCTCGACCAGGTCCGCGCCGTTTTCCGCATAGGCCTCAGCCACCACCAACGAACTCTCGCGATCGGGATACCCAGCCATCATGTAGGGCATCAACGCAGCTCTACCTTCAGCTTTCGCAGCTGCAAAGGCCCCAGCGATCCGCTTGGCGCCTGTTCCATCTGAACCGCCGGAGGGGGCCAGGGGGTGGTCTTCCGGAGCCTCCCCGCTGTTGCTCCGGAAGACCACCCCCTGGCCCCCTTTCGCCATTTCCTCCCCGCTGTTGCTCCAGCGAGCCGTCCCCGCACTCCCCCCGTCGCCGCTCTGGCGAGTCACCCCCCGACTCCCTGCTCAATCACCTCGGCGAGGTCCTTGTCCCCTCGCCCCGAGAGACATAGCACGTCGTATCCGTCGCCGCCGCCGTTCTCGAGCAGCCAGGCGATTGCGTGCGAGGACTCGAGCGCCGGGATGATTCCCTCCAGACGGGAGAGCATGGCGAAGGCTGAGAGCGCCTGCGCATCGGTCACCGCGAAGTAGCTCGCCCTGCCGCTGTCTCGCAGGTGGGCGTGCTCGGGGCCGACGCCCGGGTAGTCGAGCCCGGCGGAGATCGAGTGCGCCTCGAGGATCTGGCCCTCCTCGTCGGCGATCACGGAGGAGAGCGAGCCGTGCAGGACCCCGGTGCTGCCGGCGCCGAGCGAAGCGCCGTGGCGGCCGCTGTCGAGTCCCTCCCCCGCCGCCTCGACGCCGACCAAAGCCACTTCGGCGTCCGCGACGAAAGGAGTGAAGATGCCGATCGAGTTTGAGCCACCGCCCACGCAGGCGATCACCCGAGCCGGCAGCTCCCCCTCGGCGGCAAGTGCCTGCTGACGCGCCTCCTCGCCGATCACGCGCTGCAGGTCGCGGACCAGGGCCGGGAAGGGCGCCGGCCCGACCGCCGAGCCGATCACGTAGTGGGTCGTCTCGACGTTGGCGACCCAGTCGCGGATCGCGGCGCTGACCGCCTCCTTCAGCGTGCAGGCGCCGGCGTCGACCGGCACCACCTCGGCGCCGAGCAGGCCCATGCGCTCGACGTTGGGACGCTGGCGGCGGATGTCCTCGATGCCCATGTACACGACGCACTCGAGGCCGAGCAGGGCGCAGGCGGTGGCGGTGGCGACGCCGTGCTGGCCGGCGCCGGTCTCGGCGATCACCCGCGGCTTGCCCATGCGCTCGGCGAGCAGCGCCTGACCAAGCGCGTTGTTGATCTTGTGGGCGCCGGTGTGGGCGAGGTCCTCGCGCTTCAGGTAAACGCGGCGGCCAGCCTGCTCGGAGAGCCGCTCGGCCAGGTAGAGCGGCGTCGGGCGACCGACGAAATCGCGGTGCAGCAACGCCAGGCGCTCGCTGAAGGCAGTGTCCTCGCGCGCCTCGGCCCAGGCCGCGCTCAGCTCGTCGAGCGCCGCGATCAGGGTCTCAGGGACGTAGCGTCCCCCGTAGGGCCCGAATCGCTCCTCGATCGCGCTCATGCGGAGGGAACGCTAGCGGCCTTGGCCGCGTCAAAGAAAGCGGTCATCGCCGCGTGGTCCTTGTGCCCTGGCTCGGCCTCGACGCCGCTCGCCACGTCGACCGCGTAGGGACGGGTGATCTCGATCGCGGTGGCGACGTTGTCGGGACGCAGGCCGCCGGCGACGATCGCCGGGACCTCGGAGCGACGCTCGCGCAGCAAACCCCAATCGAAGCTCTCCCCGGTGCCGCCCCAGAGCCCCTTGCCGCGCCGGTCGAAGAGGTGGAAATCGGTGCGGAAGGCCTCGGCGGCGTGGATCTCCGCCGCGCTGGCGACGTGGATCGCCTTGATCACCTTGACGCCCGTACGGCGCGCGATCTCGGCGCAGAGCTGCGGTCCCTCGGCGCCGTTCAGTTGGACCATCGTCAGCCCGGCCCCCTCGACCGCCTTGGCGACTTCCTCCAGCTCCGGGTTGACGAAGACGCCGACCACCTCGCACTTGCGCCGGAAGGCGGCGCAGATCGCCGCCGCCTCATCGGGATCGCAGGCTCTCGGGCTCTTCTCGTAGTGGATCAGGCCAATCGCCCAGGCGCCGAGCTGCACGGCCTCGGCCGCGTCGTCAAGGTTGGTGATCCCACAGATCTTGACCCGCATAGAAGCAGGGTACGGGAGGGCCCTGGCGCACGAACCGGTCGCTGTGCATGCACGGGCCGTCGCCCTACATGTCGGAGCCCTAGGTGGACCTGGCATTTAGTCAATTTCATTAAAGTAGGAGAGTATGCTGGGGGCGACGGGTGCCACTGTGGGCCTGGGTCGGAAGACCGCGCTGCTGCTTCTCGCGATAGTGCTGGGAGTTGGGCTCGGAGCCTGCGGCGGGAGCGCCACATCCACCCCTGCGGAGGCGCCTGCCGGCGCCCCCGATCGCTTCGATTCCGAGCTTGCCTGGCGCCTGACCAAGCGCCAGGTGGAGGTCGGGCAACGACCGGCTGGCTCCCCCCAGCTGCAACGGCTCGCCAGTGAGCTGCGGCCGATGCTTCCGCAGGGGCGCTTCGAAGCCATCCCTGGAGAACCGGCGCTGCGCAACATCGTCGGCACGCTGCCCGGCCGCCAGCCGGCGATCGTCGTCGGCGCGCACTACGACACGCTGGCCGCGCCCAAGGGCTTCGTCGGCGCGAACAACGGCGCCGCCGGCACCGCCGCGGTGATCGCGATCGCCCGCGCTCTCTCCGAGGCACCCGGCCGGGCCGGGCAACGCGAGGTCGACTTCGTCCTCTTCGACGGCGAGGAGCCTGCCGAAGGCACGCCGGAGGAAAGCAAGGACTTCCTCAACGAAGGCCTGCGCGGCTCACGCGCCTACGTCGAGGCGCACCCCGGCGAGACGATGGCGATGGTGCTGCTCGATTACGTGGCCAACCGCGACCTCGAACTGCGGCGCGAGGCGAATTCCACGCCGCAACTCTGGCGGCGCCTGCTCGCGGCCGCCGACGTCGTCGGCAAGTCGCAGTACTTCTCAGCCGCCACCGGACCGGCGATCGCCGACGACCACGCCCCGTTCCTGCTGGACGGCGTCCCGGCGATCGACCTGATCGACTGGAAATACCCCGGCCACTCGCTGAAGGACGGCCTCGACCGGCTCTCGCCGCAGAGCCTCGACGCGGTCGGCGAGGCGGTGACTCAGCTGGTGCTCGAACTGCGCGAATAGGGCCGGGGGTCTCTATTCGGCCGGGTTGGCCGAGTCGGGACGCACGCCCAGCGTCACCGTCACGGTCAGCTCTTCGTCCTCGCCGCGCAGGACGGTGAGCTCCATCTCGTCGCCGGGCTTGGCGCCGTTGACCGCATCGATCACATCGTCCATCGAGGTGACCGGCTTGCCGTCGATCTTGGTGATGATGTCGCCGCCGAGCCGCACTTTGGCGCCTTCGATCGTCGCGTTGGTGTCGCCGCCTTCGATCCCCGCCTTGTCGGCCGGGCTGTCCTCGAGAACTTCGTTGACGAGCACGCCTTTGTCGACTGACAGTTTGAGCGCCTTGGCCACCTCGGGCGTGACGCTGCCGCCGGTGATGCCGATGTAGGCGTGCTCGACCTCGCCGTCGCGCTTGAGCTGCTCGACGACCTCGCGGGCGGTGTTGATCGGCACCGCGAAGCCAATGCCGACGTTGCCGCTGCCGCCGTTGGTCTGAATCTGCGAGTTGATGCCGATCACGCTGCCGGTTGCGTCGATCAACGGGCCGCCGGAGTTGCCGGGGTTGATCGCCGCGTCGGTCTGGATCACGTGCGAGATCGAGAAGCCATTGGGCGCCTGGATCTGGCGCTGCAGCGCAGAGACGATGCCGGCGGTGACGGTGCGGTCGAGGCCGAACGGGTTGCCGATCGCGACGACGGGGTCGCCGACCCGGACCTTGGTCGAGTCACCGAGCGCCAGAGGATGCAATCGATCGGCCGGTACATCGACCTTGAGCAGGGCGACGTCTGTCGCCGGATCGGTGCCGATCACCTCAGCGGTGTGGCTGCCCTCGGCGGAGCCGAGCGCGACCTGCACTTTGCTTGCCCCCTCGACCACGTGGCTGTTGGTGACGATGTGGCCCTCGGTGTCGATCAGGAAGCCGGAGCCGGTCGCAACGCCGCCGCCTTCGCCTTCAGGCTGGCCGAAGGGGTTGAAGGACGGGGATTCTGCTCCCTGCTGGGAAGCTTCGATGAAGGCGACGCCCTGACCATCGCGGCGGTAGATCTCGTTGACGAGGTTGGTGTCGCCGTTGTCCTTGACCGCGATCGGCGCGGCAACCGGCGAGCTGATCGTCGTCGTCCCGCCCTCCGATGCGATCCACCCAGCCGAGATCGCCACCCAGACGAAGGCAGCGACGATCGCCCCGCCGAGCAGGGCCGAGCCGAAGGAGCTTCCGATAGCACGTCGCACCGGGACTACTGTAGAGAGCGTTCCTCAGCAATTCCTAAATGATCCTCGAAGAGGTGCTAAGAAACGGCCGTGGTGCTAGGGCAGGCGGTGCTCGCGCGTGCCTTCGTCCTGCCCGGCCAGCTCACGGGTCTTGGCCTCGGCATCGGCGGCGACCATCAGCGTGCTGCCAATCAGCACAGCGTCGACTCCGACCCGCTCCAGCTCCTCGAGCTCCGCCCGCGAAGAGATGCCGCTCTCGGCGACGACGGTCTTGCCCGCCGGCACGTCGGGCATCAGCTCGTAGGTGGTCGAGATATCGACCCTGCCCGTGTCGAGGTCGCGGTTGTTGACGCCGATCACATCGGCATCGAGCTCCAGGGCCCGCTGCAGCTCCTCGCCGTCATGAACCTCGACCAGGCAATCGAGATCGAGCCGACGGGCCTCCCCATAGAGACCGGCCAGCTCGGAATCGTCAAGCGCGCGGACTATGAGCAACACTGCATCGGCGCCGTTGACCGCCGCCTCGTAGAGCTGATATGGGTCGACGATGAAGTCCTTGCGAAGGATCGGCAGGTCGCAGGCGGCCCGCGCCGCCCGCAGGTCCTCCAGCGAGCCGCCGAAGTGACGCTCGTCGGTCAGCACCGAGAGTGCCGCCGCCCCGCCGCGCTCATAGGCGGCGACCTGGCCGGCGACATCGGCCCCGGCGGAGATCTCGCCGGCGCTCGGCGAGCGGCGCTTGAACTCGGCGATCAGCGAGAGCCCGGGACGCACCAGCGCCTCGCGGAACGGCCTGTCATCTCCGCGGGCGGACAGCCGCGACTCCAGGTCCGCCTGAGGGACCAGGTCGCGTCGCTCCTCAAACCCCTCGCGCGCAACGGAGATCAGCTGCTCGATCATTGCCACTTGAGACCTCAAGCCTAGCCCCTTCGGTGGGTTAGAGAATGCCACCGGCATGCGCGCGAGCGCTTCAGATGCAGACCCGGGCGGCCGAAGCCGTCCGGGTCTGCACTTACCAGTCCGTGGGTGCCCTGCTTATTCTGCAGTCACCGCCCAGCTGCCATCGGCGTAACCGTCATCCGATGCTGTTGTGTCTCTAAGGGGAATCACCGCGCCGCTGCTTGAGTCCGGACTTACAAATGTTCCCAAGTTATTGAAGCCCGCTCCCGCGCTCGCGGTTTTTGTGTACACACAAAGGTTGCCCGGTTTGGCTTCCGGTTCTGTGGCGTCTCCGGGACAGCGGACTTCGATGGCAGCCGCCGAAGGGTAAACGGCGATGAACGCCCCGCTCGTCGGGTCGAAGGCGAACCCTTCGGTCCCGGATGCCGCGATGTAGACTGCCGCACCGGGAGCTGGTTGCAGTTGAATCGGATAGGAGATCGGCACCGAGGCAGTTTTGGATTCCTCGATCACCGCAGACCAGACCCCAGTCAGCGACTCTTCCGGCGGGAGTGGTTTGGTGTCGAACGTGCCGTCTTCGCCATCCGCGCCATCCGCGCCGTCCGCGCCGTCCGCGCCGTCCGCACCGGGAGCGCCTTGCGCGCCGGTCTCGCCCTTGGCCCCTTGAGGACCGGTTGGTCCGACCGGTCCTGCTGGTCCCACTGGCCCGCGCTCCCCCTTGAGCGCCCTCACGACGCTTGGCTTGAGCTGCTTGGTCGATGTGATCACGTACTTGGCGGCAAAGGCGCCGCCGGTCATCGCGAACACCAGGGCGATCACCGAGATCACGCCTGGAAACCCGAAGCGGTTCTTAAATATCGAGAGCATCAGTTCTACTTCCTCCCTGTCGTTGTCAGCGTCGCCCTGTTTGGCGGCGTTTGCCCTTCCCCCCGCAGCCGTTCTTGACCACGGGGTTGAAGTCATGGGCCTTGCCGTTTTGTCCGGTGAGTTCCGCGCTGGCGCGCTGGCTGGCGGCGCAGAGGTCGGCCGAGTTGACGAAGAGCCCCTTCTTGGCGCCCTGCATGGTGAGCACCGCCTTGGTGACGGGCGCGTCGGGGATCGAGGCGAAGGTCGTGCGCAGCCTCCCATTGAAGGAATCGACCTTGCCGACAACGTTGATCTCGACTATGCCGCGCAGGGCGAAGACCACGTCGGGCAGCTGGTGGTTGGAGGAGCGCAAATAGACGAGGCCTTCCAGGGGTTCGTCGAGCAGCGGCGTGAAGGCCCTGACGTGGCCATAGATCGAATCCCGCGGGCATTGGTCGGCGGCGAACTGCACCCTGGTGCAGATCGTTCGGAAGTGCGACTGCTCGATGAAGGCCGATCGCGGCAGGGTGACGCGGGCCGCGCCGATGTTGGCGTCTCCGGGACGGGATCTCAGCACGGCGCGAAGGGCTGGGTGGGCACCACGGCGGGTGCCGCCGGAAAGCTTCAATGACAGCCTTGGCTTGAAACCAAGCAGCGAGCAGTTCACTACCTGGAAACGTGAGCTGAGCGAGACCGGCAAATCGTCGGCGAGACTGAAGATGTCGAGGCCACTCCCCCACAACCGTGCTTTGAACGCCTCCCGGTCGCAATCGGTCGGGTTAAGGGTGAATTCGGGACGGTTGATGTAGGCGCGGACGTCTCTCACCTTGAGCGGGATGCCGGCGAGGATGTAGGGCAGGGGATCCGAGCGCGAGCCATCGACCAGCCCCTGGCCGGTGTTGGGATCGAGGCTAAGCGCCGCGCGGGTGACGACGGTGCCGATGTCGAATGGCCCCGCCACGGCCGGGACGATCGCGACGACGCTGACCTGGGCCCCATTGTAGGGGCCTGCCAGGTAAAGCTTGCCGGGAACGTAGGTGAGCACCGGACCGACTCCCGAGCCGCCGAGAAGGTGGCCGATCTCAGAGCCGGCGGGGCAGCTTGGACTCGCCAGCTCCTCCTTGCCCGCCTTTGCCTTGGCGGCCGCGATCGCCTCCTCGGGGCAGCGCGAGACGCCCGCAAGCTTGGCGACGGCCCCGGGGGGGAAGGTGACCGCGAACTTGGTCAGACTCTGGTCGCCGTCTTGACGGGTGAGGCGGAGGTAGTAGGGGGTGAAGGCACCGGCCGTGTCGCTCAGTCCCCCCGCGCTGAATCCGGGGCGGAAGGGCGGCGGTCCGCTTGGGCACCGCTCACCGTTCGCCCCTTGCCCGATTTCGAAGGATGGGTGCAGGAGGACCGGCTCATCGGGAGCCGCCCAGGAGATGAACCTCGCCGTGGACTCATACGTTCCGCAGCTCGGCGGTGTCACCAACGGCGCCCGAGCGCCGTCGCGAAAGTGAAGCTTGAAGCTCTCCACTGGGAGCTGCGGAACGTCGTCGACGGTCGTCACCAGCTGCCCCGTCTCGGGATCGGCCTCGACCTTGGCGGGCAGGGTGACGATCACGCCCCGGTTGGGGACCTTGAGGACTATATAGAGGGCGAGCAAAGAGCCGAAGGGGTTCTCGTATGGCTTGGCTAGGAAAAGTGAGCCCTCTGCGGCCTCCTCGATAAGCGGACTCTTGGCGAAAAGGGTGCCGATCTTCGCGCTCTCTGGACAGCCCACGCCCGGGGCAGAGGTGGGCGTCTCCCTGGCGAGGGCCGCTTCCGTGCAGACGTCGAGCCCACCCGCGGCCTGGGAGGGATTGACGGTCATCCCCTCGGGCAAAGTGACCTCGGCGCGCTTCTGGGCGGCCTCCGCGAAGAGGTTGGAGTGCTTGAGGCCCGCGGTGGGGAAGGTCAGCTCGACCTCGAGCCCCGAGCCGGTCTCGGCCTGGTCGGTGGTCGGCTTCACCGACATAGCCGGTTCGAAGTCCAAGAGCCCGCAGCCGGTGTTGGGCGGCATCGGCGCGAACGCCTCGGCGCGCAGGTCGGGGAGCTGGTAAGGGATCCCAGTGATCTTCACCCCCTGAGCGGCGCCGCAGCGGGTCGGGTTCGACATGAAGGGAACCGGGACGAGGCCGGCCTGACGTTTGCCACTCGGCGTGTGCGGGACCCCAAACGGAGGGCTGACGGCCTCGTTGGGCGTGATCCGCTCCTCGTCGTGGCTTTCGTCGGCCGGGGTGCCCCAGAGCGTCGTCTTCGAGGAGAGGACCGGGATGAAGGAGCTAGCGCCCTCGACCTTGGCCGTCACCCCGTAGTCGCCATCCGAGCGCAGCTCGATGTCGACCAAGACCGGCAGGAAACTGGCGATGAAGCCGAGGCGGGCGGGCTCGCCGAAGCGCGGTTCGAGGTTGAAGACGGGCTCGAAGACCAACAGGAGGCTGCCGTTCTTGTCAAAGAGCTGGATTTCGGCAACGCCGACCTGGGAGGCCTGGGGGCAGCCGGTCTCATTCGACGGGTCATAGACGTCGGTGCCGAGGAGCTCTGCGGCGCTGCACTTCGGAACGGCACCGGGGTTGCCGAGCAGGCCCGGCGGTACCTCGAAGAGGAAATCCCTGGTGGCCGAAGGCAGCCTATTTTCGGAGTCTTTCCTCAGCCTGAAGTCGACGGTGAAGTCGGCATGTGCACCGGCCTGGGCGCTGGAGGCCACAGCGCTTGCCGATTCGATCCCGTATTCGCTCGGGTCGGCCCGGGCGGGGACGGCGAGCGCGGTGGCGATCACGAGGAGGACGGCGAGCGCGGTGCCGAAGGGCTTCATCGCAGAGCCTCGCGGCTGCTGTGTCGGCGGTGCTTGTGGCGCTGCGCCCTCTTACCATGTCGCCTCGTGCAACGCGCCTTGCCGGCGCGGTGCACCTTGCGCTTGCCCTTAGAGCAAGTCCGATTGCCTTTCCTGCGGGGATTGGCTGGCTTCTCCGTGGAAGTCGCCGGCATGACATCATCGGGCGAGATGGCGTTGGGCTGGCATGCATCTCCCAGGCACGAAGGACGTAGCGTGGGCGGGGGAGGAAAGCCCCCTCCTTCGCGGGCGTCGTAGATCGAGGCCAAGCCGTCGGGATCCTGGGGAACCAGTGTGTCACCGCTGAGGAAGAGAACGTCGCTGCCGTCAGGGGTCATCGCGTAGAGGTAGTCGTCGCCGGCGCTTCTCCCAGAGGAGATCAGGCCGAGGCAACCGGCTTCGCGATCGCAGCCGGGGCTTCCCTGCGCCTGCCACTCGTAGACGTCTTGCCTACCGTCGATGTCGGCGCTGACCAAGCGCTCGGCGCTCTGGAAGAAGACTTTCTCACCGTCGGCCGTGACATTGGCGATCTGGGTAAGCGAATTGACCGGCGGCAAGCTGATGAAGGCGTCGGTCGCCGGCAGGGACTCGAGTTGGGCCGCCGATCCGGCGGGGGTGCCGGTCGGGTTGCAGGAGAGGCAGCGCAGGCGTTCGCCGGCGGGAGCGCCCTCCTCATAGCGATAGATCTGGCGCTGTCCGTTGCCTTCGTGACCCGCGAGGGCGGCTTGGGACTCGAAGACGAAGACCGAGCCGTCGGGCGTGGCACGCGCGGAGACGCGAGCGGGGCCAAAGGCGGGATCAGGGAAGGAAGCGAGTGCGTGGCTCAGCCACCTTCCCAACCCCTGCCCGAAGACGCCTTCGCCGCTAAGATCGAGCGGATCGAGCACCGCGACGAAGTGGGTCGCCGAGCCGTCCCAAGCGTAGAGGTTGTCTTTGCCGGCCTCCCCTTGGGTGCCGTCGAGCTGTTTGGGGGAGACGAAGAAGGCGTGAGATCCGTCGGCGGAGACGTAGGCGAGGGTCGTTTCGCCGCCGCTGCCGACTTTGGTCGCCACCTGGCTGGCCGTGTCGAAGGCGAAGGCGTCGCCGTCCTTCACGTAGAAGACCCGGCTGCCGTCCCCGGCGATGCCACCGAAGATCGGGTTGCCGTCGGCGACCTCGACGGTCTCGGCATCACCCAGCCGGACGTAGAGGACGCCGTTGATCGTAAATGCGACGGCACTGCCATCGGCGGAGGTGCCGCGATAGGTCGCCCCCGCCTCAGGCGTTTGCTCGCCCGGCAGCAGCGAGACGCAACGGGTGTCCCCGCCCGGTCTGCGATCGTAGATCGCGTTAGTTCCCGTTGGCGGCGCGCAATTCTGCAAGCGCTCCTCCGTCTCGAAGATGACGTGATCGGCCCCCGGGCTGATCCACAGCCCTCGCGTCGGATTGGACCCACGGTGGAAGCCGAGATCACCACAGGCGATCCACTCGAGCCGCCCCTCGGGTTCGTCGGGCACGGTACAGCTGGGGGTCGACTGCGTCCCGGGGGGCAGGCGAAGGTAGCGCGCCCCGCCACCGCCGTCTACAAGGATTCCCCTGTCGCCGGGGAAAACGTACCAGAAGGCGTATCCGTGGTCGGGCGAGATGGCTCCCAGGCGAGGTTTCTCGGCCTGTATGTTGGAGAGGCCGGTGAATCGGCTCTGCCAGCCCGAGGCTTCGTCGCGCCGCGCCGTGTAGGTGTCCTGGAAGCCGCCTCCACCCAAGCCCGGCAGGGCGCCGCTCCTACTCCCGAAGACGACGCTCTCGCCGTCTGGGGAGACCATCGTCGTTGGGAAGCCGCTGTAGCTGAGTTCGTCGCCGACCATCGACATCGTCGGACTGTGGCCGCCGGTATCAGGCGGTGTGATGAGCTCATAGGCGCGACAGTCAGGCAGGGCGTTCGAGCGGCCCGTGCGCATGGCTTCGTTGGGGCAACCTGAAACGCTCGCCGACGCCGGATAGGTTGAGAAGCTCGCGTCAGACCCCTGCCCACCTTGCACTCCTTCGCCCACGGTGAGGCACAGCTCGGGGTCGGCCTCCTCGTCCTCGCAGTTGCTCGCCACAAGGCGAAAGCGGTAGGTGACGCCGGGCTCCAGCCCGGTGACGGGTACAGGGACCGAGACGAACGCACCTCCATTCCCGGCGCTTGCGGCGGGATCGGGCACCCTGATCGCGTTTGCGTAGCCATGCTCCTCGAAGTCCGCCTGTGTGGTGTACTCGAAGTAATAGTTCGTCTGGAGCGCACCCGGGTTGATTTCGGCCCCCAACACCGCTTCGGTCTCGGTGATCTCACTGGCCCTTTGACCGAGAACCTCTGGTGGCCCACCGACCCTCGGCTTAAAGGCGTAGAGGTGGGAGTCCGAAGCATTGTGACCTACGGTGATGTAGACCTCACCCTCGTTAGGACTTTTATATTCGCCTAGGTTGCAGGATTCGCTCAGCTCGGTCCCGGTCCGGCACGGTCCGTCGACAGCGATGTTCACCCTGCGAGGGCTCAACAGTGGATTTTTATCGCTGCCCGGAGGGGGCATCTGGCGGGCATAGGAGTACTGCGGGCACTCTGCTCCGCCTTCGCCGTCCAGTGTGAACTGGTCGATAACGCCATGACCGAGGTCATAGACATAGAGCTCGCCGTCGGCCTGATCGACCCCGATCACGCC